>Ga0123357_10000436_pt1 | contig 40123 bp, 32 predicted proteins | sample TergutEmb28metaG_FD_89873 | JGI IMG/M metagenome (GOLD analysis project Ga0123357, IMG submission 89873) | Embiratermes neotenicus P4 segment gut microbial communities from Petit-Saut dam, French Guiana - Emb289 P4 | ecosystem: Host-associated > Arthropoda: Insects > Digestive system > Gut ...
AATGTTATGTTACATGTACACTGCTAGGCATGCTCAGGTTTTAAAACTAAAAACCTTGTACCAATTTATCACAGATATAACAGAGATACTGTTTGTATTGCAGCAAGGATTGTGTGCTATTTTGAAAGCTGGGCAACATACCGTACCGGACTTGGCAAGTTTGATGTTGAGACGATTGATCCCAACTTGTGCACACATTTAATTTATGCCTTCATGGGTATAGATTCAAATGCTCAAGTCACAATTCTTGATACTTGGAATGATATTGACTTGGGTGAGTATCTTTTCATCACATCTCTTAACTTTAATTCAGTGTCAAATGTTCCAAACACATTAAACTGTAAAGATTTCGAGGACTGTAAATTAACTGATCCATTATCATTACACCCTTAAGCAACAGTATTGGAAATAGTTAACAGATTAAGCACGTAAGAACACATATAAACAATTTTACATTAAATTTGTAACTTTAACATTTTGTTAAAATAAAAGAAGTACTTGAAGTAGGAATTCTTCATCTGGGGTATGAATACGTTTATTGTTCATATCAAAATATATACAGTTACTAAAATCTCAAAATACTCAAAACAAGAAATTCAAGTTTATTAATAGGATTTTTACGTAAGCATTGGGAATGAGGACTCAAAACTACATAAAAACTGTACCACAAAATCTTAAAATTGCTGCAATAGCCTTGGTGGCTAAATACATGGTACAAATATTGACAGTTGATTCAATATTACATTCCTTTTGGGTGTTTCCTGTGTAGTTTTGGGAGAAAACAGGAAATGGATGAAGGGCTATCTACACAGCTAGACACCTAAATTATACAAGTAAAGAGATGGCAATGTTGCAACATGATTTCAGAATCACTTTTTTTTTAAATTTCATTTATCCTATTTGCAGAGATACTTGGCTTTATTTCAGAAAGTATCTTCCACTAATCTGTAGGATATACAAACTAATACCAACACACATTTTTCGAAATATTTTAGCTGGAAGTAATGGATTTATGACACACAAATGTCATTTGAAATAATAAGGCGTGACTGTTAGGTTAATAGCAGGTCTTTTTCTTAACTTTTATTTCATAAGGCGTCCAAACCAACTGCCTTTTATGCTGGTACTCAATACCACTAACTGAGATCAAGGCAGTACAGTACTACACACTGACACTTGTTTCCTTAACACAGAAACACAAATCCTCAAAATCCTACCTCAGAGTTCTTATCACATGGGTGAACAACAGAAGATAGAAATTGCTCAGTAGAGACAAGTATGCCAGGGATTTATTCCCAGGACCAATATAGTAGTCAAGAAGGCATGGTGAGAATCCTGAAAATGGCTAATGAAGCTCTGGTAAGGCAGGAGTGACTTTTTAAACATGGTCAATTGTCTTTGTAAACCCTCTACACCTACTGGTAGAAGAGGACTGACTAAGTGAAGTGAAGAAACATAAGTTCTAAAAGATTTAAAATTATTATCAGCTATTATGACGTAACAGAAGCTGAAACAAGAACCAACATCAGTATTGTTCACCTCATCACATATGAGTATAACCGTCACAACTACAAACTACACTTGTATTGGCAAATTTCCTCATATATGTGATTTTATTTTCTTTTGTACATAATGGATGACACAGAGGAAGGAAGAATGTGTGATTTCCTACTTAGGATAAAGGAAGTTTGATGCAAAAATCCAGCACTGGGTACACCTAATACTCACTCACGTGAATTAAATAGACACCTTTTTAAAGAAACAATTAATAAAAATAAATAATTAACTGCTTCATGCACCAAGATAGCCAGTTCATTGGTCTTTTGCAACACACACGACCAAAAATGTGTACACCACTGCAGGCGAGAAGCCACAATTTAATGTCCACTGTGTGTGGAGAGCTTGATTCATGAGTATTCTGTTAACAAATGCAACCATTCCATTGTGCTGAGAGTGGAACATGCTGCAACATAAATGCCAGTTTGCATACCCTCACACAAAATATTGGTCTATCACTACAACCAAAATATCACACATCTGAAGTTGCCAAGGCATCTGTAACTCTGAATTGGAAAAGCACACACTTTGGGCTTTCTTGTGGTCAAGCACAATTGAAGTATTATTCCTTCCATTCATGTATGGCAATACAACCACAGCTGGACCCTGGCCTCGCTCAACAGGTGTCTCCATTCTTTTCTATCCCCAGGTGGTCAAAATATTATTTCCAGTTTCATACTTACATAGAATTAATTTATAGTCTGCTAAACATTAAGAAAATCAACCATTACAGTTACCCCAGCTTTTACAGAAGACAATTTGGGCACCACAAATTAAAATGATCAAATATTTCATACAAGAAATATAAGTTACAAGTAAATAAGGTGCCTTTAAAGAAGGCTATCACTTTGACCTCACTTACAAAAACACTTAACACTTGGTAAAGTGACTGATAACATTACCAATGCACCATAGAAGAAATTGGATACACAAGGAATGGTGAATTTTATATGAAGTTCCAAGCTTTCAAATCCGATGAATTCAGTGAAGACCATTGACTGATCGGCCATGTCAATATACAATTAATTTGTGATATTTTGGAGACTGTTTTTTCAATAATCAGGTATTGGTGGTGATGAATGATACAGTTATTCACTACATGATACAGCAGGCTCCCAGGGCCCAGTGTTCTTGTTCTAGAGAACATCAACAGAGGAACAAGGGGAAGAATCAGGCATTCACTCATCATGCTTAGGGCCACAATGCTGCAAATGCTAAAAAATCTGGAGTTTTTGCAAGAATTAAATGTTCTTACAACGAAACAAGGACCGCAGTAACAGACAAACACAATTAACTAACTGTAACATGCTTGGTGTTAGCCAGTAATTGTAACAGGTCAAGAAATACAATAATTAGATAAAGATATTAAATCTACTTGTATACTGAAATTATGAAAGTGTTTTTCAGCTCTACACAGACAGCAAAAATAAGTGACCTACATGTATGTATAATTACATCAAAGTTATGAAATAAACTACCACATCCATCTAACACAATACATAAAACTTAAGATATGTATTAAAGGTATATGTCATAGATGGTTTTTATTACTTTAGTGCTCATAACAAACAGGATGAAACACCTCAAGATTACAATTTCAGTTACAAGTACAACCTTAGTTTATATCTCCTGTTCATTCATGAAGAAGTTTAAGATATGGTAACATCACTAGATTTTTAATAACATGTATATGATGCTGTAAGATAACATTTAATTTTTTACTTATATAATTACAGCACATTCCCCACATTAATGTATTTCAGGAGCCATACAACGATTCAATGCCCTGAGAAATATAAATCCAAATCTGATAACCATGGCTGCTATTGGTGGTGCTTCTGCAGATGGCAACGTAATCTCACAGGTACGCAGTTCATACTGGATAGCTCTGATGTTTGCAACAGGCAAAAGAACCAATACTTCCCTCAGGACTTCATTTTCTTTGTTTGTTAACAACATCATTTACAGTAAATAAAACCTTAAAGAATGACTCATCCAAATTAAGATGCTAACCATTTGCACCCTAATAGCAAGCTTAATTGTGGGAAAAATGAAAGCTTAAAAGATACATCAAAAGCCTAACTCCAGAGGTGCAACCAAGAGCAGAGCTGCCAGGCTGCTACTCTGCCCCAAATCCAAATTTAAAAAACACAGATTTTGTAGAAATGGTGATATTAAGCATTTACACTTCAGTCAAAATCAGCCACTGGAAATGGCTGATGACTAGCACATTATAACTTTGAAAAATAGAATAAAAAACTTAGGATTTCTCAGATAAAATTAACAAAACCAAGAAGATCAGACCTTGGGATTTACCCCTTTAAACTCCAAGTTAAATCCCATCTGCCATCTGCTGGCATTGTTAGGAGCTCACCCTATTCTCCACGTTAGCAGGATAAGGGTTAAGTGAGGCAAGTGAGATATGGAACATGTACTTTTATTTGTATGTATGTAAATGTAGCAGCAAACAGTGCTGTGTTACAGTTATACTTATGGCATGAATTTTAAAACACATTTTTTTTTTAAATTAAACATAAATTATGTATAGCCTCAGGGTCAGTGCCCCCTGCAAACAATGAAAAATTCTGGGTGCACAAGTGCCTGGCTCAACCTCTTCCAAGTAGTTTTATCAATTTAGACATTTAAATGTGATTAAAAAACCATGGAATATTTTATGTAATGAAGCCCATAAGATAAAATTAAAACAACACTGGAAATAAGGCTCAAATTTTCATCAAATATATCTGCCTTAATATGTCCATGTCACTTGCATAACATACTGGCAAAGATCTGGATTAAATTTCACATCCTAGCATGTTCTCCACTGTGTCTGCAGTAGGAAACATACAACAGTCAGAAACTGAGAGCAAGTATATTTGCAATTATGTATACCGTATGCATAAAAGAGTAAAGTTGTCCATGTCCACACCCTTATGGCATAAGAGAGTAAAGGGGTAGAGTTTCACTCATTTGTAGCCTTTGCACTAAAAGGAGGTGAGTGGACAGCTTCATGGCCTCAGCTACTTGACCCCTTCACCCAGTGAATAGGAGGCTCAGTAGGCCACAAGACAGGTCCGGATTGTCATGGGGAAGTGAAAAGTGCTTGCCCCTGCCAGTACAGCTAGTCACTCCATACAGGTAAATTAAAGGTAAAGTTCACCCTAGAACAGGTCACAAAGGCCCAGACGGGGAGTAGAGGTATAGCTCTACTCTTTCTTTGACCTCGGCACTAGATAGGGTAGATGGTCCGGCCACTTTACCCCTGGGAAAGAGAAGTGGTACCCATTTTATAGGAGGTTGGTTGGGCCCCAGGGCCGGTCTAGACGGGTTCAGAAAATCTCGCCCACACTGGGATTCGATCCCCAGACATTTCAGCCCGTAGCTATACTGACTATGTACACCCGGCCCATATCCAGGCTCACTCATATGTAAATTGACTGAATCTCAACCAGGTTGGATTCAATATCCCATCACTTCAACCCCACAAAACATTCAAGAGTTTATATTTACAGGTGGTGAACAATGCAGCTTCAAGAGCACAGCTTGCGAACAATATTGTCAACTTTGCATTGCAGTATGGTTTCAATGGCATTGACTTGGACTGGGAATATCCAACAGACAAAGTAAGTAACAATATCAGTCTGTTTAACCAGTGAATATAGAACAGGATTAACCTTTCGACATGCCACACAGAAATAATTTCATCCATTGTGAATGAATGTCTTTGAAATAAATGGTTTGTTTTTGTACAAATAAGGTTCAATATGTGATATTTCATTTCCAATTCAGAATGCCTTCACAAACCTTCTACAGCTCCTCCGACCAATGTTCGATTCAAATGGACTTATTCTGTCAGCAGCAGTGTCAGCAGGATTTGACACCATATCTGCTTCTTACGATGTTCCAGCACTTGGCCAGTAAGTCTAGAGAGAATGCGTAAACCAAATATTAATAAAGAGTTTGACTTGAGGCATACTGTAACTTCAACCAATGATATGGACCAGTTTTAATGCAGGTGATATAGTAAAAAAAAAAAACTCCACAGATAGAGAAAATGCAGACATCTATCAGCAGCCTCTTTAAACAGTATTGTCATTTTAGGTATCTGGATTTCATCAATGTAATGACATATGACCTGCACGGTTCCTGGGAATCAGTAACAGGCGAGAACACACCCCTTTATGCTGGAGTTGCTGACAAAACAGCATACCAGCAAAATCTCAATGTTGTAAGTAAAAGTGTCCAGCTTATATGCATGAACTTTTAGACTTCTAGTCAATAGAATAAAGCACACAAAGTGTGACAGTGGGTAAACAAGTGCACATTAGCCCAGAGTCTGTGTTGTCATGAAGATCTGCCATTTTTGGAACAGGGTGAGTCTGGTCCCTGGACTATAAAAAGCAAAAATAAAAGAAGGGGTATAAAGAAATTTTATACCTGAAACAACACTACTACCCTACACCACAAGACAGATATATTTAAAAGAAATATTTATATACAGAAACATTTCTTTCACCATATTCCAAACTCTTCCATATTTTGCAAAATTTCCACATCCACCTTTGACTGATAATTTTAGTACCGATCTCTCTTAAGAAAATTAATTTTGCTTATGAGATGACCACACTATTTTTGTGTGTCCTTGTTTACCCCCTTTGTTTTCAATCACTTGACCAATTTTGACACAATTTTTAATGAATGATATGTCATTAGACACCTTAAGCTTCATAATTTCTTACAATCCATAAATATGTTATGTAAATGTATAAACTTCACAGCATGGGAGGTACACCAGCACTACCATGTACAGAGTCATGTAATTATGTACAGGGTCCTGTAATTATGTACACCAACAAATATAACAATATACAGCTTTCAGGAAGTAATATTTCTGTATCATATGAACAATAACACAGTATCTATGTGAAATCTGTATTTAACTATTAGTCTGATGGCAATAACGAACAAATTATTTGTGTTAGGAAGGTGAAAACTTGTATAGTAATACATAATAAGCACACCTACAAATTGTGTACAAAATGTTGTTGTAAGTCAGCAATTATGTACATGACAAAGAGGGAGATGATTAGGTTACTTTTGACCATTCTAGTATCAAATGAATGTGTTCTTATGTAATAAATCGTTCCAATAACAATATTGTAGCAGTATTAACAATTGCTGATGCTAATAATAATAATAATAATAATAATAATAATAATAATAATAATAATAATAATACTCTAATGGGGTGCAGTGGCCATCCTACCACCGTCAACGTACTTTGAAATGGTGTCGCTGCCACCACTTTGGACAACACCATGATATATATACATACATCATTACAACATAGTACATAAATATTATGATATCTAAACACAGTACAACCAAATCAAACTTTTAAGGTACAATAAAAAGATATTACTCTAACACATGGATTACAATTTCCTAACAAAGGAACTACCACAAGGAAAGCATGATCACCTTCTTACATCTACCACTGCCAATCAATCAATCAATCAATCAATTTGGAATACAAACTTATAAAAACAACTAAAGAGGACCAAATATGCTCCTGAACAATTTACACACCCTAATTTGGCACCAAACAACTTAATCATGCTTACCTAGCATAACAACAGTTAGCAGTAGGGCCCACATTTTGTAAATTCACATTTCCACAACTCCCCCACGCATATGCTGCTGCCAGAGGTCTAGAACAGACTCTGTACCACCGCTTCACAAAGTAACACCATGCTTCTCAGCCTAAGTCAGCATTTCCTATTTTCACCAAGCAACAGTTTTTGGCAGTTCAACTGATTTGCTGTTGCTATGTGATTGATAGGTGATCTGGCCTTCCTGTTTGTCCAACTGGGAGATGTATGCAGACGCTCTTTACAATTCACTGTCAGCTTATACAAAGTATATAAAACAGAATAAGAAGAAATGAAATAAAATTTTAAAAAAATAATTTCTATAGGACATTACAATACATAATATATTCACAATTTTAAGTACAAAGAATTCTGATGTGGCTAGGATAAGACCACCTAAACAAGAACCAACATGATAACCTATGAGCTAAGTTGCATTTTATGATTACTTTATAAACCTACATTACCTAAATAAAGCACTAACAAACAGTTACTGAAATGGCAGTCTGAAATAGGAAGGTAGTCTTGCTTGAATCTTTGCACTTCCCTTATGAATAATCATAACATCAAAATACCTGCTAACTCAACTGTGCATGTGCCTCTCCAACAACTAATAAATTATGAACATTTTTGTTCATGAGATTTTTCTACTGATGTGCCTGATAATGGGCCAGAACATGAAGCATACATGCAAAGGCACAACTCATTTTTCAGTACACCCATGTTACATTGGACAGAATAAGTGCAGTTTATTTGGTAGTTAACACAACAGGATAGCTAACATAAAGATTTCTGATAACCTTCCTCTATATATGTCTATAAAACTGGATATAATAGTATGTTCATATATAATTTTGGCATGGGTTAAGCATTTTTATTTTTATTCGCAGAACTCAGCAATCCAATATTGGATTCAACAAGGTGCACCTCAGAGCAAACTGAACGTTGGGATAGGAGCATATGGTCGCAGTTTCACACTACAAAATGCAGCTAATAATGGTGTAGGTGACGCCACATCTGGTGCCGGTAATCCTGGCCCATACACACAACAAGGAGGCTATCTAGGCTACAACGAGGTAAAGCAATTCCTGTCTTATATGTTCAGTAGTTTTTACACACAAACATAAATACTTCTGTACATTAAACATTAAATAGTACAATGTCAAAACATAATAGTGACACACTCCTCCCCATATATATGCCTGCAAGTTTCACATCTAATATTAACCTGCAAGCTGGAAAGCAGACACAAGACAATGTGTTGAACCCAATCAGATCAGCTTAGTGAAAAATATTTTATTTAAAAACTATTGAACATAATTAAAAAATCATTTGTCCAACCCAATTTCCATTCAGATAGAAATACTTTAAAGAAAAATATTTGCATATAATGGAGAATTATTTGGTGGCTGTGCTGAGGCACAGTCTCCAACAGAGTAACCCAATGTACATTCAACAGCTGACACAAATAATTCTTCTGTCTACTATGAATACTGCGGGTATTTGCCAGCATATCACCATTCTCATCCTTTACCAAGTTCATTCTAATCATGCCTCTACCTCAATTAAAAGTCAAAACCTTCATTATGGACTTCTGCCAAAACAGGCATAACATAACGTTTGGTAAGCTCAGTTATACCAAACATAAACAGCATAACAGAACTGCATTTGTGGGTTTATGTTTGCTGTTTCAAACCAACCAGCAAATAATACCCACTGTTTTGAAAAGATTATAAAAACTCCAAACTTCAACTCAAAATATACCCAATTTTATTTGCAGTAAATCAGCTTCTTTCTTGATATAATATGTATGAAACTCAAATTTTATTTAACCTTTTCCAGCCCAAATTAATTTTAGTTCACAGAAAAAAATAAATTTCTTTTAAACTGCGTTTAAATATGCTATTTGATTACACTGATCAGCAAAATTTAACTTCTTTTTGGTCCCACAAACTTCAATAGGTGAACTTAGCAGTACTTTTTATGCTGAATTCTGATATGTGTACAGAATTTTTCTGTCAGGCAGTGTTTCAAAGATACAGAGGAATTTAAATGTGCAAAATAGTACTTCACATGCTCATGAAACAGGCAGAAACTTTCCTCTAAAATGCTGAGGCGTGTGACTTTCACCGGCATTTGGTGTCAGGTACATTCCTCTTCAGTGTCCAGCAATAGTCTGCCAACATACTTGAGGTCCACTTGCCTTGGTACCGCTTTTCCATAGCCATAATGTCTTGGTGCAATCTTTCACTGCGCTCTTCACTGACTTAGCTGAGATTTTCTGGGATAAAATCCAATTGTGATTCCAGAAAGTGGATTTTCAGACTCATATTGCATTCCATAGCTTTGTACAAAGTCAACAGGTCCTGCCAAACGTCCTGATAGTTCACTGCTTTGTGATTTCCTAAGAAGTCCTTGAAAATCCTCTTAAATGACAACCATCCATTTCTTTCAGTCTCATTCAGGTCTTCATCGAAATGTTTGTCTTGCATCAGTTCCCTGATCTGGGGTCCTATTAATATACCCTCCTTCATTTTTGCATCACTCACATTTTGGAACTTACTCCTCGCATATTCGAATCCATGGCCAGTTTTATCCATACCTTTCACAGAGTTTTGCATCAGCCCCAGCTTTATGTGCAAAGGGGGCAAATAAATTTTCTTCAGAAGAACAAGAGAAGGACTGACGACATTTTTCTCCCCTGGCATCAGTGATATTCGTTTTGGCCACAGTTTATTTACATAGTGATTCTTCTTGTCCCCGCTGTCCCACTCACACAGGAAACTGCAGTATTTTGTGTACCTGAGTTGCATTCCGAGTAACAGTGCCACAACTTGAGATCACCACATAACTTCCAATTAAATTCATCATACTTAATCTTCCCCAACAGTAGCTTCATGCTTTCATAATTTTCCATCATGTTGGCTGCATGAGGCAAAGGAATGGAGGGGAATCTATTTCCATTGTGGAGTAGAACCACCTTCAAGCTCACTTTTGATGAATCAATGAACAAGCACCACTGGCCTGGGTTACATTCATGGCCAAGAACTTCCATAGTGGAACAAATATCATTGCAAAACAAGACATCATCTTCCACGGAGAAGAAATCCTTGAATTCTTCATGGCGCCCATGGTAAAAACACACCTTAGTGTTGTGGCGCAGAAGATTCCAGCCCTTTAACCTCGAACCTAAAATTTCAGCTTGCTTCTTTGGCAGGTTCAAATCGTGGACAATATCAAGCAGGTCCTCTTGAGTCAGCAGATGTGGTTCATTGGAAGAACAGGCTCCTGCAAATGTTAGATCACAATCCATATTGTTGTTAACTTGGCCAACATCTTCATTACTTGACTGACTGTCACTCAGCATCATGTTTGTTGGAGGCTTTGGCACAGGTAACTCCGCACTGTGAGGTACTGGCCTCATCACAGACGGTAAATTAGGGTATTGAACAGTGTGTTTGGACTTTGCTGTTACACAAGTGATACTGATCAGGCAGAAGTAGCATTCTGAATCATGGTCTGTGGGATCTCTCCAAACCATGGGAATGGCGAAAGCATAGAGCGTGAACCTTTGGCCCATGCAGTGAGAAGCCTAGCACATGTCACACAACAAAAATTGGGAGCCCAACTCTTGTCCTGATCACCCACTTTGCAGCCAAAATAATGCTCATAGCATTTCTTAATCAGGGGTGTACAAGACCGTCTTCCGGATTTGAATGTCACCTCATCGCAGATGTAGCAGAATGCATCCGATGAATTTACACATTTTCTTGGAATATTAATGGTGAGACGATAACACACTGAGCTCCGGCCAGCAACCTGCAAAGGACTGTCAGTCACACATGTAAGACACGTGACTGTTTGCTTGTTACAACATGTCCAGACTACCTCCTACAGGCCCCCAGTGACTCACACACTATGTAGATTTTTGCTTTCACATAGTCTGATACAACGCGAAAGGTGTGGGTGGCAGAGAAATTCTGGAAACATATTTGAATTCAGCATCCAAAAATACATCAGAAACAGACATTTTCCCTCATGGAACAAAATCTTCATTGACCAGTGTTATTAATTCATGAAAATAGATCCATTTTAGCCATTGGTTTACAAAATCCAGCAAGACACCATATAGCATCATTGGGTAATTTTCATGGAAGGCAAACACAACAGGTTAGTATGTACAAAAAATTTCCCTTTATATTCCTGGAACAAAATTCAAAACAATTCCATATTTTCAGACGCACATACTAAGGTACAAAAATATTTACTTTTCACTGCTTTATGTCATATGCCATAAAGCAATTTTTATCTTTAGTGAGACAGAAACCTTTCTCTCACTTCACACATTTCACCCTTGAATAGGTTTTAGTACATAGTTTACACCTTTGCTTTTCTCAGTGTGCGCTGACCAGTGCCCAACACAATCATACCTCACATCATCTACTACTTTTGTTGCATTTTACACTTTCTTCTTATTCACAAGTTCAAGTGTAGGGCTATCTTTTGCTGACTGACCCCTTTTCCTCGTAGTTGATTTCCCTGCTCTGAGAAGAGCATGTGCTATTTCTGACCAGAAGATGATAAGAGTCTTGCACTTGGTAATTCCTCGCTATGAGCAGTGACGACAGTACAGAAGTCACATATTTACTACACACATGTCCAGCAGGTGGAACACAATGCGCAAGTAATATCTTTTTACTTCTATGTTGATTCTGTACAAAGCAACCAGCATGTCCTGCAAATCAACCCCTCCCATGTGGCAATTTTATTCTTGGAACCTCTACATACCCCCCTTCTGCAACAGACCAACGTTTTACTGTTTCCACTGGATGTCTACCTTTCTAGGAGGAAACTAGATACACAGGCTTATTGTCATATCATTTTAGGGCCATTACATTTGTTCGTGCCTCAGTCTTATAGTCATCTGCTCCTCACCCCAACTTTTTCAATCCTTCATCTGTTTTCAGGCTACAACCAGGAAGTCTTGACATTCTTAGTTCCCAATGCCAAAATTCCAATTTCTTTGAGGGCACACATGAGGCTGAAAGATGTGAACCAGTTGTCCATGAACATTTTATAATTTTGCCCCATTGGGAGACCTTCAACAAGCCGCAACACTATATCTCCACTTATGACTAGAGGGGAAACATTTTTTACATTTCCCTTCCCCATATACACTTCAAAGTCATACAATATTCCACTGTAACCAGCACGAGGAACTACTTTCATTCTCCATTTGTGGGGCTTGTTCCTGACATATTGTTTTAGTGAACTTTGACCCTTGAATGGAATGATCAGCCCATCAACAGAACCGTACTCTTCCACTTCTATTTCTAGAAAACTTGGTTTTATACTGTCCACTAATGTCCTCACTTTGAACAACCTGTCATATTCTGGGTCATTATGAGCCTTCATTGTGCTGTTATCACTTATGTGAAAATAGTTTCTCATGGTGTCAAACCGATTTCTGGACATTACATCAGCAATTGGGTCAAATCTTGTCAATTCAGGCCAGTACATCCTATAGCTAGGCATGTTTACTATTCCTGCCATAATGTGGATGTCTAGAAATTGTTCCATTTCATTTTTATTTGTGTTCAGTGGCCTTCCTGTCTTCTGTACACAGTACAAATTGGACTGCTCAACAAAGTTTTCAATTACTTCATCTCTACTCATTTGTTTTAAGTATTCAAAAGGTGTAATTTCTTCATCTGGGGGATCAGAAAAGCTTGTGTTACATACTGCAACCACTTCCTCAATACCTTTCATACGCCAATGAAGGTTACATCTTGATCCACAGTGTGATGTCACCAGGACAACTTGTACTTCTGCATCCCCACTAAGAGACATTTGCAAGTGCAAGCTCAAGGGAATATCATCCAAATCCTCTTCTTCCCACACCTCAACTTTGATCATTACCAGGTCCAGTTTTGGAGTCACAGGACTTGTAAGGGGACTAACTTGTTCATTTTCATTACTGACAAGGTCCAAGTCATCACCTGACATATATAAATTAACATCAGATACATCCCCTTCCAATAGAATCAGCAAATCCACATCTGTCAATGCATGCTTACTTAGATTTCATCTAAAAGCCAGAAACAAACAAATACATATACATAATTTGCCATAAATACATATAAGTAATTACTATAAAAAATCATTCAATTAAAAATAAGAATAATTCAGTATTATTTAAAAAACTGAACTCAAAAATGTTTTTTATGAACATAATGTAGAATGTAAGGTTATGTACCTTTCCTTAGGTGATGCCCAATGATGCCGTATGGATTCACATCAATTTTCACCTTCACAATAGGGCAACATTTTCACTGAATAACTTCATGCATTCACACAATTAACAAATCACATCTATACTTGACTTTGGACCGGAAATAACAATTCTGTCTGACTATTATTCTTCCAAATATCATTCCCAACTAACACGACACACCCCTGTCACAGGCACATACCGCCGCACCCACAAAACATGCAAGAATTAGCTCCTTTGTTCATATAATGGGTGATTTTAGCATATACAGCCATGTGTAGAAAAGTCAGCATAGTGTGCTGAGATGACTACTGGAATCAATGGGCAAAAGACATGCATGTTAAGGACAGATGAAAAGTATGTTGCCACATGGCATCACTGGGCTGGAAAGGGTTAACAACAACCTGATAGCTTTTGTTCAGTTCTTCAATTGAAGTAAACACCTACAATATGTGGCCTGACTTAAGGTACTAGAATGTACTATTTGTTGCACCTGCTTCATAGTGAGTACAGTTGGCGTACATTTGGGTTTACAGATCTGTGAAGCCCTTACAGCAGGTCAATTGCAAGAGCAGTGGAACGCAGTACAGGACACTGCATACGCTTTCAATGGAAACCAGTGGGTTGGATATGACAATACTGCAGCTGTCCAAAATAAGGTAAGACTTATTATGTGCAGCAGCTACTGTGGAAATTTCAGTACTAATATCTTCCAAGTACCAGGATGTAACACGAGGCAAGTAAATTTCAGGTAATCTTTGTATTTATTAGGGAAAATTTGCAAATAGTCACAAACTGTGCTAAATACACATACCTAAAACACAAATTCCATGGAAAGAGTCCTTTGGGTCAAGTCAGTACTTCCTCTGCTGCCCAAGAAATTATGGAACCCCACATTTTATGCAAAATGAATGTCATTTCCACATTTACACAATCTTCTGTCCAGAGTCTATCCTTAGCCAATGCAGTAAAGTTGTTACTTCCAATCAGCAAGATTATGAAGGACATCTTTTAATTTAAATCACAACAGGTATATGCTCTATGGCCTGCACGATCAAACTTTCTTGGATATTTTCTCAAACTCTACAACTTTCCATTCGTAATTCTTTAAATGTATGTTAAAAAAACTGATTTTCAACTACAGGCCCAGTACATCAACAACAATGGTCTAGGAGGAGCCATGGTCTGGGCCATTGACACTGACGATTTCCACAACACATGTGGAGGTGGAACGTTTCCACTGATTAGTACACTCAAAACAAACCTTGTTTAATGTCAGAAACATTTTGGTTAATGTCAGTATGAAGACAATCACAACTATATCTCAGTTAATGTGTGTAAGAATGACAATAAAATTACATATTGGACAATGTTTGTAACAAGTCATAATCAAACCATATCTTAGTCAATCTCAGCAACATGTGGCAACAAAGATAAACACTGGTTAATGTTAGTAATAAATCGCAATCAAAACATACCTTGTCCCATGTCTGTCAATAACAACCAATGACAATAAAAACCTATGTTGTTATATGTCAATAATTAACAAGTCATAATCATAACATCATACTGGTGGTACATAACAACATGGTTAGTAGGCAAAGTTGTACTTGTGCACCACGTGAATGAACCGAGGGGAGCAGAGGTAGGTCCAATCATTCTTAACCTTGTACCTGATGAAGTTGAGTGGTCAACTTCACGCCCCAGCTACTTCAGCCCTCATCTCATTTGAGCAGGAGGAGTGCTGAGCTCCAGAGGCAGTCTCGACACTGTTGCAGGACAGCTATATTTCTTGCCCATGCAGAGAATCAAACCCTGGATTAACCAGCTCCCAGTGCAGTCATTATACCAAAAACAATATCTTGACTCCTAAATAACAAGAAGTAAAATCAAAACATACTCTGCTTAATGTCAATAAGTAAAATTAAGTCACCATCAAAATATACCATGCTTAATGTCAGCGAGTAACAATAAGTTTGAAAGGTTTCTTTCCACTTTTCATTATTTCCCTTCAATTTCCCTGTACAAACAGACCCTGGCCACCTGTTCATACTTTTGTCTTACCTTATTCCAGGAAAAATTAAGTACACCTGAACACACATATTATTTAAAATTTCCTACTAAAAATGATAACGATGAAGTTGCTCCTGTCCTCAATTAAGCACCATACCAATGAAGTTTAGGTTATGTGGGAGTGAACGCTTATCTCTACACATTCAACTTGATACTAAATGTGACTGGTCAGATTCACAACCCAGTCGCTTTACATGTGGTAACCAAGGAGAGGAACATCAGTGGGCAACAGGGCTAGTCTCATCTTCGCACAATGTGTCACGCATTACAATGTTGTGTCTATATATGTATATATGAACACCCTAAACCTATTATGTCTTATTAAACAAATACCTATTCATGCTACTGCATCATAGTCGGTGTCTTTTAATGCAGTATATGATATATACAGAACTTGCAAATCCCTCACAGTGGCTCACGGCCACCTTCCTCATTTTCTGCTTCCCTCTCTCTGAATCCCCATTATTACTCCGAACCTGATGAATCAGATATTTTTCACTTGTAGTCTAGATGTTTCATAGTTAGGGCTCAAAATTTTACAACTAAAAGTATGCAAAATATGCATGTCAATATACTCTAAAAAGTAGCAAAATATGACCAAGAAATGAAAAACTATGAGTGAACTGATGTGAACTCACATTTAATGTAATAACTGAATAAAAAAAATTATTCAATTAATCGCCTATAGAGATGCATACTGTAATTTAAATGAATACAATTTTACAAAATCCTGTAACCTTTCTCAATGATGATTTACACCCGGCATACGATTTCAAACAGATGTCGAATTTTGGACCTACAAAGTTACTTAGAATGTGTCTGTCTTCAATTTACGAAGTTACATAATATATGCATGCCTCATTTCAGTCTTCATGTCCGGCTGCATTGCAGTAGATCACAAGGTGCATTTTCAAATTTTCATATGTAAATTACCTGCGATTGTCACTTAATATAGTCTTGTACTGGGACAGGTAAGCTCAAGTCACACGATATCAAAGATGCGTGTTTGAAGAGTGTCATGTCATTGCTGTCCGGTGCAGGAGCTTCCTCACCTAGTGTTACACCTTTTCCACCAACGATGCCATATATTTTACACATTGTTCAAAACCCATCATCCTGCTTCAGCAATTCCTTAAATTTGTTTTTACATTTCCTTGTACTTTACCATGTGCTTGTTCAAATGCGCACTAAGTGCTTCTTGCAAGATCCAGTGGATCCATCATTCGCCTTCACACCAACTGCCTCCAGATGGGCAACTGTTTGGTCGAAATTACAACGAAGGTTGCTGTAACATAAACCAGATTTCCAGACAGATGAGAAGAAAACAGTTCCTTCAAAAATTTAATCGACGATGTTTCGTTGCTGTCTAGTTCACTGACGATTTTCTCGATATTGTACAGTAGTTTTCACAATTTCACATCTCAGCATCAAGGCACGTTCCCCAGCGTGTTAATACTGGAGGTGGTGGAATAGGCAATGATGTCGACATTTGGATAAATTTCACGACTATAGTGGAGCTTTCAGAAATATCTTCATGTTGGAAATTAAGTTAACAACCTCAGGATACTTTCTTTGAATATCTCCAGCCACTACACGAAGGCCATTCGCAAGACATGTTCAGCAGACCGTTCTTAGGTATAGCATTTGAAGACCATGAGTAGCTTGTAGCATGCAAGGGACAATGTCTGCTACAAACAGCAGGATTCTGTCTCATTTCACTTTATCTTTTCACGAAATTTTCAATGCATAATCAAAAAGTATGGCAAACTGTGGTGTCATTTACTTTGTCCAAGACTCCAGAATGTATCAGAAATACATGGCGCCTGGGCGATCAGCAGAGAATGTGCCAACATCTATCGATTGACACCAAGATCTTATTGTTCCCAATGATGATTCCATCTCTTCTTAAAACGTTTTAATAACAGGAAGCTAAACAGTTCTGTCATAATAGAGACTCTGTTGGAATGCTTCTGTTTGTATATTTTCCATGAAACCACTGAACCGCTTGTTCCTTACTTTGTACGGCAGGATGTCAGCTGGGATTAGCACTTCACCTAGATCCCTGTGAATCTGTGAAGTTTTAGTCGATGACGATGTTTCTGACTCTGTTTCTGTTCATGGACTGCAAACATAGATTTTTCGGTGTTTGGTTGTTCAATCATGCTCTTGCACACAATAACGTTTTGCTGCCATAACACTAATTTCATATAATTTACACAATAAAATTTTACCATCTGTGTAAAAATATTATTAGCACAAATCTTGAACGAAACCCCTTAATCTCACACTGTCCGAAATTTTCGCTTTCTGCATTTTAGCGACAGGACAGACTAGAACAGAAAGACTAATAAGTGGTATCTGGAAATGCGAAACAGCGTGCGAGGCTTAGGGCAATTGGAGACAGTGGATATAAAAGGCAGAATTTCCTAGCATGATGGGGGGGGGGAGTGTTTGGAATTTTCTGGCGACAAACTGCTTAGAAATGCCACAATCCGGTATGGAAGGGACATGGTTCATTTCTGGCAACTAGATGACTTGCAAGGTATTTAAGGAATCAAGCATGATGGGGTGGGTATTCCAAGGAACATCGGGTTCGACAAACTGATCAAGGATAAATGTACGTACAACGTAGCCACGTCGACATATCGAATCGTATGCAGTAATCACCTTTCGGCTATCCCGACTGAGGCTTTTCCTTGCTTTTTCCTCAGTCGTTAAGATGACTGCCAGCATATAACACGCAAACACTGGGCACTGCCCGCACTCACCTCAGACGTGGCGACAACACCTTAAGCGCCTGACTTTTGCTGCGAGTTTAACGTTAGACCTCAACACTCCGGGTTTAAAGCCCAGAAAGCCATCCAGCCAAACTTATGCCCCCTCCCTATAAAGGCCTTCTGCACATTGACCAATGGCCCTTAGTTTGTCCCCGTCGAGGTCCTCAACTGCCATGGGAATTCGTTAGCGTAAGCAGAATCCCCAGTTACAATTTAAAATGTCTGTTCACGAGCCTAGCGATGTGGCAAAGTGCAGCAATGGCTAGAGAGACCGTGGGACGTCGACTTGTGTTAAAGCACAAGAATCCACCCTTAGCTTTGTGGTTGGTTGGGGTGGGTATTCGACTGGCCATGCAACATAACTTTTTAGCGACTACTATCTGTGTAAAAACATTCGTCACATCATTGACAGGCAAGTAAAAAATATTAGTCTTGAAATGCATTCAACTCAAAGTGAATTCAATATTTCTGTGACATGTAAAGTGAATTATATTTCCACAGTACACCCTTTAAAACTAGAATATATCAACATATGCCCAAATGCCCGAAGAAACCTAAATGTGCACTTACGCAAAATAACAACCAATTATTTATGATCTGAACGCCTCAATTCATGCTTCAATTGAGTTTAGGTTGAAATAACAGGTCACAATAATAATATGGCATGTTATAAAGATCCAAGCCGTATTCATAGTACATATGTACGTTGGCAATAAAGACTAATAAAGGGAAATGTGATTATGCTGATTTCCTTTTACAGCAAAACATCCATGAATTTCAAACATGTACCTTAGTGCCACTGCAAGTCCCTCCTTGGCAGTAAGACATCGCACCATGTTTCATATCTATTTTTTGAAACGGACCTTGAACGGCTTTGTGTAATTTGTTGCAGGATGATATATACATTGAAAAATAATTACATAAACTCCCTTCGTCTTTCCCAGATTCGTCAAAAAGAGTGAAAAATGCTCCATTAATTATTCTAAATGTAAAGATAGGGCGAACACACAATTTCCTGCTCCTTTTCTTTCTTTTTCTCTTCTGCACCATGTTCAGAAATACTAATATCATTATTATTTGTTCGGCTCCATTGTCAAAACTGGAACTCGGTCGGCTTCACTGTGAGGACATATGACACTAGTGGCCCCAAACAGTGGCCCCTGTGAAACAAGCCTGTACCTGTATTATATTGACGTCAATGACCAGCTCAATGCCCCCCGCCATTGTACTACAGACCTGGTTTTGATGTTTTAAGTAAAAGAAGTGTCATGTCCCTGCCGCGAAATGAACACCGCTTTCTTGGTTGTTCTTTCTTCACTTTAGAAGCAATACTGACTGTAGACCAATTTAGTCACGTTGAAGTTCGGCATTCACCGTCTTGAAAACAACTGAAGATTCCGAGTTTGAACACACAGCCTTCTGTTATTTAAATCTTCGTTTGGAGACTCAACAATTAAAGACGGAAATGAAGTAAAAATAAATGTTATGTCTCCACAGCATTAGGCAAAGAGGGCGTAACAATACAACCGCAAAACGTGATGCATTAATTCTTTAAAGCATAGCCAGCTTTGTCAGATTTTTTGTTGTCACAGTGAAGAACATGAAGGGGTGTGAAGTCTGGTGGTAAAGTACCAATAATTCAGAGGAGGTTACTGCCCCCATCTTTACTTTCCTTTATTTGATAGAATAATTAGAAACGTAATGCCACTGACATAACATCAATTTTGAGGTATGAAACAAATTAATGCCAAGTTTGATTAGATGCATTACTGTTGTGAACTTCAGTTTCCAGTTGGCAAAATCAGTGCCTCAAGTATATGGACTGCCATATTCTTCAAGCTCTTTGATAGCCATGTTAAATCAGTTTTTATTAATGCTTGTACAAATGACATTGGGAGCCACTCAGTAGATTACTGCAGTCAAACACTGATATTCTTTGATAGATTACAAAGATACAAAGACCCTACAACCCGTGTGCTTCCTGGTTTACTACACTAACGAATATAAAATTAAGTAATCTTTGAAAAGCATGTCACTTTACAGTATAAATAAAAAAGAATACAATTTATTGCTCCCTAGGCCTAAATCCAAAACATAAAATGCAGCATGCCTAAGACCAATAGTTTAAATTTACGTTCATGTGCAGGCAGCACTCATGGTGAGGCAAGTCACTGGTTGAGCCTTGTGTTCATTCCATGTAAACAGAACTGCAATGCCACACGTTTCACCTTTGAAAAAGGAATTATTGACTACATATTACGTGTATATAATTAAATTTATTCTTTCTCAAAAAGAGACTCTTTTCCTTGCATCCTCATAACACACATCAAATACATATTCCTTGTAAATTACATTGTAAATTTATTCACAATTACACAATGTACAGTGATCAACATAAGCATTTTCAAATGATCTGTCCAGATATCGCACTACTATATCGTGTGTGTGTGTGTGTGTGTGTGTGTGTGTATGTATATATATATATATGTGTGTGTATGTATATATAGATATAGTTATAATGCTGATAAGGATGACGCTTGATTCAAGTAGTTTGCCTGGACGTGTCAAGGAGAGGTTTGCTTATACATTGTACAGTATCACTACCCTTGTTGTCATTACTACAAATAATGTTCTCAACACATAACTCTTGTATCATCTAAAAAGACGAAAGAAAACACATTAGTCTTACTATTCAAAGAAAAGATGCAATAAACAAGTTTCACATCAGATCGAGGTGGATTTGACTTACAAAAAACTCAAAATGAAAGTGTCTCACAAGATACCCCCAACTGGGGACGGTTTCAGTTATGAATATTGAAGTGTTCCATTTGTATTTTGTTTACTGATTTCAACAAAGATTCAGAACAATTATTATAATACTACAACAGTCATTTCACTTTTGTACAAAAAGACAAAAGCATTAGTTTTTATAAGATCTTTTTCAATTCTCTCATATTCCTCAATTTTAATCTTTCAGACACAATAATACTTCACACATATGATCTCCACGAATATTCAAGTACACTTGCACTCATACATCCACACTCGAAACGTGCACGCGCACACGTGCACACACACACACACACACAAGCACACATGCTACACAAGATTTTTTATTATAACAACATGTATTCACTGGCTTGCAGACTATTTTTGTTTTATCAACATAGTTAATGTTTATTTCTTTATTATTTGTTATTTTGTAATATACTGTTGTAATTTGGCAAAGTTCACATCTCGGGGAAAAATTAAAACAGACTTACTTTCCACTTCTTCTGAACCAGTCTTCTAAAGATTTTGACTCCTTTTGGAAGTCTTAGTTCATTACAGTTCCAATTCAGAAATGTTCCCAAACAATTCATTTGTAAAACAAACAGCAATTATTAGGAGGGTGGAGGAGGTAAACCAAATTTTATTCCTGGTTTGATTGCCTTTGCAACTTTCACACCCAACAATGACAATGACATATGATTCTTCTTACACAACTGTAAATTTAAGGGCAGCATTCATGAACAAGTTTCTATTGTTACAATTATCCAATCTAACCGATAAACTGCCATGGCAAGTGCAATATCAACTGGTATCCTACTTGTACACACATTATGGGTGTCTACTGGTGATTGTAACTTGTTTTCACCTAAGGTGGCCACTCTGTGAGTTTACCAGCTGATCCATTCTTGGATGATCATGTTCCAATCAATATTTTCAATGGAAGCATATGGCTCCAGCAACCAGACTGCTCATATTCAAATGAGATGTAAATTGCAAGATTTAGAAAACTGAAGCATGTTACACTGGACATCTGAACATGGATAATTTACTGCCTGTACAAATGATCATGATGGTTACAAACCCAAAATATTTTTATCAAACATTATATTTACCCAAACATAACAGCACAAGATGCTGTATTCTCTATGGACCAAAGATGATCTGCTTTTAATGGGCAACATACAAAATTATGTATCAAAACTTAAAAATGATCTTATTAGTGCATGCATATCATATTTAAGTAAATATAGAACTTGATAACAATATATATATATATATACATATACATATATGTGTAGAATATACAATGTATTTACATTAGTCATGCTGTACTTTTTCAATAACCAACTCTTATCCACAACAAACCATTAATGTCAGCTACATGGTTACCTGCCAGTAACACAATCACTTTGGTCACAATGTTTATATGTATATCTCTAGTCACACATCAACTGAAGTAGTCACAAGATGTGTTTTGCCACAGTATGGAAAAATAGACAAGAGCAATGTAAACAAAAAAAAAATAAGTTATAATAATAAAGGACTAGCAATACAAGTTTTAATTATTTTCCTGTTCAATTTTTATACATTTCATAAAAACATTGCAATATTATGGCAGCAGAAGCAGTTAGTGAAGACGACTAACACCTATAACACAGGACTCTCTCTCACAATCACACTGGATCTCAGATATCAGACTCCACTATTTGTACCTTATCCTCTATCATGCATTGCAAAGAACAGTATTATAACAAAATAATCTGCAACAAAACCATGGCATATTACTGGACAACAGTAAATTGCAACATTTCTTTTGGAACTCAATGATAGCTGCATAGTTCATTCTCTTCAAACTCTGTGGATAAATGGCTGTATGATTTACCCATCATGATAACTTTAAGAAGAAACAAAAGTTTAACACCAAACAATTACATTTCAAAATCACCCAGACTTTACCAGGTTACTGTTATTGGAAGCAACCACACAAACCAGTCAATGAAACTGACAGTTTACAATAATTCTAGGAGCCAGTAATTAGACAGACATGTGGATGTTTATCTACAGAAAGTGTCTATGCAGTCATATTATCCCCCAGATCACATGCTATCTGTAAGAATGTCACCAGCTGAAAGGCTAATGAGATTCAAGATTCTGTAATGATAATTATTCTTTGCTTATTACTATATTTCAAACCATTAGATCCCCTAACCACTTAGTCTTTATAAACCTTCATGTTTGGTTTTTCTGTCTCAATATTCTGGAGCGAATGGATTTTTACATTAAATTTTGAATGCTACTGTAGCTGACAACAGTTTACACACTGATATTTAAATGAGGTAAAATTCAATGATATCAATAAGTAATTAAAATGGTTAAGTTTTATTCAGGTGAAATGTTGGTTAGTTGCACAGGTTTTTATTCTTCATTCTGGAAAAATACACACTACAGCAAACCCTCACCATTTGCAGGATTCACGTTCTTCAAAATTCCCATGAACAGTCAAACAACTAAGCCCAAAATTAAGATCTTAGGAGAAAAATGAGATAAGGAAAACCAAGATGCAATCATTTAAACACAACGACAAATGTGTTAGTCTTTCCTGGAATGATGGTGTTCCTTAATGAAAGCTGTCATGTTGACTAAATGGCAGAGTGCATGATGGAGGGACGGACTGAAAACCAGTAAAGAGACAAATTTCAACTGTTTTACCTTCTCCTGCATGTCTTTATATACTTCCTTGTATGGCATTAACAAGGGTCTGCTGGATGCAACAAAATGAGTTCATTGCAGCCTTTCAAAACAGCCAGGGGCAATCAGAGGAAAGTGTAAAGTTCATCCTAGAAGAGGCTATGAAGGCCTAGAGTGGAAGTAGAGCTACAATCTACTCTTTCTTCAACCTCAGTGCTAGATTGGGGCAGGTGGTCAACACCATGCCCTGGCAAGAGACCCAGTACCCACCGAACAGGAGGGTGGGAGGGCCCCAAGGCCAGTCTTGGACAGTTGCAGAAAATCTCACCACCACCAGGACTTGATCCCCAGACCATCCAGCCCATAGCAAGTTGCTATACCAACTACACTATCCCAGCCCACACATTCAGAGTATTAGGTACAAAGAATGAATGTGCACAATGTGTGCACTGTGGGCCAGACTGCAGCTTCAAAACATCATATTGCTATCCAGATTGCTGCAGCCTAACAAGCTGCAGATCTATCTGAATATTATATGACTCACTGACACAAGGAAAGTGTTAGGAACATTTAAACAGGATAGGGGTGCAGAGGTCTGCAGAACCATCTTGCTGCAAATGGCAGAACATACCACAAGAGTAAAACAACATTGAGATATATATTCAGAAAGATCACCCTAACTCAGCTCTCTGGTTAAACAAAAACTATTTTGATGCTCCTGAGATGGGTGTGCATTTGTCCCTGTGCACCATCCCTTGCACACCCATGGTTGTTCTTGGAATTGCCCTTGCAGTGTTGTGTATATATAAGTATTTACACACTTCAGTCTTGGAACAGTCACTACCCACATACAAAACGGTTCTACAAAACTATGCACTTCTGTTCAGCATGGAGGCTGATGGTTACCCAAGAAGATTTTATCACTTCTAGTCACTGTGAAACTGCAAGTTTTACAAGCTTTACATCTAAACAAATCTGCAATTCATTGGATCAAACATGAAGACATGCAGAGAGCAGCACGTTACTTTTACTCTTCTGTAACAAACTCATGAATGCACATATATAAAACTTACTTTGGAAAAAGTAACTTCAAATAATTCTGTTGCATAAAGGCAAAATTAACTTCCTCTCCAACACCTGTACCACTGAACATACAGAACTATCATCACTGAACATCCAGGCTTCAAATATTATTAGGTCAGATTTCAAATATGACATAGTGATGGCCTGTTCCACTTGGGGGGGGGGGCTTCTTTACAGGACAGCACTTCAGAAGACTTAGTCAAAAAGTCTTATAACATTCTTAAGTTAAGCAATAAAGTTTATAGTCACTGGCATTTAGATAAAATTTCAAACCACATCACAAAATTAAAATACGATATATACACGAGTTTCAGCAAGAAGTGTTGCAATTTTAATATCACTATGCAGTACACAATTTTGTTCAGACTTGAAATAATGACAAAAGATGCTAAAGTACATCTATGCATAAAGGTTGTGTTGCAATTAAGTCAAGGTGGTTATTTTTCTAAGGTTACTTCCAACCTGATTAACAGGCTTTGTGCAGGCTTCCAATTTATAAAAGTCCTTCTATTGCAAGTGAGTACACTTTACACAGCCATAAACAAAGCAATGGCCATGTTTATTTATTTTTTTCTTGTAATACAAAACCAAAACACAAATTTACAATGGCTTCTACAACTCCAAATGTTGCAAATTACCACACTGATCCTGCCATATCTGCTGTTGAGGACTTCATTACTGAATATACTACTAAGGTTTTTCTTACTAATGAATGGGTATCAAATACCATGCATGCCTGCCAACACTTTCAACATTACTTCAGAATAAAACTGTAGTAATTTAACAGGTTAATGTATGAATAAATAATACTAATACAGATAAATAATACATATCATTGTAAAAGCAATAAAAGGACAGTACAATATAACAAACTAATAAACAGCTGTTAACAATACACAATACAAACAAAATCTACAAGTGTAAAACATTATCAACAATACAAGTGTTCTTTCTTGTTTCAAAATATATGTGTATATTTATATATATATATATATTTATATATGTGTGTGTGTGTGTGTGTATGTATTATTTTCCTTAATTAATGATGGATGCAACTTTGTGCTCATTACATACACTATTCTCTCCAGAACAAACTCAACTGCACATAAAACATCAAGACTGTTCAAATTACTTATCACTTATCACAACTGTCCACACTCAATACCCTCCTTTCTCTGCTCTTCAAAATCTCTTTAAGATTCTGACAGCCATGGGTAATCCAAATCCCATATTGTAATACTCCTATAATACAGTTGTCAAAAATCCTACAGGAGTTTCGAACACCAATCACACCAACTGAAGACAACAGCCCCTCTATTGTGTTTGCAAATATGCACAGGAGGCATAAACACTTAAAACATCAGTCAAAATTTTGAGGTTCTTATGGTGATTAATATAAAAATTATGATTTCCTGGGTTGTGACATCAGGTATGACTATGTTGGAGTACAGTATGTCTTCAAAATATTGGTCCCACAAGACCTAACTCTTAGAACTTTTACATTATGACATCAGAGAGAAACTATATGGCAAACACAACTGAGACAGGCTGTAAGAAGTTACATCTTATGCAAAGACAATAGGCACTGACAGTAGTCACATGTTTGCATAAGAATTTTTAAAGGCAAAATCATGCGACACAAACACACAGAAGCAACACAACATGACTACAAGAAAAACTGTGCAATTGCCAGACAGTGAGACAGCGTAACAGATCTACAGTACTGTAACCAGAACGAAGAAATCTTATAAAAAAAAATTCATATCTGCATGGTGATACAGACTCACACTGTACTCTTCTAAGTTACAACACTATGCAGCCTGGTACATGAAGATAGAGGAATATATGTTCTGTGAAATATATGTACCCACGTACCAGAGTACATGGCATCACAACCCAAGATTACAACTGCATAAAATCATGCTGTGATGCAGTAAAATGTGTTCTAGCATTAGTGTGAAATGTGGTGTCAAGATTTTCTAAAGCACATGCCAAAAATGTTAACTAACATTTTTGGAGTCTCTCTTGATCAAATAAATGAAGAAGTAAAAACAGCTGTGTGTATTTCATGAAGGACAATGCACTGAAAGGCAGGATCTGGAGTTCTATGAAATCTCATCTATGTTCAACAAATAATCAATCAGAATACGAATGCTTTAAAGACCCTTGACAATCAAAAACTGTGACCCTGTTATAGAAATGAAACACTTTATGTCTTGGGACAACATATTTGAATTAGTACTCCAGTAAAACTGGGGTATGTTCTGCAATGCAAAATCTGATGTTCTCAAAAAAAACATCTATGAAAATTTACCATCTTGGAATATGGCACTGTGTCAAATGGTAAATAGTTACTGACATATTTGAGGAGACTGCTGCTTCGATCTTCAGGGTAGTCTTCTTGGACTACCACTGACGACAAGAGGCTGCCAGCTCCACCCAAAACACGTGAATGTTCAAGCAGCATAGTGTTTCTACAGTCAAATTTTTAAAGCAAGAAACACAAATTCATGCCCAAGAATTAATCTGCTCTCTGTATCAGAGCCTGGGTAGCAGATGGTATTTCACAAGCTGTAGGTGTGATAACAATGCTGTTACTTGTACAATGTATGTTCTTTTCACAATTTAACAAGCAAGACCTGGTCTATTACTCTTATACTCACAGTTTAAAATGCCAAACATTAAGGACAGGCTTTAAAATTCATAACAATTCAGTTCCCTTTGCAAAACTATCCTTAAATACTTGTATACGATAAGATGTCGAAGGTATGTCAAACATAAAGATATATGAATAAATCTCTTAAAACATGTCCACATAAATGGCGTAGCAAAAACCGTTTTGCATTTCCACATCCCAACCACAAAAAATTAATTCAGACATTACAAGGTAGCACATGTTGTACAGTAGCCACAAGTGTATTAATTGGCACACCTTTCCTGATGCACCCAAAGACTGGTGTACCTGACCTATCCACATCCAATAAAAAACAGTATCTCCAGAAGCACTTCTCAGTACTTATGCCTTTACATGTTTTAATAATCTTCTATGGTTTGAAGTGACTAATTCTTGAGATTCCATTATGATCCAAGCAGTGATCTCACAATGCCAAAGGTGTGTAAATTTTTACTGTTTGTGTTTTGTACTACTGTGATACTTCTGGAACACTCTTAAGCATGTTATTTGATGCTGTACAACATGTCCAATCAAGTATTCTGGTTAAGCAATAAGATTATCATGTTACTATAAACTCCCCTGAGGACAACATACATTCTATCACTCAAATGTAACACGGAACAGTGACTGCTCAAATTGAATGCCACTGAATCAATGCGACTTCTACCCACAGAATATACCTCAGAAGCTGCATTGTATGAACATAATCAGATATGATGAAATATGGATGGTTGCACATGCAGTGTTTATGTTACTGTTGTAGTAGTTTCTAATGTTCATCAACTACTAAGGTTACATACAGATGTAATGGTCAACATTAAGGTACCATGCAGGAGGTACTGGGTAGGTGACAACTATGTAACCTGCACTAACTGTACATATTAAAGGATAACTGCTGATCATGAGTAAAGCATATTACTGTGCTGAACACAAGAAAAAACAGAATTACTTTAAGCATAACCTTTCTCAGTGCTATTTTGTCCACCACAAATCCCACATGGACCACCCTGGGATGGAAACCAAGACTCCACAAGCAGAAGCTGGAAATTAACTGGCAAGCTGATAAGATCTGTTCTGATTTCGGGTGACGAAGTCTCTAACATAACCACACAAATTGGTGCTGCACACTTTGACTTGTGTATGGAGAAAATACCCAATTCCCAAAATGCTGTGAACTACTTCGTATAAGAGAAACCCAGTAACAGTAGCGGCAACATACCAGAACAAGAACCATTCATAGTGCTGATGAAATACATGGCAGTAGTACTAACTTCATGAGTGCACACTGGCCCATGGTGACTGGCTGTAACTCAAGAAGTAACAACCCAATACATTCCTGCTGAACAACTAATTTTATACCCACATATTCTGTTTGAAATTAAGAACTTAATTTGTAAGCAACTAGTTTCTGAAGATAAAACATACGCAGAAACATTACATAACCACACCAAATAACCAGCTATTTATCTTATACAGAAACAAAAACATAATTTTCCCCAATTATGCATGTTCAAATATTATTAATAATAATAATAATAATAATAATAATAATAAATATCACTAAATTATAATAATTCATCACTTTAAACAAGTATGGTGATTAAAAAGAAGTTATTCTTGGGCACAGAGACATAGGGTGGGGTTTAAGGTTTTTCAAATCTCCTACCTAATATAACAAGAGAAGCTTGTTTTCTAACAAAATTTTGTTATAAAGAAAGATTTGATAATGAAGGAAGTAAAGTACATGCCAGCAGCAAAACACAGTGTCTACTCCATGAATGGTGAATCGAAAGCCAAAACAACCTCCTTAAGAAATATGCCAGCACAAAAAAAAAAAAAAATGTTATGACTGTCTTCACCATTACTAACTTCATAACCCTCACTGTAGTGTCTCTTCTCAGCAAATTAAAATTTCCAGTTTGTATTTTATGATAGTCTGAGCAAACTCATAGCTCCTGACCTCAAATCATATTTCTTTCTCTCGACTTATTACAATGATAGTGCAGTATGCCATGGATGTTGTCTGAAACATCATCAAGCTGTCAAAATCTTAAAAAATAGATACATAACTTAACAATGATAAATAACAGAACTCCATCTCAGAATAATATAAATGAACCAAACAAACACCTACAGGTTCAATGAAGGAACAGATGATCATCTGATAGTCTTTGGATTTTGACACCACTTAGGGTCATAAGGTGATACCAAATTTCTTAGGAATGGACTACCCCACCTTCAGCGACAAAATTATGCCTGTACAGATGATGGTAATTTGGGAAAAGGAGTGGGCTGATTTTATACTCGGGTTGCAAGGAACTTGGCCACTCAAAAGCATGAAAAGAGAGTGCGGACAGATCTCTGTCTAGGTCAAAAGGAGTGCAGAAGAGTAAAGGTGAAAAAACTAAGCTACTTAATGGCCCTTGTCATGGTCCCACACAGTCACAAATGTGAATAAGTATACAGTGCCATTACATATATATGATCCTCTTCCTAGATCTAGAAGATGACGATGGAAAGTGAAAAACAGTAAGCCCCATTTACGATAGCATAGGCAGTGTTGCCTCAAATTAAGTTGTACATTTCTTGGAGAGCAGTTATTCTACCTTTCTTTCTGCATATTCGTGGGCAAAAACCAGTGACCCCTGAAGATGGGGGCATGTTCCTCTGAAATATCACTGACCACCCACAATCCTGCACTGTGTGAAAACCAAGAAGACATCATTTTATCAACATCTGCCATGAAAAACTGAAAATCTAAACAGGAAAAGGCATGAGTTAGTCGACATTCACTGCTCCACTGCTCATGTCAACCAGTTGCAGTTTCTACTGATGTACTTCAATGCTGAATCAAAATCATATTCTGGCACATCAGTGCATAAAAATGTATCAATGCCATACAAACATTAATAAAGATATTACTTGTTTGTTGAAAGAATAAATGTGGCAGCTTCAGAAACCTCAGAAGTGTCAATACACTTACACACCCTGTACATACGGCTCTCTGTCTTCTTCCCGTCTCTCTCAACAGCCAAATGACTAACACAAACATTCTGTCCTGAAAAGACAGTACACTCTCAGTTCAATGAACATTTTTTTAATCAGAAGCTTCATTCTTGTAAACAGCCACACAAAACAAGGATGAAGAATGCTACTACACAACCACAAAGATGACTGGTTATTGTATGAAGGAACAAGAGGTATTTTTTTTTAGAGAATTTTATGACTAATGATAAAATCACAAGTTGCTTAAAGAAAGTCTAAGAAGAAATCCACAGACTGGAAACATCCAAGCTCACCAGTGAGGATGAATTTCATAAAGCAGGCACCAGCTGAAACAAAATTATGCTCTATTTTGTGATGAAGAGCACCCAATTTTCACCATTACACAAAACCAGGTGGGTTAATGAAATGTGCTCCCTAATTTCACCAGCTACGCTGCCAAACACCAAAGCAAGCAAACAAGTTTCTTTGCTCCATGATAACAAACACCCTCATTCTGCCAGAATGTGTCAACACCATCTGCAAATTAGGATTTAGGAACATCCAACTGGATGTCTAGTGCTCTTATGCAGCACTATCAGTAAGGTGTTCTAGAGGGATTAGGGAAAGAAAGCACTGATATATCTCTGGATTCATGGGCAAAAGAAAGAATTCTGTGCTTCTGAAATAGTGATTATGATCTAAAAAGTGTGAAACTGTCTACAGGTGAAAGTAATATGAAAACCCTCTTATGAAAACCAATGCTGCAGGACTTACTGGCTTCAATGTCTTTGATTAACTGAATACTTTATACCTGAACATGACACAACACAGAAGAAACAAACTGTATTCCATTTAAAAAACAATTTAGTAAAGTACAGAAATTATTTCAGTTGTCATGTGGACAAAAACCGCAACAGCCTATAAGAAGGGTACAAATGGAAGGACAATATGGCACCTTCAATCAATACTGACATGGTAAATACACATACGAAAAGAAGGTTGCCTGAGTGGGACATATGTAATAAGTTATGATTTTAAAATACAAATAACAGATTATTTAATTACCCACTTCTTCAAAAAAGTATATACCATTACAGAAAATTAGAAAGAATATCATCAAACACCACTTTAATTACACCTACCAAATATACAACATTTATTAACTGCATATATGTACTGTTTCTCCTACATGTTTCAGTGTTACACCATCACCAGGGAGAAATTTATGTCCTTTACTTAAAACCACATGCTACTACTTGACCAGGCATGACACAGAAAAGGATACAGGGTTTACTTATGGGTTTTACAACTAATGGACCCAATCATAATTTGAAGAATGATGAACATATGTCACAAATTTACATAATCCATGAAAGCACCAGCCGATCACAGCCAACCATATGCATACACGTACAGTAACTCCCCACATTAACATAATATTCAATGTACATAAATTCGACTTTACATCAATTTTTGCTGGCTGGTGCTAACTTAAAAAAATCATGGAAACGTATTTTGCATTATTATATTATATTTTCTTTTGCACTGACACTTATCGTAATCTTTTTTGTAATTTTTCTTGTGCGCGAGACCAAAAAAACTGAATTACATTGAATTTAGGGAAATTTCAACTTACGTAAAATTCCACTTGCATAAAGTTTCGTGGAACACAACCCTTACATAAGTCAGTGCGTGGCTGTAATATATAGAAGATTTTTTCCCTTAGATTTTAAGGTTTTTAACACATAGCACAGTAGTGCAACACCTATGATCAACCACTGTATAAGTTATTGCCTTCCGTAAATGCAAGCTGTACCTTTTATACGAGTATTTCCGATATAACAATTGTAGAAACCATAGACAACACCTGCTTAACATCATGTGGTTTAAAGTAAAGGACACACAGTTCTCGCTGATGATGGTGTAAAACCAAGACATGTATAAGACGCACAGTGAATATATACAATGAAGCAATATTGTGCATTTGGTTGGTGTAATTAAAAATGTGTTTGATAATATGAGAATGCATGGAATGGAATACTTCAATATAAAAAGAATATCAGTTGAGTTTCGGTCCCAGAGAGCTTCCTTCACTTCAAGCAAATGTCTGTTAGCATTGCAGAGAAATTCCAAACTACTACAGCAGCAAGAAAAATCCAAAAAATGTAATTCCAATCATGAATACCACCAAACTCCTCACACAACTGCCATTATGATGCATTATCTTGCTTTTACAATATAATTACATGACAGACATTATAACAAATGATATTTGCAATGATTCTTAAAAATGCATTAATAATACAATGTTGCTGCAGTGTACACAATGAGTTTCCTAACAAATCATCAGTGTTATCACCACAGATTATACTCATAAAACTACATATGATCCATGACTCACTGTGCAAAGTTGGCATACTAAATTACAGTCTCTCAGACCAGGCGTATGCATCTGCTTGTTAAACAAGGAATAGGGAATTTTATCAACAGTTACCACATTTTCTATGAAATTATATCCAATATTTTCTAATTTAATTTCCATATTTAGAGAACTGTTATATTCTTTGAACAGATCTTCAATAATTAACTGCTGATTGGCTTAAGGTCAGACTGATCAAACTACATGTTTTAGCATTTCAGGGTAATTAACAGTACCAGTGTCGACAAAAGCCAACTCTTATCACTTGCCATAATTAAGTTAGGTGCCTGCACTTACACAATATAAATAAAGGCCAATGCTACACAGAAACTAATCTGTCTTTATGATTCCAAGAACACAGGGTAAGTAACTGCAGCAGGGATATGAGAAACTTCCCTCTCCTGCACCTCCGCTGAGTTTGTATGTTAGCACTCAATGTAGCCAGCAAGATCTGATTTTGTATCCTGGCACCACCAATATGAACAAAGGTCTGAGTGTATACATTGGTGCCAACTGTACCAACAAAGATCTGAGTTTTGTATCTTGGCACCAACTACACTAACAAGAGTCTGTATCTTGGCGCCAATTGTAAAAACCAAGATGTCTATATTTTGGAACCAACTGTACCAAGCAAGATACCACTACTTTCCTTCCATGTAATAAAGAAACCTTCTGCTTCATGTGGGCACTGAAAACAAAGTTTGTATGCTGCAGTGACTGATGTGGATTGTGGGATAATGATTATTGTGACAATGGATGAATGAGAAAAGAAATAGAGATCTGAGAAGCATATAACCTGTGAGTTACATTTTGTGTTGTTTTACTTTATTAACAACTTTTCTGCTATATCTTGGCTGATTATTCAAATTATGCAAACAGTTCCAATTTTTCTTGGGTCCTGTCTAAATTCAGAATATCATCATCTTTAAAATTCTTTGCTCTGTAACTGTAACAATACACAAACATGACCACTTCCCATAAAAACAGATGGGTTAAGCAAAATTGTTATTACACAATATCACAGTTCACTCTCAACTTGTGGAATATTAATTTGCACCACTAACATAGCACAACATACTGTACAAATGCCAGTATATACAAAGTTTACTGGAGCCTTCTTAGCCAGGCAGTGTAGAATCAGATATGAAGCAATGACAGGATCACAGAAACATTTAATAGTTCCACATAAGCAAATGCTACTGCATGAAACTGGTGGATAGGTAAAAGTAACGTGAAAAGGATTTTACCTGTACTTCTTGGTTATTTTATGCCTCAAGAAAATCACATTTCCATCACAGATTCTAATGGCTAAGAAATTTAGTGTCATACTAAGATAAAATAAAGAAATTAAAAAGGAAGGCACTAAAATTAATAACATCCTGAAGACACAAAACAAGCAGGTTTTGAAGAAAATCAGGTGGGGTGGGGGATATCTAAAGAAACGAGATGGTCTGTTGACATAAAAGTTGTTGAGACTGTGTGTGTAACTCTGGGGACTAGGGAGAAAAGTGCAAGGTAGCAGTAACAGACAAGTGGAAGAGGAATAAAAGAAAAGATAATAGTCATGGAAAGAACACAATTGACTATAAATTTGCAATTTCCAGCTAGAAACGTTAGAGAAACAGATTTTTCCAAGTGCAACACAAACTCCATTTAATACAAAATTTCAAGAAGCCAACTGGGTCCATAAGAATACTGAACCACAAAGAACATCCACAATTATGACCACTGCTTTCCATTCCAATTATTCATGTAGCTTTATTTTTGTTGAAATATCAGGCATAAGGTGATTACTGGTATTATACTCATATTATGTTCTTGAATGAATAAAACTAATTTTGAGAAAAGAAGAAAATTCCATAATACAGCTGATAAAATATACTGACACCACCTCTTGTAGGTATGTCAGAAAGACAGTGTCCAGAACAATCAAATGTATCTATGCACAAAATTTGTGAGTTTTCTTTATTAATTAAGACGCGGTTTTCAAAATTAGAATTCATCTGTAAAGTACAGATAAATAAGAGTAAAAGTGAATATTTAAACATAAAGTCACACAAGTTACTAGTAAGCTTCACTTTCATCAGTGCAAACTTTAAATTCATCACACTGCAAGACACAATTTTATGTAGTTATGTCTAATTTTATGCAGTTACATCTGTCCTGGTCCTAAACCAACATGTTACACATTCTGACATAAATACCAGAGACCATTATTTTTTATTTTAACTGCATTCATGTTTACTGGGTGCTTTATCAATTAATAGGTACTTTTTCCAACAAAAGCACACAGTTTAAACCAGTCACCATGCTACACCAATTTGATCACCAATTCACACCATCAGACACAGCACACACCCATCATATTATAAGAATATCAACAATGCTTAGTGAAAAACCCATCATAGTAACATCTGATTTCCAGATATACTGACACCACATCAAACACATTGCGACAAAGTCTAGCACCATTTTCTGCACTCACTTCTGATTCCTATACAGATGACACCATGATAATATATTACAATTATACTGCTTTTCATAAACCATGAAGACAACATACAAAGCCATGGTTACACCACCAAAGGCCATAATTTTGATTTTAAATTTTAAGTCACAGCTAAATTAGGTAGAGCTCTATAACTTACTTTAGTACGAACTATTGTAAATTACAATTAATATGAAGCACGCATGCGTTACTGGTGTACTTGATCTTCTAAGGTTTAGGAAACCATCCAGTGATTCAATGATAAATCAAAACACGCTGGGTACTGAACAGACATGTTACTAATGCTGAATAAATGTGTGCGTTTGATGGAAGAACCACTCATTAATTGTTAGTTTCAATTCAGATCCTAATGATTAGGCTAAAACTCTGGAAATGAACACCAGCAAACACAGGTTAAATGTTGTGGATGACAAAACTATACCCAAAGAAGGAACCACAGAAGTGGTTGCACAACCACTAGTGGTATGAAATATGGCTGATGCGTTTTTGCAGGACCATGAAGATATTTACAAAAAGAACAAAGCCACAGAGTGGAAGATACAACAATGAACAAATCAGACTGAAGTCTGTGTTCACTGACTTTCAAAAATGTTGTTCATTTTGTGCCAATCATAGATATTATGAAACAGTAAATGAGACAGTATTAGAATACAAAAGTACAGCTTCAGTTAGTACAAATTTGACAACATTATTAAACCACCTTTGGGGACTAGATTAAAACCAAACTATATGGTGAACAGAACCATTACATCCCAGTCTCATGTAAATACAACAGCTCAATGAGACACAAACACAATGCTCTAGTGATATAGCTGCAAGACGGAACAATTTTGAATTAAAACCTACTTATGCTCTAAAATAAATATTGCCTTTTTCAGTTAGACTAATAGAGTAAAAAACATACACAATTTAGTTAAATCTAAAGTGATGTTCAGATCACCCAATATTTAATGGCATCAGTTCAATAAGCTCAATTCAAGCATTACACCAGTTCACATAACTTCTTACAAACAGCAAATCCTGTTAACTCAGCAATGTTCATCTGGCATCAGCAACAAACACTGATGACTGACTCTCTGTTATATTACAAGTCTGATGGGCAGAGACATCTGAAGACATCTTAAGGAAAAAAAGAGGTTGCAGAACACTGTGTAATGTGTTTTCTTCTCAAAACATGCCCAAATCAAAACAGTAAAAGCCAGCCAAGTGGTATATCGTATAAGCACCACACTCTACACGACACAAATATTTACTGCTGGAGACATCAAAACTAGTGACATGTTGAATAATGTTAATTGGGGCTCACTAAGTGACATTCACGTATCAAACAATATAAATATAAATGGAAAACAATTCTTAAAATAAACTTATAAAACAACAGAACTGTGCAGAGTACACCTACGTACCTCCACACGCACACGTTTCCACAGTCAGATCCAGCAGAGAAGCATATGATGTGCAACGCACCTCATCCACTTCAGAGATTATAAACACCAGCAAGATCCTGCGGAGAACTCTTGCCAAAATTCTTCTGTTCCTTCCCCCCCACCCCCCCGCTTTGAAACCAACCGCCATTAGGGATCTGCGTAAACTCAATTCGCAGAAGTTTCCCATCTATGGATGGCATCTCAAAGCCCCGTTTACAGCTTTGTGTATTTAATTAAGGAAACATTTGACTAAACTATTACCATGAATAAAACTGTAGTGATAACACATCCATGACAATTCTCTGTACGATCATTAACCCTCCCCACTCCCTCGGTGGTAGCCACTGTGGCAATAACAGTGGTGACATGGTGATGATTATAACAGTTATTACAGTAATGACTGGTGATAATGGTAACAGTAGTTATGCTGGTGGTGGCTGCAATGCTAACCTGCAACAGAAACATATTTTGGTACAACATGGTTCAGACAGCAGGCACATCTATGTGCAACGTACACCTACAAGTATGTGCAAGATACGCACTCGATACTTATTAAATACAATCTTGAGACAAACACAAAAAAGTTTTGTACAATGAAAAATAATATAGCCACAACCACTTAGTGAGTGTCATGACAAGACTGTAGGTTCGGTATGCAAGATATTAGGTTTCAGTACATGCAGGGACAAAGACTTTTCTTTCTCTGCAGCCTTCAGTCTGGCCCTGGGACCGTCCAGTCTCCTTTCCAATGGGTACTAAGGGGCTCTTTTCCCATGAATAGCATAAAACCACTCACCTACATCTAATACAAATATTAAGTGTAATGAAGACATACCTCCCCTCTCCCAGTATATTCATTGCAAGGTGCTTAATTACACACAAGGATAAGGAGTTCTTCTTTTCTAATTTATCTAAAATGAAAAGTAGGTTCCTTGGCTACACCACAATTTCTGTCCTGTATTCCACAATTTCCTAACTTTCACCATCACACATTTCAGTTCTGCAACAGTGCACATGTGCAATCCAGTATGTTTCGGACTCCATATGTTTTGGTATTACCTTACACCCAACTAACCCTTTGGTGCCACAACTAAGCACCTACTGTATTCTGCAAAACAACTGGGATTTAAACAGCTGCCCATTTTTTTGTACACAAGGCATGAACCACAGAGAATTTGCACCTGAAGGAAACACGGTGAACAGTGAATCATACCTAGAGGTGCTGGAAAAGTCATTACTGAAGCAGAATCTACAAACAAAGCTACATTTTCAAAAAAAAAAAGGCAGGAGGCTGCTCATTCACAACAATCCACCCGCTCATTCTGTCATAAGACTGAAGTCCTTTCTGGTAAAAACCATCTAATTCACCTGATCTTGCACCAGCCAACTTCTTCTTTCCCCTACAGTGAAAACTGCCCTCATACAATGATGATTTCAGGACACCACAGACATCTAGAAGAATGTAACTGCTGAATTAAATGCAGTTCCTTTACATGCCTTTATCAATGACTGCTTTGTGCAAATTTTATAAAGGCACAAAAAGTGTGTTGCAGTCAAAGGACAGGATTCTGAACGAAAATAAAATGTCTTCTTATTTCATTATCTACATGTTCTTATAGATCAGGTCCCAGAATGTTACTCTTTGACTCTATGTTATTACATGAGACATGTAATATCACAAGATTCTGTATGAGAAATCACACATACAAGAAAATTTGATTTTACATTATAAGAATGCTCATGTTCTGCATTTAATGAAAAGAAATTAAACACTTCTAAGACATGTACAAAATAAATTGTCAAAAGAGTAAAAATATTGATAACACAATAAGATCAAAGCACAGTGTATCACTTAAATAAAGAAATTCAACATATTTCATAGACAACACACAACAGTGATATTACACTTACAGGAACAAAAAAGAAGTCTTGTGCACGATTTGTATCAGAAACGTATGAACATCAAAGGCAAATCATGTATACAAAATTGTGAAAATGGCACGTGAAAAATATGTATTCTAAATTTACACTCTATTTGGCACTTGGCTTAAATTTTTTCTAACATTTCATGTTCTGCCATGTTACCACAGTACAGTCGGGTATGCTACAGTGAACGAATGCTACAACAAACAGTTTTTATCAATAAAATCAGGATGCTGCAACAAATACAGATGCTACAACAAATGCAGAGGAATACTATCAGCCAATGTAGCACATGCATGCGCATGACATGTCAGGCCTTCCTGCTTTGATTAGAGTGTCAGTCATCATCTTTGTTACATAGGTAATGTTCAGTTATCCATTTAGTTCAGTTATCTGCTTATTTGCACCTTCAGCAGTGAAAATATTTTTTTTTAATTATTCTGCTATATAATTTTAGCCATGAGCTGGCAACATACAGCGAGAAACTTAATTAACTTAGACATTACGAAGGAAATAATTTTATTAGGGAAAGTCTGTTCATAGTTTTCACTAAGGAAAGATTGTTTATGTATGTTTATATGTACTTTCACAATGAACTTGCTTATGGATCCACTCCTCGATGGGTGAGAAACCTAAGCATAGCATTCAGTCACAAATGTGTGAACTCATATTTGATGGGGATAATCATGTGAGAAGATTCTAGTAAAAGAGTCGAGAGATAAGTAAAGAGTTGCTAATATTTAAATCTATGGGACTCTAACGATGGTATATGACTCAGTGACATAATTTACTTTCTTTGGACTTCATATTGTCTTAATTTTGATATAGTACTATGTTTTGGAAGCCTGTTCTGCTTCTATCTACAGGTAAAACCTTAGAAAGAGCTATTCTCAGCCACTGGGGTCTGTAGATCAGATACTTCCCTTTACCTTGAGACACAAGCAGAGGCAGCTTCCAAAATCAAGTGTTCCATTACAATTAAACCCTTGGACAAACTCCAAAGAAAGACAATTACTTTGCTAGTGTTCTGTTCAAATGTTTTGCCTTTCAAGGTATCTCAAAACATACAGAGTAAAATAAACACAATTACAATTTTACATGCTGTCTTCTACAAATGAAATACACAGTCTCTCATATTAGAGGACGAACGTGCATTAAGTTTTTGAGAACAGGTGCTGAAGAGAATATATCAATGGTAACAGGAAGCAAGTGATAGCTTCTACTGACAAACTCAAATGGCTTGAAACAGGAACATGGCCTAAGCTACAGTTAATGTAAATTACCTGCTGCAGTTGTATGGTGGTGGTGGTGGTG
>Ga0123357_10000437_pt1 | contig 39987 bp, 44 predicted proteins | sample TergutEmb28metaG_FD_89873 | JGI IMG/M metagenome (GOLD analysis project Ga0123357, IMG submission 89873) | Embiratermes neotenicus P4 segment gut microbial communities from Petit-Saut dam, French Guiana - Emb289 P4 | ecosystem: Host-associated > Arthropoda: Insects > Digestive system > Gut ...
ATCGCAGCCGCCGCGGCCAACGGACCTGGGAAATCTTGGCTTCCCTCACCGCCACCGCCCACCAAACCGGCAAAGACTTCATCGAATCAATGGGCACACTTCTCCAACGCCCAACTTACGCCCGCTAAACACGTACATCACACCAGCACGCTAGAGCGTTTTTCATGTGGTCGAGGCGTGATGACATGCGCAGGAAGCGAGAGCCAAAGCCCCGCATTGCCATGCGGGGCTCCAAAACGCTACGGGCGAGTGAAAAATGCTCTAATATTCCATTCCAATCCCTTTTTTGGCACCGCCTTCATAACGCCACATCTATTTTAGTTAATACATGTAGATATAAATAAAAATAAGATTACTTAACGTAAGTTCGACATAACGAATTAACTTTTAACGCTGTAACTTTTATTCTTCGTTACGGCGAATTCATGTTATTTATCAAATTTTTCAACGATGCGGTCGAATTCGTCGAGGGAGAAGTATTGGATGACGATTTTGCCGGTGTTTTTCTTTTTGCTGGGGAAAATACGGAGTCGGGTGCCGAGTTTACGGGAGAGTTCCTGCTCTAACTCGATAACATGAGCGGACTTAGCGACAAGTGTACGCATGTGGCCGGCGACTGCGATATCCGCAATTTCGCTGGTGGGGGCCCCGATCCCCTCCCCTGCTCCTCCAGAGGCTCCTTCGCCGGAGTTGATCCATTCTTCGAGTTTGCGGACACTGATGCCCTCGGCGATGGCGCGGTTGGCTAAAGCATCTTGTCTGGCGGGATCGGTAACGCCGGCGAGGACCTTGGCGTGGCCGGCGGAGAGGATGCCACGGGTGATCAAGTCCTGAACGCCGGGGTTGAGATCGAGCAGGCGAAGGAAGTTGGTGATCGTAGTGCGATCTTCGCCAAGCCGTTCGGCCGCCTGGGCATGCGTCAGCTTGAACTTGTCAATATAGGCCCGATAAGCCTTGGCACGGTCGATGGCGTTGAGGTCGTCCCGCTGAATGTTCTCGATGAGAGCCCATTCCGCCTGGCGTTCGTCCGTGGAGTCGTTACGCAGGATAGCGGGTACCTTGGTCAGGCCGGCGAGCTTCGCGGCCTGGGTGCGGCGATGGCCGGCGATGAGCTGGTACCGCCTCTCCCCTCCCGCCGCACTGCTGGGTCGCAGGATGACAGGTTGCAGAATGCCGGAGGCCTTGATGGAGGCAGCCAGCTCTTGGAGGGTAAGTGGATCCATGGTGGCGCGAGGCTGATGCGGATTGGGATCAATGAGCTCCAGCGCGACCTCGAGCATCTGTTCGGTAGGAGGGGTCTGAATGGTCGGGGGTTGGTGGGCGGTCGGATGGGACACCAAGGCGGTAGGGGCGTGAACGCCTACTGGGGCGGAGATGAGGGACTTCAAGCCGCGGCCAAGACGGGGACGATCCTTCACGGTCATGACGAGACTCCGTTCTCAAAAGGTCACCTGAATATGTTCTACATGGAACGTTATAGCATGAAATAGAGCAATTGAAAATGAAAAAAAGAAAAAATGTGTTCCACGTGGAACATGACTGAGAGTTTGTGGAAAGAGAGAGAGGGACAATGGCACTCCATTCGTGGAGTTCACGCTTTAGCGTGTTCGTCAGACGAAGCGCGCTTAAGCGCGAACTCCGCCCATTGCGTGCAATTGGGAAAGGAAGGTGCCATGATGACAAAATATAATAATATAATATATAAATACATATTATAATAAATAACTTTTCAAATTGTGGGAAAGATGCCCGCGGTACCATTGCCAGAGGTCTCATTCTCCGGTAATCATCCCTGTTATCGGGCGCGAAACGGGAGGTTGATGATGTCATTGACGCGGCGGGACATGATGCTTCGGGCCATTGCCGGCAAGGGCACGCCATGGATGCCTTGGGCGCCGCGGCTTGATTTGTGGTATCTCGCGAATCAACGCGCAGGAACACTGCCGCCCGAGTTTCGCAACGCGACGCTCCGCGAACTCGTCGATGCTATGGATTGGTGCTATCACGCCATCGTTCCCAATTTTAAGGATTCTCGTGGCCCGCTGGATGAAATCGACCGTGCTTTGGGACTTTACAACCTGTGGATGATGCCGCATCGCACGATTTTGGAAAATGTCCGGCGGCACGTCGATCGCAGTGGCGACGTGACACGGGTCCGCTATGAAACGCCACTCGGAACGATTTGTACCGCTGCCCTGCACGACGAATCGATGCGTCAGGCCGGCATTACTATTTCACATATCACCGAATATGCCATCAAGAGCCCTGCTGATTTCCCGGCGCTGGGCTACATTTTTGAAAACGCTCGTGTGGAGGCCAATTACGGCGGCTACGAGGAATATGCACAACAGATCGGCGATCGCGGCGTGGCTGCCGCATTCGTCAGCCTTGCAGGGTCGCCGATGCACCTGATCGTCCGCGAACTGATGCCTTTCGATCAATTTTACTACGCTCTCTACGACGCTCCTGACGAGCTGACAGCTTTTGCGGAAAAGATCGGCGGCTATTGGCAACGCGTCATGGACGTCGCTTGTCGTTGTAACGCACCGATCATTTTCATCGGCGCCAATTACGACGCATCCACCACCTATCCGCCGTTCTTCGCTCAGCACATCAAGCCGTGGCTCCAGCGTTACGCCGCCGAGTGTCATGCTCAGGGGGGGGACGGAAAATACCTGCTCACGCATGTTGACGGCGAAAACACCGGCCTGCTCGACCACTACCTCGACTGCCAGTTCGACATCGCCGATTCCATCTGCCCCTCACCGATGACCAAGCTGACGCTTCGGCAGGTGCGCGAAAAATTCGCCGGCAAAATCACCATCATGGGCGGTTTACCTTCCGTCTCACTGCTGGCCGATTCCATGAGCGATCGCGAATTCGACAAATTTCTCGACCAATTCTTCACCGACCTTGGCGACGGCACCTCCCACATCCTGGGCATCTCCGACACCACCCCCCCCGCGGCCCAATGGGACCGGCTCGTCAAGGTCGCCAAGCGAGCCCGTGATTTTCACCCCCACGAGCCGTAATCGTGAGATGACCTGCTGTCACGACGCTCAGATGGATGGCGACTTGTTGAGATGGTCAAAGACCGCGGCGTAAAGTTCCAGCGAAGCGCGAAAACTTGTGCGTTTCAACCTCGGTAGCACTTCTTGAATATCGATCAGACCGGCAACCGCCGCATCACGGATCACGGCGAGAATCCCAGTAACGGCGATGCCGTTGCGTTGAGCGATCTGGCGTCCCATTTGTTCATCGATCAACAACCGGTCCGCATGCAGTTCCATTGCCAACGTGATGGCTGCCAGCTCCCCCTTATCCAGTGCCGGCATGCCCACGGTGATCGTGGGCCGGCGCACGTCCAGCCATGCCGGAGGCATCATCGCCCAATTGATGGACGATAGAGCATTTTTCATGTGGTCGTGGCGTGATGACATGCGCAGGAAGCGAGAGCCAAAAGCCCCGCATTGCCATGCGGGGCTCCAAAACGCTACGGGCGAGTGAAAAATGCTCTAGAAGGCGCATCGAACGACCGAAGCTCATCAAGAACGTCGGCTGGAATGCACACGACGCCAAAAATCTCCGGCAACACGTGGATCATGTCTATTAACAGAAGGTAGTTAATCGGAGAGATGTCAGCGACGACGAGCATTGTTTTCCCGCAGTTCTTGAATCCCCTCGCTCTCGCGAATCACCTCTTCGGCGGTAAGGTCAAGAAAAATCTCGTGCTTCTTGAGCACCTCATCAATTTCGAATCGTGAAACGCCCAGCGCCTCTCCGAGCTGGAATTGAGAGATCTTACGCTGACGAAAGAGCTCGACGAGACAGGCCTCCCTGGCGGTGGCGGCAACATCATCGGTCGACCTGCGCAGGGCTTGTTCAACGTCGGGCGGCAAACTAAACGAAATCGTCATAGGGCACCAGCTTCATGTTTAATTATAGCGGCTCCGCATGAGATTCCATTACACCAACATCGACATCGTCCGCTCAAAAATCTCCTGCGGCGTACCATTTGCCGGGATCGTTTTGAGCAGTCCTGCTTTTGCGTAGAACGCCGTCAACGGCGCTGTGGCGGATTGGTAGACCGCCATGCGTGTGCGGATCGTCTCGGGCTGATCGTCTTCCCGCTGGATCAGTTTGTTTCCGCATACGTCGCACACATCCGCCTGCTTCGGCGGACGGTTGACGGTGTGATACACTGCTTTGCATTGTACGCATGTCCGCCGCCCCGATAGACGGCTGACGATCTCCTCAATCGGCAGCTGATAATCCAGCACCGCATCAATGTGGACCTGATTCGCTTGCAGCAGTTCCTGAAGCGCTGTCGCCTGCGGCACGGTTCGCGGGAAGCCGTCGAGGAGGAACCCGCCCTTGCAGGTCAAACACGCGACCCGTTCCCGCACCATATCCAGCACCGTCTCGTCCGGGACCAGTTCGCCGCGTTGCATATAGCCCAGCGCGGCGGTCATCGCGGGGGATCGCTCGCTTGCCGGCAGTGATTTGGCGGCACGGAAGACATCCCCGGTGGAAAGCTGGCACGTGCCCAGGAACTTGCAGAGCAGTTCCGCCTGCGTTCCTTTGCCCACGCCCGGCGCGCCCAGCAGCACCAATCGCCAGACTCGCTTGCTGGCCGAGATGTTGCTGCACTTATTGCCGGGGCCTTTGAGCCACGCGGCCCGGTCATTGGGGGGAGTAGTTAGGGTCGTTGCCATAAAATCCTCTTCAAAGGGAGACATTGTGGTAATGAAGTTGCTATCCTAATGAAAGTAGAAGCCAGTAGCCAGAAGCCAGAAGCCAGAAGGTTTCAAATTCGCGGCTCAGTCCAAACCTTCTGACTTCTGGCTTCTGGCTACTGGCTTCTTCATACGGAGTAATCCCATGTTCACCGGAATCGTACAAGCCTGCGGCATTGTTCTGGCCTCCACCGAAACGCCCGCCGGAAAACGCCTCACCCTCTCACTCGCCGAACTCGTCGAAATCACCAAAACCTCGCCCGTTCAGGGTGGCGATTCGATCTGCGTCAGCGGCGTCTGCCTCACCGTCGTCCAAAACGTCAACAACGCCCTCCAATTCGACGTCATCACGGAAACGCTCAACCGTTCCACCCTCGGCACCAAACGGGTCCACGACCGCGTCAACCTCGAACTCTCCCTGCGAGGCGATTCCTTCGTCGGCGGACATTTCGTGCAGGGCCACGTCGACGCCATCGCCAAAGTCACACACGTTCAAGCCGATCCGCTCGACTGGCGGATCACCTTCTCGCTGCCCGCCGACGTCATGGTTTACATGGTCCCCAAGGGCTCCGTCGCCGTCGACGGCGTTTCGATGACCATCGCTGAGGTTGCAGGTAACACTTTCACCTTGGCCGTCATCCCCACCACGCTTGAGCGAACCACGCTCGGCAGCCTCAAGGTTGGCGACCCTATCAACGTCGAAACCGACATCCTCGCAAGAACCGTCGTGAACTACCTCAAGACCGTGGGCGATAAGTACTTAGCCCCCGGCTCTGCCGGGGGTTTTGGTATGTCCGGCGGGCTGGGTAAACCATGAGCGACCAAGCGTCTGACAAGCGACCAATCATCGGCATCACCATGGGCGACCCGGGCGGCATCGGCGCGGAAATCATCATCAAAGCGCTCGCCGACCCCGAAATCCGCAACATGGCCCGTTACGTCATCTTCGGTCTCAACGAACTCATGGCCTACGTCGCCGACCTCGCCGAAATCGAAGTCTTCTGGTGGCGGGACCAGCACGAACGCTTCATGGAGAAGCCAGAAGCCAGAAGCCAGAAGCCAGAAGAAAAAATCGAAAGTCCCTTTCCCTACGAGCAGGACGTCGTTGTTCTCGACTACGACGATTTCTCCATCCTCGGCCTTGAAGCCAGACGCCCCACACGCGCCGGTGGCGATGCTTCCATGCAGTTTGTCCTTGACGCCATCCACGCCGCCATTCGCGGAAAAATCGACGCGCTCGTCACCGCTCCGATTTGCAAGGAATCCTGGAAGCTCGCCGGTTACGACCGTTGGCCCGGCCACACCGAACTGCTCGCCGAAAAGACCAGAGCCCGCCGCCATGCCATGATGTTCGCCGCAATGGAGAAGCCAGAAGCCAGAAGCCAGAAGCCAGAAGAAAAAATCGAAAATGGGGGGGGGCGAAACTCGAAACTCGAAACTCACAAGGGCCTTCGCGTCGTCCTCTGCACTATCCACGAACCCCTTTTCGAGCTCCGCCACAGCTTCAAAATCGGCACCGTCTTCGATCCCATCGACCTCGCTCACCGCGCCCTGGTCGACTGGTTCGGCATTGAAACCCCCCGCATCGCTGTCTGCGGCCTCAACCCCCACGCCTCCGAAAACGGCCAGTTCGGCGACGAAGAAAAACGCATCATCGCCCCCGCCATCCTCATGGCTCAACAACACGGCATCGACGCTGCCGGCCCCTTCCCCGCCGACACCATCTTCCTCAAAGCCGTCCAGGGCCACTACGACCTCGTCGTCGCCATGTACCACGATCAAGGCCTGATTCCCGTGAAACTCCTCGACTTCGCAGGCTCCGTCAACCTCACCCTCGGCCTGCCGATCGTCCGCACCAGCCCCGACCACGGCACCGCCTTCGACATCGTCGGCAAAAACAAAGCCGACCCCACCTCCATGAAATCCGCCATCCGCATGGCCGTCGAAATCGCTCGACGACGTCATGATGGATAATCCGGGGGTGTTGCCATAAAAGATGGCCACACCCGGTGCTCCTTCGCTTTTATTGTTGCTTACGTTGAATTGACGTTAAGATAGAATTTCATGACTTGTCGCAGGAGGATGAACGATGAAGTGATGGCGGTTACGCCACGGCATTTTTGAAATTATTGGTTCGTGTTCATTGGGACGAAAATCTAGCGATTTAACCGTACACCCAATCGAATGCGGGTCGCTCCTTTCGGAGCGGCCCGTGGTTCGTTGGTGTACGGGCTTCGCTAGAGCCTTCGTCCGGCGGATTACGGTGTCCGCTCTTCTTTTTTGGCGACACTGTGATCTGCTTTATCAGCAACGCATCAAAAAGGAATCAGAGCAATGCCCGAAGAGCCCGAAGAAAAAGATGTCCACTATTATCTCAAGCACCCCGAGGAAGTTGATCCCGAGAAAATGCGGCGATTCCTGTATCGAATGCTGTCATTGGGGCAAGACGATCCTGACCGCTCGAAGCAAAACTACGAGGATGATTCCACCTACGTTGGGAGCATGATGAAAGCCCGGCGAGAGCGCCAGGAATCGGCGGGCGGAGGAGGGGAGCAGGCGAAGTAAACGCCTTTGAAGTCAGCCCCCGGCTCTGCCGGGGGTTCTGCCGGTGATGCGATGGCGGAATGAGCGTCATTGGCATGCGAACCCCCGGCAGAGCCGGGGGCTAATAGTCCTGGGCTTGCCCACAAAACCGGGCACGCCCAACTCCGGAGGTGCTTCCCATTTCCATTGCTTCCTCGATTTGCCATTGTATAATGTCAATGGCATTGTGAATGTATCATGTCAGAAGGAGTTTACAATGGCAGAAACGATTCAAGCACCCCCTATTCAAGCATCTCTGCGTATCGCGGAAGGTGGACGCATTGTGATTCCCGCAAACATTCGCTCACAGCTTAAGCTCGAGGTGGGAACCGAAGTCGTGATGACGGTGAAGGATGGGCAAGCGATTCTGATGAGTAAAAAAGAGGCTCGCCGTCAGGCTTGTGAACGAATGCGAGAGTTCGTTCGTCGCCATGTCCCGGCAGGCGTGTCACTCAGCGAAGAACTGATGGCTGAGCGAAAGCGAGAATTCGAAAATGAATAGGATTCATGTGATGGATGCCTCGGCGATCCTCGCCCACATTCAAGAGGAAAAGGGGGGACATATTGTCGGGGAGGTTCTCATTGAAGCGCCATGCTGGATCACTACGGTCAACATCTGCGAGGTGTTGACCAAGTGCTGCGACAATGGTATGTCTGTCTCAGAAACTCAAAATTTGCTACAGGAAATGGGCCTGATCGTTATCGATTTCGACCTCGAGCTCGCTCTGCAAGCCGCAGCCATGCGGCCATTGACCAAGCCCATCGGAGCATCACTCGGCGACCGCGCCTGCCTGGCTCTGGCACAACGCGCCATGAGCGAAGGTTCTCCAATCGTTTACACCACCGAGCACGGCTGGACCAAAATCAAATGGCCCTTCAAAGTGGTCCTGCTGCGATCACGCCACGAATCCGCGAAACAATAGCCCGGGTTGTGCGTATTATATGGGATGGGATTTTTCGCCAAATTCATGTTCAAGAAGGTTGTGATGGCCGCTCTTTGCCTGATGGGGTTGGCGGCGTCCTTATTGCTTTGTGCTCAGAGCGCTCCGGAGATTCCCAAGGGCAAGCCGCTCATCGCCACCGGCGCCTGGGCTGATAATTTCAAGCAGCATCCTCGCCTCCTGGGGCCGAAGGAGTTTCTCCGCGCCCTGGCCAAGGAGCGTCCTCAGGGGTACCAGGAGGCCAAGCAGATCGCCAACAAAACCCCTCCTCACGCCTACACGGTGATGGCCGCTGGCGTGGTTAATGCCGTCGAAGGCATGTCCGACCAGCAAGCCGCGCCTCTCATTCAGGCCGCGATGAAGTACGTCAGCGCCGGCGTCACCAACACGCACCAGGAGACCTGGCTCGGTCTCGAATATGTCGCGCTGACCTATGACCTGCTCTACGATCACATCTCCGCCGCCGATCGGGCCAAAATGATCTCCTGGTTCAACGCCCATCTCGGCACGTACACCATCGACGAAAGCGCTTTTCACAACTCCACATTGTCCAAAATTTTCTGCCTCCTCCGCATCGCCTACGCCACCCGGGGCGATAATCCGAAAGCCAAGGACTTCCGCGACTGGGCCCTGATTAAACTCTACGAAGACAAAGTCCTCCCCGGCCTCAAGCAGTTCGGCGCCGGCGGCGGATTCACCGAGTGCGGCTGGTACACCCGACACTCGCTCTTCCACCTCGTCCAGGCCCTCGAACTCGCCAGACGCTGCGAACAATACGACGGCTTCGCCCTGGCCCCTGCCTTTTTTTACCAACGCCTCGCTTACGAACTCCTTCAACCGTACCCCATGCCCGACGCCAATTATGGCGCCGATCAATTCGCCGTCGAAGGCGACGGCGCCAACACTTACGGCGGAGCCGTCGAGAATCCCGGCTTGATGAAAAACATCCTCGCCCAATACTTCCGCGGTTCCGAACTCGCCGCCTACACCGCCAGCCGCCTGCGAAAAGGCTCCAATGCCGAAACCCGCTTCCACCATTTCCTGATCGACGAACCGCCGGACCCCGCCAAGCCCATCGCCACTGCCCCCCTCTCGCACTTAGCCGAAGGCATCGGCCGAGTCTACGCCCGCAGCGACTGGAACAACGACGCCACCTGGCTCCGCTTCGAGTGCGGACCGTTCTTCTCCAACCACCAGCACCTCGAAGTCGGCAACTTCGAAATCTTCCGCTACGAACCGCTCGCCACCGAAAGCGGCGAATACACCGACTGGGGCAGCGGACACGCCATCAACTGGCTCGTCCGCACCGTCGCTCACAACTGCATCCTCGTTTACGCCCCGAATGAAAAATTCCGCGACTTTCGTGGCGGCGGCAGCAGCTCCGCCAACGATGGCGGACAGGCGATGCCCATCTGGCCCGTCGGCACCGTCCAAGCCTGGAACGCCAATCCCAACACCCGCGGCCAGATCGTCGCCTACGGCAACCGCGCCGAATGCATGTACGTCGGCGCCGACTGCACCAAAGCCTTCAATCCCGAGAAAGTCTCGCTCTGGGTCCGCCAGCTCGTCTTCCTCCGCCCCAGCGTCATCATCATTTTCGACCGTGTCGTGAGCAAAAATGCCAACGCCCCGAAAGCCTGGCTCCTCCACTGCAAAAACGAGCCCGACATCACCGACACCAAGGTCCACATCAAAAACGGCAAAGGCGAAATGTACGTCGAAACCCTCCTGCCCCAGGCCGCCAAAATCAGCAAAATCAAAGGCTACGTGTATCCTACCTTCGCCGGCGGCCAATCTTTCGGTGCCCCCGACAGCGTCCTGACGCCCCTGGCCTTCCTGTGGCGAATGGAAGTCTCCCCCACCAAACCTGCCGAGGAGGACCTGTTCCTCCACGTGATCTCCACCGACGGCCCCGTTACATCCAAGCTCACAATGGAAGCAAACAAAGTTTCCGTCCAGATCGGCCAGGCTTCCGTCACCTTCACCAACAAATGCGGCGGCAAAGTCACCTACGGCGGCAAAGAATTCTCCCTCCCCGAAAAAGTCGTCAAACGCGCGTGGGAACAATGATCAGCAAGCGAATGTTGACTTCAGTTCCACTTGCGTTCTCGACCTTGATCTGCAAACCCCTGACAAATTCGATGGTGCAGGCAATATCAACGACGTCCTCGCAATCATCCGCCAGAACGGTTCGACCAGCTTCAACATCGACGACGGCGCCAGTGTCAGTATCCATGACATGAGCGACGACGGCAATCTCGAAGGAACCTATCACATCATCACTTTCCTCGGCAGCGACATTACATACGATGGTGTTGTGTGCAACATTGGTGACCCCATCGACTTCGGCGTCGTCAACCCGGATGACCGTTATCAATACACGTTCCAGGTTGCAGGCGACAACGGCATCGTCTCCGGCATCGACCTCCTCATCACCGACAAAGGAACCCCCGGCGTTCCCGAACCCGCTTCGCTGGGTCTTTTGGGTCTGGGTTCCGGGCTGTTGCTGCTTCGCAGGAAGCGTCACGCGTAATCTTACGCGGGCTTGGAAATAACCCCCTCCTTGACGACGGCTCCTTCACGGAGCCGTCGTTCATTTTGCGGGTCCGGAACAGTGGAGCCATCGGAGCCGCAATCGTGAGATTGCGCCGTGGTGAACGCACTCGCACTGCGTGAGCTTACGCTCGCGGCTCTGTTTACCCCTCTACCTCCGGAAAAACGGACACGCTTCATTTTACTCGTCTTGTTCCGCGATTTATCATTCCGTTGTTCGTCTCCTGAGAGAAGGTTTCATGCTCGCCAAAGTCCATGCGTTTGTTCTTCAGGGCATTGACGCTCGCCGTTGCGAAGTGGAAGTCGATCATGCCGAGAAGGCGGAGGCCGGGCCCAAGCCGACGATCGTCGGGCTGCCGGATACGTCAGTGAAAGAATGCGTCGATCGCATTCGTGCGGCGCTTTTCAACTGCGGCTACGGTTGGCCGATGGGACGGCTCGTCATCAACCTCGCACCGGCCGACCTGAAAAAAGAAGGCAACGCGCTCGAATTGCCCATCGCTCTGGGGATTCTTGCGGTCTGCCGCGTGCTCACGACGGACAGGCATAAGCGATTTCTCGTTGCCGGCGAGCTTGCGCTTGACGGTCGAGTGCGGCCGGTGAAGGGCGCCCTGTCGATGGCCATGCTGGCGAGAGAGCTCGAGATGGAAGGCGTAATTGTTCCGGAAGACAACGCCGCGGAGGCCGCCGTGGTGCCGGGGGTGAAGGTTTATCCCATCAGCTCCGTTTCGGAACTGGTCGGTTTCCTCAACGGCATGCTCGACCTCGCCAGCTACAGAATCGACGAATCGTCGATCGACCCTGCCACCGCCGCCGCGGGGATGGACTTCGCCGAAGTCCGTGGCCAGGAGCTCGCCAAGCGCGCCCTGACCATCGCCGCCGCCGGACGTCACAACGTCCTGCTCCTGGGCCCGCCAGGCGCCGGAAAAACCATGCTCTGCCAACGGTTGCCCAGCATCCTCCCCGCCCTCACACGCCAGGAGGCCCTGGAAACCACCCGCATCTACTCCGCCTGCGGCCTCCTGCCACGCGGCGAATCCCTCATCCGCACCCGACCCGTCCGCGCCCCGCATCACACCGCCAGCGGCCCCTCCGTCATCGGCGGCGGCTCCATCCCGCGACCCGGCGAAGTCTCGCTCGCCCACAACGGCATCCTCTTTCTCGACGAACTCCCCGAATTCCCCCGCCACGTTCTGGAAGTCCTCCGCCAACCCCTCGAATCCGGCACTGTCACCATCTCTCGCGCACACTCGTCGATCGCTTTTCCCGCACGCTTCATGCTGGTAGCTGCCATGAACCCTTCGCACTCCGGCAGAGGCACGCTCGACCCACGTCAAGCGACGGCAACGGAGCTCGTCGCCATGGAACGCTACATGAGCCGGGTATCGGGGCCGCTGCTGGATCGCATCGACATCCACCTCGAAGTTCCTGCCGTCACGTATCGCGACCTGACGAGCAAAGTCACCGGTACCAGTTCGCAGCAGATGCGGGACCAGGTACTCGGCGCCATCGGTCGCCAACGGGAACGTTTCAACAAAGAAGAGGGGGGGAACACGATGACCAATGCGTCGATGGGCAAAAAGGAACTGGAGAGCCACTGTATATTGGACGACGCCAGCCAGTTGCTGATGAAGCAGGGCATGGAGGAACTCGGCCTGAGCGCCCGCGCCTTCGACAAAGTACGCAAAGTCGCCCGCACCATCGCGGATATCGAAGGCGCTGAAACGATCACAGCCCAGCACGTCAGCGAAGCGATTCAGTACCGCCTGCTGGATCGGAAGTGGTAATGATGCAGACTTTGACTTGGTGCGCAGCGTACCTGTGTTGCGCCGTGATACTGGCAGGTTGTGCTCAGGGAGGTTTGCAGATGCTCAAGGTGGACGGAACACGGATTGTGAATGAACGGGGACAGCAGGTGCAATTACGTGGGGTGAATTTGGGGGGCTGGCTGGTGGAGGAGATGTGGATGATGCCGTTCGTCACCTCGCCGCCGGAGGGGTCGGAATGGGCGGTGGTGAGGGATCATGTGTCGTTGTGGCGGGTGATTGAGGGGCGTCTGGGGAAGGAAGCGGCGGCACGGGTGAAAAAAGCGTTACGCGAAGCGTGGCTCAATGAGTCGGATTTCGATCATATGAAGGCGGCGGGGTTCAATTGCGTGCGGTTGCCGTTTTTGGCGGCATTGTTCGACGAGCCGGAGGGAATGCGATATCTGGAGAAAGCGGTGGCGTGGGCGGAGAAGCGGGGGATTTATGTGGTGTTGGATCTGCACGGGGCGCCGGGATGCCAGAGCAAGGACCACCATTCCGGCGAAACGGGACGGAACGCGTTTTTCAAAAAAGATGAGAACGTGGAGGCCGCGTGCCGAGTGTGGGAGAAAGTGGCGAGGCATTTTGCGGGACGTCAAGCGGTGGCCGGATACGATCTCTTGAACGAACCGATGGGAGCGGAGAATCCGGCAACAATGCACGCGGCACATGATCGGTTGTATCGAGCGATACGGGCCGTCGACAAGGAGCACCTGATTTTCGTCGAGGATGGGTACAAAGGTGCGGAGACGTTTCCGCTGCCCAGCGCGGCCGGATGGAAAAACGTGGCGTACAGTCTGCATGTGTACGGCTTCCAGTCGACGAGCGCGGCGGATCAGTTGGCGAAACTGGCATGGCTGCGGGAGGAATGCGAAAAGGTGCAGACGATCTACGGAGTACCGGTGTATGTCGGCGAATTCAACCAGGAACCGCACGGAACGCGGGAAACGATGCAAGCGTTCGTCGAAGAGATGCTCAAGCACGGCTGGGCGTTTACACAGTGGAGTTACAAACAGGTGGTGGCAAGAGGCAAACGCAACATGTGGGGATATTATCGCAATCCACATCCGGTGGAGGCGATCGATCCGTTCCGAGACAGCGAAACGGAGATGGTCAGAAAGTGCGAGCAGTATCGAACGGAGAAGCTGGAGCTGGAGGAACGGCTGGCGGGAGTGCTGGGGGAAAAGAAGCCGGAAGCCAGAAGCCAGTAGCCAGTAGCCAGAAGGTTTTAAGCTTATTCCAAACTTCAGGCTTCAGGCTTCTTCCTTGAGGATTTCCCTGGCAAGCGCCTGATAGTCGGTAGCACCAGCGCTGGTGGGGGCGTAACGGTGAACGGATTGGCCAAACGAAGGGGCTTCGGCAAGCTTGATATTCCGGCGAATGTGGGTGTCGAAAATGTGGGCGTTCGCGACAGGGTGATCGGTGCCGCGGGCGGATGCGAGGAATTTTTCGACTTCGCCGGTGACTTCGCCGGAGAGTTTCACCGTGGATTCGTACTGGCAAAAGAGAATGCCGGAGATGCGAAGGCCGGGGTTGAGGGAATGGCGGACCATGTTGATCGTATCGAAGAGTTTTTCCATGCCTTGCAGTGCGAGAAAGTGTGCCTGCAGAGGAACGATAACTTCAGAGGCGAACACGAGCGCGTTGAGCGAAAGCAATCCGAGGGACGGCGGGCAGTCGATGAGGACAAAATCGGCATCAAGCGGCAGAGGGGGGGGGGCTTGAGCCATTGTGCGAAGAAGCGTCTCACGCCCGACCACGGAAACAAGCTCCACTTCCGCCGCCGCGAGATCCGTCGAAGCAGGCGCAACAAAGAGCTTCGACTTGGTATCCGGAATTTCATGGAGTATCTCAGCCAGCGGAATCCCGTCCGTCAGAACGCGATAGGTGGACCCGCCCGCCGGCAGCGATTCCGGATCAATCCCCAAATGCGTGGTCAGGTTAGACTGCGGATCAAGATCGACGAGGATCGTTTTTTTTCCCGCAGCAGCGAGAGCAGCCCCGAGATTTGCGGTGGTCGTCGTCTTACCGACGCCGCCTTTCTGATTGAACAGAGCAATGATGCGCATGGAGGGAGTTTACCATAAATCATCAAAGCCGCCCCCCCTTCAATCGTCAGATTGCGGTATCGTTTCGCAATTTTACGATTGCGGCTCTGATGGTTTCATTGCGTCCATGCCGGTTTACGAGCCATCAGTGCTCGAAGCTGTTCAGAGGATTTGCCGCGGCGAACAGATGGACGTTTCACCTTTTTCACCACGGTTCCGCAGCTTTGAGGCAACGATTCTGACGGCGATTTGATGCCTGGATGCTTTTCCCGCAAGTATTCGCCCAAATCGTGAATGGTCTTGAATTCCCGGCTGATTTCCTCACGAATGGCGCGAACCTCCTCCAACGGGTCCATATCCGCATAAAATTTCTTCATAACGGTTCCTCCAGCAAACGTTCAGGCGTGATCACTTTCGCCACGCTCACCATCGTGCCGCCATCTCTTTCGGCGGCTTGTGCAAAACTGAAATAATGTTCGCCGTTGGAACTGCTGCCGGAACAGCCCGGCTGGAAAGTTTCCACCGTCTTCCAGGAGCCTGCCACGACGCCGAAACGAACGCTCGCCAATTTCAGCATGCGTGGAAGCGTTGCGGCGATGCCTGCCACAAACGGCCCATCATCCATTTCGGGCACGCTGACAGCAGAACCACCAGCCGAGCTCCCAACTGAAGCTATTTCCCACTGCGTCGCAACATCGTGATAGGAAACTCCTGGCGGAGGAGTAACACGTATGGCGATCTCGTAGGCTTGCTGCTCAGTATTTTCATAGACCGTACCATTCAGTTTCTCATAGGGCCGTTGGGCCAACGGCGAACCGTCAGGCCGCCACCATGGCTTACCCGCCGAAGGATTTTCCGAAACGCCAAGCAACTCGACGACAACGCCATTGGACAGGGTTCTGTTCCACGGCTCGGACATGGCTGGTTGCGATTGGGCGGCGCTGACGCCGGATAGCGACTCTACGATGCTCATGGTCGGCAGATACAGGGTCTGCACCGTCAGCGAAGGTAAAGACGTTCCGGAGCATTTGAAAAACACCATGAAGCGCGGCGTCACAAACACCAAAAAACACGGCAGTATGATCATCGCAAGTATATGAATACATGCGAAGCGAATCGCGCTGGGCAAAGAAGATTTTTGCATTTGTTTTTGCTGAGCATTTACTGATGCGGGCAAAACTGGCGGAACAGGCGTCACGGGCGGACACGGACCGGCTGGCGGCGTCAGGAGGATCGTTTCCACCACCGTTTTGACTTCGCTGGCCTGCTGATAACGCCGCTGCGGCTCTTTCTCCAACGCCCGCAGCACCACCTCATCCAGACGCACATCGATCCGCACACGCTGCGACGGCGGAGTGATCGTCTCCTGCGGCAACTGCCCCGTGAGCATCTGATAAAACACCACGCCCAGCGAATAAATATCCGCCCGATGATCCACCTCAGCGGGGGTTTCGAATTGCTCGGGGGCCATATAGTGCGGAGTGCCCATGATTTTTTCGACTTCCGTTTGACGATCATCAGAGCCGCAACCGTCAGGGAGCGACTGGCTCGGTATCTGTGTTGTCGCACGGTCGCTCCCTGACGGTCGCGGCTCTGAAGCGATTCGCCCCATCAGCTTCGCCAATCCAAAATTCGCAATTTTCACTTCCCCCTGCCGATTGAGCAGAATATTTTCCGGCTTAATATCGCGATGCACCACGCCGCGATCATGAGCATATTGCAGCGCCTCACAAATCTGCGTCACGATGGCCAATGCTTCTTTGGGCGCAATTTGCCCGGCATCCAGCAACCCGCGTAAAGACATGCCATCGACATATTCCATAATAAAAAAGCAAACCCCCTGGCGTTGGCCGAACTCGTAGAGTGCCACGATGTGTGGGTGGTTCAACCGCGTAGCCGCAAAACGTGCAGGAGATGGTAAAACACGGGAACTGCTCATTTCACCTCACAGAGCCGCAATCGTAAGATTGCGGTTATCGTTTCGCAATCTTACGATTGCGGCTCTGATGGTTTCTCTCTTCCATGAGGTGGCCGATGTCTACGATTCCCGTGAAGCCGATGAGTGCTCGCGAAGTGCTGGATGCCTATTTTCTCGAAACGCGTGCGAAGCTGATCGAGGTCGCTGCGAATCTGGACCGTGTGGACCGAGCGCCGCAGTTCGTGGAAATTCAGGAGGATGCACGATTGCGGTTCATCCACGATGCGATGGCAATCCTCCAGTCGTCTCAGCCGAACCGTGCCGAGCTGATCCTGAAACTTTATTCCAAAGGTTGATCGAACATGCCTACACGTTTTTATAACACACTTGCTCACGAGTTGCAGGACTTTGTGCCGCTGATCAGCGGACCCAGTGCGGCCGAGCCGCTTCAAGGCGCCACCGTGAAAATGTACACCTGCGGCCCGACGGTCTACGACTTCGCACACATCGGCAATTTCCGAGCCTTCCTCTTCGCCGACGTCCTGCGTCGGTACCTGGAATTCCGCGGCGCCGCCGTCCGACAGGTGATGAACATGACCGACGTCGGCCACATGACCGACGACGCCGTCGCCGACGCCCGCGGCCGAGACAAAATGGAAATCGCCGGCGAAAAACTCAAGGAAGCCAAAAAGCAGGGCAACGCCCAGGTTGAAAATCCCGACGATCCCTACCAAGTGGCTCAGTATTTCGTGGATGCCTTCCTTGAAGACGCCCGAGCACTGCAAGTGGAAATCGTATCGGACTACGACCGCGCATCTGCAGTCGACAAAGACAAACTCATGCCTCGTCCGACACGCTTCATCACCCCGTTCATCCAGATGATTGAAACACTGATCCAAAACAACCACGCCTACCTCGGCACCGACGGCGTCGTCTACTACAACGTCGCCAGTTTCCCGCAATACGGCCAACTCTCCGGCAATTCGATCGAACAACTCTCCCACGGCGCCGGCGGCCGCACCGCCGAACACGCCGCCAAAAAACACCCCGCCGACTTCTTCCTCTGGAAGCCCGACCCGCGACATTTGATGCGATGGAATTCCCCCTGGGGCGAAGGCTACCCCGGCTGGCACATCGAATGCTCCTCCATGGCCACCACTCTCCTTGGCCCATCCATCGACATCCATACAGGTGGCGAAGACAACATCTTCCCCCACCACGAATGCGAAATCGCCCAATCCGAAGCCGCCACCGGCAAACCCTTCTCGCAGTTCTGGATGCACACTCGCCACCTGATGGTCGACGGCGCTAAAATGTCCAAAAGCAAAGGCAATTTTTACACTATCCGCGACCTCGTCGCCAAAGGCTACGATCCGCTGGCCATCCGCTTATCGCTGATTAACACGCGTTATCGCGAAGCGATGAATTTCCAACTCACCGGCTTGCACGAAGCCGCCAGCGCCGTCACATCGCTACGAGACCTCGCCGAAAAGTTACAACATTCACTAGCCCCCGGCTCTGCCGGGGATTCGGACGGTGTGTCGGAACCCGATCAGGCAAGCGACCAGAAAATGCTCGCCGAATTTACCAAAGCCATGGACGACGACCTGAACATTGCCGCCGCTCTCGCCGCGGTATTCACCTGGGCCACCCCGCTGAACAAACAGAAAAAACGAACTCCTCCGCAGGCCCAATCCGCCCTCGCCGCCCTCAAAAAAATCGACCACGTACTGGCCGTCGTCTTCGCCCCGCTCCGCCCCTTGGACGCTGAAACCACCGCCAAAGTCGAATCCCTCATGTCCCAGCGAGCCCAGGCCCGCATCGCAAAAGACTGGCCAAAATCCGACGACCTGCGAGCCCAACTCGCCGCCCTCGGCGTGGAAGTAAAAGACACCCCCACCGCCAGCACTTGGCGCCCACGCCTCGCACCAGCTACGCATCAAATCTTTATCTGAAGAATGTGTTACGCCATACACGAACATCATGAGAGGCACCCCAGCCAACACCCACGCGAAGGCCTCCGCCACGATCACCAGATTCGCCGCCCGGCACAACGTTGCGATATCTTTTCGCCGCATCCAACATGCTCGCATGGCGAATTTCTGCCACTGCATCTGAATTGCCAGCCATATAGAAAATGCTGTTGATGAGTGGTACTATCATCGGCTCGTTTTTGTGCCGGAGATGACTGCTGTGTCCACTTCCACGATCGATCTGGGAATCCTCAATGATCCGCGGCGGCTTGCGGCGAGGCGGGCGGGGATGGAGAAGCTGCAGGGGGTTTTTGAGGGTAAGAATGTTGGGAGGGTACCGGAAATTAATGGATATGCGGGGGTAGCTCGTACAAGTATTTTGCAGGATCACCGGCAGTGGATGGATGAGGTACTGGCAGATTTGGCAAGGCATGCGGATTTGATCTTGGATGCGGAAGTAGGGGGAGTGTTTCGGCCGTTGGTGATTCGGCCACGAATTTATATGGTTCATTTTATCGATGCGATTCTGGGAGCGGAGGTTTATGATCTCGATGGAACGTTGAATTGGCAGGCGCGTGTGCTGGAGGGGCCGGTGGGAACGCTGCGGCCGCCGGAATTGGAAAAATGTCCGACCTGGCGGTTGGCGAAAGAAGTGGTGCGGGATTTTCTTTCTCGCAAGCTGGCGCTGCCGTTTTTGGAAATGCCCACGCTCAGCAGTCCGCTGAATATTGCGATGAATTTATATGGCGAAGCGTTTTTGATGGCGATGATAGAAGATCCGGATGCGGCGCGGCGTGATCTGCGGGTGATTACGGATCTGATTGTAACGCTGCATCGGTGGTACATCGCGAATGTGCCGTCGATTCAGCTTCAACCGGTGGCGACGCCGCATCGCTGTCAGCCGCCTGGGTTTGGACAAATTTGTGGGTGCAGTACGCATCTGTTGTCGGGGAAGCAATATGCGGAGTTTATTGAGCCGTTGGATGAGGAGATTTTGGCGGTGCATCCGCGTGGCGGGATGATCCATCTCTGTGGCAAGCATACGCAGCAGATAGAGTCGTTTCGCCGGATGCGGAGTCTGCGGGCGTTACAGGTGAATAACGATGCGGCGGCGGATTTGGCGGAATATTTTGCGGGGACGCGGGAGGATCAAGTGATGTATGCATGTTTGTTTGATGGGATGCCGCTGGAACGGGTGATGGAGATCACCGGCGGGCGGCGGGTGGTGGTTTATGATGGCGGGCATGATATTTGAATCTATAGTAGTATTTTTATCTACATACATCCATTAAAAATGGATATGGTGTTGGTAAGGGGTTATTAGAGCATTTTTCATGTGGTCGTGGCGTGATGACATGCGCAGGAAGCGAGAGCCAAAGCCCCGCATTGCCATGCGGGGCTCCAAAACGCTACGGGCGAGTGAAAAATGCTCTAAGATTTGCGGGTTTGGTACTGGCGTTGGTTATCTCGAATTGCTGTTGAGCGGTTCGCGACGCAGCAAGCTACTGCCGCAGCCATTTCACGGCGCACTTGGGCCGTCACACGGAATCCAAAGCGTCTCGTGGTGAGGGTCGAAGACCATGACCCATCTTTTCAAAGTTATCATCCCAACGATGGCGCAATTCCGTGGGCTCGATATCCATCCGACCACTGGCTCATGGAACACTTTGCTGCCGATTTTGACATCGCCGTCTAATAGGGTGAGCTCCATGTCATCAGAACCGCTTTCTGTATCTATTTGAAATTGTATCCCAGCCGGTTGCGGTTGTTCCGATTTTGGTATCCAGGATTTCGGCAACAAAAACGACGGCCCTACCGAGCAATCGGTATCGATGGTGGTATCCATACCGGTATCGATGATGGCGTCCACCAGGCGAGCGGGGCTTCCCTTCCTGCCTTCAATGGACATTTTAATGAACGGTATCCCGTCGCGGATATGCATGGACACTGGTATCCCAAGGTTTTCACGGACCTGTTGAGAGTCGTCGTTGTGGATAATGAACTGCTGTCGTTTCCCATCAAATGTCCATGTTCGATCACGAAAGGCGGCATAGCCCAAAATTCCACACACCGGCTCACCATCGGGGGGCTTCTCCCCTACCACGTCCTTCATCACGCCGACCATCATATCGCGAATCTCGGCGTTTCCCAGTCGCATGTGCGCTACTTTCGCGGCCCAGTCCACGTTTACCTTCTTAGACAAAGTCGACAATACTCCGTTACACCGATATTTGGGTACTTGCAGCAGTTCCGCCAACTTGGGTGTGATCGTGATGATCGTGGAGCCAGTATCGAGCAGGAATTTGAACGGGCCCTTGCCGTTCACCCATACGTCCACCAGACAACGATTTTTATCGATTTGGAAAGGTACCACCACGTTCACCCCGCCGGGCGCAAAAACGCGTGGATACCACTTGTTCGTCGAGATCGAACATCCAAACCCAATAGCAGCAAAGGCGAGAAGGATCAAAACGTGGAAATCTGATTTTTGCATACCATTTTTCCTTTTGAGCTTCTCCTTCTATTTTAACACACGTGCTGAATGACACGAGTGGCAAAGCCCTGCATTACCATGCGGGGCTCCACTCCGCAAAGCGGGGTCGCTACGAATAGGCTCTTAGTTCAATAGATCGTTCATGAAGGCGCTTAGCAGGGTGCTGCGGAGTTGGCTGATTTGGGGGGCGAGTGAGGGGGTGTTGATGACGTTGTTGAATTCGTGGGGATCGGTGAGCAGATCGTAAGCTTCGCAAAGTTCGAGGTCAGGGGGGCGGCGGCATTGGGTGTATTTGTAGCGGCCGTCGGAGATGGTGAGGAGGCCTTCGCTTTCGGCGAGGATGTAAGGGTGGCCGCCGTCGGTGAGGCTTTGGCGCAGGTCGCGGCCGTCGGTGAGTTGCGGAATTGGGGCGCCGGCGACGGTCAGGCAGGTGGGGAGGAGGTCGGTCAGGCGGACGAGAGCGTTGGAGTGTTGAGGGATGTTTTTGCTTTGGCCGGGGAATTGGGCTAAGAGGGGGACGTTGAGGACATCTTCGTAGGCGCAGCCGTTTTTACCCCAGAGACGATGATTGCCGAGCATTTCGCCGTGATCGGTGGTGAAGAAGATCAGGAGGTTTTCGCCAAGGACAGCGCGAGCGCTGGCGATGATGGAGCCGACCCCGTCGTCGATCAGGGCGACGTTGGCGAGGTAAGCTTGGCGGAGTTGATTCCAGAAATCGTCGGAGTAGTTTTTGCAGGCTCGGTCGGGAGCCCAGATTCTTCCTTCAACGACAGGGAAGCGTGAGTCGCCGCCGTGGAAGGCAGCGGATTGAATTTTTGATTGATCGAATTCACCATCTTTGTAGATAAGTGGTGGGAGTTTTTGCATATCGACGCGGCTGTAGTAGGACTCTGGCGCGTCGAAGGGGAAATGCGGGCCGCAGAGGGAGACCCAGAGGAATTGTGGGGTGTTGTGGTTGTGGGTGTTGATGTATTCGACGGCTTTTCGGCTGATCCAGGCGTCGGGATGCCAATGGTCCGGAGCGGGGAATGGAAAAATACGGCGGTTTTCCTGCTTTTTCCACATCTGTTCACGATAAGCGGCAAGGTAGCCGGCGGCGTCCAGCTCGCGGCTGTAATCGTTCCAGAACCAAACGGAATTACTTTTGCCGTTGAGCAAATCGAGGTGGTTGAGGCCGAGGTTGAGGGTGTAATCTTCGACGTTCTCGCGGTCGATGGTCGCCTCGGGACGGGCGTCGTCGTAGGGGGCGGGTGTGTAGTGGCATTTACCGAAGTGGGCGGTGGTGTAACCGGCACGTTGGAGCTGGTTGTAAAGATTGGGCAATTTGGGGTCGAGTGGGCAGAGGCGGAAGTTGCTGTAAGCTCGGCTGTTGTGGGGGAACAGGCCGGTGAGCATCGAGCAGCGTGCGGGCAGGCAGAGAGGACTGGCAGTGTAAGCGCGGTCAAAGCGTGTACCCCCCTCTCTCGCAGCAATGGCGTCAATGTGCGGCGTGCGAACGGCGGCGCCGCCATAACAGCCCAGAACGTCCTTGCGTAATTGGTCGGTGGTAATCAGGAGAATGTGCGGTTGGTTGGGAGTGGGCATGGCAGAGGTCGTCCGAAAAATAAAACCATCAGAGCCGCAATCGTAAGATTGCGAAGCGATCACCGCAATCTTGCGATTGCGGCTCCGATGATTAATCGCTACATTTGAGGAGAGCCGCGGAGATGCGTTTGGCGGGCATCGCGAACCGCTGGAACTGTTGAGTACAACGGCTCCAGCGCTTTGCGCTACCACGTGGAAGTCAAGCATTTGCCGGGGTACTGTCAACAGACCGGCAAGGTGAGCATGGAAAACGAAGAACTTGTCCTGCGATGTGAAGAAGTGCTGGGATATCGGTTCATGAATCCCCAGCTTCTTAAAGAAGCCCTGACGCATGCGTCGATCGCCGACGATCGCCGGCATTCCAACGAACGGCTGGAGTTTCTCGGCGATTCGGTGCTGGGACTGGTGGTCTGCCAGCGGCTGTTTGAATTATTCCCGCAATACCTGGAAGGCGATCTGACGAAGTTGAAATCCGCAGTGGTATCGCGGAGCACGTGTGCGTTGGTAGCCAATACGCTGGGATTGACGGAACTGATTTTTGTGGGCAGGGGAATGGTGGGGCGGCCCGAGCGGCCAAGCTCGCTGGCGGCAGGAGTGCTCGAATCGATCATTGCGGCAATCTATCTCGACAGTGGATTCGATGCGGCAAGGGTCTTTATCCTGAAGAACCTCGAGCCGTTCATCAGCCAGTATGCGGCAACAACGCATCAACAGAATTACAAGAGTCTGTTGCAGCAACATGCGCAGCAGGAAATGGGGGCGGCGCCGGTGTACGAGCTGGTGGACGAGAGAGGGCCGGACCATTCCAAACATTTCGAGGTGCGCGTGGTGGTCGGGGCACAGGTGTTTGGCAGTGCCTGGGGGGCGGCCAAGAAGCAGGCGGAGCAGAAAGCAGCGCAATTAGCGCTGGAGGAACTTGGCGTGCTGCCGCGAGAGGGAGCGGCGCCCGCGGGAGCGGAAAGCTTGGAAGAAGCCGTGAAAGAAGAGTAAAAGGTAAAAGTTAAAGGGTAAAAGAAGATAAGTCATTACGCCCAAGTCCTCCTTTTAACTTTTACCCTTTAACTTTTACCTTTCGTTTGTGATTGGGTGATGCAGATGTCAGTCGGCGCTCCGTTGGGCGTATTTGATTCGGGGCTGGGCGGGTTGACGGTGGTCAAGGCGCTGCGGGTGAGCTTGCCGCAGGAATCGATCGCGTATTTCGGGGATACGGCACGGTTACCTTACGGAACAAAAAGCCCGGCGACGGTGTATCAGTTCACGCGACAGTGTTTGCGGTTCCTGATGAGTCTGCGGCCGAAGTTGCTGGTAGTGGCATGCAATACCGCGTCGGCGCTGGCACTGGCGGAGTTGCGGGGAGAGTTTGAGGTGCCGATTGTAGGGGTGCTCGAGCCGGGAGCGAAGGCGGCGGTGGAGGTTACGCGGGAAAAAAAAGGGGGGGGGGGTAAGCGGGGGGGGCTGATTGCTACGGAGGCAACGATTGCGTCCAATGCGTATCCGGCGGCAATTCGCAGGCTTGATCCGCAAGTACAGGTGATCGGACGGGCATGTCCGCTGCTGGTCCCGATGATTGAAGAAGGGCGGGAGCCGACAGATGTGATCGTAGGACTGGTGTTGCGGGAATATCTTACGCCGTTTCTGGAATTGGATATCTCGACGCTGATTCTGGGCTGCACGCACTATCCGCTCTTTGCGGATGCGATTGCTCAGACGCTCGGCGCCGGGGGAGGGGGCGTGAAGCTGATCGATTCGGCGAAACAAACCGCACTGGTGGTACGCGAACAGCTCGATACAATGAACGCTCGTTCCACCAGCTCCGGCGCCCCCCCCACTCGCCCCCCCCTGACCTGTTACGTGACCGATCAGGGACAACGCTTCGAACGGCTGGCGTCGCGGTTCTTGGGCGAGTCGGTTGGACAGCCGGTCTGGGTTACGCCGGAGATGCTGGAACTTTAATGGTACCGCGACCGTCAGGGAGCGAGAGGACACCTGCGTAACCTCCCCGCGCTCCCTGACGGTCGCGGTACCAAAGCTTCTTAGGAGAAACTGATGCGGTTCTTGATCGTGGGCGTGATGATGGTGGCGGGCATGGTGGCAGCGGGGTGCCAAGAGCATTCTACAGTTCCGGCTCGCGATTTTAATGAGCTGATTCCGCGGCTCATGAAGCCGGTGAATACCTATGACGATCCGATCACAGCGGCGGCGAATCTGTTCAATGTAACCAGTCCCGATGAACGGCGAGATGCGATTGCGTATCTGTCGCCCAAGCCGTATGGGCACGAACCGGCGTACATGAAAGCGTATTACCTGTTGACGACGGATCCACATGCGATGGTGCGGGCACAGGCAATGCGGGCGCTGGGGGCGTCGCATCAGCAGGAAGCGGTGCCGTATTTGATTAATGGCAATGCGCCGTCGGGAGCGACGGGGGTGGGCAAAACCGGACTGAGCGATCCGGACGTTCAAGTGCGGCGCGATGCGGCTCGCGGGCTCATGGAAACGTTCAACGATACGGCGATACCGGCGGTGGCGGATTGTCTGCTTAAGGATACAGACGATCAGGTCCGCGTGACATGTGCTCAGGCGCTCCAGAACGCGCACACGCCGGAGGCATACCGGGCACTCATCGGAGCACTCGACGATCGAGACGCGGCAGTGGTTTATCACGCGCACCTGGCACTGGTGGCCAATACGGGGCAGGATCTGGGATATAACGCCAAGCCGTGGCTGGAGTGGCATCAGAAGACATATGTGAAGGCGGCAACGCAGTCGACGCCGTGACAGAATACGGAGTTCGCGCTCGGAGTTCACGCTTGAGCGTGCCCCCCCATGACACGCTGAAGCGTGAACTCCGGTTACTGGCATATGAACCCCCGGCGGAACCGGGGGCTGATGGGCAAATGTCATTTCTCTTTGCGTTCGAGAGCTTCTCGCCGATCCTGTACGTGGAAGAGAGCGAAGGCAATCCACATGCCAGCCGCGGCGCCGCCCATGCTGTTGTTGGCGGGGCCCGAGCCAAGCGAAAAGAGAATTGCGAAAACAAACAGGAACCATTTCAATGAGGACATCGTTGCACCTCTGATCGAGAAATGAGTCTTATTTCTTGACGTCGTAAACTTCGGTGAAATCGATTTTCGATGGCGATTCGTCGTTGAGGCCCATACTCAGAAGCTGAGCGGTGTCGGGAGCTGGGTGCGCGTACCATTTGTTGTCTTTGGTGCAGATCACCATAGTTCGGACGAGAACGTGTTTGCCGTTGTGCATGAGGACGCGGACGTCGACGAACATGATGTCGTTGAATTCGAAGAGCGCGTAACCGGCGGAGGCGGGGCCGTCCTTCGAGAGGTGGCGGGCGGCGAAGCATTTGGCGAGGGACTTAGGGCCGCCGGGGGAGGGTTGGGCTTTGGCGGTTTCGGCGGTGATGTCGCTTTCCCGTTCCTTTAAGAATGCCTCGTAGTCCTTGCGGCTCTCGCCGCCGCCGAAGGGGGGGATGCAGGTGTCGCGGAAAAGTTTGACGTCACGGTTGATGAAAGCGCGAGCGAGGTCGCAGGCGACGCCTTCCGGCGTGTCGTGGCCGCTGGGGAAACCGTCCTTTTCAACTTTGAGAGCGGGGCGGCTGGCGGCGGTGGTCGGACGCGAAGCCGGAACACTGGCGACCGAAGCTTTTTTGGAGGGAGGTGGGTCCGCGGCGCGGGAATGACCCATTTCCAAACCCAGCACGAAACTCAAAATGCCAAGCGATCCAATGGTCCAAATCAACGGGTTGAACATTTTTAGCATCAGTAATTCTCCGCATGTCGAGGTTTAGGTTTATGTTTTGTTCAATGTTTGTGTAAACTCGGGTGCGACATCTGTCAAGCGCCCGGGCGCTCGCCCATCAGCTCGGGGTACATCCAGAATGAGTGGCAATTCCGAAAAGGTACCCGTAGCGACCCCGCTTTGCGGGGTGGCAGGTGGGGGAGAATGCCTGGTGCATTCAGGATTGCCACTCATTCTGGATACACCCACCAACTCGTGCAGGGCGATTGCATTTGGAGTCAGCCCCCGGCTCTGCCGGGGGTTATGCCGGTGATGGCGAAATGAGCGTTGCTGGTGTGCGAACCCCCGGCAGAGCCGGGGGCTGACGCGTGAAACTGTCAGATTCCAGGTAAAGTCCCCCGCTCTCCAATCCGATACGATGACATGGACGTGAGCGATCGTGGCCCGATCCGCGGCAGACGAATTTCATTGTTGAATTTCTGTCGGCAGCCCACTGTCCCTCACGTCTGCTTTTTCGCTATCATCACCGCTGCAAATATGCGGACGTCAGCCCCCGGCTCTGCCGGGGGTTTTTGTCGAAGCAGGAGGCTTCATGGCCAAAGCGGTTGCTATCGTGCTTTCTTCTGGCGGACTTCACAGCCTTGTGACTGCGGCGCTGGCGGCGCGTGAGTATCGCATTGCCATGCTGCACGTGCAGGATGGCCGTTCCGCCGCCAGGCAGGCCGCCGCCGCTTTTGATAAGCAGGCCGCTCATTTCAAACCGATGAAAGCGTGGAACATCGACGGCACGTTCCTGCGGCAAATGTCACTGCCGCCGGAGTCCGCCGGAGTGGTTCACGCTACCAGCTCGGACCCGCAAGCAGCTCTGTTAGCGACCCGCGAGTTGCAGTACCTGACGCTTGCTGCCGGGCATGCTCGTCAGATCCGCGCTTCGACAATTTTCTGGGGAGTGCAGATCGAGCAAAAACAGGCCGACGCCATCGCGCGGAACATTGAATTCGTGCAGCTCTTCAATCAAATTTTGGAGTTGATCTCCATCGACGGGCCACTGTCAATCAAAACCCCGCTGATCGGACTCGACGATCAGCAGGTCGTGGAGTTGGGGTATCAGATGGGCGTGCCATTCGCAGCGAGCTGGACGTGCCAGATGTCGTTGGAGCATCCGTGCATGAGCTGTCCGGCATGTACACGGCGTGCACGAAGTTTTCGCGCGGCACAACTGGCCGATCCGTTGACAATCAAGGAAAAACAGTCGATGGGGGCGCGGCGCTGAACGGGAGAGGGGAGGGGGGGGAAAATAGCCTTGCGAGGAATCGCAAGGCTTAACGCCTCCTGCGCGTCCCACATATACGATCTATGAGGGGCCCTGGCATCCGCCGCTTTGCGTTGCCACGCAAGGCTATGCGGCTTCAGCGAAGACTTCCCTGGCGATCATCAGTGCGTGAATGACGGCAGGGAAACCGGCGTAGAGGACCTGCTGCATGATCACTTCGGTGAGCTCTCGTTTGCTCCAACCAAGTTTCAGGGCGCCGCGGAGATGGGCTTTGAGCTCGTTAGGCGATTTGTTTTGGGCAGTCAACACGGCGACAGTAGCAAGCTGGCGGTATTTGAGGTCCAGACCGGGACGGGAATAGACCTCGCCGAAGGCAAAGTCCTGAAGCATGTTTTTGAAGTCCGGGGCGATGTCATCGAGTGTAGCGAGATTTTTGGCCCAATTTCCGCCACCGTGGATTTTGGCAAGCGCTTCGCCGCCGCGAGTGGAACGATCGTCAGGCATTACTTTCTCCTCCTATAACGTGGATAAGGATCATGGATTGTATTTCATGGCATGCGCCCACGTCCCCACCGTCACCCCGCAGAGCAGGATCGCTACCGGTTATTCGGACAGGCTCTTAGCTGAGGTTGACAGGCATGACGACGTAGAGGAAGCCGGGGCCGGATTTGAGGAGGCCGGGCTTGTTGGAGGTTTTCATTTCGAAGGAGACGGTTTCCTGGTCGGCGACTTTCAGGGCGTCGAGGAGGTAGGTGGGATTAAAGCCGATTTCGATCGGTTCGCCGGTGTATTCGACGGGGAGGTCGATTTTGGCTTCGCCCATTTCGGGGGCGCGGGATTGGATGGAGAGGGTGTTAGTGGCGAAGGAGAGGCGAACGCCTTTGGATTCTTCGTTGGTCAAAAGTGCGGCGCGGCGGACGGCGGAGAGGAAACGGTCGCGATTGAGAATGACTTTCTTGTCAGAATCCTTCGGGATCACATCGTTGTAGGGAGGGAAGGTGCCTTCGACGAGGGCGGTGGACATGGTGGCGGTGATGCCGCCGGTGTCGGAGGAGACTTGGACGAAGAGTTTGTTTTCCTTGAATTGCAGGGAGACGGTTTGTTCGGGGTCGATCAAGAGGCGTTCGATGAGGTTGATGGCTTTGATGGGGACGACGGCGGAGAGGTCTTTTTCTTTGCTGCCGGGGGGGTCGGTGACGGAGTCGTCGCGGGTTTGTGCGAGGCGGTGGCCGTCGGTGGCGACGAGGGAGAGTTTTTTGCCTTTCTTTTCGAAGAGGACGCCGTTGATGGCGTAACGGGTCATTTCCTTGGCGGCGGCGAAGCGGGTGCGGTCGAGGAGTTTGCGGAGGGCGTCGGCGGTGAGAGAGAAATCGGGGGCGCCTTCGAAAGCGGAGATCGGGGGGAATTCTTCGGGATTGTAGCTGAAGACTTTGTAGTGGGCGTCGGAGCCTTTGATGACGGTGGTGTCGGCGGTGGAATCGAGCGTGAGCGTGTCGTCGGGGGAGTTGTTGACGATTTCGGAGAGTTTGGCGGCGGGGATGAGAGCGACGCCGGCGGTGGCGATGTCGACTTGGGTCAGGGTGTATTGAAGGGCGAGCTCCATGTCAGTGGCGACGAGTGTGAGGGTTTTGGCGTTTGCGTTACCGCCTCCTCCTGAGGCGTTGCCGGCGACGAGTTTGACACAGGTGAGGACGGGCTTTGGTGTGCGGGAGAGGACGACGGAGGAGGCGAGGCCGAGGGCTTCGACGAGAGCGGCACGATTGACGAGGACTTTCATGGGGACCTCTGTAGAGAGAATACCGGATCATCAGATAGGCGAATGGTAACGCAAGATGGGTTGAAAATCCAAGGAAGGAAGGGTGCCGGTTTTTTGGGGCGACGCTTTTCTACGCGTAAAATTCGTACAATTCGTGAAAGTCGTAAAATTCGTGGTGGGGTTCATGGCACCCGACAAGTTTAGCCGCGAGCCGATAGGCGAGCGCTCTTCCACGAATTTTACGAGTGAGATGTTCGCCTGAAGTGAAGTCATGCACCCTCCTGTAGCAACGATCAGGCATAAGCGTTCGTTTTTGGTACAATCTTTGGAATCATCGACAGGACGCTGATGGGGGAGGTGTTTGCGATTTCATGGAGGCTGCTCATGGCTAAAGATCGGTCTGTTTCCGCCGCTTTTGCGCTGGAATTTGAAAAGCCGATTCTGGCGTTGGAACGTCAGATCGCGGACTTGGTCAATCTGCAGGAGACCAAGGGTGCCGACTACGCCGCGGAGATCAACGGTTTGCGAGCGAGCCTCACCGCCCTTCTTAAAAAGACTTATCGAAATCTCTCCGCATGGGAAATCGTGCAAGTCGCCCGCCATCCAGCCCGCCCGCAAACACGCGATTACATTGACATGATCGTCAAGGATTTTGACGAGTTGCACGGTGACCGTACCTTCGGCGACGACAAAACCATCGTCGCCGGCCTGGGCCGCATCAGCGGGCATAAAGTGATGGTTGTCGGCCATCACAAGGGCCGCGATACCGCCGAACGCATGGCCTGTAACTTTGGTTGCGCCCATCCGGAAGGCTATCGCAAAGCCATGATTAAGATGCAATTCGCCGAGAAATTCCGCCTGCCGGTCGTTACCTTTATCGACACCCCCGGCGCCTATCCCGGCATCGGCTCGGAGGAGCGTGGTGTAGCTGAAGCGATCGCTGTGAACCTCCGCGACATGTCCGCCCTCAGGGTCCCCATCGTCTGCATCGTCATCGGCGAAGGCGGCTCCGGCGGAGCGCTGGGCATCGGCGTCGGCGACCGGCTGGCGATGATGCAATATGGCTGGTACTCGGTCATCTCTCCCGAAGGCTGCAGCGGCATTCTTTGGAAGGGCGGCGAAAATGCTCCTGAAGCCGCCGAAGCACTCAAACTCACCAGCAAACATCTGAAGGAACTCGGCATTATTGACGAAATTTTGGAGGAGCCGCTGGGCGGAGCGCATCGCAATCCGCGGGCGGCCGGCGATGTCCTGGAAAAATATATCGACAAGACGCTACGTGAATTGAAACGCACCCCGATCGACAAGCTCGTCGACAAACGATATGAGCGTCTCCGCAAATTGGGCGACGCCGCCGTGATGACGTGAAGGAGTGACAAGGTGACAAGGAGACAGGGTGACAAATAGCGACCCCGCTTTGCGGGGTGGGGGTGGGGGCGAGGGTGCAAAAGTTTAGCCGTTGATCGAAAATCAACGCTCGTCCTGACAACGCGGCATTCGGACAAACGGCCCGCTCATGCGTAGTACGTATATGGAGAAAGAAAAATCACGAAATCGTCTTTTTTACGAGTGATACATCGACTTGTGTAGAGTTGCGTTCATGGTGAGTTGGGCGTTTATCCTTGCAACCCGGCTCCCCTACAGCCAGTGCAGCCCCTCCTTCGGATTCGGCCCCAGTCGCTTCAGCCCCATCTCCAGTGTTTTCCAGTCTTCCTCCTCAAGCTGTTGCAGGCGATTCGCCGGTATCGTCGCGTCGTTGGTTCCGCATGAGACGGCGGACGGGATAAAGTCGTCCCATTTTGCCTTATTCATATCCCCATAGTAGAGCGCCACCATCACGATGCGATCGCCCACGCGCGGCGTTTCTCCCACGCCGTGCTGCAACGACTGTCTGACCACCTTAATCACGTCAAAGGTACCCCCATGGATCGCCATGTTCGTGTGAACCGCAACCAAATAGCAGGATGATTGCCGTATGCAACCTGGCGCGATCTTCCGTACAATGCGGGCCTGTTCTTTCCTGGAGTTTCACATATGGATCATGCAACGCTTGCCAAGCGCGTCAAGGAAGTCGCCCTTCTTGAGGGGGATTTCACGCTTCGTTCCGGTAAAAAATCCAAGTTTTACTTCGACAAGTATCTTTTTGAAACCCAGCCGGACATTTTAGAGGCGATGGGCCAGGAGATTGCCAGGCGGTTGCCGGCGGAAACGACACGAATCGCCGGTCCTGAGCTCGGCGCCGTCGCCCTCGCCGCCGCCGGCAGCCTCGCCAGCCGCATTCCCTTCTTCATCGTACGAAACGCCAAGAAAGACTATGGCACCGGCAAAACCATCGAAGGTATCCTCAAGCCCGGGGACAAAGTCGTCCTCGTCGAAGACATCGTCACCACCGGCGGCCAGGTTGTCGAAGCCATTAAAAACATCACCGCCGCGGGAGCCCAGGTCATCAAAGTGATCGTGGCACTGGACCGTCTGGAAGGCGGCAAAGAAAACATTCTCGCCGCAGCCCCCGGCGTCGCCTATGAGCCGATCCTGAATAAGAACGATATGGGAATGTGACCGAGAAGCCAGAAGCTAGAAGCCAGTAGCCAAAAGTTTAGAATAAGCTGCGAACTTGAAATCTTCTGGCTACTGGCTACTGGCTTCTGGCTTCTGCATTTCACGCTTATCGTGCTCGATCATCGCATAGGCATTATGGTTGTGGATCGATTCGAAATTCTCGCTTTCGATCGAATACCACAGTACGCGATCTTCTTTGTTCAGGGCTACCGCCAAGTCGCGGATGATGTCTTCCACGAATTTCGGATTGTCGAACGCCTGTTCGGTGACGTACTTTTCATCGGGCCGTTTGAGCACGGCATACACCGGCGCACTCGCGGCGGATTCCATGATCTTCACCAACTCCTCGATCCACAGCATCCCCTTCGTGCGGACCCGCGCAGTAATGGCACACCGCTGATTGTGAGCGCCACGTTCCGAAATATCCTTGGAGCAGGGGCACAAGCTGGTGGCCGGAGCACGAACGCCCATGATGAAATCATCGACGCTGTTGCTGGTACCTTCGAAAGTGCAGACATAATCCATCAGGCCCTTGGCCCCGGTGACGGGCGCGGCTTTTTCGATGAAGTAGGGGAATTCCATTTCGATGTGAGCGTCGGCAGCGTCGAGCTTGGCGCGAACTTCCCGCAAGAGAGGCACGATCATCGCCGACGTCATGGCTCGGTGATGTTTGTTGAGGATTTCCAGGAGCCGGGACATGTGCGTGCCTTTTTTGTGCTTGGGCAGCGACACGTACAGGTTGATGGTGGCGATGGTATGCTGGTCGCCGCCGCCGGCCTGCTTGAGCGTGATCGGATAACGAATCCCCTTCACGCCGACCTTATTGATCGCCACGTTGCGCGCGTCGGCAGCGCCCTGCACATCGGGCATCGGAGAGGGGGAGAGGGGGAGAGGGGGAGATGTTGTCTTAGTCATCGTGGTATTCATGATTTCTTGTACATCTTATCTGGGTCCATCAAGGGCGCGGCAATGGTCTTCAATTCTAGGCCCCCTCCCCCTCCCCCGGCCACCGGAACAATCTGGCGATAAAAACAGGATTCAAAACCGTTATGGCAAGCCGCTCCCTTTTGGCGAACCTTCAGCACCACCGCGTCCTGATCGCAATCAATCGTCACCGAGACGATCTGCTGCGTATTGCCCGACTCTTCTCCTTTGACCCAGAATTTTTGTCGGGAGCGTGACCAGTATGTCGCTTTGCCGGTGGCCATGGTTTTCTCCAGGGCCTCTTTGTTCATGAAGGCGACCATCAGCACCTCTCTGGTATCCGCATCGACGGTAACGGCCGTGATCAGCCCGTTGGAATCCAATTTCAAGTTGAGCTGATTCCCGAGTTCCTGTTCTTTGGACGCCGCCATAATCGTGCTCCTTAGGGTTGGGTGAGTGAGGCAAATGCGAGAAACGAAGCATTGTACAGATTCCCGGTCTGCAAATCATCAGAGCCGCAATCGTAAGATTGCGGTATTGCGGTATGATGCGTGGACATCATCAAGGAGCAAACCGATGAAACCCTTCACACCGGCCTATCCCAAAAGCGACGCAATCAAAGGCCTCCGCTGGTTGAGCAAAGCAAAGAAGTATGACGCATGCAGGGGCGACACATTCTCCTGCACATGGGCGGACGACGATCAGTTGTACACCTGTGCGGATGACACTTACGGGGTGAACTGGGCCTACAAGAGCAACCTGGCCTGCCTCCGCGTGGAGGGAATGCCGCCCAATCACCAGATTTTCAACGTGAATCCGATGGAGGCCTATTTTCCGTTTGCCACCCGCGAAGGTCAGGATACGTGGAAGGCCTGCTCGACCCTGTTTGTTGATGGTGCTTTGTACATGTCGATGTCGCAGCATTCGTGGGCCGGTCAGTATCCGGACTGCATCCAACGCACCTATGACTCGCACATCATCAAGTCGACGGATTACGGCAAGACCTGGTCGCCCAAACGAGCCATCGGCAACGCCATGTGGCCCGGACCACGATTCGCTAACCCGTTCTTCGTGCAATTCGGCAAAGCGTATGCGGGAGCGATGGACGATTACATCTACGCCGTGAGCAACTCGGCAACATGGAACAATGGCAATTACATGATCTTGGGACGCGTGCTGCGAGAAAAGTTGGGACAACTCAACACCGCCGACTGGGAATACTTCGGCGGCACAGAAGCTGACAACGACGCCAAGTGGATCACGGACCTTGGCAAGGCCGTCGGCATTTTCAAGCACCGTGGCCGCGCCTCCATGATCGGCATGCAATGGGTACCGGCTCTGGAACGCTTCATCATGCCCCAATGGGCCTACATGGATCTGGACCGCGACGATCCCTGGCACGAAACGCTGCTGGCCATTTACGAAGCGCCCAAACCGTGGGGTCCCTGGCGTCATGTACACACCGAAATGAACTGGGGCCAAGCCGAATACGGCCCATGCCTCCCTGCAAAATGGTTCGAAGAAAACGGTAAACGCTGCTGGCTGGTAAGCTCCGGCGATTTCACCCGGCAAAAAGAAAATTCACCGTATTCGTTTACGGTGCAGCAACTCGAATGGCTGGTGTAAACGTTTGGTACCACGACCGTAAGAGAGCCAGAGGGCTACTCCTGTGGTGTTCGAACGAACATTCTTGCCACCAAAGCACAACCGTGATTCATATTCCCACAAATGCCTTCTGGCTTCTTCAGACGTTATTGCTGGAACATTCCCGGGGAATAACCGAAGCCGGTCTCCTCGATTCTACGCCGTGCTTCGCGTGTCTGCACGGCGGAATCGCCCTCATAGAAGCTATCAATACGGCGATTGCTCAAAGAGCTATTAGCATCCATAAAGAGCTCATGGTTGCCGCAAGCGGGGAAAAGACTCGAGGCGAACAGACAGATGAGCAAAACGGCTCGTTTCATGGGACCTTCCTTCATGGACACTCAAACGAATGAACGCATTGTAATGATCGGTTACTTGGTAAGCCAGACGCGAGCGAGTTTTCCCATGGGTTTCCAGCCGGCGTTTTCGTAGAGGCGGAGAGCCGGGCCGTTCTGTTCGTCGACCTGCAGCGTGGGAATTTTGCCGGTGCTGCGAATGCGGCAGGCGAGGTCGCTGACGATCTTGGCGCCGTAGCCGCGCTTGCGGAATTCGGGGAAAGTGTAAACGCCGCCGATCTCAATGAGACTCGGCAATTCCAGATCGAACTTGGCGACCGCAACGACCTGCCCCCCCCCTTCTTTGTCCTGTTCGTAAACGAAGATCCGCTGGGTATGAACCCATGCATCGAGGTCAGCATCAAACAGAATCCCGCGTTCTTCTTTGTAGAGCCGGCGCCAGCGGTTGAGCGTCGGAATATCCGCTTCCCTGGCGACGCGGACATTCGGATCCGGCTGACATTCGGCAGTCAATTGCATAACCACATTGACCAGTTGTCGAGCGGACGCCTTGCGATGCACGGCCGCCAGCAACAGTGGCGTCATCCACGCGATGCCCTCAGCCGTGCCGGTGAGAAAATCAATAGGCACTTTCATTTCCCCACCGTTTGTTCCCCCGTTGCTCCCTCCGTTCGCCGTCGCGTTCTGGAACTGCATCATCGGCACATCGCTGATCGTGGTCCGCCCCGATGAAAAATCGGTCAGCGTGAAAACGACCGGGGAAGAGGGAGAGGGGGAGAGGGGGAGAGAGGGAGGGATGTCTGGCTTGATCGCCTTGGGACCTTGGTGTGTTATATAAGAAGCGAAGGCCTGTGCCGTGGCTTCATCGAGCGCCAACACGTCAGCGCGATGGGCCTTGGGCACATAGAGCATGGCCCCGCAAAACCGCCCGCAGTCCGATGGAGGCGTGTGAATCGGTTCATTCATCACCCCCTCCCCCCGCATCGCGGCAACCAGATGAAGATCGCCCCGCTGCAACGGCGGCGTCTGGCTCAGACGCTCCCAAAAATGAGCAATCAAATCCATCACCCCGCGGGAACGAATGTGCAGAAATGCCACCGCAAGTTGCGGACGCTCCGCTGGCAGACGCACCAACTCCAGCCCGGATCGAACGGCCTCTGTACCTCCCTCCTCCTTTGTCTCGGCTGATTCCGGATCACTCACCTTGTTAACTTTCCTTTGCACCAGGCGTACTGGTTCACGCGGCAGTGATCGATCGACGGAAAAACGTTGGCGCAGAAGCCGCGCGTTGTGGGTCATATTGTAGCAATCGGCATTTTTCAGCCAAGGCTTTGCACTAGCTTTGCGAGGAAACGCAAGGCTTCACGCCTCCTGCGCGGCTCACTTACGCGTTCCATGAGAAGCTCTGGCGTTCGAAGCCTTGCGATTCCTCGTAAGGCTATTTCACGCATGGTCGCGTGAGGATGTACAGGTGCCCGTTTTGAACGCCGCCGGAGAAGCTGGGGGAAGGGGGGGGAGAGAGGTTTTCGGTTTGGACTTTAAAGCCGGCTTCAACCGCGGCGAGCGGGAAATCCTCGGCACTGGTCCGCTGAGGATCGGAAATCCAGGCGATACCGTCGGCGGCGAGAAGACAGGAAACGGCGTGCAGCAGCAGCGGATGAAGGCGGCGTTCGTAGAGCACATCGGAAGCGAGGACCCATGGGAACTTTTCCGACAGCGGATTTCGCCAGTCCATGAACTGCGGGCGAATGAGATGTTCGGGTACACCGTTACGAGCGGCGTTATGAGCGGCGAACTGGACGGCTTCGTGATCATAATCGGTGAAGGTAACATGCCAGCCGCGGAGGGCGGCGGCGATGCCGGTGATGCCAAGACCGCAGCCCAGATCAATGCATTTTCGATTTTCGGTTTTTGATTTTCGATTGAGGGAGCATTCCTTAGCCCCCGGCTCTGCCGGGGGTTTCGGGGGCAGGGCCGGTGGCGAAGTTTGGTCAGAAAGAACTTTCGCCGCGAGCATAAGCCCGCTGGGCCAGATAATGGGCCAGTAAGGCATGTAGTTATCAGCATGATAACGCTTGCGAACTTCGGGATCGTCGAGAAGAACGTCCGGATTGACGGGAGCGAGGAGGTCGATGCTTCGCGTGCCGAGCTCGAGGCGGTGAATGCGGGTGGGGAAGCGGGTGTTCATTCGATGATCTCAGCCAAGAGGACTGGGGGACGGAGAGAGGGGGAGAAAGGGAGAGGGGGAGAGGTCACTTCGTCTCCCCGTCTCCCTGTCTCCCAGTCCCCCTGTCAGGTACCGTGGCGGATTGCGTCTCCGGTGCATCGACATGAGTCGCCTTGGGCGCCGGCCGGGTAAGGAGGTAAATGGTGAAGATAATGGCAATGAGGATGGCGATGATGCCCACGAGGAAGAAACGGTATTCGGGGAGGAGGCCGAGGCCTTCAAAATCGTCGGGAGAAACAGTTTTTTTAGGGGCAAGGAGAGGATCGGGGTTAAGAAGGACGGCGTCAGGATTAACGGCCTTGGAATGGGCCAGGCGAGCCGCTTCGACCTGAATCGCGGCAACAAGACGCGCCCAGACGTCGGCCGGCATCACTTGATTTTCGATTTTTCCCCCCCCAGATTTTTGAGTTTCAATTTCGGGCAGGTGCTGTTGCACTTCCTGAAAAGGATTGAGATGAGAATCTTTTTCGCATTGGCCGAAGGTTTCGCGGACAGCGGAATGCAAAACAACTTCTGCGCGAATGTAACGTGCGGCGGGACTCAGACCGGCGGCATGCGGATCGGCTGAAACAATAGCCAGAGCACGGGCGTAGAGATCATCGCGATGAGCGGCAAGGTCGAAAATGAAATCGTTGGAAATGATCATGGTAAGTAATTTAGTTAATTCGTTAATTGCGTTAATTCACTTCATTAACCAATTCACTTCATTAACTCAACACGCTTACTTCAGCGGAGTTCCGATGACGCTGGAGATCGCGACGTTGTTGCGGGTCATGGCTTCGATGAGGCCGGGGGTAGCGGGGTCGGCGTTATAGGCGCGGATCAAACTTTCCCGGCACTCGGACTTGTTGCCGATCTTTTCATACATCGTGGCCCTGGCAAGAAGGATTCGAGCATTTCTGGGAGCGATTTGGAGGGCCTTGTCGTAATAAACTGCCGCGTTGTCGTAGTCGCCGAGCTTCTCGTAAGTACGAGCGATGCGGAGACGATCGCCGGCCTTGCCCACGTACAGCGCTTCCTCAATCTGATTCTGGTAAGGACGGTTGGTGTAGCTCTTTTTCCAGCGAGGATCGTCCACCTGTTCGGCAAGCTTGGCCGCACGTTCGAGATAATCAAGAGCGAGGTCAGGCTGACCGCGCTGGATGAGGGTGGCGGTCAGCCCGTCCTTGGCTTCCTCAGAAGAAGGATCGGATTGAAGTGCAACTTTGAAGTGGTAGGTAGCCTGGACGTAATGCCCGGCACGGTAGTGGATGAGCCCGGCGTAGGTGTTGGATTGGGCGTCGAACTGATCGTAAGAAAGAGCCTTGTTGAGGGTTTCAAGCGATTGGTCGTACTGATCTTGCTGGTAGAGCGCGATGCCTTGCTTGCGGTAGCGTTCGACGTTGCTGGTGCAGCCTGCGAACGAGCTGGCGGTAAGAATGGCGATGAGAGACAAAACGATTTTACTGGACATGGAAGTCTCCGAGTGATGGCCGATCGGTATGATGGTATCATCGGGCGGAGGATTGGCAAAGCATGAGGAGGGGACTATCGTCAGCCCCCAGCTCTGCCGGAGGTTTATCCGGTGAAGCCGGTGTCGATTGTCGCCGGGCAACCCCCCGGCAGAGCCGGGGGCTGACGGATGTTGAGGGGAGTGGTGTTCAATAGGAAATGGAGAAGTCCGTGGAGATGCGATTTGTGGTGCTTTTACATGAAAGGCACGGTGAGGGAGGGGGGGCGCATTACGATTTTTTTTTGGAGGTGCCGGGGCGGGAGAAGTTGATGGCGTGGCGTGTTTCGCGCGGGCCGGAGGAGTGGGGGAAGGTTGACGACAAGGAATTGGGGGTGGAGCGGATTGCAGATCATCGGAAGGTGTATCTGGAGTACGAAGGCGAGATTTCAGGCGGAAGAGGAACGGTGAAGCGAGTGGCGGAAGGGGTGGCAAGGGTGGTGAAGATGACCGAAAAAGAGATAAGGGTAAGGGTGGAAGGCAAAGGGGTGGGGATGGGGAGGGTGGGGTGTGAGATGGTATTGCCGATGGATGCATGAAATACAAACCATGATTCGCCCCCCCGAAATTTTTGGTTCTTCTGCGAATTTAGGGAATTAGATATAGTCGTTATGAGTAGAGGAGTGGTGTGGATGATGTGGATGAGATAGTAGAGTAGCCACCGGCAGCACTGTAGCTTTGTGTTTGTGAAAGACAACGAAGCACAGGAGGCTGCCGATGGGCTGGAAGACCGTCAAGGCGATCGACAAGGCTTATCTCACACTTTTACCTTTTACCTTTTAACTTCCTTTAATTCCTTTACTCCTCGTAACTTTTACTCTTCTCCATAGTGAATATAGCGACAGCGTGGGCGGGCCGGTCTATAATTTTCATTCATGGCACATGCGCTTTATATCATTGATGGACATGCTCAGATTTATCGTTCGTATTACGCGGTGATGGGGCTGCGTTCGCCGTCGGGGGAGCCGACGAATGCGACGTTTGGGTTTGTGGGGATGCTGTTGAAGTTGTATCAGACGCGTAAGCCGACGCATGTGGTGCTGGCGATGGATGCGGGGACTTCGGGTCGTGAGGCGGTGTCGGCGACGTACAAGGCGCAGCGGAAGCCGATGCCGGAGGATATGCCGCCGCAGATCGATCGGATTCTGCAGATTGTGGATACGATCGGGATGCCGGTGCACAAGGCGGAAGGGTACGAGGCGGATGATGCGATGGCGACACTGGTCCGGCAGGTGGCTGCGGACGGGTCGATTAAAACGGACGGTGGATGTCGCGTTTACATGTGCACCAAAGACAAAGACCTCGATCAGTTGATCAATGATAAGGCGAATCACGGGGCAGATGGGGGGGGGGGGACGGTAATGATTGCCATTCAGACGAACGAAGAAATTCACGGGGCGGGCCTTTTGGCGAAAAAGGGATCCCCGC
>Ga0123357_10000438_pt1:0-37500 | contig 39964 bp, 33 predicted proteins | sample TergutEmb28metaG_FD_89873 | JGI IMG/M metagenome (GOLD analysis project Ga0123357, IMG submission 89873) | Embiratermes neotenicus P4 segment gut microbial communities from Petit-Saut dam, French Guiana - Emb289 P4 | ecosystem: Host-associated > Arthropoda: Insects > Digestive system >...
GCCTTCCCGGTTTTCATGGAGGTGCTCGACACCACCATCGCCAATGTCGCCCTGCCCTATATCGGCGGCGGCCTCGGCGTCAGCCAGGATGAAGCCTCCTGGGTGGTCACCACCTATCTCGTCGCCAACGCCGTCAGCCTGACCGCAAGCAGCTATTTCGCCCGCCGCTTCGGCCGCAAAAGCTATTTTCTCACCTGTCTGCTGCTCTTCACCATCTCCTCCGTGCTGTGCGGCTTCGCCCCCAGCCTGCCGGCCCTGCTCGCCGCACGCGTGCTCCAGGGACTGGGCGGCGGCGGCATGGTTCCCGTGTCACAGTCGATCATTGCCGATGCCTTCCCCCCCGAAAAACGCGGCCAGGGCTTTGCCATGTTCGGAATCGCCGTGATCGTGGCCCCGGTGGTCGGCCCGACGCTCGGCGGCTGGATCGCCGACAATATTTCGTGGCAGTGGTGCTTCCTGATCAACGGCCCGGTCGGGGTGGTGGCGATCCTGCTGATCTCGGTGATGGTCCACGATTCGCCCGCCGTCGTTGCCAATCGACGCCGCTTTATCGATGAACGCCACGGCTTTGACCTCATCGGCTTCGCCCTGGTGGCAACCTTTCTCGGCACCCTCGAAATCACCCTCGACCGCGGGCTTGAGGACGACTGGTTCGCCTCCCGCTTCATCATCGTCGTGGCCTCGCTGTGCCTGGCCTCCTTCGTGCTGATGATCCCGTGGGAACTCCGCCGCCGCAACCCGATGATCGATTTGCGCATGGTGGCGACAAGGCAGTTTGGCGCCTGTTTCATCTTCATGCTGGCAACCGGGGCGATCCTGATTTCCACCATCCAGTATCTGCCGCAACTGGTGCAGCAGAGTTTCGGCTATACCGCCACCATGGCCGGACTGGTCCTGACCCCGGGAGGCCTGGTCACCGCGCTGATCATCCCCGGCATCGGCAAAATGACGGCCAAAGTGCAGCCACGCTATATGATGGCGGCGGGCGCGGCGATCACCGCCTTCGCCATGTATGACGTGACCCGCCTCAACAGCGATTCCAGCTTCTGGTTCTTTTCGCTGTCACGGATCTATCTCGGTTTCGGCCTGCCTTTGATCTTCATCTCGATCACCTCCGCCTCCTATGACGGCATCCGCGCCGATCAGACCGACATGGCTTCTGCGCTGATCAATGCGGCACGCAATATCGGCGGATCAATCGGCATCTCGCTCAGCAACAATATCCTGGCGCACCGCATGCAGTTCCATCAAAACCGCATGGTCGAAATCGTCAGCGCTTCCCATCCGCAGTACCAGATCGCGATGAAGCAGGCCACGGCCTATTTCATCAGCCATGGCAGTCCGCCTTTGCAGGCCCAGCGCCAGGCCCTGGCCCTGATCGGCCAGCAGCTGCAGCTGCAGGCGGGCTTTCTCGCCTATATCGATGTGTTCTGGGTCCTGATGCTGATTTCCGCCGCCGCGGTGCCGCTGGCGCTGACGCTGCGCAAGATCCGGCTCGGCGGCACCGGCATGATGCATTGATCGCGCCCGCCCGTGAAGACACGCCCTCACGCCTGGGATGAAGGGAGAGCCGCAAGGCTGAAAGAGCGGTTCGACCGTTCAGGCCTCAAGCCGCCGTCAGGGAATCATCGAGCCGGTTTCTCAGCGCACAGGGAGCCGCGAAGGTGCGCGCAAATCCGCTCCCCCGGTGCGATTTCAGTTCGTGTCACCCGGCTCCCAAGCCGATCGCACACGAGCGGGCTGGCGCATCAAAGGCGCTTCACGGTTTAATCGCTGCGCGTTCCCTGACCTGGTGCTCCCTCGCCCGGGGCTCCCTGATTTGGCGCTGCCGGGTCCGCCACCTCGTCGAGCGGCTCATCGTCGTCGGCGATCGCCCGCCACGCCGCACCGTCGAGATCGTCATACTGGCCGTTTTTCAGGGTCCAGAGAAAGGCAATGAGGCCGCCGAAGCCGAGCAGCAGGGCCAGCGGCACCAGGATGATCATCACGTCCATGAGCGCCCCGGGCCGGCCCGACGGCCGCGCAAGGAGTTCAGCATCACCACGATCGACGATCCGCTCATCGCCGCAGCCGCAATCAGCGGCGTCACCACACCGGCGATCGCCATCGGCACCGCCAGGACGTTGTAGATGATGGCCAGCCACAGATTCTGGCGCATCAGCAGATGGGCCTTGCGCGAGAAATCGATCGCGGTGAGCACCGCCCCCAGAGGCTTGCCGAGAAAGACCATGTCGGCAGTGGCCTGGCTGAGATGAGCCGCCGTGATCGGCGAGATCGAGACATGGGCTGCGGCCAGTGCGGGTGCATCATTGATGCCGTCACCGACCATCAGCAGCCTGACGCCCCTGCCCTTGAGCTCAACAATGCGCGCGATCTTGTCGGCTGGTGTCGCCGCTGCGCTCCAGGTCTCAACCCCGAGCTCGCGGGCTACCGCCGCCACCGCCGCCTCACGGTCACCTGAGACGATCTCGACCGCAATTCCACGCTTGCGCAACCCCGCCACCACCACGCCCGCATCGTCACGCAGGCCCTGATGGACAATGAAGACGAATTTGTCGTCGCCTCTGGCAAAACACACCACCGACGCCGAAGCCCCGACGCTGCCGTCAAGCCCCGCCAGCGTTGCTGCGGCGAGGTCTTCGGCACCACAGAAAGACGGCCGGCCGAGCCGCAAAGCCACCCCGTCAGCCTCGGCGTGCACGCCCTGGCCAGGCTCCTCGATGGCCCCCACCAGGGGCGCAGTCGCGCCAGCACTGCGCGCCACCGCTGCCGCCGCCGGATGGTGGCTTGACAGTGCCAGCTGGCCGGCGAGTTTGAGCACATCCGGAGGAATTTCCCCCGCGTTGCCCACTTCCAGTTCGGGCAGCGTCAGCGTGCCGGTCTTGTCGAAAATGACGTGATCCACTTCCGCCAGACGCTCAATGGCGTCGCCGGCATTGAGCAGCACACCAGCCCGGAACAACGCCCCCGAGGCCACGGTCTGCACTGCGGGGATGGCGAGCCCAAGCGCGCAGGGACAGGTGATGATCAGAACCGCGACACCGGTGACGATGGCGTCATGCCACCCCGCCCCCGCCACCACCCAGCCCAGCATGGTCAGAAGCGCCAGGCCATGGACCACCGGGGCATAGAGTCGCGCCGCACGATCGGCCAGTCGGACATAGCGCGAACGCGCCTGCAGCGCATTGTCGAGCAGCTTGGTGATCTCGGAGAGCAATGTGCCTTCGGCCGCGGCGGAAACCTGGATTCGCAGCGCACCGGAAATATTCAGGGCGCCAGCATAGACCGCAGTCCCGGGTTCCGCCGTGACATGCATGGTCTCGCCCGTGATCAGGCTCTGATCGACCTCGGAGCGGCCGGCGATCACCGTGCCGTCGACCGCACAGCGCTCACCGGGGCGCAGCAGCACGATGTCGCCGGCCCTGATCGCCGCCACCGGAACTTCCGCGATTTCCTCGCCATTGACGAATTTTGAAGCGGTTTCCGCCTTCAACGCCGCCAGATTGCCGGCTACCGCACGGGTGCGCCGCCGCATGTTCTGATCCAGCACCCGGCCGACCAGAAGGAAGGCCAGCAGCATCACCGCGGCATCGAAATAGGTATGTTCGGCGTGATTGATGGTCTCGACCAGGCTCATGGCGAGCACCAGGATGACCCCGATTGAAATCGGCACATCCATATTGACGTTGCCGCTTTTGACGGCCCGCCACGCCGAGCGGAAAAAAGGCTGACCGGCAAAGGCCCCCGCCGGCAGCGCGATCACCGCCGACATCCAGTGGAAGAAATCGCGGGTCTCAGGCGTCATGTCGCGGCTGAACAGGCCGAACCACACCGCGGCCGACTGCATCATCACATTCATGGCGGCGAACGCGGCAACGCCAAGACAGATCAGGAGGAAACGCGAATGCTCCACCTCCACGGCTTCCGCCGCTGCAGTCTCAAAAGGGTAGGCCTTGTAGCCGAGTTCGGCGAGGCGATCGATGAAGCGCGCCGGATCGAGCGTTCCTTCCCGCCACTCCAGCGCCACGCGCTGGTCGGTGAGATTGACCCGTGCCAGCGTCACATCGGGGATCGCCGACAGACCGCGCTCGATCTTGGACATACAGCCGGCGCAATGGACCCCCTCGACCGCAAGATCAATATGCTGCAGGCCGGGACCCGCAGCCCTGACATAATGCGAAAAATCCCTGGCCAGCTGCGTCATGACCGCTCAGTCCGCTTTCAGCTGAAGATGCTCACGGGACTGGAATTTGCGCACCCCGTCACCGCTGTCGGCCTCGAGCACCAGCACCCAGCCCCCGGTCGCCACATCGGCGAGGCTGCCACGATAGACCCCGGCATCGCTCTCGCTCAGTTCGAACTTACGGTCGCCGAGCTTGGTCGCCGGCCGCTCCAGCCAGCCACCGAATTTAAGACCCGTGAGCGCCGCGCCATCGGCATCATGGGCCACCACCTCGATCTGCGCCGCCCCGTCGCCAGCCCGCGTCACATGAGCGTCAACCCGCCACTTGCGCGCCACCTGCGCCTGCGCTGCCGCGATCTCCTGGTCGTAACGCAGTCCCGCGGCATAGGGGTTCGCCTCCTCCTCACCCGAGAAGGTGTTCATTGCCAGCGTCGCCATGGTGACATTGACGCTGATCACCAGACCGAAAAACAGCACCAGAGCGCCCAGCACCTTGGCTCCGGTCACCGGTTTCCACGCCATCACCCCGATCAGCACCCCAAACGCCAGAAGCACACTGATCAGACCCAGAATTGCAATCTTCGGCATCGGATCGCTGCCCAGATTCAGCATATTGCCGAAATTCAGCATCAGGACGGTCATGGCACTCTCCAAAAAATCAGCGCTGAAAGTCTACCCGTATTGTTGACACCATGAAAGCGGGGGCAGGTATCACCCGCCCCCGCTTCCAGTTCTCCGAAACACCAACCGCATGGGGTGTCAATTATAGCGTCCCGGTGATTGAGGGCCAACCGGAACCGACTTGCGTCAGTTTACTTTCCGCCACCCAGCGAGTGCACATAGACTGCCATCGCCTTGAGGGTTGGAGCGTCAAGCCGGGTATGCCAGGCTGGCATCACGCCCTTGCGCCCGTGCGTGATGGTTTCGATGATCGTCGCCTCCTCCTGGCCATAGAGCCAGATCTTGTCGGTCAGGTTGGGGGCACCGAATTCGAGACTGCCTTTACCTTCCGGTCCATGACAGGCGACGCAGTTGTCAGCGAAGATCTTGGCGCCGGCTTTGGCGTCGTAACCTTCCCGGGTCGAGAGGCCCGACAGCGACCGCACATAGTTGGCAACCGTGACGATCTCTTCGGGTTTCAGGACTTCGTCATCGCCGAACCCCTGCATGACGGCGGTGTTGTGAGCCTTGTCGTCGCCAGAGCGCACACCATACATGATGGTCTGCTGGATCTGGTCGAGCGTGCCGCCCCACAGCCAGTCGTCGTCATTGAGGTTCGGATAGCCCTTGCCTCCGGCGGCACCGCTGCCGTGACACGGCGCGCAGTTGTCACCGAACACCACCTTGCCCTTGGCACGGGCCAGTTCGAGCAGTTCCGGGCTCTTTTCGATGTCGGCCAGAGACGCGGTCTCCAGCAGTTTCATCTTCTGACCGCGCTGCTGGGCGAGAGCCTCGAGGTCCTTGTCCACGTCAGCGCGGGAGGAGTAGCCCGCGATGCCCTTGGTGTAGGTCGAGACCATAGGCCAGGCGGGGTAGATGATCCAATAGCCGATCGACCACAGGATGGTGGCGTAGAAAGTAAGCAGCCACCAGCGCGGAAGGGGCGTATTGAGTTCCTTGATGCCGTCCCATTCGTGTCCTGTTGTGGACCTGCCGGAGACGGTGTCGATTTCGCTATGCTCGGCCATATTTCTCACTCCTCTCGCAACGGCAAGGCGGCTGCCTCATCGAAGCTGGCCTTGTTGCGAGGCCAAAATGCGTAGGTGACAATCGCGACGAAGATCGCGACAAAGGCCGGTGTCCAGATTGTCGTCACGAAATCTGACGCCAGAGTGCGGACCGTTAGAATCGCATTCATCGTTCATGCTTCCTCAGCGAAGATTGGCTTTGTTGTCGTAGAGTTTGAAGTCAACGAGGGTGCCAAGCATCTGCAGATAGGCAACCAGCGCATCCATCTCCGTCGGATCTCCGGCTTTGCCGTCGAAATTCCGCACCACCGCCGTCGGATACCGCTTCGCAAAGTCCGCGGCATTCGGGCTGTCGGGATCATCCTGCGCCTTCAGGTCAGCCGCCGCATTGGCGATCTGCTCTTCGGTATAGGGGACTCCGATCAGCTTCAGCGTCTTGAGGTGAGCACTCATGCTCTCCGCATTGACCTTCGTCTTCGCCAGGAACGGATAGCCGGGCATGATCGACTGCGGCACCACCGCACGAGGATTGGTGAGATGGGCGACATGCCAGTCATCCGAATACTTGGCGCCGACACGGGCAAGGTCCGGACCGGTGCGCTTTGATCCCCACTGGAACGGGTGATCATACATGCTCTCGGCGGCCAGCGAGTAATGCCCGTAACGTTCGACTTCGTCGCGCAACGGCCGGATCATCTGCGAGTGGCACAGATAACACCCCTCGCGGACGTAGATGTTGCGGCCAGCGAGTTCGAGCGGCGTATACGGCCGCACTCCCTTGACCTCCTCAATCGTGCTCTTGAGGTAGAACAGCGGTACGATCTGAACAAGCCCCCCGACCGAGATCAAAAGCAGAATGCAGATGACCAGAAGGATCGAGTTCTTTTCCAGGATTTGGTGACGTGTCCAAAATGACATGTTGCTAGCTCCTCATTCCGCCGGCTGAAGAGCGACGGGCGACTGAACTTCCGCCGCCTCGCCTGCGCGCACGGTCATCCAGAGGTTGTAGGCCATTATTACGGCACCGATCAGGAACAGCGCTCCGCCGGCGGCACGGATCATGTAGAAGGGATGCATCGCTTCGACCGTCTCAATGAAGGTGGTGCGAAGGAAGCCCAGCGGGGTGTAGTCACGCCACATCAGACCCTGCAGGATACCAGCCGGCCACATCGAGGCGATATAGAGCACGATCCCGATGGTGGCAGTCCAGAAGTGCCAGTTGACGAGCTTGAGGCTGTAGAGCTGCTTGCGGTTCCAGAGCCACGGTACCAGGCAGTACAGCGCGCCGAAGGACACGAAGCCGACCCAGCCCAGCGCACCGGAATGCACATGGCCGATGGTCCAGTCGGTGTAGTGGCTCAGCGAGTTGACGACCTTGATGGACATCATCGGACCTTCGAAGGTCGACATGCCGTAGAAGGCCACCGAAACCACCAGCATACGCAGCACAGGATCGGTGCGCAGCTTGTCCCAGGCTCCGGAGAGCGTCATCAGACCGTTGATCATGCCACCCCAGGACGGCATCCACAGCATCACCGAGAAGGTCATGCCCAGAGTCTGCGCCCAGTCCGGCAGCGCGGTGTAGTGAAGGTGGTGCGGACCTGCCCAGATGTAGAGGAAGATCAGCGCCCAGAAGTGCACGATCGAAAGCCGGTAGGAGTAAACCGGACGACCCGCACGCTTCGGCACGAAATAGTACATCAGGCCGAGGAAGGCTGCGGTGAGGAAGAAACCGACCGCATTGTGGCCATACCACCACTGGATCATGGCGTCCTGGACGCCGCTCCAGATGATGTAGGACTTGGAGCCGAAGAACGACACCGGCACGGTCGGGTTGTTGCCGAGGTGCAACACCGCAATAGTGACGATGAAGGCGAGATAGAACCAGTTCGCGACGTAGATATGGGGTTCCTTGCGCTTGATGATCGTGACCAGGAAGACAAGGAGATAGACCACCCAGACCACGGTCAGCCAGAGGTCCGCGTACCATTCGGGTTCGGCATATTCCTTACCCTCGGTGACACCGAGCAGATAGCCCGTGCCCGCGATCAGGATGAAGAAGTTGAAGCCGAGAACCACGAACCACGGTGCCAGATAGCCGGCCAGGCGCACCCGGCAGGTCTTCTGAACCACGTAGAAGGAGGTGGCCAGGAGCACGTTGCCGCCGAAGGCGAAGATCACCGCGGAGGTGTGCAGCGGGCGCAGACGCCCGAAATTGGTCCATGGCAGGTCGAAATTGAGTGCTGGCCAGGCCAGCTGGGAGGCGATGACAAGGCCGACCAGGAAGCCGGCAAGGCCCCAGAACATCGCCATGAAGGTCGAGAATTTGATCGGACCCAGATTGTAGTTGGGTTGACCCCTGATCTCTGCAGGCGGAAGCGCCGCAGGACGCTTCATGTAGTTTTTCACGATCACGAAGAGCGCCGCGAGACTTGCGACCGCGCCGAGCGATACATGGATTTGGAAGGGAACATCGAGTGCTTTTGTGGCTGCGAACGCACAAAGCAGCGTGAGCAGCAAGAAAACTGCTGCCAGGCCGGCTTCACCGATGGTCATGGATTTGGAAACGGAGGGCTCGCTCATGCGGATTCTCTCTGAAAGAACACATGGTCAGAGAACATATCGATGGGGGCGGTAAATTGATTGAAATCAAATATATTTCATGCTTCGGCCAAAAAAGAACTTTATCGGGGCGCCAGAACCTGCGGTTGCAGTGGCTGCATCCGCCTGTCGCCCCCCTCTTCGCCCCATGGCCGGAGCGTCAAAGTTCTTCCCCCACCGCAACTGGCCCGTTTTGGGTCAAAGGCTTAAGCAATCGTGGGGGTATGATTACACCGCACCATTCCGGCGCCCGGGTGACACCTCTATGCAGCCACAGTACAACCTGGCTGACACTGCAACCAATAAGTCACACTGCGCATTGTTTCACGCAGCACGTGCCAAAAACCGCTTCCTCCACCTTGAACATGCTCGGTGGGTCAGGGTCCGGCAGATCCACATCGAAACGGCCGGGATCGCGCTGAATCGGACATGTGCACCGCAACAATCGGGCTGCGATTTCACCATTGTGGCGCAGTCGGCACCCGACAACGTTGTGGCGCGGCAAGCTTGTCTCCCGAAAATCACCACTTCTGCCGAAAAGCCACAGGCCGTCTGGCTACGACGGGACCATGTCCGAAAGCGACAGGACCTCTTTCCGCCACCAGCAGATGTGTCTTTTTGAGACGCCGGTTTCAGCGCTGGGTGTGGCCGTGCTGCCTTGGATGATCCTCTGGCCGGCTCCTTTTCGGGAAAGCAGCCGTCTTTGCCCCTGCAATCCGATGAGCCAATCCGCCGGCTGCCCGGAGAGCTGGAATCCGGCCATCGCCCGCTCCACCAGCACAATCCCACTGCTTTGTCCGGTGGCCCTGCCACAAGCCGGAGACCTGGCTCAGGGAGACCTGGCTCAGGGAGACCTTGCTCAGGGAGACCTGGCTCAAAGGGCCAGCAGCCGGCCATGAGCGGGGGAGAGTTCTGTCGGGCCTGCCTTGAGCCCTCGGACGGCGTGGCACGGAAACACCCCGCCTTGCGCAAGTGCGCAAGCGTCCGCCGGCGCCAGACCTTTGCCAGGGATTGCCGGATCTTTTCAGGATCCGCCCGAAACCGGGCGCGTCATTCCTTGCCGGTGGTCTTGAGCGCGTGGATCACGTCCTCGCGGGCGATGATCCCCACCAGCTTTTCCGCGTCATCAAGCACAATGAGGCTGCGGAGGCGATGCTCGACCATGAGCTGAAGCACCCGGGTCAATCGGGTGTCCGGACGCACATAGATGAATTCCGGGGTCATCACATCACCGACCCTGCGGCTCATCAGCTCATGATAATGGGGCACCATCTGGCTGGGGGAGAAACTGAAACACTTGAGAATATCGAATTTGGTGACGATGCCGACCACCTGGCCGTCTTCCGCAACAGGATAACCGTTGTAATCGTCCCGCTCGAACATCTCGCTGAGCTCGTTCATGTCGCAATCGCGCGCCACCGTTTTGACGCCCCGCGTCATGTAACGGTCGGTGGTCTGTTCAAGGAATTTAAACACCGGCTTCCCTCATCGCTTCGCCGCCACGCCACACATGGTCAGGTTAACCATCTGCCGTTCCAGAATCAACGAACGGATGTCGGCATACTAGTCCTGCTGCATCGCGGCAAGATGAGACAGATCAATTCACATATCATGGCGGTTCCGGAAACCAGCGGCAGAACCCATGCCCTGCGGTGCCCTGGCTGGCGCCTGCGGGGTCCTGCTCTGCCCCTGCCACCCCTTTGCCCACCCCTGCCCTCGCACGCTTGCCTCAGCCCCGGCATTGGGCGAAATTGGCACCATAAACCCGAAAATCCGCCATTGGCGGAGGGTGGCGTGGTGCAGGATGAGTGATTGCGACGACAACGACCTGGATGCGCGGGGGCACCACCGCCGCGCCCCCTCCGACGTCGCTTCCCCCTTCCGCGCCAGGACCTTCGACCCCGGCAGCTTCACCCTTGATCCGGCCACAGGGGAGCTGTCCTGGTCGGAGCTGACCCCGGGAACCCGCCCTCCCGAGGTCACGACCCTGGATGCCGTCCAGTCCATGGTCCATGCCGATGATCGTGAAGCGCTGGCCCGGGCGATCGCGCAAGCGCCTCAACAGCGAGGACTCGACATTTCCTTCCGCCTGTCCACGGGCAACGCGGCATGGCGCTGGATCCGGGCTTGCGCCCGCCTGGCTGGCGCGCCCCCCGACAACGCACCCCAGCTGCGCGGCATCTACCTTGATATCAGTACTGAAAAGAGACTTGAGGAGGCTTTGCGCATCCGTGAACGCCACCTGCGTTCGATCCTCCAGACCATTCCCGACGCCATGATCGTGATCGACCGCCATGGCACCATCCTTTTGTTCAGCACCGCCGCGGAACGTCTGTTCGGCTATCCGGCACAGGAAGCCATCGGCCAGGACATCAGCATGCTGATGCCGGAACCCGACCGCTCGCGACACAGCAGCTATATTGCCGGCTACCACTCGACCCGCCACCCCCATATTATCGGCATCGGGCGCATCGTCACCGGTCAGCGCCGGGACGGCACGGTCTTCCCGATGCATCTTTCCATCGGCGAGATGCATTCCGGCGCAGATTCCTGTTTCACCGGCTTTGTGCGCGACCTCACCGAACACCAGCAGACCCAGGCCCGTCTGCAGGCACTGCAGGCGGAACTTGTTCACGTCTCCCGCCTCACCGCGATGGGCGAAATGGCCTCGGCGCTGGCCCATGAACTCAATCAGCCGCTGGCCGCGATCAGCAACTATATGAAGGGTTCGCGACGCCTGCTCGCCGACAGCGAGGATCCCGGCATCATCCGCATCGCCCATGCCATGGATCGCGCTTCCGAACAGGCGCTGCGCGCCGGCCAGATCATTCGCCGGCTGCGCGATTTCGTCGCCCGGGGCGAGTCGGAAAGACGGGTGGAAAGCCTGTCGCTGCTGATTGAGGAAGCCAGCGTGCTCGGCCTTGCCGGCGCCCATGAACAGAATGTACAGCTCCACTTCCATCTCGATCCCGAGGCCGATCTGGCGCTGGTGGACCGGGTCCAGATCGAACAGGTGCTGGTCAACCTGTTCCGCAACGCGCTTGAGGCGATGGAACACACACCGCGCCGGGAACTGACGGTGACAACCGCGCCGTCGGGAGACGACATGACCGTCATCCGCGTCTGCGACAGCGGGGTCGGCTTCGAGGACGATGTCCTTCCCAGCCTGTTTCAGACCTTCTTCACAACCAAAGAGACCGGCATGGGGATCGGACTTTCCATCAGCCGCTCGATCATCGAAGCCCATGGCGGGCGCATATGGGCCGAAAACACCCCTTCCGGTGGTGCCACCTTCGTCTTCACGCTGCCCGCTGTGATCGACAGATGAGCCGCAAATGACCTTTCCAGGCAGCCCCGACATGAAGAACACCAGCCGAAATGTCTATGTCATCGATGATGACGAGGCGATGCGCGACTCGCTCAAATTTCTGCTCGAGTCCGCCGGCTTCTGCGTTCAGACCTTCGCCACCGCGCAACGCTTCCTGGATGTCCTCCGCGATCTGGCCTTCGGTTGCGTCGTTTCCGACATGCGCATGCCGGGCATGGACGGCATCGGCCTGCTCAAACGCATGAAGGCCGGACACAGCGGCTTTCCGATCGTGATCATGACCGGCCATGGCGACATCCCGCTGGCGGTCGAGGCGATGAAGCTCGGCGCGGTCGATTTTGTCGAGAAACCCTTTGAGGACGATCACCTCACCATCATGATCGAGACCGCCATCCGCGATGCCGAACCCGCCGCCAGGAACGAGGCGATCACGCTCGATATCACAACCCGCGTCGCCTCTTTAAGTCCGCGGGAACACCAGGTCATGGAAGGACTGATCGCGGGACTGTCCAACAAGCTGATCGCCCGCCAGTTCGACATCAGCCCGCGCACCATTGAGGTCTATCGCGCCAACGTCATGACCAAGATGCAGGCCTCCAGCCTGTCGGAACTCGTCCGGCTGGCGATGCGCGCCGGCGTGGTCAGGGATTGAAGGGCCGTCGGAGGCAGGTTGAGGCAAGTCAAGCCCATTTCTCATCTGACATGATAGAAAATCACATGGCTGAGACTGATGCGCCACATGATCCGCTCCCGTCATCGCCAAAGCCTCTGGTTTATGTCGTCGATGACGATGCCGCCGTTCTTGGATCGCTGCGGTTTCTGCTGGAGACAGACGGCTTCGCGGTGCGGACCTTCCGCAACGGAACCGCTCTGCTCAACGCCGAGGCCGATTCCGCTGCGGATTGTTACGTAATCGATTACAAGATGCCCGACATCAACGGCATCGATCTGGCCGAGCGACTGAAAAAAAGCGAATGCTGCCCGCCGGTGATTCTGATCACCGGCTATCCGGACGAAAACATTTCGGTTCGGGCCGCGGTTGCAGGCGTCAGGGATGTGGTTTTGAAGCCACTTCTGGAGGAAAACCTGATCCGGCGGATTCGCCTCGCTATCGCCCATAAACCCTGAGTTGCATTGGGAAAACAGCCTCCGCCTCCGTGATTCCACCTAGGTATGTCGCCTTAAGGTATTGATCGAATTTCCCGCGGGGTGCATGCATAGCAATGTGGCATCCTAATGGAGACGGCGCATCATGCTCACCCAATCGCCCGCAACCGAGGTGATCGACAAGCAGGACACCGCGAAGCCCGCGACCGCCGTCAGCTATTCCATTTCTGACCAGTTCGGCGCGGTGATCAGCCATGTCGGCCTGGTTGCCACCGAATTCTCCTATAAAAAGGACGAGGAGATCTACGGCGAGGACGAACCGGCCGAGTATGTCTATCAGGTCGTCGCCGGCGCGGTCCGCAGCTACAAGCTTCTTTCCGATGGCCGCCGTCAGATCGGTGCCTTCCATCTTCCCGGCGATGTGTTCGGCCTCGAATCCGGCCCCACCCATCGGCTTGCCGCCGAAGCCATCATCGACACCACCGTGCGTCTGGTGAAGCGCACCAATCTGGAAAAGGCGGCCAATGTCGACGTCCAGGTCGCCCGCCGGTTGTGGTCGATCACCGCTTCCGAATTGCGCCATGCCGAGGACCATATGCTCTTGCTCGGGCGCAAAACCGCGATGGAACGGGTTGCCACCTTCCTGCTCGAGATGGACCGTCGCCTCACCGTCACCGGCATGATCGCGCTGCCGATGTGCCGCCGCGACATCGGCGATTATCTCGGCCTGACGCTGGAGACAGTGTCGCGGGCGCTGTCGCAGCTCCATGCCCAGGGTATCCTGGGCTTCTCCGGTGCGCGTCAGATCGTGCTCCGCAACCGCCCGCGCCTGCACAGCCTCGACGCCTGACAAAGCTGCCTGTCGTCGGGCCCCTGATCCGCCCTTCCCTGGGCGTTTGCGCTCCTGTGGCGATCCGTCTTTGCGCGCCACCGCCAGGCCGACCCCAGGACCTCCCTTTTGACAAACCCGCCCGGTGCTGATCACCGCCAGCGCCTGCCTGCCGCCTCGCTGCAGCAAGGCAACCAGGCCGCCTGAAAGACAATTGTCCGCTGCCCCAACGACTTGCCCCGAAGATTTCACCCGGCAGGACGACCTCCGCAAGACAACCTCTGCAAGACAACCTCTGCAAGGCTCTGCCCCAGAGCACCACGGCAGACCCAGGTCTTCCGCAGACCAGGTCTTCCGGTTCCCGGGTTCACGCACCATGCCGTAAGGCGCGAGGAACAGGCGACGCAGGATGGGGTTCAGGAATTGCGCCGCGCCACCATGAACAGCCGACGGAACGGAAACAGCGTCTGCCCGATGGCGTTTTTCGGATAGGCTGCAGCCACCCGCGCCGCATAGTCGGCTTCAAAGGCAGCCTTTTCGTCGCCTTCAAGGGCATCCAGAAAGCGCGTCAGCCAGGTTCCCTTGGTCCACTCCCTGACTGGATTCTCCCCCTCCAGCACCTGCAGATATTCGGTCTCCCAGATATCAATGTCCCGTGCCAGCGGCGTCAGCAGCGCATGATAGAAGGCCGGGATCGCCACCGGGGAGGCCGTCACCAGATGCGCCAGCCGCCCCGACCAGGGGCCCTGGCGCACCGTCTCCTCGGCCAGGACATGCGAGGGCGCGCTGAAATTGCGCGGCATCTGCACCGCCAGCACTCCGCCGGGGGCAAGCTCGCGCATCAGGCGGGGAAACAGCCCCGCATGATCGTCAAGCCAGTGCAGGGCGGCGTTGGAAAAGATCAGATCGCACTCCTCGGCCGGCTGCCAGCGATCGAGATTCTGGTGCAGCCACGTGACCTCGGGCGCGGTGGCGCGCCCACGCTCGACCATCTCGATTGAACTCTCCACCGCTGTCACCGCCGCCTCCGGCCAGCGCTGCGTCAGCAGCCTTGTGACATTGCCGGCACCGGCCCCCAGATCGGCGACACGGCGCGGCGTGAGATCAACCCTCATCAGGAGATCGGCTGCCGGTCGCAACCGATGGTCGGCAAATTTCAGATATTGCTCCGGATCCCAGACCATATGCCCGTCCTCAAAGCCTGCCTCCATCCCAGGAGGCGAAAAAATCCCGCCCCGCGCGCGCGCTCCACGAATCCCGGCACCAGCGGCAATGCGAAAGTGGAAGGATCCGTGAAAAGACGCGGATCGATTCATAGAGTGCATCCGCTCCCCGCCGCGACGGCCTTCGTCGTGGTGACCTAAGGATCGTACACCACAACAGCAAATGTGCCGTGAACAGATTAAGCTCTTTGGCAGGGCCAGGGAATAGACCCGGCAACAGCGCCGGCACGATTACCGCCAGTCCCCCTGGCACAAGCCCGGGCGACAAAGGGCGCAATGGAGTGTAACATCCCCTTTTCGACGCTTCCGGTCGGTTCACTCGTGCGAGGACCCCGTGTCTTTTTTTCGATCCCTTTCCAGCCTGTCGCCGCTCGCCGTGCTGCTGGCGGGCGCGCTCAGCGCGCCCGCCTCCTGCGCCGCCGCGGTTCATACGGCAACCGCCCGCAGCGGTAACGCCATCCAGCTCGGGGCTGTGACCTATCGCCTTGACAGCGTGGATGCTCCGGAACCTGACCAGGTCTGCATCAGCGAACATGCTGAGCCCTGGACCTGCGGCATGGATGCCCGCGACCAGCTGGCCGTGCTGATCCGTGACCACGACATTCACTGCACCGACATCGGACCCGAGAAACGCTTTGGCCGGCGCCGCCGCGCCACCTGCTTCACGGAGGGCGACCGCGTCAGCATCAACGAACACATGCTGCAGGCGGGTTTCGCCATCGTCCGCGAACATGCCGGTGCAAAACTCAGGCTGGCCGCAAGCGAAGCCCAGGCCGCCAGCCGCGGCATCTGGAAGGGCTGCTTTGCCGCGCCCCGGGATTTCCGCGCCGGACGAAAGGAGAACCCCCTGCTCGGCGCTTCCTGCCGTGCCGACCGCGACCGCGAGATCCGCGCCGCTCTGTTTCCACAGTCATTGACGATGCCGCAGGGCTGCACCATCAAGGCCAATCGTGCCATCCGCGCCCATCTCACCGGCAATATCGGCATTTATCAGCTGCGCGGCTGTCCAGGCTATGCCGCCGCCACCCGACCGGACCGCTGGTTCTGTTCGGAGGATGACGCCACCGCAGCGGGGTACCGCCGGGCCTTCAACTGCCGCAATCCCTGATGGTGAGATTTTGCAACGGTCCCCACCGCATGACGCAATGCAGCATCAGGACTCCGTCCACTGCGCCAAGCACGTGTAAACGCAGTAGAAACCACCGTCATGCGAAGTCCGATCGGGAATTCCGACCGGGTCAGGGCTCTTGACAGATGGTGGCACAGACAGACTATACCATGATTTTTGTTGCCTTCGAATGCCATCGGCGTTCCGTCTATGGTCAACAAGACAATGCTTCATTCAAAACTGGCTGCTGGACGAACTCCGTCCCAGGCGAAGAGGGTTGCACATGACAGTACTCGACGAAAAACTTGAGCCGATTTTTAATCAGGTCCTTCAGCGCAATGCCGGAGAACTGGAGTTTCACCAGGCCGTCAAGGAGGTGTTCGAGAGCCTCGGGGCGGTGATCGCCAAGCACCCAAGTTACGCTGAAGGCGGCCTGATCGAGCGGATCTGCGAACCCGAGCGTCAGATCATCTTCCGCGTGCCCTGGATCGACGATACCGGCCATGTCCAGATCAACCGCGGTTTCCGGGTTGAATTCTCCTCCGCGCTCGGCCCCTTCAAAGGCGGGCTGCGCTTTCACCCCAGCGTCTATCTCGGCATCATCAAGTTCCTCGGTTTCGAGCAGATCTTCAAGAACGCCCTGACCGGCATGCCCATCGGCGGCGGCAAGGGCGGCTCCGATTTCGACCCCAAGGGGCGCTCGGATGGCGAAATCATGCGCTTCTGCCAGTCCTTCATGACCGAACTCTATCGCCATCTCGGCGAGCACACCGACGTGCCGGCGGGTGACATCGGGGTTGGCCAGCGCGAGATCGGCTACATGTTCGGCCAGTACAAGCGCATCACCAACCGCTATGAGGCCGGCGTGCTGACCGGCAAGGGCCTGACCTGGGGCGGTTCGCAGGTGCGCACCGAAGCCACCGGCTACGGCACCGTGTTCTTCGTCCACGAAATGCTCAAGACCCGCAATCAGGGCTTCGACGGCAAGAAGGTCTCGGTCTCGGGCTCCGGCAACGTCGCCATCTACACCATCGAGAAGGTCCAGGAACTGGGCGGCAAGGTCATCACCTGTTCAGATTCGGACGGCTATGTGCTCGACGAGGACGGCATCGATCTCGCCCTGATCAAGGAGATCAAGGAAGTGCGCCGTGGCCGCATCTCCGACTATGCGACCGAGAAGACCGGCGTGAAATATTTCCCGAAGGGCTGCATCTGGGACGTGCCCTGCCAGATCGCGCTGCCCTCGGCCACCCAGAACGAATTGAACGGCCGCGACGCCCGCGAGCTGATCAAGAACGGCGTCATCGCCATCGGTGAAGGCGCCAACATGCCCTGCACCTCGGATGCCGCCCATCTCTTCATTGCCGCCGGTGCCCTGTTCGGACCGGGCAAGGCGGTCAATGCCGGCGGCGTCGCCACCAGCGCGCTGGAAATGCAGCAGAACGCCTCGCGCGACTCCTGGAGCTTCGATTCCACCGAGCACCGCCTGGCTGAAATCATGAAGGGCATTCATGATCGCTGCCGCGCCACCGCCGAGGAATATGGCGCCCCCGGCAACTATGTCACCGGCGCCAACATCGCCGGCTTCATCCGCGTCGCCGAAGCCATGCGGGCGCTGGGCGTGATCTGATCGCCTGCCCTCCGGCAGGAGCCCTGTTCGCACCAGGCTCTCTGACCAAAGAGATAAAAAGCGCCGGGCGAGTCAGACCTCGCCCGGCGCTTTCTTTTGCTGCCGATGGTTTTCTCCACCCTGCGTGGCGCCTCCTTGCGGAATCGAGGAAATGTCCACCATCGCAATGATTTCGGCAGCGGTTGCGACCTGAGGGGAGCTCACCCATCGTCAATCGCGGTCATCCGGCTCGAAAAATCGCGGCAGCGCGCCATACGAATGCGCCGTGTGCCAAGAAATCCCAGGCTCCCCGGCGACATCCGCTGTCAGGGCACGGATCTTTCCGGCGGCATCGATGAAGACACATCCGGCGGATTCCAGCGGGAGCTGCCGGAATATTTCCCGCGCCGAGTGCACGGCATCAAGGAATTCCTTCTTCAGCGCAACCGGATCAATCGCCTCCGTGGTTTCAACCCGCCTGTATTCCGCCACTGTGAATTTCGCGTGGCGGGTCATTTCATCGAGCACAAGCTGAGGCGTAAATCCGGGGTCCTTTGCCGGAGCGGCCCAGGCAAGTGCGGCAATCGAATAATGTGAACGATTAAGTTCCATCACGTCGACATAGTCCCTTGGTTCTCTCCGGCCGGCAAGAGCGAGGACCTTGTTCGTGGCAAGATCGAAATGATGCAGCCTCCAGCCGAACACGGCGTCCTGCCGCGCCGGAAAGAAGCGATAGATGCTGTCACACGACCAGTCGATCGTGGTTTCGTCCATTCCTCTCACGACCCTCGCTTCCACACGTCCCGTTCCTTCAACAATTGGATCCTTGAGGTGAACGTCAAATCCTGCGTCTCGCAAGGAGGCCAAATCCTGTGTCACGCTGTCGCGTAGTATCATCCGTGAATCGTTGAATATGTCGAGATCCTCGGACAATCTCGAGGCGTTTCTGTTAAGTACTGCACCGCCAGCAAAATAACTGTTTTGGCTGCGGTTCCCGGCAATGACATCAAGGATGTCTTTCTGAAGTGTTGTCAGCGCCATGACTTCTGCTCACATTCCCTGAGTGCTCTTTCAATCCTGGCGGCATAGGCGACGCCGCGCATTCCTCCATATTTTTCGAGCTGGTGGCCGATGTTCCAGGCTTCGATAAGAAGATCGGAGGATTTTGGGATACACCAGAATACTGAAGATGAGAACTGCTTCCTTGCCTCAGTAACAAGATCCGCAAGGGCAGCTTCTTGTGGTGTTGTCGTCATGAAGGAAAGCGCAGGCATGGGATAATTCTTCAGTGTGTGTGGATTTTGCTGATTTCCAGAAGACTCACGATCAAGTCTGATCTCTGTTCGCCTATACCACATATGGCCGGCTGTCGGGCAGACGGGAGCCGGAAGTCGGCGCTTATGGATTTATTCCTAAGTTCCTTTCATCGTCTCACCCGAACTCGGCTTTCGATCCGGTCGCGAACTGGCGAATCCTCCAAGGTGCCCCTGCATGGAGCGTGAACCTTCGTTTCCAAACACAGACCCGCGGACCCTTCCGCCAAACCTTGACGCCAGCGGCGCCTTTTGGGATTCGCCCTCACGTTTCTGACCGATTGAACCGACAGGGTGAGGAATGGAAGCCAGACTGCACTGGGGGACGACAAGTCTCTCACGATTGCACCGGCAGCCCTGGACAAGGGCGGAGCGGACAGAGGCTGGACCCGGCACAACTGGCTTTTCCCAAGGTGCCACCAGGCGGGCACGCCCCTCGTGCCATTCGAAATTCGAAAAAACCGGGCGCTTGCCGAGGCCGGCAAAGCCGTCGGCAGGCAGGAACCACAGGTTAAAAATCAGGGCAGGCTGCCGCCGGCAAGGAGGATCCCCCCCAGCACGACCACCGCAGCTGCAAACAGGCACAGAAGCGCGCGGATCACCGATCCTGCCGTCGCCTCCTCGCAGTCGACATAATCCAGTTCGGGCTTGCGCCCTGTGATCATCGCCGTGATCAGGTTGTCGCGGCCGAACAGCGAATAGAGCAGATTGGCCGCGACGTGGAGCCCGACCAGAATCAGCACCACCGTGGCAATGTTCTGATGCCACACCGAGGCTGTGCTCGCGGTCGCTTCGCTCACCCGATCGACCAGCGGACCGGAAGCCATGCCGCCGTTGTCATCGGTGGTGAACAGCCCGTACAGCGCCTGGACGGCAACCGCCACCAGGAGCGCTATCACCATCCATCCGCCCAGCGGATTATGGCCCAGGAAATGCTGCGGCTTCCGGCGCACCAGGCAGGATGCGTACGTAATCATCGCCCTGGGCCCGCTGAGAAAGCCGGTGAACCGCGCGGTTGAGCCACCAACCACACCCCAGAACAGACGAAACAGGATCACAACCAGAATGGCAATGCCGTTCCACTGATGCCAGACCTGGGTGATGTCGCCATAGCGGTGGCTGATAAAGGCCAACCCCACCAGGATGACGAGCAGCCATTTGGCCATCCGCGTCGGCAGATCCCAGGCGAGCACACGTACAACTGGCGGGGTCGGCGATGACATGAATATTACTTCTTCTTCTGTTTGAAATCGTCGTGACAGGCCTTGCAGTTGGCGACGACGTTCGGGAAACTGGTCTTGAAGCTGGCCTCGTCGGTGATGACGCCGGCGGCGGTGGCGACATCCGCAGTCATCTTGGTGAAGTTGCCGTTGAACTTGGCCTTGTCCTGCCAGATCGCGGCAAGCGCCTCGGTGTCACCCCCGGTCTCCGATCCCACCGGGAACAGATCCGGCAGCAGCTTGATATTCTTCTCATAGGCGACCAGCGCCTTCTGCACCACAGCAATGTCGAATTTTTCCTTGCCCTTGAGCATTTCGACCACCGGCTTGGTGTTGTCTCCCCACTCCTTGAACAGTTCCTTGCGATCCTTGATCGGATCTGCCTGCACGGTGACAGTGGTCAGGGCGAGAGCAAGGCCGGCTGCGGCCACGACAAGATGACGATTCATGATCTTCCTAATGTTCCTGGTTTGACATTCCCAAGCGCCGCCCGCCTTGCATTAAAGGTGAGAACGGCTTTGAGCCACAGATCTGTTTTGGTACATAATGCAACAGAGGAGCGCCCGCTTTCGACAAGTCCTGGGAATAACAGGATTTATCGGGCAAGAGTCTATTTTTCTCCTCCTGTTTCGGGTCGCTTTTTCGAAAATACCCGATGGTGAACAAATAGGAACGCCCCCCCTCTGAATCAAGACGCGGCCTCCACCCAGTCGGGACTGTCGCCCGTGCCGGGATCCGCCACGAGCCTGCGCACGGCTGCCGTAATCAGGTCTTCGACCCCCGGCGCGGAACCGATCACGCCGGCAAAAACGACCTTTTCGCGGCGCGTTCCGGCAAGGTCGGCGACCTTTCGTGGCACGTCGGAGGCACCATGGAGACCTTCCCCGGAAAACATCCCGACCACCACAATCGGCCCGGAGAGCCCTGCGGCGGCTCCCGCCAGCGCGGGCTCCTGTTCCAGAAAGGCCGCGCCCACAGTGGCAAAGCGGCCGCTGGCCACCAGCTCTGCTGCGATGCGTGAAGTGGACTGACCTGACATCGGGTTCTTTTTCGAGCCATGGGCCAGAAGGATCACCGCACAGTCTGCAGTCTCAAGACCGGCTCCGGCTGCTGCGTGACCGGCAAAATCCGCCACCAGCTGCGGCAGACCGGGGTCAAGCCCGAGCGGGGCAGCCACCACAACCTCCCGACCGCCGGCGCGGGCACGATCAAGCAATTCCGCCAGACGATCGCGGGTGAAGTAACCATTGGCGACAAACAGCGGATAGACGAAGACGCGGGCGGCGCGCAAACCGCCAAGTGCGGTGCCGATATCGGGCGCACCGCGAATGAAACCAACCGCCACTTCCGATGTCAGCCCGCGTGCCTGGAGGTTGCGGGCGAGGCGGAACGCCGCCTCGTTGCCCGCAGCCTCAAGCCCGCCCCGGGCACCATGGGCCGCGATCAGGAGCGCGTCGCCTGATCCGCCCGCCGTCAATGGCTGGTTCCATCGGAGAAGGTGATCTTGTTCCATACGTTATATTTGCCGGAAGGCTTCGACATCGGCAACCGCTTGACCTCCGCGAAGGTTTTGGCGTCGTAGACGATCAGCGCGCCCTGGTCCTCCCAGATCGAAACCAGGGCATGACTGCCGTCGCGGTCAAACTCGACATGGGCGGCGACCTTGCCGGGCTCCGGTGTCAGGCTGCGGGCCACCTCCAGCGTGCGCTTGTCGATGATGGTGAGCGTATCTTTTTTCGGCCCCATCATGCCATCGGTCCAGGCATAGGGCGTATTCTCATGGCTGCGCATGAAAAAGCCGGGGCCTGGGGTGTCGATATTCCGGATCAGCGACCAGTCCGCCATGTCGATGACGCTGATGCGGCCCTCCTTCAGAAGCGGGGTCGCCAATACCGCGCGGCCATTCCAGTCCCAGGTGATGCCCGAACCCAGATGCGGCATGCCGGGAAGATCGAGCTGTTTGATTTCCCGTCCTACCGTGAGGTTGACCACGATCGCCTTGCCCTCCCGGGCGGAGCCGATCAGGTTGCGGTAGGGCGGATCGAAGAAGAAATCATCAAGCGGCTCGGAAACCTCGATGCGGCGCAGTGCGAACAGGCCCTGCGAGGACGCCAGCGCCTCGACCATGCCCTTCTCATAGGAATGCACCATACCGGGATAAACCGGTTCAGCATTGGGATCGGTGGCCACTTCCCAGATCTCGGGAACATCCTTCATCGCCGCGATGAAGCTGTTGCGCGTCGGCGCCTGATAGACCGCCGAGACCCTCGAGGTCACTCCCAGGCGCGATTTGGCATCGAAAATCTTCTCCACCGAGAGATCGTCGGTCGACAGTATGACAAGGCTGTGCGGCAGATAGTTGGCGACCGCGATGTGCCTGCCGTCGCGCGAGATCGCAATATTGCGCGAGTTGATACCGGCACGTACCTCGGTCAGCATGGTCAGCGACCACAGATCATATTTGCTCACCCAGCCGTCGCGCGACATGAAGAAGACGAAGCGGCCGTCGGGCGTGAATTTGGGGCCGCCATGCAGGGCAAAGCGGGTCTCAAACCGTGTCAGGGGCTCAAAGCGGTCGCCGTCCAGGATGGTGGCGTGGTGGTCGCCGGATTCCACCACGACGAACAGGTTCATCGGATCGGCGTCAAAACGCGGACGGGTCAGTTGAGGCGCTGTGGCATGAACCTCGCGGCTGGCCTTGATCTCGGCCTCCCCCCAGGTCGGCACCGAGGCCAGAGGTGAGGTGACATAGGCGGCGAGCGCAGCGATCTCGTCCTTGCTCATGGTCTCGGAAAAGCCCTGCATCTGGGTGGCGTTGCGTCCCTGTGCGATGACAGCGGCAACCCCGCGCGGCCCACGCAGGCGATCGAGACTTTCCGGCAACAGCGCCGGCCCCTGCCCGCCGAGGCGATCGGCGCCATGGCACTGCGCGCATTGATCGGTATAGAGCCTGGCAACGTCGATCTTCGGCGCATCGGGCCTGGCCGCATCCGCACTGGCACCATCGGTCTTTGCAGCACCATGGCGGGGAGCGTCCGCACTGCCAGCATCGGGCATGGCGCCACCCTGTCGGGGAGCATCCGCGCTGGCGCCTGCGGGCTTCGCCGCCTCGGGCCTGGCGAGCTCAGGCCTGACGACGTCAGGTCTGGCGGCTTCCGTCTGGGCCACAGCGCGGTCGGCCAGCGCCACGCCCCACAGCATCAGGGCGAGCGCAAGAGCGCCGGACAAGAGGCGCGACAGCGCAAAGGATCGGCACAGCGGCAGCGGTGCCGGTCTAGTGGGAAAGCGGCGCTTCATAGCGGACTCCTCGAAAGGCACGTGTGGTGACGCGCTCCATGGGTTGAACAAGACCGATCTCCTCATCCGAGAGGTAGCAGCCGGGATCCTCCGCCCAGGGATCGCCGGTGATACGTAGCGCCCGCACCCTTGTATTGCCGTTGCAGATCGCGAAATGGGCACAGGCGCCGCAGCGTCCGGAGATACGGCGCGGCTGCGCCTTCAATCCCGCCATGATCGGATCCGAGCGATCGGACCAGATCTCGGAAAACGGCCGGTTACGGACATTGCCGATGCTGTGGTGCCACCACATCGTATCGGGATGGACATTGCCGACATTGTCGATATTGGCAACGTTGACGCCCGAGGCGTTGCCGCCCCAGCGCAACAGCCGGGCGCGCAGGGCCTCCGCGGCATGCGGCGCCTCGCGCAGTATGCGCAGCCACAGATAGACCGCGTCGGCGTCGTTGTTGCCGGTCACGACCTCGATATCGCGGCCCTGCCGCACCCAGTTCCAAGCACGGTCGATGACCTGGTCCATGGTCGCCCGCGTGGTCTGCCACATCGCGTCCTCGCCGCGGTTTTTGTTGCCGCGGCCGGCATAGACCAGGTGGGACAGATAGAATTTGGCGAAGCCCTCCTGCTCGACCAGGTCGAGCAGGAGCGGCAGTTCGGCGGCGTTGGCCTCGGTCATGGTGAAGCGCAGCCCGACCTTGACGGCGCGATCGCGTAAACGACGCATGGCGTTGAGCGCCCGCTCATAGGCCCCTGCGCAGTGACGGAACGCATCATGGGTGGCTCCGATGCCATCAAGCGACACACCGACATAATCGTAGCCGGCGTCGCGGATGCGGTCGGCCATCGCCGCATCGATCAGGGTGCCGTTGCTGGACAGGCCGACATAAAAGCCAAGCGCTTTGGCACGCGCCGAGATCTCGAAAATGTCAGGGCGCATCAACGGCTCGCCGCCCGACAGGATCAGGACCGGAACCGCGAAGGCCCTCAGATCGGCCATCACCGCATAAACCTCTGCGCTCGACAGCTCTCCTGCGAAATCGACATCGCCCGAGATCGAGTAGCAATGTTTGCAGGTCAGGTTGCAGCGCCGGATCAGGTTCCAGATCACGACCGGCCCGGGCGGCCGCCGCACCGGTCCGGATGGCGGCGGGGCCTCCAGTTCGCGCAGATAATGGCTGAGACGAAACATCGGCAGAGCCTCCAGGCACCTTTCACACGACCACTCTGAGCCGCAACCGGCCCGAAACCGAAAAAGCCTGAGCACAGCGCCGTCCGGCGCCCGCTCAGGCCGCGATACGAAACCCGGTTTTTTTCAGGATCCGGGTTGAAAACAGCACATCATGGCGACGGAGCGACGATCCGATCCGCGTGGCAATCTGCGCCACCTTGTCTTTGACCTCATCGCGGCTTGCGCCATGAACCATGGCAAACAGGTTATAGGGCCAGAGCGGCAGATGACGCGGCCGCTCATAGCAATGGGTGACGAAATCGAGCGCGCCGACCGCGGTGCCGATCGCAGCTGTGGCGTCGTCGGCAACATCCCATACCGACATGCCGTTGGCGCGAAGCCCGAGCGCATAATGGTTGGGGATAATCCCTATGCGACGGATGCCGCCGCCCTCAAGGAGGCGCTGGAGCCGCTCGATGACCTCGACCTCGGGGATCCCGAGGCGCACGCCCAGTTCAGCATAGGGCGCCGGTACCAGCGGCAGTCCACCCTCCGTGGCCGCGACCAGACGGCGATCCATAGCGTCCTGCATTGCTCAAACCTCCACCCGGAAGCCGACGAAAAACTCCCGCGTCTTGGGCATCGGCCACACCGTCAGCCCGGTCTGGCGCTCGATCCCGGCAAAGACCTGATTGATCCGCGCCGCATCTTCCGCCGCCACCACGAACCACATATTGAGTTCGTGATCGCGCTCATAGTTATGCGCCACCTCGGCATAGGCGTTGACGCACCCCGCCACTTCCTCAAAGCGCGCCGCCGGAACCGCCATTGCGGCAAGACACACCGCTCCGCCCAGCGACTGCACGTTCCACAAGGGTCCGAAGCGGCTCACCTGCCCGTCCGCCACCAGTTCACCGATCTCTTCGATAAGTTCCCCCTCGCTCAGGCCAAGCCCCGCGGCGGCATCGCGAAACGGACGCGGCGTCAGCGGGAAGCCGCCTTGCAGGCCGTTGATGATCGCTTTCCGTGTCGGGTTGACGACCGTCATCACTGCTGCCCGGACCTTGAGAAAACAGCTCCACGCTGCTTGAAACAGCGCGTCGAAAACAGCACATCCTGCGCCTTCACCGTTCCTGCTGCGTTGCCATTGAGTTCCTCGATGACGCCTGCCGCCTCCTGGCGCGAGCGCGCGTGCACCATGCAGAACAGATTATAGCGCCACAGCGGCAGCTGGCGCAGGCGCTGATAGCACAGCGTGACCTTCGGATGCGCGGCAAAGCGCTCCCCGATCTCGTCGATGGCGCCATCCGGGACATCCCACACCGCCATCGCATTGGCATCAAAGCCCAGCCGGCCATGACGAAGCACGCAGCCGAAGCGGCTGATCACACCGGTTTTCACCAGTTCCTCAAGCCGCCTCGTCACCGCACCCGGATCCATGCCGATCCGGTCAGCGACCATGCGATAGGGCGCGGCCACCAGCGGCAGCCCGTTCTCGATCGCCGCAACCAGCGCCCGATCGTTCGATTCGGGCGCATAGTTTCGCTTTGATGCGCCGGCCCGGCGCGGCGCATCAAAGCCGGAGCCGGGTGCAGACAGGCCGAAACCAAGTCCGAGATGGTAGGCGCGCTTAAGCGGCAGATCGAGCACGGCGAGCCCGCTTTGCGCGGCAATGCGCGCGATCGTCGCCGCCACCGCCGGCCTGTCGGCGCCGGCGATCACAAACCACAGATTGAGCCGATGCTCACGTTCATAATTATGCGTCACCAGCCGCTCCCGACTGACCAGATCCGCCACCTCTTCAATCCGCGGCTGTGGCACCGCGATCGCTGCCAGCGTCGAGGCGCCGATGGTGTTGGGACGAACCACCGCGCCGATGCGCGAGATCACCTCCTGCTCCACCAGGCGCCGGAACAAGGCGATCGTGTCCGCTTCGCTCAGTTCCGCCGAGCGCCCCACAACCGCGAAGGGCTGATCAACCAAAGGGAAATCGTGCTGCCATCGGTCGATCAGCGCCAGTTCGGTTGACGACAGCGTCACTGCCCGATCCTCGTCGCGCGCGCCGTGAAGAAGATTCCGGAAGGTTTACGGGCGGGAATCTCGGCCTTTTTCTCGAATGTTGTAGCGTCATAGACATCGACCCGATCGGCATCGCGCACCGAAACCCAGACATCATTGCCGCGCGGGGTGAATTCCATATGCAGCACGGCCGGCCCTGGAGTCAGCGTGTGAACCACCTTCAGGCTTTCGGTATCAATGACTTCAACGGTGTCGTTGAGAGGATGGGCGAAGTTCACCCAGACCTGGCGTCCATCGGGGCGCGCCACCGCGAAGACTGGCTGGCCATGGGTTGCGACCCGGCCGACTTCCCGGAAACTGCGCAGATCAACCGCGATCACCTCATGATGGCCCACCGCGGGCAGCAACAGCTTGTCGCCAACCGAAGCCCACCCTTCAAGATGCGGCATCTTGTAGACCGGCAAAGCCTGCTCGCCGCGGCCATAGCCGTCAAGGATGCGTTCCGCGACCAAAGGCTGACGCCAGGTGTCGACATGAACGACACCGTCTTCCCCGAACAGTCCTGCAAGATAGTGCCGCCCATCGGGCGTCACATTACCGTCATAAGGCAGTTTGCCGACATCGCGCAGTTTGACCACGCTCGGGGATGCCGGCCGGGTCAGATCCGCAACCCAGATCTCGCCGGCGTCATAAAGTGCCCAGGCGAAACGGCGCCCAGGCAGGTCGACCAGACCCACGGTTTTCGATTCTTTTCCGCCCGCGCCGATCGCCGGAATGTCGGCCACCTGATCCAGCGTCACAGCATCAAAAACCCGCACCCCGCCCGGCTCGTAATTCGATACCGCGATCAGTTCGCCATCGTCGGAAATGGCGCCGCCGATGGAATTGCCGGCCTGGACGACGCGTCTGACGATGCTGGCGGTCAGGAGGTCGACCTTGGTCAGGCCGCCATCACGCCCGAACACATAGGCGTAGCGCTGATCCGGGGAAAACACCACGGAGGCGTGCGACATGTCGCCCATTCCCTCCACCCGGCCGAGGGTCTCGCGCCTGCTGGTGTCGATGATCAGCACCGACTGGGTCGCACGTTCAATCACCACACCAAGATTGCCGGTGCCACGCAAAGCATCCGCGTGCACGGCAGGCGCCAGAACCAGCACCAGGATCAGCAACAGGAGTCTTGTCAGCAGGCTCATCAACTGTCTCACGGCAGGAGCCGGACCTTTTGAAGGCCCGGGAGAACGACGGGTAAGGCAAGTGCCGCCCGCCAGGATGGTCCATCATTCCATTGGCCGACGCTGGTCCGCAACGCAAATTAAAACCACGTCAGGGCAGATCACCCTGTTGCAGGCGATCGGCGATCCAGGCCGCCTCGGCTTCGCTCAACAACGGACGCCACGGTGGCATGGGGGTGCCCGGGACGCCGTCGAGGATGATGAGAACGAGCTGCTGATGGCTCCACGGCTTGAGGTGATCCGGCGTCAGCGGCTTGCCAAGCCCCCCTTTAAGGGTCAGGCCATGACAGGAACCGCAATCTTCACGCACCAGATTGGCGAGGCGAGCGCTGTCGGCAGCGGTGATCTCACTGGCCTGGAGCGAGCCGGAGCCTGTCACAAGACCTGTCAAAATCCCGGTTGCCAACACCACCACAGCGCCAGACAACGCCCTCAGTGCCCGTCTCTGCGTGGGGTGACGGCTCAGCACCGCAAATTTCCGCATAAAAGCCGGATGACTGCGCCTGAAAAGGAGCCGACTCACATCAACGCGCCTCACGCCACCACAGGAACGGCCTCGGAATCCGCCCCCCCTCGCTCTTCTCGCTGCGCATTGCGCTGCAGATTGCGGTCTCTGGCGATCGCCGCGACTCTTCCGATAATGAACAGCACCGGCCCGCTGAAGGAGACATCCTTCAGTGCCTTCGGCAACGCCTCCAGATCGGTGCATACCCGACGCTCGCGCGGCGTGGTGCCCTGACACACGGCAAGAACCGGTGTGGTCGCAGGCAATCCATGGTCGATCAGATTGCGGACAATCTCGCCGGCATTGGCAAGGCCCATATAGACCACCAGCGTGGTCTCTGGATCGGCAAGACTGCGCCAGTCCAGATCCAGCGGCTCGTCCGCCTTGCGGTGACCCGTGACATAGCGCACGCCGGACGCCATGCCGCGATGCGTCAGCGGCATATGCGCCGCCGCGGCACAGCCCTGAGCCGCCGTGATCCCCGGCACCACCTCGTACGGAATGCCCGCGCGCTCGAGTTCCTCCGCTTCCTCCGAACCACGTCCGAAAATGAAAGGATCGCCCCCTTTGAGGCGCACCACAACCCGCCCGGCCCGCGCCAGCCGAACCAGCATTTCATTGATTTCCCCCTGGGGCACGGGATGGAACGAGGCCTGCTTGCCGACATTGATCTGCAGCACACCATCCCTGATGGTGGCAAGAATGCTCTCCGGCACCAGCCGGTCGTAGACCACGACATCGGCTTCCGAGATCGCCCGCACTGCTTTCAGCGTCAGCAGTTCCGGGTCGCCAGGACCCGCGCCGACGAGATAGACCTTTCCAGCATTCATGCTGCGCTCCGCCTGGCTTGCCTCCAAACAGCAAACAGGCTTGTGTGGCATTTTTCATCCCACCCAAGCCTGCCTGGTATCTTTGATCGCAAGATTTCACGTCCTTGCGTTTCTGCCCATGTTCCATTTCTGGAGCGACCGGGCAGTTACGTCCTTGCGAAAAAGAGCGCGGCGATATCATCGCCGCGCTCTCATCGATCAGTAGACGTCGTTCCGGGTATTCCAGACGTTGAACTTGCCGGTTGGCGTGATCAGGCGCTTGTCCTTGATCACCGTCTTCACCGTCAGTGTCTTGTCGTCGATCACGACGATCGCGGATTCCTGGGTCTTGCCATTCCAGACCGAGAACCAGATCTCGTCTCCAGCCTTGTTGAATTCACCCTGCACCACACGGCGGGGACCTTCGGCGATGCCGGAGAGCTTGCCGATGTCGAGCTTGGTGTACTCAACCTTGTCCTTGGCCAGATCCTTGATCGAGAAAACGGCGACCGAAGACGAGACTTCCGGATCGGGATTGAGCGCGGTGTCAACATAGAGATGCTCAGACTTCGGATGGGTCTTGACGAACAGCGAGCCGCCGCCCTGACCTTCGACCGTCTGCACAACTTTCCAGGCGTATTCCTTGTGCTTCACAGGGTCGGTGCCGATGAAGGACACAACCTCGTTGCCCAGATGGCTGGTCGCCCACACCGGACCATACTTCGGATGGATGAAGTTGGCACCGCGACCTGGATGCGGGGTCTGCCCCTTGGTCTCGATCACCGTCACCAGCTTGTCGTCCTTGGTGTCGACGATTGCGACCTTGTGGCGGGCGTTGGCAGCGACCAGGAAGTAACGCTGGGTGCTGTCGAAGCCGCCGTCATGCAGGAAGCGCTCGGCTGCAATCGTGGTCACCGTCAGATTGTCGATGTCCTTGTAGTTGACCAGCAGAACCTGTCCGGTTTCCTTGACGTTGACAATGAATTCCGGATGATTGTGCGAGGCCACGATCGAGGCAACGCGCGGTTCGGGATGATATTCCTGCGTGTCGTAGGTCATGCCACGGGTCGAGACGATCCGCAGCGGCTTGAGGGTCGGACCATCCATGATCACATACTGGGGTGGCCAGTAGGCACCAGCGATGGCGTATTTGTCTTCGTAGTTGCCCTCAGGTCCCTTGTACTTGGAGGTTTCTACCGAACGCGCCTCGCTGCCGATCTTGATTTCGGCCACAACCTGCGGCGGATCCATATAGAGATCGATCAGGTCGATCTTGGCATCGCGGCCGATCACGTAGAGGTAGCGACCCGAATGCGAGATACGCGAGATGTGAACGGCATATCCGGTCTTGAGGATCGCCTTGATCTCTTTGGTGGCACCGTCGATCAGCGCGACCTGGCCGGCATCACGCAGGGTGACCGAGAACAGGTTGTCGATGTCGAGGTTGTTCATCTTCTTGGTCGGGCGCTGTTCGACCGGAACGATGAGCTTGTAGGTCTCCATCATCTCCTTCATGCCGAACTCCGGCGGAGCTGCCGGGGTGTTCATGACGTAGCGCGCCATGAGATCGACGTCTTCCTTGGAGAGGTCTCCGGAGGTTCCCCAGTTCGGCATGCCCGCGGGCGAGCCGTAGGTGATGAAGTCGCGCAGATAGTCGTACCCCTTCTGCGTGGTGATATCCGGCGTCAGCGGCTTGCCGGTGGCGCCCTTGCGCAGCACGCCGTGGCAACCGGCGCAACGCTCGAAGAAGATGCGGTTGGCGCGATCCTGTTCGGCCTTGGTCAGAGTGGGCACTTCTTTTGCCGCCACCGGGGTCGGGGCAACGTGTGGCGCTTCAGCAGGCCCTTCTGCATGGCCCGCCGTCGTTACCCCCAGATAGAATACGGCGGCAACACCGCCCAAAAGTGCAAGCAGAGAAGCTCGGCCTCGCATTACATTCCTCCAGCGTGAGAATCCGAAACCCTTCTATGCCTTAGAAGACCAAGCGTCCGCATTGACCACGGTTAAATTGCGCCTTGACCTACCTCAAGGCAGCCACGATTCAACCGGCCCCACAGGCGTGAGCTGTGCGGCTTTCGCGTCAAGCGCTTTTCGCTGCGCCGAAGACCCGCAAAACCGGGTCCGTCCCCCCCTTCATCCCAAAGCAGTGGCCTGCCGTTCATGATTTTTGGTTTTCGGTCGCTATGTTCCACGCCCCCGCCTCTGACGCAATATATTTCGACGCATCCAGGGTTAAGATCTCTCCACACGGACCGGCATGGCGCGGAACTTGCGATATAGTGCCGGCTCACGGATATCAGCCTGATTCCAAATTCCGGCACAGGACGAAGCCAGTCGCAACCAGTGCCATTCGATCGGAAACGGTGGGCGTAATGAATCAGAAGCGACCGGGTACAGCGAAAATAGTTTGCCGAATCAATCAAAATCGGTCGCAACGGCACGGCGCAGGGAGGCGGAATCCGTAACACCAAAGGGCCGGCCCCCCCTGGTTTTAAGGGCAAGGCCGGTGATCGGTGTCGGCATGTGCCCCCGCGCAAAGATCGGACGGAAGTGCAATTTGCTGCCCCTCGGCCTCGTGACCAGCGATGCCGGCGGTCGAGTGCGGCGGATGTCCGATCGCCGTCAGGGGTCAAGGGATGCCGTTAAAGCATTCATCGGCTCTTCGGTCTGGTGCTGCGCGAAAAGTCCTCAAAGGGGGGATCGGGAAGGCGTAAGGCACTGCGGTCACCGCCATGTGCGCGCAAAGCTGCGCCGCAACGGCGAAGAACATCCAGCAATGTGGTCGGGCAAATCACATATCGCGCAGCGCCCTCAACGTGAGCCATCCTCGAAAAACATTTGTGTTCCTGTGCCAGCGAATCGCAATGCCTCTGCGCCCGTTTCCGATGGCATGGCGATTTCGACAAAAACCAACTGCCCAGGTCGGACAAGGGGCAGGCAGTTCGCACCCGGCGCAACTCCGACGAAAAAATTGCGCCTCTCCAACCGGGATGGTCATCCATTTGCCACGAATCACCACCCGCATGAAAGGTGGCTGGGCCTCGACAGCGTCAAAACGATAGCACAGTCAGTCGCCGGAAATGGAACGTGGGCAGAAACGACAAAAAGCCTCAGAACTGCGATTCCCGATTCCCCCAACAACGCAACCGGGGGGTGATTCGGAAAAAAAAGCCGGCACCGCCAACCCGGAAAAAATCGGGCAGATGGTGCCGGCTCCTGATCAAAAACGTTTTTGACCTGCGGATCGCGACCCGCTCGTGCTTACTTCGCCTTGGGCTTGCCCTCAGCGTCAAAGCCCTTGAGATAGGCCCAGACGTTCTGTGCATCCGTCTCGGCCTTGAGGCCAGCGAAGGTCATCTTGGTGTCTGGAATCTTGGCTTTCGGATCCTTGATATACTCAAGGAACACCGCCTCACCCCAGGTGATGCCCGAATTCTTGTTCGCGTCCGAGTAGCTGTAATTCGGGGCGGTACCTGAATGCCGCCCATCAATACCGTTAAGCTCCGGCCCAACCTTGTTCTTTGCGGTCGGTCCCACGTCGTGACAGGTAAAGCACTGCTGCTTGAACTTCTTCGCGCCCGCCTCCGCGTCCTGCGCGTTCGCTGCGCCGGCAGAGACAGCGGCAATTGCGACCGCGATCAGAATCCGCTTCATTTCTTAATCTCCTTGAGTGGGGGTACAATGATGCTGCGTCGAGGAAAGCTTCAGTCCCTCGGTCCAGGGGCTACCCTCGGTGAAACGGTCCACCCGCAACCGACCCCGCCTTGAGACCTGCGCTCACCCGCAAGTCCTCTATCAGGACCCTGGTCACGTCAAGTGTCTTTACGGCCCGTCAGCAATACCGCGAGCGCTCCCTTCCGATGCCGATTCCGGCATTATGTTCATGTTTTTACATGATTTTCGTCGAGATCCCGGATTTCCTCTCAAAATTCCTCTAACGCAGCACGGCAAAGCTTTCGGACTGCCCGCGCTTTTCACTGCCGTGGAACCGGATCTGGTCGTTGATCACCAGCCTGCGCAACACGGCCACATCACTGACCACCGCTTCGGAAACCCGGACATCAATCCCGACCAGCCGCAGCTTGGCGAATACCCGAGACAGCGATTCCGGCTTCAGGCCCAGCCGTCCGGCGATAAGGGATTTGTCGTAGGGCAGAGCGATCCGGCATGCCCCCTGCGTGCACGGCGCAAACGAGATCAGAAAGTCCGCAACGCGCTGAATCGCACTCTGTGACGTCAACTGTTCCACACGCTGAACCATCTGGCGCAGGTGCATCGACGTTGCCGCGACCAGGGCGATTGCGATCTCCGGCATCTCCCGGATGCAGTTGACCACATGATCGGCGGGAATCACCAGCACCCGACAACGCGTCACCGCGCACGCCGAAACCGTATGCACGGCCGCCGAAATCGTCACCGCGTCGGTGAAGCTCTCGCCTTCCGAGAGAACGTTGAGAACCACCTCGTCTCCGGCTGGCGTCACCCTGTAAAGCTTGACCCAGCCTTCGACAATAATCACCACTGAAACCGCGGTATCGCCCTGGCGGAACAGCAACTGCCCACGCCCCAGCTTCGCCACTGTGGCTTCCCGCAGCAGTGCATCAAGCATTTCCCGCTTCAAGCCGTTGAAGCCGGGCATCCGCGCCGCCATCGCCAGATCCGAGGCGCTGACTTCCTCGCCGCGCGTCAGCGCATGCGTCGAACGTTTCGGAAAATTCCGCGACACCGTACCACCGGGCATACTGCGACCTTGATCCGGGCAGCGCCTGGCCAATGGCAGTTTAACAACCATCTCACTCGCCCTCCCTTGGCAGGACGAGGCTTTCAAAACAATGTGGCAATTTCTGCCCCGTTTTATGCCCGCAACCAGAATGGCAGATCGGCAACCGGCTTCTTTTTGAGGTCAGGATCACGTGGATCTTCGTCGGATCGGGTCTCACGACAAAAACCATCCACGCTTCACCAATCCCTGCCTTTAGGGTCCCCTTCCTGTTTTTATACTGAAGCCCCTGTCGCGCCAGACGTTGTCAGGGAACAAACATCCGCAGCTTAAAACTGGCGGCCTGCGCAGGGATCCCGCCGCAGTCTCCCGTATTATTTTACCTCCAACAGGGCGACAATGGTGGTCGACCAGCCCATGACGTGATCGCCGACAAAGCCCCGACGAAGGATGCTTCCCAACGAGGCGCCAGGGGGGCGTGGTGAATTGCTCTTCTGATCCTGGGAAGAAAAAGCGGGCTTGAGGTCAAAACCCGCCGGACGGCGCCATGGCAATCGCCAGCACCCCTTTGCGAATTCCTCCTGAGGCTTCGAGATCGCCTCCAATCTGCAAGCTCTGAAATCCACCAGGTCCAGAATCGAGGCCATGTCGGCTCGATGTCGGCTCCACCCCAATCTCGTGGTTATTCCACTACCACGACCTGCCTGATGCCTTGGCTGGCGAGATTGGCCCGCGGCGCCGGGCTGGCACGAATCACAAGGTCCAGGCAGCCGTGGTCGCGGCGAAAGGAGCGCAAAATACGCCCCCCGGAATCGCTCCACACATCAAAAAAAACCGCCCCCGGCACAACCGGGGGCGGTTTTCATGCACGCAGGTGCATGCGATTTCGTAAAGAGGAAATTTCCTTGTCCTTTGCTGGCCTGGCAGCGACCTACTCTCCCAGGGCTTAAGCCATAGTACCATCGGCGCAGAGGAGTTTAACGGCCGAGTTCGGGATGGGATCGGGTTCAGGCTCCTCGCCAAAACCACCAGGCCGGCGAAGGACAAGGAAAACGAAGCAAACAAGTCACAAGATGGACATTGAAAATGAGAGCAATCAAGCCAAACGAAGGATTAGTACCGGTAAGCTGCATGCATTACTGCACTTCCACACCCGGCCTATCGACGTGGTCGTCTTCCACGCTTCTTCAGGGAATGCTCGTTTTGAGGTGGGTTTCCCGCTTAGATGCCTTCAGCGGTTATCCCGTCCGTACATAGCTATGCAGCACTGCCGCTGGCGCGACAACTGCTCCACCAGAGGTACGTTCATCCCGGTCCTCTCGTACTAGGGACAAATCCTCTCAACATTCCTACACCCACGGCAGATAGGGACCGAACTGTCTTACGACGTTCTGAACCCAGCTCACGTACCACTTTAATCGGCGAACAGCCGAACCCTTGGGACCTTCTCCAGCCCCAGGATGTGATGAGCCGACATCGAGGTGCCAAACGACGCCGTCGATATGGACTCTTGGGCGTCATCAGCCTGTTATCCCCGGCGTACCTTTTATCCGTTGAGCGATGGCCCATCCACGCGGGACCACCGGATCACTATGACCGACTTTCGTCTCTGCTCGACTCGTAAGTCTCGCAGTCAGGCAGGCTTATGCCATTGTACTCGACGAACGATTTCCGACCGTTCTGAGCCTACCGTCGCACGCCTCCGTTACTCTTTGGGAGGCGACCGCCCCAGTCAAACTGCCCACCATGCACTGTCCCGACCCCCGCTGAGGGGATGCGGTTAGATACCCATAACCATTAGGGTGGTATTTCACATTTCGACTCCACCTCGGCTGGCGCCAAGGCTTCAAAGCCTACCACCTATTCTACACAAACAGTCACGAATACCAGTGCAAAGCTACAGTAAAGGTGCACGGGGTCTTTCCGTCTGACCGCAGGAACCCCGCATCTTCACGGGGAGTTCAATTTCACTGAGTCTATGTTGGAGACAGCGGGGAGGTCATTACGCCATTCGTGCAGGTCGGAACTTACCCGACAAGGAATTTCGCTACCTTAGGACCGTTATAGTTACGGCCGCCGTTTACCGGGGCTTCGATTCAAGGCTTGCACCTCTCCTCTTAACCTTCCGGCACCGGGCAGGCGTCAGACCCTATACGTCATCTTACGATTTCGCAGAGTCCTGTGTTTTTGTTAAACAGTTGCCACCCCCTGGTCTGTGCCCCCACCACCCGCTTGCGCGAGCAATGGGCCTCCTTATCCCGAAGTTACGGAGGTAAATTGCCGAGTTCCTTCAACATAGTTCTCTCAAGCGCCTTGGTATACTCTACCAGTCCACCTGTGTCGGTTTCGGGTACGGTCATATGTGGGGCTATTTCCAGGAACTCCTTCGAGGCCCGACCACACCAACTGGGTCGGACAACATACGGAATTCGTCACCATCCACTGGCTGCAGAATATTCACTGCATTCCCATCGACTACGCCTTTCGGCCTCGCCTTAGGGACCGGCTAACCCTGCGAAGATTAACTTTACGCAGGAACCCTTGGACTTTCGGCGACACTGTCTTTCACAGTGTTTGTCGTTACTCATGCCAGCATTCGCACTTCTGATACCTCCAGGCGCCCTCACGAGTCGCCCTTCGCAGGCTTACAGAACGCTCCGCTACCACGCATGTCCGAAGACATGCATCCTAAGCTTCGGCTCGTGGCTTGAGCCCCGTTACATCTTCGGCGCAGAAACCCTTATTTAGACCAGTGAGCTGTTACGCTTTCTTTAAAGGATGGCTGCTTCTAAGCCAACCTCCTGGTTGTTTTGGGATTTCCACATCCTTTCCCACTTAGCCACGAATTAGGGGCCTTAGCTGTAGGTCCGGGTTGTTTCCCTCTCCACGACGGACGTTAGCACCCGCCGTGTGACTCCCGCACATTGCTTTCGGGTATTCGGAGTTTGGTTGGGTTTGGTAAGACGGTAAGTCCCCCTAGCCCATCCAGTGCTCTACCCCCCGAAGCATTCATGCGAGGCGATACCTAAATATCTTTCGCGGAGAACCAGCTATTTCCCAGTTTGATTGGCCTTTCACCCCTAACCACAAGTCATCGGAGCCTTTTTCAACAGGCACCCGTTCGGTCCTCCAGTGAGTGTTACCTCACCTTCAACCTGCTCATGGCTAGATCACTAGGTTTCGGGTCTAATACAACGAACTTGACGCCCTATTCAGACTCGCTTTCGCTACGCCTTCGCCTATCGGCTTAAGCTTGCTCGTTAAATTAAGTCGCTGGCCCATAATACAAAAGGTACGACGTGACCCAGAACGTATCTTGGGCTCCGTCTGTTTGTAGGTGTCCGGTTTCAGGTCTGTTTCACTCCCCTCGTCGGGGTGCTTTTCACCTTTCCCTCACGGTACTGGTTCGCTATCGGTCGCTGAGGAGTACTTAGGCTTGGAGGGTGGTCCCCCCGCGTTCAGACAGGATTGCTCGTGTCCCGCCTTACTCAAGAACACATCATTGCATTACCCGTACGGGGCTATCACCCACTAAGGCCCT
>Ga0123357_10000439_pt1 | contig 39918 bp, 35 predicted proteins | sample TergutEmb28metaG_FD_89873 | JGI IMG/M metagenome (GOLD analysis project Ga0123357, IMG submission 89873) | Embiratermes neotenicus P4 segment gut microbial communities from Petit-Saut dam, French Guiana - Emb289 P4 | ecosystem: Host-associated > Arthropoda: Insects > Digestive system > Gut ...
GGATGATGGGTCGCTGGGACCATGGAAGGTGTTCGTCATGATAGTCATACCCCTTGAAGTACACGGATCAACCCCGTTCGTTGATCCTTCTTCGTTCATACTGGCACACTCCGGGCACATTTTCCTCGGCCACCGATGGGGTCGTGAGAAAAAACCTGGGGCGACATGTGAGGGTGGTCGGGGGGATTGATTCTGCACGGATGCGTGTGCGAATTCGGGTGATCGCGGGGCCGCCAGAAGATTGTGTCGTCACGGCGACACCATCGAGGGACCGCCGCCTCCGCGTCTCCCCTGAGGGAAGGGTTCGTGCATCTGACGAAGAGCCCAGCGACTGGCTGACCTCCGACACGGTGATGATATTCTCACGATATGTGGTTGGTCAGGAGTGTCATGGGCCGCATTGCCGCTGTGACGTCAAGGGGGCAGGTGTTGTTGCCTGTTGATGTGCGCCATGCGCTCGGTATCGAGACGGGAGACAGGCAGTCATTCACTCTCGCCGATGATCGTATCGTGGTGCGCCCAGCCCCCGATTTCCTGGCACTGGCCGGTTCGGTCGCCGTGCCCGACGACATCCGTGGACTACCCTGGGGCGACATTCGCGACCGGGCACGCCAGGCGACACGGGTATGAGCGTCGGCGTACAGGTGGGGGCTTGGCCGCTCTGTGCCGGTGGGAGACGACGCACCGCTTATGAGACCACGCACATCAGCTCCCTTGTGCTCACTGGCTATGCTTGCCAAGCACAGCCAGTGACGATGTGCACCAGAACACGCTGCAGACCCATAGGTGGTGTCGACGCAGGACGACATCGTGGGACGAAGCGTGCGGTCGATCGGCCACGTGGCAGGGTCAGGCGGCGCGACGGGCCTTGCGGCGCTCGCTCAACTCGTCGGTCCAGACTTGGTCGGGACGTGATGTCGGCAGTTCGACGAGAGTGCCCTCCAAGTCGTGCCACACGCCCGACAAGTCGATGGCGAACATGGCTTGGCCTCCCTTGACCAAGTCGATGATCTCGTCGTCCTCTGTGCACTCGAAGACCGAGGTGCCGTCGGAGAGCAACGTGATCGCCGTGACGTCCACATTGCCACGCGAACGCAGGTGGGAGATCGCCAGACGGATCTGCTGAAGGGAGATTCCGGCGTCGATGAGCCTCTTGATCACCTTGAGCATGAGTACGTCCCGGAAGCTGTACAACCGCTGGGTTCCCGACCCCTCCGCCATGCGGATCTGAGGGACGACCAGGCCGGTACGAGCCCAGTAGTCGAGCTGACGGTAGGTGATCCCGGCGGCGGAACACGCCACGGGCCCACGGTAGCCGATGCCCTCACCCACGGCAGAGTAATCGCCCTCGAAGAGGGTGTCTTGCGTGTCGTGAGTGTCCATTGTGGCCTTCCGTGCTCGGGTATCAGATACGTTATGGCAGATCGACACGGTGTTCAACGACCCTGGAATCCGTCGGCGTGGCGACAGATCTCCGCATCGCTTTCGAGACGACACGAGTCGATGGATATATGCCATGACAAGGCATTTCAAGGGGAAAAGATGATCGCCTCAACTCTCAACCACGGCTGAAGAGTCGTCAAGGAACACGCTCACGCGAGCGGGTCAGGAGTGGTCGAGACCCACTTGGAGAAGGGCCGCATGGGCCTGCATCACGAGCTCGGCGATCTCCAGGGTCGCGCGCTGGGAGATCTGGGGACGTCGAGCATAGAAGGACGCGGTCAGCGCGATCAGCTCCACCTCCCTGTCGGCCGCCGCCTTGACCACGCGCAATTGGCGGGTCTCGATGCCCAAGGGCGCGACCTTGACCGCCACGATGGCCAGAGTGAGCGCCTCCCAGCCATAGTGGGACGCCCCCCGACGGGGACGGATGATCCCCTGGCGTTCCAACTCGATCAGGGTGGCCTCCGGCAACCCGCTGCGTTCCAGCAGCTCCTCGCGCGTCAGTCGCACCGGCGGACGCTGCCCGCCCAAAGTGTGCGCCGACTCAGGTTGGACCGGCTTGGGCACCGAGACGGGCTCGGGCGACGCGGGCTCGATCCCCTGGTCGATCAGTTCGAGATTGTCTCGGATGACCTTGAGGGGAAGATAGTTGTTCTTCTGGGCGCTGAGGATGTACTTCAACCGTTCGACGTCGGCGCGGGAGTACCGTCGAAACCCTGACGGCGCGCGCTCCGGAGTGATCAGCCCCTCGGCTTCAAGGAATCTAATTTTCGAGATGGAGATATCCGGAAACTCGGTCTTGAGCAGAGTCAGGACCTTCCCAATCGCGAGTCCCGGTGCAGCCATCAGTCGTGTCCAGCCGACCCAAGGAAGAAGATCATCTTGTACTTGCCGATCTGGACCTCGTCCCCATTACGCAGCAGGAAGACGTCCCTGAGCAACTGGCGATTGACGTAGGTCCCGTTCAGGGACCCCATGTCTTCGATGGAGAAAGACCCTTGGGCACGAGTGAAGTGCACATGGGTACGTGACACGGTGATGTCGTCGAGGAAGATGTCGGACTCGGGGCTGCGACCAGCCACCGTCCGATCCTCCTTCAGCAAGAAGCGGGCGCCCTCCCCCGGCCCCTTGAGCACGATGAGCAAGGCGGAGCCGCTGGGCAACGCTTCGATGGCCGCGATGTCTTCCGAGTTGAGCTCGTTCGTCAGCGTCTGGTCGTCCATGACAGGCATGGTGGACGTCGAGTCGGCGCTGGACAGTTTCGTCCCGCACCTCGAACAGAATCTCGCCTCATCTGTCGCGTCAAACCCGCATGTCGGGCAGGTGATCATCATTGCTCCTTCCTCGCGCGCGCTCCTCCAACCGACGTCAGTCGAGTTGGCTAGTATACGCGCTCACGTCCAACAGCTCATCGAGTTGTTCCATGCCGGTGACCTCGACCTCGAAGAGCCAGCCCTCCCCATAAGGATCGGAGTTGATCAAGTCGGGGCTGTCGAGCACAGCCTCGTTGATCCGCGCGATCACCCCGGAGACGGGGGTGTACACCTCCGACACGGACTTGGTGGACTCGAGTTCGGCCACGGTGTCTCCCGCGTTCACCTCGTCGCCGAGCGACGGAGGAGAGACGAAGACGATGTCACCCAACGCCTCTGTGGCGAACGCGGTGATGCCCACGCGCACGACGGACTCGTTGCCGACCTTGACCCACTCGTGATCGGCGGTGTAGCTCAGGTCCTCTGGATACTCAGTCATGACAGTCCCTTCTCGACATTTGTACTCAATCATATTTCTGCCCACGATAGCAGTTGCCACCACGAATGTGGGGCGAGTTTGTCACATTCGCACCACGGGCGTTCGACGGATGAACCGAGACCCCTGGTACATGTAGAGGATCGCGGCCCACCAGTAGAAGAAAGTGCCCCACAGTACCACAGCCCAGCCCAGTGTGGCGAAGAAGACGGCGCCGGGGAACACCTGCTCCCCGACGAGGACGAAGGGGAAGGCGTACAACAGGCAGAAGGTCGCGATCTTCCCCAGGAAGTGGACGGGCAGACTGGCGTACCCTCGGGCCCGCAGCGACGGGATCAGGGTGGCGAGCATCACATCGCGAGCGATGAGCACCGCCACGAGCACCCACGGCAACACCCCGCGGATGGCCATCCCCAGGATGATCGCGAGGATGTACAGCCGGTCGGCGATCGGGTCGAGGACTTGGCCCAGCCGTGAGACCTGGTTCCAGGTCCGGGCCAGAAAACCGTCGAAGAAATCGGTCACGCCCGCCACGACGAGGATGAGGACGGCGATGATGTCCTGGTGCAGGTCCAACAGGCACCACAAGAAGACCGGGATGCCCGCCAAGCGGATGAAACTCAAGATGTTGGGGACGGTGAGGATCCGGGTCGTGTCGTACCCGGCTTCGCGTGGCGCCCCTGGATCGGGTTGGATGCCCACCTGGCTCATGAGCGGCCCCACGCGGTCGCCAACATGTCACGGGTGTCGCTCAGGAGCTGAGGCATAGCCTTCGTCCTGCCCACGACCGGGAAGAAATTCGCGTCGCCGGTCCACCGGGGCACCACGTGCTGATGGAGATGCCCGGCGATCCCGGCGCCGGCCACCTGCCCCTGGTTCATGCCGATGTTGAATCCGGCAGGAGACGAGCTGGCCCTCAGCGTCCTCATGGCGTGCTGAGTCAACTCGGCCACCTCCCGTGTCTCCTCATCCGACAGGTCCGTGTAGTCGGAGACATGGCGATACGGGCACACGAGCACGTGTCCGGGATTGTACGGGAAGAGGTTGAGGATCACGAAGGCCGTCTCGCCCCGGGCGACGATCAGAGAATCCTCGTCCGACCGGGAAGGCGCGTCGCAGAAAGGGCAGGAGCACTCCTGTCCCCCCGTCGCGTTGGCGTCGATGTAGGCCATGCGATGCGGGGTCCACAGTCGCTCGAGCCCGTCGGCGACGCCGACCAGCCCGTGGGGTGCCCCCAGCTGCGTGAGGTCGTCCACGCTCACTTCCTCTCCGCGATCGTCGAGACGATCTCGGCGACCGCGTCGGCCACCAGGACGCCGTTCTTCTGCGTCCCATCCCGATAACGGAAGGAGACCGCCCCCTTGGCCTGGTCCTCGGCGCCGGCGATCAGCATGAAGGGGACCTTGGACCGGGTGGCGTTGCGGATCTTCTTCTGCATCCTGTCCTCGGAGTCGTCCAACTCCACGCGGACGCCGCTTCGGCGCAGGGTGTCCATGACCTCGCCCAGGTACTCGTTGAAGTCCGAGGACACCGGAACACCGACCACCTGCACCGGGCTCAACCACGCCGGGAATGCGCCTGCGTAGTGCTCGGTCAAGACCGCGAAGAACCGTTCGATGGCGCCGAACAGCGCACGGTGGATCATGACCGGGCGCTGGTGGGAGCCGTCGGGGGCCGTGTACTCCAACTCGAAGAGCTCCGGCAAGTTGAAGTCCAGTTGGATGGTGGACATCTGCCAGGTGCGCCCGATGGCGTCCTTCACCTGGACGGAGATCTTGGGCCCGTAGAACGCCGCCCCGCCCGGGTCGGGGACGAGGGTCAGACCGGACTCCTCCCCCACCTGCCGCAGGGTCTCCGTGGCTTCCTCCCACGCCTGGTCGTCGCCCACGAACTTCTCAGGGTTCTTGGTGGACAGCTCCAGATAGAAGTCGGTCAGCCCGTAGTCCCGTAACAGATCCAGCACGAATGTGAGCAATGAGGTCAGTTCTGACTTCATCTGATCGCGAGTGCAGTAGATGTGGGCGTCGTCCTGGGTGAAACCCCGTGCCCTGAGCATCCCTTGGACCACGCCCGACTTCTCGTACCGGTAGACGGTGCCGAACTCGAACAGTCGCAGGGGAAGTTCCCGATAGCTGCGCTGACGGGAGCGGAAGATGAGGTTGTGCATGGGGCAGTTCATGGGCTTGAGGTAGTAATCCTGCCCTGGCTTGCGCACGGTCCCGTCCTCGGCCAGTTCCTCGTCGAGGTGCATGGGCGGGTACATCCCGTCGGCGTACCACGACAGGTGCTGCGAGATCTCGTACAGCCGGCCCTTGGTGATGTGCGGGGTGTTGACGAAACTGTAGCCCGCCTCGATGTGGCGCTGACGGGAGTAGTTCTCCATCTCCATGCGAATGATCCCGCCCTTGGGGTGGAAGACCGACAGGCCTGGCCCGATCTCCTCGGGGAAGCTGAACAGGTCGAGTTCCGCGCCGAGTTTGCGGTGGTCGCGCTTGGCCGCCTCCTCCATGCGGGTCTGATAGGCCTGGAGATCCTCTTTCGAGGCCCATGCCGTTCCGTACACCCTCTGGAGCGTGTCGTTCTTCTGGTTGCCCCTCCAGTACGCCGCTGAGGTCTTCGTCAGGGCGACGGCGGTCAAGTACCCGGTGTGCGGGACGTGGGGCCCACGGCACAGGTCCCGCCACGCCACCGACCCGTCCCGGCGCACGTTGTCGTAGATAGTCAATTCGGACCCGCCGACCTCGACGGAGGATCCGTCCTCGGCATGGGCGGCGCCCTTGTCGAGGATCAACTCCATCTTGTACGGCTCGTCGGCCTCCTCGATGCGGGCCTGCTCGTCGGTGACCACACGGCGGACGAACTTCTGACGCTCCTTGACGATGCGCGTCATGTCCTTCTCGATCGTCTTCAGGTCCTCCGGAGTGAGGGGGTCCACGCGGAAGTCGTAGTAGAAGCCGTCTTGGATGGGCGGACCGATGCCGAGCTTGGCCTGCGGGAAGACCTGCTGGAGCGCCTGGGCCGTCACATGCGCCGCCGAGTGGCGGATGATGGACAGACCCTCCTCGGAGTTGGCCAGGACCGGCTCGAGCAGGTCGCCCTCGCTCAGAGTGGTGGCGAGATCGACGGTCGTCCCGTTGCGGCGCATGGCGACGATGGAGCGGTCAGCCCCGAACAGGTCGAGACCAGTTGAACCCTCGTCCACCACCTGGGACTGGTGGTCGTCACCCTGGACGCGCACGATAGCGATGGGCATACGTCATCTTCCTTTCCTGCGGCGGCCGGGTCGCTCACATCAGGACTATTCTGCCTGATTCTTCCACAGGTTGGCGATCTCGCCACGGCTGCGCGGCCAGATCGATGAGAGGAAAAGCCTGTCAGATCACTCCGTGACCTTCACGTGGATGACGCCGTAATCGTAGGCCTTGCGGCGGTAGACCACCGACGGCAGCGACGTGTCGGCGTCGACGTAGAGGAAGAAATCGTGGCCGACCAACTCCATCTCGTCCAAGGCCTGGGCCAGGGTGAGAGGCGTGGACCAGAAGAGCTTCTCCCGCACCACCATGGGGCCATCGCCTTGGATCTCAAGGCCGCCGACTTTCTTCACCGAGATTGCGGTGTCCGGCTCCGCAGGTGTGGCCAGGGTCTCCGGCGCATACTCATCGAAACCGACCTTGCGGAGGTTGCGGTGGGTCCGCCTGCGGTCCTGGGCTTTGCGCAGGCGCGTCTTCAGGTGGTCGAAGGCCTCATCGAAGGCTTGTCCCTTGTCTTCCGCGATGGCTTCTGCCCGAACGACCGGGCCCTTGCCGATCAACGTGATCTCGACCCGTACCGCCTCGCCGGAACCTCGCGGCTCGGCTTGGGCTTGCACTTCGGCTCGAATAACCTTGTCGACGCGGGAATCTAACTCTGCCATCTTCTTCGCGACCTGTTCGCGGAAGCTGTCCGTTACTTGTATTCTGCGGCCTGTAATGGTGACATCCATGATTCCTCCTTGAATGATGCGCCCGGGACTGGGTGTAGTTCTACGTTAGCCCGCACGGTGTAAAAAAGGTAGTTCGGGCAGGAGATTTCATGGAGATCCTTCGTGTCGCCCGCGGTCGGCGGTGCTGGTATTGTGCAGGACGGTCGCCGCCACACTGCCCAGCCCGACGGGGTGGAGATGGGCCTCACGCAGGGCCCGCAGCCCCTCTGTCATGCTGGCCCCGGTGGTCACGACATCGTCGACGAGCACGATCCATCCCCGGCACCCATGGCTGCGTGCCTCCAGGGCGCCCTCCAGATTGGCGTGGCGTTGGTCGCTGGTCAAACCCGATTGGTCTTGGACCCTCCGCACATGGACGAGCATGTCGGACACCTCCATGTCCATGCCGACCCGCCTCAGACGCCGAGCCGCCGCCCGTACGATGGCGCCGGTGACATCCAAGCCGCGCGCCTCGACCGAGGCACGCGTGGAAGGGAAGGGGACCAGACACCCTTGCGGCGGGAGGCGCAGATGGTCGGCCAGCGCGGCGACGGCGAAGGCCAGGCGAGTCCCCAGGATCTCGATGCCATCCCAGCGGTGGTGGTCTTTGGCCTGGGACACCACCCTCGGCACCGGAGGCTCGTAATCTCCGGCGCACCACAGGGGAAGGTCGATCCCGGCACGGTCACGCGGGCCGACCCGGCCCGCCATCATCGCGCGCACGCAGGTCGGGCACACCCCGCGCCCGGGGCGCGCGCATCCGGGGCAGGTCCCCTGCAGGAGCAGGTCCACGGCTGCGTCCAAGAAATCCATACGTCACACCATGGTCGGCGGGCCGGTCGAATTGTCGTGGAGGCGTCAGATTGTTATGCGGGGTACGCGATGGAGGTGATCCGCGAGCCGAAATGGTTCCAGTACCCGTCCTGGTAGGACCACACGCTCCCATTGTCGTCCAAGACGACGATCTGGGGGCTGGTGCTGGTCGTCCGCGTGGTCATCTCGACTGGGGTCCACGCCTGGGGCAGGCCCCACTCATCCATCTCCAGACCGTCGATGTCGGTCAGGAAGACCCCGGTTGTGCCCAACACGAGCAGGGAGGACGGCCCGAGCCATGCCACGTCCACAGGCTTGAGCAGGTTCCCCTCCCACGTCAGCCTGATGGGTTTCCAGGCGGTGATCGCAGCCGGGACGTCGCCGTCGTACGTGATCAGTGCGACCCCCACCTCCGTGCGAGGACCATCCGGGGCGTCGACCTGACGCACCAGGGCGATCCGGTGGCCGTCGGGCGAGACCTGGAACCCTTGAATGTCGGTGGCCTCGATCTGGGAGGCGTCCACAGAGACGACGGCGTCGGGCGAAAGCATGGACACCGTGACCTGGCCCTGATCGCTGGACACGACCCACACGTTGTCATGGAGATCGAACTGCGGCCTGAGCAGACCGGGCGCCGCCAGCCTGGTCGTGGGCGGATCCTGGGTGATGGGCCCGACCAGCACTCCATCGTCGGTCACGGCCGCGATCTGGTCACCGTCGGAGTTCATCGCCAGTGAGTGGATGGTACGGGCGGTGGCGCCCCAGTCTCCGAGCACAGGCGTCACATCGTTGCCCGTCATCGTCGCGACGCTCCCGTCCTGGACCACGGCGAGGGTCTTGCCCGACCCGATGGGGATCGTGTCATAGGTGTTGGCCACTCCGATGGGCAACGACCCGTCGGCTGCGGCCCCTTGGAGGATGACGAGCCGAGTGTCGCACAGCAGGCGCACGCGGCTCACCCCGGCCATGTCTCGCATGGTCGCGGCGACCTCGACGGCGAGTCGGGTGGCATCGGCCACACCCGGGTCGCCCCCGGGGCACGACAGTGGCACGTCGGCCACCCCTTGGGCGGACAGAGACACGTCCTCGCCACCCCAGGCGACCCCGCGCTGGGGTTGGTCGTCGGCGACGGGGTCCAGCCAGGTGGACGGCCCGTCGACCACCAGACGCGCGGCCGTGGTCCGGTCCCAGGCCCCCCGCTGGACGTATCTCGGGTCGGGGATGAGAGTGGTCCCCGAGGTGGGGAAGAAATAGGTGTCGATGCGCATGAAGGTCTGGCTGAAGACGTACTGCGACAGGGCGAGCCCTGGAGGAGGACTCGAGATGCGCAACTCGCCGTTCTCGACCATCATGGCGAAGTCGTGGTTCCACATCGTCTCCTCCGAGCCGTGGAACGAGCCGTCGGCGTCCAGGTAGCCGATCAGAGGGGCCGACATGTTGACAAGATTCCCCGTGACCCGCGGGGTAGCGCCGCTGGCGTAGATGAGGACCTGCGAGTCGGGCTTCCAGTCCTGGGCCGCCTGGCGGGTCAGGTACTCCCGCGCCGTGGCGTAGTCGAGGCTCGACATGGCCGTCAGGAAACCTCGGATGATCATGGACGCGGAGGCGCCCATGGGCGGCGGGTTGGGTTGGATGGTCACCCCTCCCGTGCCTCCCATGTCCGCGGGCCGTGGCTGCGCCACGACCGGTCCGCTCGTGGGCAGTGTGGCGCACCCCGCGCCGACGAGAAGCACGACGGCGCACACAAGGACTCTCAACCACTTGGTCATACCTGCTCCTCGTCCATGTCTCCCGCGTCGGGGGGAACCAAGGGGATCGGCGAATGGGTCACCACGACGTCGTCCATCCGCGGCAGCACCACGCGGAACTGGGCGCCCTGCCCCGGGCGTCCCCACGCATGGATCCACCCCTGGTGCAACCGGACGTCTTCCTGCGAGATGGACAGCCCCAGTCCCGTGCCGCCGATGTGACGGGCACGGGCGGGGTCGGCCCGCCAGAACCGGTTGAACAGTTGCTTGCCCTGGTCGAGGGTGAACCCGACCCCGTGGTCCCTGACGGCGAACGCCACCACGGTGTCGTCGTGCGCGATCCTCACGTCGATGGGCTTGCCCTCCCCATGCTCGATGGCATTGGAGAGCAGGTTTCGGATCAGACGCGACACGCGACGGGTGTCGACCCAGGCCGTGCACGGGCCGTCGCTGACGAGCCGAAGCTCGGCGCCGGTGGTCGCGGCGAGGTCCTGGAGCGCCTCGATCTCCCCTTCGACCAGGTCGACCAGGTCCGCCTCCTCGACGTTCAAGATGGCCACACCGGCGTCGAAGCGGGAGATCTCCAGCAGATCCGCCAGAAGGGCCTCGAACCTGTTGACCTCTTTGTGGAGCAACTCCACGGACTTGGCCTCCACCTCCGGAAGGCACAGGCGCTTGTCATAGAGCACGTCAGCGGCCATACGCACCGTGGTCAACGGGGTGCGCAACTCATGGGAGACGTCCGAGACGAATCTCTGCTGGATGCGCGACAATTGTTCGAGTTGGCTGATCCTCTGTTGCAACTGGGTGGCCATGTGGTTCATCGACACCGCGAGTTGGGAGAAGTCGTCCGTCCCGCGCACGGGCATCAACTGGGTCAACTCCCCGTTCGCCAGTTTCTCGGCCGCCCGTGTGGCGACCCTCAGGGGGCGCAGGGTCTGGCGCGAGACCGCGTACGCCACCGCACCGATCCCGATGAGGACGAGCATCCCGGAGAAGCTGACCGCCGTGCGCACGATGCTCAGGGTCCTCTGCTCTTGCTCCAACGAGAAGACGAAGTAGACCTGGAACTGGTCCCGGTCCGCTCCCCCGCCCGACATCTGGGCGGCCACCACCAATCCGGGACCCATGGAGCCGTCGGTGAACACCACCTTGGTGGGGACACGATGGATGCTCTGCGGATCGGCGAGCACGGACGAGCGGATCGACGCCGGGATGACCGAGGAGTCGAAGTTCGCCGTCGAGAAGGTGCCGACGAGGGTCACGAACTGGACCTGGTATCTCCCTGAGGTGCTCCCGCGTTGGATGGCCGAGGTGACGATGCCCAACAACGCGTCGGAGTTCGCGTAGTCGTACCCGGCCGATCTCATCTGCTGCTCGATCTCGAACATGGCCTCGGTGGAATCGGTGAAAGCCGACTCCTGGGAATTGGAGACGACCCCTTCGGTGACTCCGTACAACAGCAGGTACCCTGCGATCGTGAGGACGATGAGAGTCCCCACGACGGCCGAGGTCACGACCCTCATCGGCAAGGATGATTTCCATGCCCGTACCGGGGTCGCGAGCCAATGCCGGAACTTGAGCGAGTCGATCTCAGCCACTGGCCCGGTACCCCACACCACGCACAGTGACGACGATCTCGGGGTTGTCAGGGTCTTTCTCGATCTTGGCCCTCAGTCGTTGGATGTGGACGTTCACCAAGCGGGTGTCCGCGGGGTTCTGATACCCCCAGACCTGTTTGAGCAACTGCTCGCGAGTGAAGACATGTTTCGGCTGTCGGGCCAAGGCGAGGAGCAGGTCGAACTCCAGAGGGGTGACGTTGACGATCTGACCCGCTTTGCGCACCTGATGGGACTCGACCTCGATCGCCAGGTCTGCGATCTTCAGGGTCTCGATCTCGCTGGAGGACAGCCTGCGCAGACGGGTGCGCACCCTCGCCACGAGCTCGCGCGGAGCGAAGGGCTTGGCCACGTAGTCGTCGGCGCCTGCTTCGAGGCCCTTGACCACGTCGTTGGTGTCCGACTTGGCCGTCAACATCACGATGGGGACCCCGGACTCCAGGCGGATGTCGCGACAGATGTCCACCCCGCCTCTGCCGGGCAGCATCAGGTCGAGCAGGACGAGGTCGGGTTTCTCGGCTCGGAAGGCGTCCACCGCCATGTCCCCGCGCGAGCACCATGCGGTGTCGAAACCCTCCTGGCGCAAGACGATCTGGAGCATCTCAGCCAGGGACGCGTCGTCGTCGACGACGAGCACTTTGCCTTCTGTCGAATCGGTCACACCGTCCTCCTTGCCATGGGTCACGTTACACCCTCCCCAACCCTAGTTCCCCTCGGTCAAGGTCTCCAGGATGAGCTCGCGCACTTTGGCCGCGTCAGCCTTCCCGGACATCCGTCCCATCACGGCGCCGATGAGAGCCCCGACCGCTTGGACCTTCCCGTCGCGGATCTTGGCGGCCACATCCGGGTTGTCGGCGATCACGGCGTCGACGGCCTCCTGCAGGGCTGACGTGTCGGCGACCATGGCCAGCCCGCGGGACTCGACGATCGCCCGTGGGGCCCCGTCGCCGGCGAGCACCGCTTCGAAGACCTGACGTGCCACCTTGTCGTTGATCAATCCCTCGTCGACCAACTCCTGGACCTGCGCGACCTGCGCGCCGGTGATCGGCAGCTCGTCGAGGCCTAGACCGTCGGCGTTGGCCCGACGGGTCAGTTCCGTCATCCACCACTTCGCCGCTGCCTGGGGGGAGCACCCCGCCTCGATGGTGGCCTCGATGAGATCCACCGCCTGGGCCGCGACCGCGTCGCGCATCTGGTTCTCCGTGAACCCCCACGCCTCACGCAGGGCGGCGCGCCGCATGGTGGGGTTGAGCGGAATGGTCGCACGCAACTCGTCGACCCACGTCCGCGACGGCGCCACGGGGACGAGGTCGGGCTCGGGGAAGTACCGATAGTCCTCCGCCTGCTCCTTGGACCGGCCCGCGGAGGTGTACGCCCCGTCCTCGTGCCAGTGGCGGGTCTCTTGCGTGACGGTCCCGCCGCGCGCGAGGATGGCCCCCTGGCGGCAGATCTCGTACCTCAGGGCCTTCGCGATCGAACGCAAAGAGTTCACGTTCTTCGTCTCCGTGCGGGTGCCCAACGTGGTCGAGCCCTTGGGCATCAACGAGACGTTGGCGTCGCACCGCAGGGAGCCCTGCTCCATGCGCACGTCGGAGACTCCCAGTGCGCGGATCATGTCACGCAAGAAGGTGACGTACGCGCGTGCCACCTCGGGCGCCGCCGCGCCGGTGCCCATCACAGGCCGGGTCACGATCTCGATCAGCGGAACGCCCGCACGGTTGTAGTCCATCAGGGAGTACGCCGCGCCGGTGATGCGCCCGGTGGAGCTTCCGCGGTGGACCGACTTGCCCGCGTCCTCCTCCATGTGGGCGCGCTCGATGGGGATGGTGTACGTCTGTTGGTCGACCTCGATGTCCACGCTCCCGTCGAAGCAGAGAGGCTCGTCGTACTGGGAGGTCTGGAAGTTCTTCGTCATGTCGGGGTAGAAGTAGTTCTTCCGGGCGAAGCGGCACCAGTCGGCGATGGAGCAGTTGAGGGCCAAGCCGATCCTGATGGCCGACTCGACCGCCTTCGCGTTGACGACCGGCAGGGCGCCGGGCAGGCCCAGGCACACCGGGCAGGTCTGAGAGTTGGGCTCGGCGCCGAACGCGGTCGAGCAGGAGCAGAACATCTTGGACGCTGTGTTCAACTCCACATGGACCTCCAGGCCCAGCACAGGCTCGTACAGGTCCATGACCTCGTCGAAGTCCATCAATTCGTCCATGCTCATCGCACACCCTCCTGGGAAATCTGGTCGAGTAGCGGTCCTCCCCACCTGGCCTGGAGGCTGGCCTCCAGCACGGCGCCGACCTGGTAGAGCAGGTCGTCGCGCATGGGCGGGGCCATGACCTGGACCCCCACGGGGAGTCCGTCCTCCGGCGCCAGTCCTGCCGGGAAGGAGGCGGCCGCGTTCCCCGCCAGGTTGGAGGGGATGGTGCACAGGTCCGCCTTGTACATGGCCATCGGGTCGTCGACCCGTTCGCCCAGTCGGAAAGCCGTGGTCGGCGTCGTGGGCGACACCAGGACGTCCACCTTCTCGAAGGCGGCGGTGAAATCCTGGATGATCAGGGTGCGCACTTTCTGGGCCGACCCGTAGTAGGCGTCGTAGTACCCGCTCGACAAGGCGTAAGTGCCCAGGATGATGCGGCGCTTGGTCTCCGCGCCGAGCCCGGCGCCACGGCTGAGCCTCATCACCTGCTCCACCGACCTCGTCCCGTCGTCGCCGACCCGATGCCCGTACCTCATCGCGTCGAAACGCGCCAGGTTGCTCGACACCTCCGACGGCATGATCAGGTAATAGGCCCCCAAGGCCACCGGGAAGTGAGGGCAGGACACCTCCACGATCTCGGCGCCCGCGTCGGCGAGCGTCTCGACGGCCTCGGCGAACCGACGTTCCACGCCAGGCGCGTATCCGTCGCCGCCGAACTCCTTGACGATGCCGATCCTCATCCCCGTCACGTCGCAGCGACGCGCCGCCGAGACCACGTCGGGACCCGGCAGGTCGATGGACGTCGAGTCGCGCGGGTCGTGGCCGGACATCACCTGATGCAGCAGCGCCGCGTCGAGGACGGTCCTCGCGCACGGTCCGGGCTGGTCCAGCGACGAGGCCATGGCGATCAGCCCGTAGCGAGAGGACGACCCGTACGTCGGCTTGACGCCGACGGTGCCCGTCACGGCCGCCGGTTGGCGGATCGACCCCCCGGTGTCGGAGCCGATGGTCACGGGCACCTCGAAGGCGGCCAGGGCGGCCGCCGATCCCCCACCGGACCCGCCCGGGACCCGGTCGAGGTCCCAGGGGTTGTGTGTGGGGCCGTACGCGGAGTTCTCCGTGGAGGAGCCCATCGCGAACTCGTCCATGTTGGTCTTGCCGATGACGACCATGTCGGCGTCGAGGAGCCGTTGGACGACAGTGGCCGTGTACGGCGGTCGCCACCCTTCGAGGATCTTCGATCCCGCCGTGGTGGGCGTGTCGACCAGGGTGAAGGCGTCCTTCACCCCCACGGGGACCCCGGCCAGGGGGCTCAACGGTTCGCCTGCGGCTCTCTTCTGGTCGACCCGACGCGCCGCGTCCAGGGCGCGTTCGGCGTCGACGTGCAGGAAGGCGTGGACCTGCGGATCGACCGCGGCGACACGGTCCAGGTGCGCCTTCGTGACCTCTTCGCTGGACGCCTCGCCGGAGGCGATCAGTCCGGCCAGGTCAGTGGCGCTCATTCTCGTCCAGACCGTCATTCGTCTTCCTCCTGGAGGATGCGGGGCACACGGATGCGCTCGTCTTCTGTGGCGGGGGCCATGGCCAGCACCGCGTCGACGGGCAGGGAGGGTTTGACCTCGTCGGCTCGCATGACATTGGTCAGGGCGAGCGCATGGGAAGTGGGCGCCACATCGGCGCTGGCGACCTGGCTCACCGCTGCCACGGCGTCGAGGATCGTGTCGAGTTGCCCGGCGGTGTGCGCCAACTCCTCGTCAGTCATCTCGATGCGCGCCAAGGCTGCGAGTCTGGCCACGTCTGCATGGGTCAAGGCCACGGGGAAACTCCATCGATCAGGTGAATTGCTGACTTGATTCTAGTGCAGCCCGATCCACCCTCTCGACGACGGTTGCGACGGAGGGTCGCGGCGACGACCCCTCCATCTGCGGACCGACGCTTGTGTCAGGCAGGTGAAAGCGGGGAAGTGGACTAGGGTGGATGTGTGAGCCCATCTCGTACACACACGTCTACGTCGTCCACCTCTTTCGTGGAGGCGTACTTCACCGACACGGACCACGCCGCCCTCGCGCGTCGGGCCTCTTTCGATCTCGGCATCGAACCCGTGACCCCCGCCGCCGCGCACACGCTGACGCTTCTGACGCACGCCATCAACGCCAAGGCCGTCATCGAGATCGGCACCGGGGCGGGAGTGTCCTCCCTGGCCTTCTTCGCCGGCATGGCCGAGGACGGGGTCCTCACCACCGTGGACTGCGAGGCGGAGCACCAGATGGTCGCCCGCGAGGTGTTGAAGGACGCCGGCATCCGCCACACCCGGTACAGGCTCATCACCGGCGAGGCCCTGTCCATCCTGCCGAAGCTGCGCGCGGGAGCGTACGACGTGGTCTTCATCGACGCCGAGTTCCTGGAGTACCCCGAGTACTTGGAAGAGGGGCTGAGGTGCGTGCGCCCCGGCGGACTCGTGATCCTCTACCACGCCCTGCTGTCAGGGCGGGTGGCCAACGACGCCGATGTCGAGGACGACACCATGATCATCCGCGACACGTTGGAGGCGGCCCGCAATCTGGACGGCCTGACCACTGCGCTGATCCCCGTCGGCGACGGCTTGCTGGTGTGCTCCACCGCCCGTCTCGGCGCGATCACGGGGAGTTGATCCTCCCCCGACGACGGAACCCTTGCGGGATCATGGTAAAACCGGCCGCTTCCAGGGCTGGTGTCCATGATCGGGCGTGGAGCGCCGGATCCTGGTTGATCCGCGTGATGGTGATCGTGTCCAACCGGCGGCGATCGACCCAGTCGCCGAGCATCGCCAACGCCGATCCGACGGCTTCCATGTCGGCGCCGAAGCTGACGACGGTATGACTGCCCCTTTCGAGGTACACCACCGGGCTTCCATCGTCGAGGACGACGAGCGCCCCCGGTGAGCGCGAGGGGCGGTGACCCTGGGATGCCGGCCAGACCATGGCGGCGCCCCACGGATTGGCCGGATCGCAGGCGGCCACGACGGTCATGCCCGCGTCGGCCTGGTCCCGGAGCCGGTCCACGGCGCCGGGAACCGCGAACTGCGCCCCTCCCAGCCCGTCGACGAAGTAGCCCCGCCGGACCTGTGCCTGGCCCTCCATGGCCGTGAGGACACGGTAGGCGTCCATGAAGGTCGGCGTCATCGCCTCGGAGAGGATGCTCCCCCGCGTGAGGATCCCGTACCGGGTCAGCTCCAGGGCGACGGCGTCCACCAGGCGGACCGTGGCCGGTCTGGGATCGTCGGGAACGGCGAACCACCGCGCCCGGGACGTGGTCGGCCAGGACGTGACGCGCCGCACGACCCGACGAGGCGACGGGGTGTGGGGACGACGGAGGGCGCCCGCGCCGCGGGAACGGTCGCGGACCGGCACGAGGGTGTCCGAGGAGACCAACCCGGCCCAGACGAGCTCCCAGACGGCGGTGAGGGCCTGTGCGGCGTCCATGTCGTCGCCCGCGAGATCCGCCGCGGTCCAGGCGCCTCCTCCGGCGAGACGAGAGTAGACCTGCTGGGCGTGGTGGGTCAGGCTGGCCAGGTCTGGAGGCGGCGTCACCGGCGCCATGTCTGCGGGCCACAGGCAGATCCATCCATCGGCTGATCCGATGCTGCCCTGGCCGGTCCATGTCACCTGCGAGGAGAGCATGGCCTGATCGAGCATGCCTGGCTCGTAGTCGAGGACACGACCGGGCAGGATCACCGACTCCAGCATGGACGCCGGGAGGGGATACCCCGCCAGTTGCTCGACGGCGGCCATGAGCGCTTCGGCGCCGCGCCCGGGACGGTCGAGGTCCATCCACCGGGCCAGGAAGGAGGCGAATCTGGACTGCTCGACTGGCTGGACCTTGGCTCTCAGGGCCATGACAGCGCGTCTACGCACGCGGGCCGCCGTCTCGGACCAGATGTACCCGTGCTCGCCGTCGCCGAGGAACCTGCCCTTCTCCACCTGCCCCGCGTCGACCAACGCTTCCAGTGACATCCGAACCTGGTCGGGGTCGACCCCGTAGCGCCCGCAGATCTGGTCGACAGTGACGACGCCGTGATGGCGCACCCAACGGCTCGTCAGCCGACGGACGCTGGCGGGCGTCGCCATGGAGTCGAGCAGGGGCCGGTCATCGCTCACCGCCAGCATCGCGACTCCCGCCACGAGGACTTCGACCACCCGTCCTGTCTCGACCAATCTCGACACCCAGGACGCGGGATCCTGGGCGGATCGTCGGACGACCTCCTCTCGCGTCAGCGGTCCGAGGCTGCGGAGGAGATCCCACACGGCTTCCTCGCTGGAGGCTCGATGCCCGCGTGAGCGCCGTTGGAGGATGTCCTCGATCTCAGCCAGGGCGTCCACGTCGAGCCCGGCGCCCGCGCCCGCGCCCACCAGGCTCGCCAACAGAGCGGGATCGACCTGGCTGGCCACGGCAGCCCTCTCGGCCAGGGGCTGGTCGTCGTCGTAGAGGAAGGCGCCGGTGTATCCGAACAGCACGGCGGAGGCGAATGGCGACGGCGTCGGCGTCGTCACCTCCACCACCCGCGTGCGGCCCGAGGCGATGTCGCGCATCAGCCCTCGAAGGCTCTCCATATCGAAGACGTCGTCGAGACATTCGCGCATCGCCTCCGCGATGATCGGGAAATCGGGGTAGTTCGACGCCACGCCCAAGAGCTGTGCCGACCGCAGTCTCTGCTGCCACAAGGGGGAACGCTTGCCGGGATCGCGTCGTGGCAGCAGGAGCGCCCGTGCCGCGCATTGCCGGAAACGGGCCGCGAACATCGACGTGGTCCACATCTGTCGCGCCACGATGGCGTCGATCTGGTCGGGGTCGATCCCCAACAGGCGCCCGATACGGGGATCGTCGACTTCCCCGAGGCGGAAGACGATGCCGTCGTCGGTGACGAAGACACGCAGGTCCTCCCCCGTCCCTCCCGGGGCCTCCTCCCGGAGGCGATGCTGGACGGCGATGGCCCACGGCTGAAGGACCCCCCGACCCAGCGCGGCATGGACGCACACCCTCCACGCGCCCACCTCGTCTCGATTCGCCTCCACGAGGATGGCGCCCCCGTCGGGGACGACCCGCGTGGCGGTTCTCTGGTCGGCCACATAGGACACCAGGTTCCGTGTCGCCCACTCGTCCAGCCCCGACCGTCCGAAAGCCTCCTCGTGTGCCGGGAGGACGCCGGACGCCGTGGGGCAATCGTCGACGCACGTCTCCATCGCCGCCACGAGACGCTGGATCTGACGCCCGACCGTGACCGAGCGGGAGAGTTGGTCCCCCCGCCAGAAGGGCATGCGTCCCGTCTGGCCGGGGGCCGGCGTGACGAGCACCTGGTTCGCGTCGATCCGGTCGATCCTCCACGCCGTGGTCCCCAAGGTGAAGACGTCTCCCACCCGAGACTCGTTGACCATCTCCTCGTCCAACTCTCCCACCCGACGGCTGACGGCGTGTTTCGAGGAGCCCGTCGACTGCGTGCCGGTGATGAAGACGCCGTACAAACCCCGGTCGGGGATGGTGCCGCCCGAGGTGGTCACGAGTCGGCGCGTGCCCGGCCGGGCGACGAGGGTGTCGGCTTCCCGGTCCCAGATCAGTCGGGGACGCAACTGCTCGAAATCCACGCTGGGGTACTTCCCGGTGAGCATGTCGACGACCTCGACGAAGGCCCGCTCGGGGAGGTCCGCGAAGCAGTCGGCCCCGCGCGCCACGCGCAGGAGCGTTCGCAGGGGCACAGGGCCGTCCAGGCACATGGACAGGATCTGCTGGGCGAGGACGTCCAACGGGTTGCGGATCCGATGGGACTCCTCGATGTCCTGGTCGGCCATGAGACGGGTCACGGCGGCCGTGGCGAGCAGATCGGAACGTGACAGCGGGAAGATGACTCCCCGGGAGATCGCTTCCACCTGGTGGCCCCCACGCCCGATCCGTTGCAACCCGCTGGCCACGCTGGGCGGGGCGCCCACGTGGACGACCAGATCCACCGCCCCCATGTCGATGCCGAGTTCCAGGGAACTCGTGGCCACCACGCATCGCAGACGTCCGGCTTTGAGATCCGCCTCGATCTGGGCACGGAGAACCTTGGAGATCGATCCATGATGGGTACGTGCGATCACCGGCTCGGCCTCGTCGGGCGCCGCCTCGGCGTACAAGAGGTTGAGACGGTTGGTCAGCCGCTCGGCGACCCCTCGGGAGTTGCAGAAACAGATCGTGGACCGATGGGCCATGATCAGATCGAGGACCGCCTTCTCCACATGCGTCCACATGGACGGCGCCGCCGACGAGGTGTGGGTCATGTCCTCGACCGGCACGCGCACGTCGATGACGAACCTCTTGTCCTGCGCGGGCTCGACCACTGTCACCTCTCGACCGGTCCCCGCCAGGAACGCGGCGACCTGCCGGGCAGGACGCACGGTCGCGGACAGGCCGATCCTCTGGATCGGACCATGGGTGTTCATGGCCTCCAGCCTCTCCAGGCTGACCGCCAGATGGGCGCCTCTCTTCGTCCCTGCCAGATAGTGGATCTCGTCGACGATCACCGTGTCGATCCCGGTCAACGTCGCCGCTGCGCCCGAGGACAGCATCAGGAACAAGGACTCGGGGGTCGTGATGAGGATCTGCGGCGGGTGCGCGGCCAGGCGACGGCGCTCGGTGGGAGGGGTGTCTCCGCTGCGCACCCCCACGCTCACGGGATCCAGACAGATCCCCTGGTCGAGCGCCATCCCTGAGATCCCCTCCAGCGGCGCCCGCAGGTTGCGTTCCACGTCGACGCCCAGGGCTTTCAGCGGCGAGACGTACAGGACCCGAACCCCCTCGCGGGCCTGGCCCGGTCTCATCAGGGAGTCGACGGCCCACAGAAACGTCGCCAGGGTCTTCCCCGATCCGGTCGGGGCGATCACCAGAGCGTTCTCGCCCCGTTCGATGTGCGCCCATGCCTCGGCTTGGACAGGCGTCGGACGACCCAGACACCCCGAGAACCACGCCCGGGCGGGGGGTGAGAATCGTGCCAGAGGATCATCCAGGTCCGTCATGATCCCATTGTCCACCATGGCGCCGACATTCCATTTTCACCCCGAAATGAGTCCACCAGGATCGCCGTGACGCTGACGAGGACGCGCCGTCTGTGAAATATACTGAAATCAGCTTGCTTGTGCGGGCCATCGGGTAAAGTCAGCCCCATGACACTGCTCCCCTACGGTCAATGGCCATCGCCCATCGGCGTCGCGGATGTCGCGCGAGGCCGACGCCGACTCGGGGACGGATTCATCAACCATGACCATGTCTATTGGCTCCAGTCCGACCCCACGGACAAGGGACGCACCACGCTGGTGACCGTGGACGCGAGCGGTCGGCTCGTCGACCTGACCCCCAACAGAGACGTCCGCACCACCATCCACGAGTACGGCGGGAGCGCTGCGGCCATGCGACACTCGCAGGTGTGCTTCTACGACCGATCGAGCAAGAGAGTGTGGATACGCCAGGCGGACGGCACGACACGCCCCCTCACCGACGCGCCCCGGTGGGTCTATGGAGGGTTCACCTTCCTCAACGACCATCGCGTGGTGTGCGTGCGCGAGGACCACGACCCCGACGCCAGCGAGCCCCGGGACTCCCTCGTCATCCTGGACACCACCGGAGACAACCCCACGGGCGGGAGGGTCGTCGCCAGCGGCGCGGATTTCTACTTCTGCCCGGCGGTCTCGCACACCGGCTGGATCGCCTGGATGGAGTACGACCACCCGTCGATGCCCTGGGGCTCCACGCGCATCATGGCCCTGGCCCCCGATCAGACACTCCACACGGTGGCCGCCACCCCGAACGTGGCCGCCGTGTACCCGCAATGGGACGCGGACGGCTCCCTGGTGTTCTTGTCAGACGAGTCGGGCTACTGGAATTTCCATCGCTGGCGGGCCGGACGGGTCACGCGTCTGCACGACCACCCGTACGATTTCTGCGGACCGTCCTGGGTCCTGTCGCAACCTCCGTACGCGCTCCTGGACGGCCCGGCGGGAACCACCATCGGCTGCTCCTGGTGGAGCGACGGCGACGCCCATCTGGGCCGTCTGTCCCCGGACGGGCGCCTCACCCAGATCGGGGTCTTCGGAACGGCCACCGTCGCCCCGGCGAGCAACGGCGTCTCGGTGGTCGGGCTGGCGACCGCCACGGAGGCGTACACCGTGCACACCCTGGACTGGACGCATCAGCGCCTGACGAGGATCGCGACCGAGTCCGAGGTCACCATTCCGCCGGCCCGTATCTCCCACCCCGAACAGATCCGATGGACCGGGGAGGCGGGCGACGTCGTGGGGTGGTTCTATCCGCCCACGACCCCCGCCGGCGCTCCGTGGGAGGGTCCAGCCCCGGTGATCGTCATGTCCCACGGCGGGCCGACCACCTTCTCCCCCGGCGTATTCTCCCCTGTCACGCAGTACTTCGCCACCCGAGGGATCGGCGTGTTGGACGTCAACTACTCCGGCTCGTCGGCCATGGGCCGGGCCTATCGCGAACGCCTCGACGGGAACTGGGGGATCCGCGACGTGCAAGACTGCGTCGACGGGGCTCTCGCCCTGATCCACCAGGGCAGAGCCGACGCGAAGAAGGTGGCGATCATGGGCGGGTCGGCAGGCGGGTTCACCACATTGTCCGCATTGACCACATCCGACGTCTTCTCCGCGGGCATATCCCTGTACGGCGTGGCCGATCTCGAAGCGTTGGCTCGGGACACCACCAAGTTCGAGTCCCATTACACCGACGCCCTAGTCGCGCCCTACCCAGCCGAACGCGCCACGTATATCCAGCGCTCCCCCATCTCACGGGTGGAGGCGTTGTCTTGTCCCATCTTGCTCCTCCAGGGCAGCCATGACCCCGTCGTGCCGCCCAACCAGGCCGTGACCATGTACACCGCGGTGCGCTCCAAAGGGCTCCCCGCCCAACTGGTGCTCTACGAGGGGGAAGGACACGGGTTCCGGCTGGCGTCGACGATCGAGGACGTGTACACGCGGATCCTGGTCTTCCTCTCCCACCTGTGGGGATTCACCGCCAACCCCCGTGCGACCTGACGCCGCCCGCAGATCCCCGCGTAAATCCCCGCAGATCCCCTGACATCCCGCAGCGAGTTCAGATCCCACAGACCCCTCAGACCCCGCGGCCGATCAGGCGACACGACGCCCGAAGATCGCCGTCCCCACACGCACACAGGTCGACCCATGGGCGATGGCCGAGGTGAAATCCGAGCTCATGCCCATCGACAACTCCTGCCATCCCGATCCGTCCCTGTCCTGGAGACGAGCCTTCAGGTCCGCCATCGTCCGGAAACACTGCTCGGCGAGAACCGGGTCGGGATGGGCGACGGTCATCAATCCGCGCACGTCCAAGTGAGGCAGGCACCGCAGATCCGATGTGAAGCCCATCACCTCGTCGACCCGGACCCCCGCCTTGGTCTGTTCTCCGGAGGAGTTCACCTCGACGAGCACTGTGAGCCGGGAGTCGGGGCGGATCCTCGCGCACGCCCGTTCCAGGGCCTCGGCCAGCGGGAGAGAGTCCACCGTCTGCACCTCGGCGGTGACGCGGCACGTGGGGACGGCCTTGTTGCGCTGGAGGGCGCCGATCATCACCCATCGGGCCTCGTCGCCAAGTTCCAGAGCCTTGCGAGTCATCTCTTGGACGCGGTTCTCAGCGAAGGTCGTCACCCCGGCGGACATCAGTTCGCGGATCAGATCCACGGAGACGGTCTTCGACACGGGCAATAACCGCACGGCATCCGCGGGTCGGCCGACGGACTCGCAGGCGTCCTCGATCTGGCGCGCGACTCGGACCCAGTTGTCCACCACCCACGACGACTGATCGCTCACGGCCATCTCGCAGCCAGGGACATCACCGCGATCAGGGCGATCGCTCCGAGGATCGTGGCGTAGCCGACGAATTGTTCGGTGATCTCCGTCTCCTGCTTCACGTACCCCACCGAGCGCGAGATGCCGTTGTACACGTCCCGCAACTGGTTGAGCGAGTCGGCGGAGTACGCCTTGCCCCCCGAGAGGTTGGCGATGGTCCGCAGCTCGTCTTTGTTGACCGGCACGGGGTTGCGCTGGCCTCGATCCATGATGTAGCCGTTGGGAGTCCCGAAAGCGATGGTGAAGATCGGTATCTGCAACGACTTCGCCTGTTGCGCCGCCGCCGAGGAACTGCGGCCCGTGTTGGACTCCCCGTCGGAGATCAGGACGATGGCGGCCGGCGCCGGGTCGTTCGGATGGTTCGGGTCGGGGGGGATCAACGCCAAAGCGTCGAGGGCGGAGTAGATGGCGTCGCCGATGGCCGTGGACTGGAGCAGCTTCAACCCGTCGATGGCGGTGTTCACCTGTCCGCGATCCGTGGTGGGAGGCACGAGAAGAGTGGCCGTCCCCGCGAAGGAGATCAGAGACACGTTGAACCCGGCGGGCAACTCGGAGATGAACTCCTTGGCCGCCTCCTGCGCGGCGGCCAGTCGCGTGGGCGACACGTCTTGGGCCTGCATGGACAACGAGACGTCCATCACCAGGAAGACGGTCGCACGATCCTTCGGCACGTTGACGTACCCGTTGGGCATGGCCCACGCCAGCGTCAACGAAGCTATCGTGGCCACGGCGGCGACCACCGCCACATGCCTCTTCCAGGCTTTCCGCTTGGGGAAGAGGACGTTCAGCGCGCCGCGGTCGGTCGACACTTTCGAGCGTCTGGCCATGGTCCACACGAGATAGACGCCCAGGAGCACGGGCACGGCGAGGAGCGCCCAGAGACGATCGGGACGCATGAAACCAATGGCGAGCAGCATCATCTGAACTTGACTCCCAACATCACAGCCCCCACCGCCGCGACGAAGGCGAAGATCAAGCCGAGCCCGGCGGCGGTGGCGGTGATCTCCTTCTTGACGCTCACGTACCCCACTTCCGAATGGATCCGCTTGTACGCGGTGTCCAATTGACCGAGGTTGTCAGCCTGGAAAGACACCCCCGAGGTGATGGAGGCGATCTGGTCCATGAGCGCGTGGTCCGGCGGGACCGGGTTGCGCTGCCCGTCCAGGTCCACGTACCCGTTGTCCGTCCCGAAAGCGATGGTGTAGATGGGGACTTTCTGGTCGGCCGCCTCCTGGGCCATCTGGAGAGGCGCCTGGCCGTTCGTGTTCCCCCCATCCGACAGCAACACGATCATCGCCGGCGCCGCCGAGGTGCCGTCGCCCTTGGGCGCCAGGGAGACCGCCACGAGAGCGGCCATGATGGAGTCTCCGATGGCCGAGGAGTCCTGTGGGGCGAGCGCCTGGATAGCACGTACGACCGACTCGTGGTCCGTCACCGGAGGAAGCCTCACAGCCGGGTTGCCGGACAGGCTCACCAAGGCCACGTTGTATCCGGTCGGCAGGGCTCTCACGAAATCGATCGCCGCCGTCTTCGCCGCGTCGAGCCTCGTCGGAGACACATCGGTGGCCGTCATCGACCACGAGATGTCGATGACCAGGACCACGGTCGCCCGCTCCTGGGGCACGCGCTCCATTCCGACCGGTCGCGCCCAGGCCACCCCCAAGGCGAGCATGCTCAGCACCGACAGGCTCACGATCACGTGGCGCAGCCATTGGGACTGCTTGGGCAGGACTTGGCCCAAGACGGTGGTGTTGGTGTACCGCATGCCTGTCGTGGCCCGATGTCGGACGATGAGGATGTACGCGACGATCAGAGCGGGGATGATCAGCAGCAGCCACAACCGGGAGGCCGCCTCGAAACCGTAGAAGGGGATGGAGAGGATCACTTGCTCACCCCCTGGGGAGGAGTGTGCAGTTGGGAGGCGATACGGCGGTAGGCCAGCACGAACCGGGCGATGTCTTGGACCCAGTCACGGTCGGTGCGCAACTGGATGTGGGCGGCGCCCGACCGGCGGATGGCCACCCGGATGCGTTCGCGCTGGGCGCGGGTGGCCGCGTTCAGACGGGCTCGTGCGGCGGCGTCCGAGGTGTCGACGTACCTGTCGAAGTGTGTCTCCGGGTCTCGGATCAAGATCTCGCCCACATCGGGGAACTCCAACTCGCGGAAGTCCACCACCTCCACGCAGATCACCTGGTTGCGCACCGACAACTTCCTCAACGGCCTCTCCCAGACCGTCTCGACGTTCGGGTCGAGTTGGGTGTCGCCGGTGGTCAGGAAGTCGGAGACCACCATGCGCAGCCCTCGCCGTCGTTGGGTGCGGGCCATCTGCTCGATGCCCGCCGCCAAGTCGATCGGCCCCTCGGTGTTGTCGTGGACGATGGGGGTGGTCAGCATGGTGCGCAACAAGGCGTACAGGGCCATACGGCCCGAGCGCGCGGGGATCCTCCTCAACCCGGTGGGCTCCATGATCAGGCCGCCGAAGCGGTCGCCGATCTTCTGGGACAAGAACCCGATGGTGGCGATGGCCGCGATCCCCAAGTCGCGTTTGGTGACTCCGCCCGTGCCCCAGTTCATGGACGGAGTGACGTCGAGGAGAGCCCAGACCTCCAACTCGCGGTCGGCGATGGTGTCACGCACGTGGGGGATGGTCGTCCGCGCCGTGACCGCCCAGTCCATGCGTCGCACGTCGTCTTGGCCGGGGACGTACTCCCGCGCGTCCGACGTGTCGGAGCCCGGGCCCGGGAGCAGACCCAGATGGTCGCCTTGGAGGAAGCCTTCCAATCGGCGCACGATGGTCAACTCCAACCGTTTGAGCGCGGCCTCGGGGGCGAGCTTGCTCAGCGGCACCGTCGCGGCGACAGGCTCGGAGACCACTGTCGTCACCGCAGACTGTGCCGGCGGAACCGACGGGGGCGCGGCGAACTGGACCTGGGACATCACGACCCCGGTTGGGCTGAGGCGCCTTGCTGCTGGTTCCACACCGGGGTGGGCGGCGGCACCATGGCGATGATGCGCTCGACCACGTCACCGGGGGCGATGTTGTCGGCGACGGCGTCGAAGGTGAGCATGAGCCGATGGGCCATCACGTCTTTGGCGACGGACTGCACGTCGGTCGGCAGGACGTAATCGCGTCCGTGGATGAGCGCCAAGGCCCGCGCCGCCGCGACGAGTCCCAGGGTGGCACGAGAGGAGCATCCCACGGAGATGACGTTCGCCAGGTCGGGCATGCCGAAGTCGGCTGGGTTGCGGGAGGCCAGGACCAGACGCACGATGTACTCCGCGACCAGGTTGTGGACGAAGACCTGCGAGGCCCGGTCCTGGAGTTGGAGGACGATCTGGGGGTTCAAGACCGGGTTGGGCTCGGGCGCCTCGACCGACATGCGGCGCAGGATCTCGAACTCCTCGTTGCCGCGCGGATAGTCCACGTCCACCTTCAGCAAGAAACGGTCGCGCTGAGCCTCGGGAAGGGGGTAGACGCCTTCCGACTCGATGGGGTTCTGGGTGGCGATCACGATGAACGGCTTCTTCGCGGGGTACGTGCGCCCCCCGATGGAGACCTGCTTCTCCGCCATGATCTCCAGCATGGCCGACTGCACCTTGGCTGGCGCCCGGTTGATCTCGTCGGCGAGGACGAAGTTGACGAACACCGGCCCCAACTGGATGTCGAAGGTCTCCGTCTTGGTGGAATAGATCCGGGTGCCCACGATGTCGGAGGGCACGAGGTCCGGGGTGAACTGGATGCGCGCGAACTCTCCGCCGACCACGGTGGCGAAGGACCTCACGGCGAGGGTCTTGGCTGTGCCGGGGACGCCTTCGAGCAGACAGTGCCCCTTGGCGAGCAGCGCCACCATGAGTTGCTCCACCATGTGCTCCTGGCCCACGATCACACGTTGGACCTGGGCGATGGCGTCCGCCAGAAGCTGGGACGCCTCCTGGGCAGACTGCTTGACGGGTGGGACTGGTGTCGAAGTCACATATCCTCCTGCGGTGTCGACTCACGTACCTGATAACGATACCCTCTCTCAGCGCGACATGCTTGCTTCTGCCGCGGATGTGGCCCGAAACGACCGTGATAGGGCAGACTTAGATGACGAGGATCCGTGTGTCGGGCGACTGTGTCCCACGATGCCGGACCGTTGCGTCGAACCCGGCTGGAAAGGGAATCACTTCACACGATCATGAGCACGCAGTTCCCACCCGCCTCGCCCCCGGACCCGTCCCAGCCCGGATCCGACGCCGACGCCACGATGGACTCCACCCCGACGATCGCCCCTGTCGACGCCCTCCCCCCCCAGGTGACCACTTACCCGCTCCACCCCGTCGACCCGCCCAAGATCGGCGATTTCTGGCCCTCCGCCCGTCTGGTCGCCGCGCCGTCCGGGGTGGCGTACCTCGCCTACGAGGACAACGGCACAGCCCCGGTCATGGTGATCCTGCTGAGCCAAGGGGCCAGCGCCGATCCCGCGGCCCGGGACCGTCTGGCCGGCCAGGTCGACCGGATGGACATCGACACCGTCATCGCCCGTGGCGGGCTCGATCAGGACACCGGACGCATGGGCGGGAAGTTCCGATCCGAAGCCGACGATCCTCAAGGCGTGGACGCGCTCACCCAGTCCCCGTGGGTGGCCTTGGCCTTCGACCAGACCCAGGCGGCGGTCGACGAGGCACGACGCGTCCTGGCCGAGGTCGACTTGACCAGACTCCCCTCTCAGGGAGACCCGTCAGGCCCCGACTACCGCCTCCACTGGGCGGATCGGGTCGCGCCGGGCTTGACCCGAGTATGGCCGCTGCCCTGGCCTGGCCGCCGCGAAAGAGGGGGACGGTTGTCCATCCTGGCGTCCTGGCTGTTGATGTTCCTCCTGGGGGCCATCGCCGTCCTGATCGCCATCCTGCTGTTCTCCCAGGCGCCGCCGACACCCCCGCCGCCGCCGATCCCGCCGACGGCGCAGTCGGCTTCTCCCTCGTCCGAGTCCCCACCGCCGTCCACCAGCCCCTCCCCCAGCCAGTCTCCGAGTGGATCCCCCAGCCCGTCCGAGTCGGCGAGCCCGAGCCCCACGCCCAGTGGATCGCCCTCGCCGAGCGAGACCGTGTCGCCATCCCTGTCGCCTTCGCCATCCCCCACCCCGTCGCCGTCACCCATAAGGACACCGGGACCCTCGGGTCCGACCGTCGGCGGCTCCCCCACGCCGCCATCTCGGTTGTGAAGGTCGGTCCCCGCTCGCACTCGCCCCGGCGACTGCTCGTCCACGCCAGCGCTCCTCCCCGACCATGAACATGATTCATGTTATAATGCCTATGCGAGCAGAACGCTGGGAGGGTGAGACGCGCATGGGTGAGATCTGGCCGACCCGACGACGAGTCGCCCCCCCCCCAATGGGTCAGTAGCCCATGGACCCCTTGGGCTGTCTTCGCCGTGGTCGCCGTCCTGTTCTGCGTGTACGGGGTGTCGCGCATCGACACGTACCTGGTCAGCGGATACGACCTGGGGATCTTCGACCAGGCCGTGCGCCACTATTCTTTGTTCCAAGCGCCGATCGTCACACTGAAGGGCGACGGGTATTCCATCTGGGCCGACCATTTCCATCCGATCATCGCGGCCTGGGCGCCGTTGTACTGGATATGGGACGACATCCGCGTCCTCGTCATCGGACAGGCGCTGGTCGTGGCGGCGGCCGTCTTCCCGCTGTGGGCCTTCCTGACCCGGCGTCTGGGACGTGGGGTATGGCCCATCGTCTTCGTCGGCGCGACGATGCTCGGGTGGCCGATCCAGTGCCTGATCGACTTCGACGTGCACGAGATAGCGTTCGCTGTTCCCCTGCTCGCCTGGGTGGTGGAATCGCTGGACGCCCACCGCGATCGGACCCTGCTGATCGCCTGCCCCCTTCTCCTCCTCGTGAGAGAGGACATGGGCGCCCTCGTGTGCGTGATCGGGCTGGTGCGCCTGATCTGGGGCCGACCCACGCGCGCGATCCGGCCTGCGGACTGGCGCGCGGGGCTCGCCTTGATCGTCGCCGGAGTCACCGTGTTCGTCGTCGTGACTCAGGTCGTCATCCCCGCGTTCGCCCCGCAGGGCTTCCAGTACTGGGACTATCCCGTCCTGTCGGCCACAAGCGGCCCGGGCGGAATCCTCGCCACGGCTGGCCATGCGCTGGCCGACCTGGTCACTCCGACGGTGAAGATCTGGACCTGGCTGGCCCTGCTCGTCCCCGTGGGGTTCCTGGCGCTGGCGTCTCCGTACGCCCTGATCGCGGCGCCCATCATGGCCGAGCGCATGCTGGCCGCCCGTGAGCCTCTGTGGACCACCCACTTCCATTACAACGCCCCTGTGTGGATGATCCTGTGCCTGGCTGCGGTGGACGGTGCCGAGCGGCTCTGGAGACGATGGGGCGCACATGGGAGGGCGGCGCCACAGGCGAGCCCTGTTCATACGACCCCCGACGCCACGACACGAGCCCCTGCGTCGACGAAGGTGCTGACGGCCTGGCTGGCGGGGTGCATCACCCTCGGCATGGCTGTGTCGTTCTCAGGCCTCCTCCCCCGGGTCACGGAGATCTTCCCCCTCTACCGCGTGGTCGCCGGGTCTGCGTTCCGTACGTCCCCCCAAGCGGAGTCTCGCGCCGAGGTCGTGGCCTGGCTTCCGGCGGACACCTGCGTGGCCGCCGACGACCGCGTGGCCGGGCACCTCACCCACTCCAACAGGGTCACCGTCCCAGGGGTGAGCGAGCATCGGCAGGTTTTCTACGTCCTCGACCTGAGCGAGCCGCGACCCGCCACGACCGACGCGGACTGGAGCACGGCTCACTCGCTCGACGTCGCGGAGGGCCTCGGATTTCGCCAGGTCTTCCAGGCGGGCTCCATCATCGTCCTTCAAGCCCCGGATTACGCAGGACCTGACCCGCTCGCCTGTGGACCGACCGCGCCATGACTCCTCAGGTGCCGGCGCGTCGTCTCACCAGAAGACACGGCGTCAGGTCCGTCCTGTCGTCGCCTAGAGTGGTCGGACACAGAAAGGCACGACATGAGTAACCACTTCGTCATCCTGGGTGACAGGGCGCGCCCGTTCACACCCGAGGTCATCGAGCGCCACATCGACCATCTGCGCTGGCTGGACGACACCGGGCACCTGGTCATCTGCGGCCCCTTCCTCGACTATCCCGGCGGCATGATCATCCTGACAGCAGAGGATCTCGATGAGGCCGACCGATTGGCCCGTCAAGACCCGTTCGTGGACGAGGGCTACTGGACCTATCAGGTCAGGAGCCTGCAGGTGTCGAGCAAAGAAAACGGATATGGGCTCACCGTTGTCAAATCGTTATTCTTGTGATTGTGGACAACTGCTGACACCCGGTCGGCAGTGGGCTATGCTTCCCTCCAATCAACTATTACTCCCTGAGGAACACATATGAAAACCAAGAGAGCAATCCAGGGTCGGCGGGCAGCCGCTGCGGGCCTGGCAGTAGCTTTGGGTGTGTCGGTTCTGGCCGGCTGCTCATCCACCACCCCTGGCGCCGGCACCACGTCGGACGTCATCAAGATCGGCGTCAACTACGAGCAGTCCGGCGCCGTGGCCACCTATGGCAAGGACAGCATCGACGGCATCACCATGGCCGTGGACGAGATCAACGCCGCGGGGGGCGTCAACGGGAAGAAGATCCAACTCGTCACCTATGACACCAAGTCCGATCCCGCCGAGGCCACCACCTTGGCCACCAAGCTCATGACCCAGGACAAGGTCGTCGCCGTCCTCGGCCCGGCCACGTCCGGCTCGTTCAAGGCCACCGTGCCCGTCGCGAACCAGAACAAGATCCCGGTCATCTCCGGTTCGGCGACCGCCGACGACGTCACGGTCGCGCCCGGCGGCGCGGTCCAGCCGTACGCCTTCCGTACGTGCTACACCGACTCCTTCCAGGGCACCGCAGCCGCGAACTACGCGTCCAAGACCCTGAACGCGACCACGGCCGTCATCATCAAGGACAACTCCAGCGATTACGCCAAGGGCCTGGCTGACAACTTCACCAAGACCTTCACCGCCAACGGTGGCACGATCGTGGGGACCGAGGCGTATGTGGCCGGCGACACCGACTTCAACGCGATCCTCACCAGGATCCGCTCCATGCAGTACGACGTGATCTACCTGCCCGGGTACTACCAGGAGGCCGGTCTGATCATCAAGGCCGCCCGCGACCTGGGCATCACCCAGCCGGTCATCGGCCCCGACGGCTTCGACTCCCCCGACCTGCTCTCCCTGGCGGGCGCGTCGGCGTTGAACAATGTCTACTTCACCAACCACTACTCCTCGCTCGATCAGGACCCGAAGGTGCAGGCGTTCATCGCCGCCTTCACCGCCAAGTTCGGCCGCGCCCCCAACGCCTTCAACGCCCTCGGGTACGACACGGCCAACCTGGTCGCGGACGCCGTCAAGCGGGCGAGCGGCCTCACCGGCGTGGACGTCATGAACGCCCTGGCGTCCACCAAGGACTTCCCGGCGGTCACAGGGACGCTCACGATCGACGCGGACCACAACCCGGTCAAGGCGATTGTCGTGATCGCTCTCAAGGACGGCGTACAATCGTCCAGCGAGAAGATTTCCGCCTGACGCACAACGCACTCACGCTCCCGTGCCCGGTCGGTTCGGCCGGGCACGGGAGCGTCTCGACACAGAAAGGGCGCCGATGGAAGAGGTTCTACAGCAGGTGATCAACGGCCTGTCACAGGGCAGCATCTACGCCTTGATCGCCTTGGGCTACACCATGGTCTACGGCATCATCCAACTGATCAACTTCGCGCACGGCGATGTCTACATGATCGGCGCCTTCGTGGGCTACTTCTCCATGACCTCCTTCCACATGGGGTTCGTCGAAGCGCTGATCACCGCCATGGCGGTGTGCACGGTGCTCGGGGTCACCATCGAGAGGATCGCCTACCGGCCCTTGCGGAACTCCCCGAGGATCGCCGTGCTGATCACCGCGATCGGGGTGTCCTTGATCCTGGAGTACACGATGATGTACTTCTTCGGCGCCAGTGTGCGCTCCTATCCTCCCCAGTCGGCGTTCATGAGCGGCTCGTTTAACGTCCATGGCGTGGTGATCAAGAACATGCAGGTGGTGATCATCGGCATCTCCGTGACACTGATGCTCATCTTGCAGTACATCGTCAAGAGGACGAAGGTCGGCAAGGCCATGCGGGCCGTGTCCCAGGACGCCGAGGCCGCTCGCCTGATGGGCATCAACGTGGACACCACCATCTCGCTCACCTTCGCGCTCGGCTCGGCTCTGGCCGGCGCCGCAGGCGTCCTCGTGGGCGTGTACTACAACTCCATCAACCCCCTCATGGGCATCATGCCCGGCCTGAAGGCCTTCGTCGCCGCGGTGTTCGGCGGCATCGGGCTCATCCCCGGCGCCTTGATCGGCGCCTATGTGATCGGCCTGTTGGAGACCGGCGTCGCGGCCCTGGGGTACTCCCTGTTCCGTGACGGCGTCGTCTTCGCCGTGCTGATCATCGTCCTCATCGTCAAACCCACCGGCCTGCTCGGCAAGAACACCAAGGAGAAAGTCTGATGGCACGGATCCTTCCCCTGTTGGCCAAGGTGGTCGCCGTCCTCGCGGTCTACCTCGTGGTCCAAGCCATGATCATGACCGGCGTCGTGGACGACTACATCCTCATCACGATGGTGACGATCTGCGTCAACATCATCCTGGCCGTCAGCCTCAACCTCATCACCGGTTTCACTGGACAGTTCTCGCTCGGCCATGCCGGGTTCATGTCGATCGGCGCGTACACCACAGGGCTGCTGACCATGCACTACCCCACCTGGTGGGCTTTCCTGCTCGGGCTCCTGGCCGGCGGGGCCATCGCCGCCATCATCGGCTTCCTCGTGGGTCTGCCCACCCTGCGGCTGCGCGGGGACTACCTGGCCATCGCGACCCTGGGCATGGCCGAGATCATCCGCGTCCTCTTCCTCAACTTCCCCTTCACCAACGGCGCGGCCGGTCTGTCCGGCATGCCGAGATTCGTGAACTGGACCTGGTTGTACGTCTTCACCGCCGGAACGGTGATCCTGATCTCCAACTTCCTGCGCTCCATGCCCGGTCGCAACCTCATCGCCGTGCGGGAGGACGAGATCGCCGCCTCGTCGATCGGGGTCAACGCCGTGCGCGCCAAGACCCTGGCCTTCGTCGTCGGCGCCTTCTTCGGCGGGCTCGCCGGTGGGCTCTACTCGTCCTACTTCTACTTCATCAAGCCCGACCTCTTCGGCTTCCAGAAGTCCATCGACATCCTCATCATCGTCGTCCTCGGCGGCCTGGGGAGCCTGACCGGATCGGTGATCGCCGCGATCCTCCTCGCCGTGATCTCGAGCTTGCTGCAACCCTTCCCCGAACTGCGCATGGTGATCTACGGCCTGATCCTGGTGGTCGTCATGGTCTTCCGTCCCCAGGGGCTGATGGGCGACCGCGAGCTCACCTTCAGCGCCATGAGACGATTACTTCCGCACCGATGGCGGGAGGCCCGACCATGACCGAGATCCTGACCATGTCCCAGGTGAGCCTGAACTTCGGCGGCCTGACCGCCGTCTCGAGCGTCGACCTGAGCCTGTCCGAAGGTGAGCTGGTCGGACTGATCGGCCCCAACGGCGCCGGGAAGACCTCCATCTTCAACCTCCTCACCGGTGTGTACGCGCCGTCGGCGGGCGCCATCCATTTCCACCGCGAAGGATCGACGCTGAATCTGGGTGGCAAGAAGCCGCATGCCATCTGTCATGCCGGGATCGGCCGCACCTTCCAGAACATCCGCCTCTTCCGCAACCTGACCGTCCTGGACAACGTCGTGATCGCGGCGGCGCAGAACCAGCCCTACGGCTTGGTCGCGTCCTTCCTGCACACGCCCAAGCAGCATCGGTGCGAGCGTGAGACCCGTGAGCGCGCCATGGAGCTGTTGCGCATCATGGACCTCGCCGACAAAGCCGACGAGTTGGCGCAGAACATGTCGTACGGCGAGCAGCGGCGTTTGGAGATCGCCCGCGCGATGGCGACCCAACCCGTCCTGCTCCTCCTCGACGAGCCGGCCGCGGGGATGAACCCGGCGGAGACCGCCAGTCTGACCGAGTTGATCGCCTGGCTTCGTGAGACGTTCAAGTTGACCATCCTGCTCATCGAGCACGACATGTCCTTGGTGATGAACATCTGCGAGCGGTTGTACGTCCTCGACCACGGGGTGCTGATCGCGTCGGGGACCCCCGCCGAGATCCAACACGACCCGGCCGTCATCACGGCGTACTTGGGCGAGGAGGTGGCCGATGCTTGAGATTCGTGACCTCAACGTCCACTACGGCGGCATCCATGCCCTCAAAGGCGTGTCGCTCAGCGTCGAGAGCGGGGAGATCGTCACCCTGATCGGCGCGAACGGCGCGGGCAAGTCCACCTGCCTGCGCACGATCTCCGGGCTGAAGAAACCCACCTCGGGCCAGATCCTCGTCGACGGCAAAGACATCACGACCTTGTCCGCCCAGGCGCGGGTCAAGTTGGGTGTGAGCCAGTCCCCGGAGGGCCGCCGCGTCTTCCCCCAGATGACCGTCCAGGAGAACCTCGATCTGGGCGCCTTCCTGCGCCCGCGTCGGGACGCCGCGCTCGACCTCACCCGGGTCTTCGACCGGTTCCCCGTCCTGGCCGACCGTCGTCGACAACTGGCGGGGACCCTGTCCGGGGGCGAGCAGCAGATGTTGGCCATCGGACGCACCATCATGGCCCACCCCAGGATCCTGCTCCTCGACGAGCCGTCGATGGGGCTCGCGCCACTGTTCGTCCAGGAGATCTTCGACATCATCGCGGACATCCACGCCTCGGGCACGACGATCCTGTTGGTGGAGCAGAACGCGCACAAAGCCTTGGGCATCGCCGACAGGGCGTACGTCCTGGAAACAGGTAAGATCGTCATCAGCGGTCCGGCCGCCGAACTGTCCGCGACCGAAGACATCAAACGGGCATATCTAGGAGGATAAGGGTGTTTGTCAGAACGAGGATGACGGCGAATCCGTTCACCGTCACGCCACAGAACTCCGTCCCGGACGCCACCGCCATGATGAAGAAGCATGCGGTGCGCCACCTCCCGGTGGTCCAGGGCTCTCGCGTCGTCGGGGTGGTGTCCCAGTCCGACATCGCCAAGGCCTCCCCGTCGTCGGCGACCTCTCTGAGCGCCAACGAGGTGACGTACCTGCTGTCGAAGCTGAAGGTCTCGTCCATCATGACCCGGGACCCTGTCACGATCTCCCCCGACGCCCTCCTCGAAGAGGCCGCCATCGCCATGCGCGACCACAAGATCGAGATGCTCCCCGTGGTCGAGAACGACGCCCTGGTCGGCGTCATCACCGAGAGCGCCATCCTGGACGCCTTCATCGAGTTGCTGGGCTTCCGCGACCCGGGCACCCGCCTGACCATCGACACCACGGACACCCCGGGCGTCCTGGCTCGCCTGGCGCTGGCCACCGCGCGCCATCATGCCAACATCCAGCACCTGGCCGTGTACCGGGGGCAGGACCGCTCGACCATCTTGGTGGGCGTCAACACCCCCAACACCGAGGCTCTCGAAGAGGAGTTGTCCGCCGACGGATTCACCGTGTTGATGAAACTGGTCAACCCCTGACGCCACCTGAACGCCCATGACGGCAGGTTCCGCTCGTCGCACACCCTGGGCTGCCGGCCGTGCCGCCACATGGTGATACCACGACTGCGGGGCGCCCGTCGCGGCTAGAGTGGATCAATGATGTCGAAAGAGAACTCCGGTCGCTGTCCCCGCTTCTGTGACGCGAGGCCGTGAATGGCGACTCTGCGACCGTGGGGTCGCCGCCGTGTCGACCTCGACCCTTTCCAGAGCACCTACATCGCCCATCGAGGCCTGTTCGACAACGAGCGAGACTACCCGGAGAACACGTTGGCGGCGTTCTCGCGCGCGGTGGACGCGGGGTACGGGATCGAGTTGGACGTGCGAAGGACCAAGGACGGCAAGATCGTCATCGCCCACGACGCGGGACTCGAACGGATCTGTGGACGCCGTGTGGCGATCTCCGACATCACGTACGACGAGTTGCGACGCCACCGCGTCCTCGCGTCCAGGCAGAGGGTCCCCCTGTTGAGCGAGGTCCTCGACGTCGTCGCGGAGCGCGTCCCCCTGATCGTCGAGATCAAGCCGGACCTCGGGTACACCCAGACCTGCGTGCGCACGGACGCGGAACTGCGCACCTACTCCGGCACCTACTGCGTCGAGTCCTTCGACCCGAGGGTCCTCTGGTGGTATCGACGCCACCGCCCCTGGGTGATCCGCGGACAACTGTCCGAGGACTTCTCCAACGGGGACGGCACTGGCATACGCCCCTTGGACTGGGCGTTGACGAACATGCTGTTCACTCCGGTGACCTGGCCCGATTTCATCGCGTACAACTGGGAACATGCGACCAAGTCCATCCTCCATTTCTGGCGTCGGGTCCTGCGCTGTCCCCTCGCCGCCTGGGCGATCACCTCCCAGGCCCAGCTTGACCGGGTGAAAGAGGATTTCTCCGCCTTCATCTTCGATGGTTTCATCCCCGACGAGACGTGAGGATGGCTGGCTGGCGGGTCGTCGGGGTGCCGTGTCGCAATCCTGGGGACGGGCGTCGTGGACGTTCATCCTGGCACGACCGCCGATGCCAATCAATGACCAAACCGTGAGATGTCTTGTCTTTTGACTTCCACCATGATAGCGTCCAATGTGTCATCAAGCGTCACGTGAGCTGGGGAGCGCACACGACAAAGGGGGTCACGCAGCATCGAGGCTTGGTGGCGAGTCATAACTATCAGAAAAGGAAAACAATGACACAGACACCCAAGCGTCGCGCCCTCATCACGGCCGCAGTCGGTATCGCAGCTGCCATGATCATGGCGCCCACGCTCGCGTTCGCCGCCTCGACCACCGCCAACAACACCAACAACTCCAGCGCCAACGCGTGCACGAACAACGGCGGCACCAACAATGGCAACGGCAAGGCCACTGGCAACAATGGTGGGACCAACAATTCCTCCAGCGCCAACAACCAGAAGGGCAAAGGCGGAAACATGGGCTGCGAGCAGAGCACCGATCCTGCCGACCCCGGCACCGTGGACCCCGGTACGGACGACCCCGGCACCGTGGACCCCGGTACAGAGGACCCGGGCACTGTCGACCCCGGAACTGAGGACCCAGGTACGATTGACCCCGGAACAGAAGACCCCGGAACCATCGACCCCATCACGCCGACTCCGCAACCCACCAAGCCGCCGTGCAACGAGAACAAGGGCAACAACAACTGCCAGGGTCAGAACAACAACAGCCAAAAATGATCCAGTTCATCGGCTGAGCGGGCCGGCCTCGGCACTGTCGAGTTGAGGCGGTCCCCGCATTCTGACACATGAGGCGCCCGGGATACCCCCGGGCGCCTCACTCATGCGCGATGACGACATCACGGCATCTGGCACAGGAGCCAGATGCGCCGTACCCCCCTGCCCATCGACACGCTCGATGTCCAACAAGAAACACTCCGTTGGCCCATGGCAAGCCCGTGACATACACTGAAGACATCTAGCACTCATAATCGAACAAAGGATTCAGTTCACATGGGCAAAGATGCACGATCCTGGGATCCAGCAACGTCATTGCCATGGGTCCTTCTTCCCCTCATTCTCGGGGTTGTCGGCGTGATGATCTCGTCTCTCACCAACTGGGGCGTGATCGGAATCACGGTTGGAGGCTTATTGGGGGCGCTCGTCGGCGTGTTGATAGAGAGGCTCACCCCACTCAAGGATTGGCTATCTGCAAGGGCCATGCGCAAAAGGGCGGCGAAGGAGGCTGGGTACGGCGGAACTGCCTGGGACCGTACCCTTGAGCAGTTGGGCGTCCACCCCTCCAGGCCAGATCTAGACAACACCGAGTTTGCACCACGTGACATGTATCCCAGGGTGTGCGCTGCGCTCACGAGCTCGGGGCCCGTGCTTGTCGAGGGCCCGCCTTTTGCTGGGAAAAGCCGCCTCATCATCGAAGCAATACGCGAAGTCTTGCCAGATGCGCAACTGTGGTACACAGAGCACGAGGACGCCATCACGACCCTCCAGGACTCCAGGCAGTACCCTGACAAAGGCTCCGTGATTTTCCTTGACAATGTTGACCGGTTCATAGCGAATCACTCACTGACTGCCAACAGACTCGACTCGTGGTTGGATTCCGACTGCCGAGTGATCGCGACCATCACACCGTCCAAGTACGCCGAGTGGCCGGACGCCATGGCACACCATGTACCAGGATCGGAGGTCATGAACCGCTTCACCACCCCAATTCACCTTGACACCCTACCCACCGAGACGGAGATCGAGGCGATGCGTCATACCGGGTACGCTGACATGATCGATGACTCGCGACGCTTGGGATTTCCATCCATTATGGGAGGCGCGCACCTAGCTAAGAATAAGTTTGCGACCGGTCGCGAAATCAGATCATGGGGATGGGCCTTGGTACGGGCTGCCGCAGACCTGCGTCGTGTCGGACTGGGTCCGGCCAGCAAAGAGCAGATAGAGAAATTGGCGCTGTCGTATGCCTGTATCCCCCTGACGGATCCTGCCTGGCCTGACGCATGGTCGTGGGCGACCGACCCCATCAGCGAGACCCTGGCTCTCATCCAGCGAGTGGCGAAAGACCGGTGGGAGGTCCTCGATCTGATAGCAGACGCGGCTGATTGGTCTCTGCTGCGCGAAACGCTCGAAGCGATGGATACCCTAGGCCTCAATGCCGCTCAATGCCTTGCCCTGGGGGCGCAAGCGTACCGAGAAGCCAACTACAACGGCGATGACTGGATCCGCTCCCTCATAGACCGGGCAGTTGACTCGGATGCCCGTGATGTATACGTTTCAGCGACCCTCATCAGCAAACTCCTGGACAACGAGCCAAAGCCTGGAAATGCTCCTGGAATGGTCGACGAAGCCCTGGGTATCACGCCAGTCAAGCTCTCTTTGCGTGCTGAGTTCACTCAGTATAGGAACGTGCTTGGCACCACGTTAGATGAGGTTCATTTGCATGCTAGCCATCGAGAATGGCACGGCAACTCCATCGAGAATGACCTGACTGAGGCTCTCATCGATCGCAGCCTCAAGATGAACCCACAGGATGCGAACAACCTCGGCGGCTACGCCCTGTTCCTCCATCAACAGGGCCGGGACCCCGACGAGGTCGACACCGCCTACCACCACGCCATCGACGCCGACCCGCACCACGCCGACAACCTCGGCAACTACGCCCTGTTCCTCCATCAACAGGGCCGGGACCCCGACGAGATCGACACCGCCTACCACCACGCCATCGACGCCGACCCGCACCACGCCGACAACCTCGGCAACTACGCCGTGTTCCTCCATCAACAGGGCCGGGACCCCGACGAGATCGACACCGCCTACCACCACGCCATCGACGCCGACCCGCACCACGCCCGCAACCTCGGCAACTACGCCCTGTTCCTCCATCA
>Ga0123357_10000440_pt1 | contig 39912 bp, 32 predicted proteins | sample TergutEmb28metaG_FD_89873 | JGI IMG/M metagenome (GOLD analysis project Ga0123357, IMG submission 89873) | Embiratermes neotenicus P4 segment gut microbial communities from Petit-Saut dam, French Guiana - Emb289 P4 | ecosystem: Host-associated > Arthropoda: Insects > Digestive system > Gut ...
CAGTCTTGCAGATGCATTTATGGGATTGTCTAATTTATTCAGGGAAAAGAAAGATTATGCCAAAGCGTTGGAATACGGCGAAGAATACTACCGGATTAAGTCTGCGCTAAAAGATGTGTCTGCTGATGAGTTAATGTTTGCCAATCAACAACTTGCCAATGTCTGGATCAAGATTCCCGATTATGATAAAGCGATGGCGTATGCGCTGAAAACTGTTGAATACGCCAAGCAGACAAATGTTCAGTCCTATCTGGCTACTGCGTTGTATCTGCTTTCTACCTGCTATCTGAAACAGGAGAAATATGCGGAATCGGAAAAAATCGCGTTAGAAGCGTTAACAACCGATACCACTGATAACTACATCAATTCCATCCTGTACGGAAATATTGCAAAAGCGAATATTTGGTTGGGAAATTCCGCCAAAAGCATTGAATATTTTGATAAAACAATAGACGCCATTAGCGTTTATTCCAACAAAAACTTTCAATCGTCGCTTTCGGAAATGGAAGTCAAATATGAAACCGAGAAGAAAGAATTCAAAATAGCCGGATTGGAAAAAGAAAAACAATTGATGATTGGACTAAGCATCTCAGGAGGCGCCGTTTTGCTGCTGGCTTTGATTGCCTTTTTTCTACTTTGGCGCTGGACGGTACAGAAAAGACAGGTTGCCGAGAAACAAAAACAGCTTGCCGAGCAACAGGTGAGACAGTTGGAACAGGAAAAACAATTGGTTGCCACACAAGCCGTGCTTGACGGTGAAACCCGTGAACGCGCCAGACTTGCCCGCGACTTGCACGACGGACTTGGCAGTATGCTGACAGGCGCAAAGTTAAGTTTGTTGGAAATGAAAAAAGGCGTTATTTTAGGATTCGCTGATGTGGAACGCTTTAATAAGTCTTTGGATTTACTCGACCGGTCGGTTCAAGAAATGCGCCGCGTGGCGCACCATTTGATGCCTGATTCGTTATCGCGCTTTGGACTGAAATCGGCAGTGAACGATTTTTGTAACAATCTGCCTTCCGTTCAATTTACCTATTACGGCGATGAATCGCGCTTGGATCCGAAATTGGAAGTAATGATTTACAGAAGCATCAACGAATTGGTGAATAATGCGTTGAAGTATTCCGGATCCGGTAAAATTCTGATACAAATCGTACAGGAAACAGATCGCATCGCCTTTACCGTGCAGGACGATGGCTGCGGTTTCGATTCTTCGGCAGAAACCGAAGGTATGGGTTTGCGTAACATCCGTACTCGCGTTGCATCTTATGGCGGCATAATCAACATTGATTCAAAGACAGGTGAAGGAACGGAAGTTAATGTTGAGATTCAATTATGAATTATAAATTATAAATTATGAATTATGATAAATGTAGCTATTGTGGATGACCACCAGATCGTGATTGACGGTTTGGAAAAAATTATTACCGAATCAGGTATTGCCCGTCTAATAGGTAAATCCTACAACGTAGCCGGTTGCTGGAAGATGTTGAGTTCCAACCAGCCGGAAGTCTTGATGCTCGATGTTGGTTTGCCCGATGGCAGCGGAATAGACTTGTGTCCTTTGATCAAAGCAAAATATCCAGCGATAAACATACTAATGCTGACCAGTTATGCCGAATATGCAATTATCTCGCATGTTCTTAAGAACGGCGCTTCGGGCTATATTCTGAAAAACTCCATGCCTGAAGAAATCATTGAAGGAATCTGCACTGTTGCTTCCGGCAAACAGTTTTTGTGCGAAGAAGTGACCATCCTGTTGAATCAGGGATTAAAAAATAAAATCGAACTCACCCGCCGCGAATGCGAGTTGTTGCGATTGATAACCAAAGGTTATACCAGCACAGAAATTGCAGATAAAATGTTTCTTGGATATGAAACCATTCGCAGTTACCGAAAAAATCTTCACCTGAAATTAGGTGCGCACAATACAGCCGAACTAACTAAAATAGCGTTGGATATGAAATTAGTGTGATTGCCTGGTAACCGGAAGTAAATCAGATCTATATTTCACAAAGTAATCTCCAAACGGGCAAGCTGATCGCCGGCTGTCCAATTCGGACCGTTTTGAAGCAAACTGATGGCTTCTTTGTCAACCGCAGAACCTAATGAGCGGAGAATGGAAATATCAACCGGACGTCCCTGATTGTCCACATGAAACATAAGGATTACTTTGCCATGTTGGTTATCTCTGTTAGCATCCGTCAATTTCCGGCGGTTTTGCTCAATGTAGTTGTTATATGCTTCGTTTCCTTTCACCGGCGTGGGTATTGGAGATTGTAATTGGGCTGGATTTTGAGTTTGTGTTTGAATTTGCGTTTGAGGCTGTGTCTGTGTTTGTGTTCGAGTTCGGGAAGGATTATTTGCCGGCTTCTTTATTTCTGCCGGTTTTTTATCACCCGAAAGCATTGCTCGTATTTCGTCGGTCGAAAGGCTGTATCGATCCGTCTCTTCATAAGCGTCTCCTTTTTTAACGCTTTCCCTGTTTTCTTCAGATTTCTTTTTTTCTTTCTGCTGAAGCGGTTGAACTTGTTGAGCTACGGGTTGATTCTTTTCTATGGATAAATCCGCTGATTCTTCCGTCGCGCCAAATTCTTCATCATCCCTGTCAATACTATCTTTAATAGTATTATCCGAAACGCTGTCAGGAACTTGTCTTGCCACAAGCGCGCTACTTTTAATATTTGGCAAACTGTTATTAGTATAGTTAGAAACGACGTCGTCCGTATGATTTTGGAAAAAATTCATATCTTTCAATATATTCACTCTATCGCTTACAAAGAAAAAAACAGTCACGCAGATTAAAAGCAAAATGACGGCTACAATACCCCATTCTTGCAGGGAACGAAGCTTTCTCTCCGTTTGTTTTTTCGATAATCGCTTTTCAATTTTTCTCAAATAATAAAACGGGCGGTCGTTTACGCGGTCATATCCGTCGATTGCATCTTGCAGAAAAGGATCGCTCATCGCGTCTTCTTCCAATTGATGCGCTTCTTCTCCGTAACGCTTGCCTTGTATGTAACTCCATAAGCTCATACTTCATTCTTTTCTATACAAATTAATAAATTATGTTTTCCATTCTGGATGTACTTTTTTACATGCTTCAATGTATATCCCGACTTGTCGACAATTTCAGCGTAAGAAAGTTTCTCTTTGAAAAAATAATTGAGGCTCGCTCGTTGCTGTTGCGGTAGTTCTTTCAAACAATCTGCCAGAAAGGTTGTTTGTTTTTCATCTTCGCTTTCAAACAGTTCCTTAATCTTGTCGAATTCCGCAACCGCCTCATTGGGATCTATTGCAACAGTATCGACTTCTTTTTCTTGTAGTTGCAAACAATAATTTTTAGTATAATCATAAACCCATGGGCGAAATGCAGTAATATCATAATCTGCAAATTTATAAAGCAAATGATTGAAGAGTTGCATAACTGCCTCCTCAGCGCTGTCGGCATCTTTTAAATAATTGAGGCATACGCCGTAGATCAGTGGGAGGTAACGATGAAACAATCCTCTCACATACCTACTTTTACCGGACTCTTTATGCAATATCATAAGATCTTCGTCCGACAGATTCGATAGAGCGTTACTTTTCAAGTAGAACAGTTTTTTTGCAAAAGTATAAAAATAAATGTATAATCCACCAAATTTACGTAAAAAATAAAAAAAAATCTGTTTTTTTATTTTCTATTTGTTTTATTTACTGATTTTATAGCTATGGCAAAAACACTTCACTATTCGTTCAGATGCTTTGCCGTCTCCATAAGGATTATGAGCCTGCGACATCCGGTCGTAAACCGAACGGTCGTTTAATAATAAATTCACGCTTTCAATAATCATTTTCGCATCCGTACCAACCAATTTCACTGTACCGGCTTTCACCGCCTCCGGTCGTTCAGTCGTATCGCGCATCACCAGCACCGGTTTTCCCAGCGAAGGAGCTTCTTCCTGAACGCCTCCGCTATCGGTCAATATCAGAGAAGCTTGCTGCATCAAATAAACAAATGGTAAATAATCCATCGGTGAAATCAAATAGATATTTGGCAAGTCTGCCAACAGTTCATACACCGGTTTTTGTACATTCGGATTCAAATGCACCGGATAAACAATGTCGATTTCCGGATGAGCAATAGCAATAGATTTCAATGCCTTGCAAATGTTCAAAAAGCCTTCGCCGAAATTTTCACGACGATGTCCGGTCACTAATATGTAATTTACCATTGACCATTGACTATTGACTATTTTGGAGTAACCGGCGTTTTCTATTTGTTGTTGGAGGCTTTTCTGCAAATCAGGGCTGTTGTTTATTTTATCTACAACCAACAACAAAGCGTCGATCACAGTGTTGCCCGTTACGAAAATCTTACTTGCATCAACTTTTTCATGTAACAAATTATTTCTGGAAGTTTCCGTCGGTGCAAAACAAAAGCTGCACAACCGGTCGGTCAATTGCCGGTTCATCTCTTCGGGCCAGGGAGAATTCAGATTGTAGGTGCGCAGCCCCGCTTCCACATGCGCCAGTTGGATTCGTTGATAGAAAGCTGCTATTGCCGTTGCCATTGAAGTCGTTGTATCGCCATGAACAAAAACAGTTTCCGGTTGAAATTCCTTTAATACTTCCCTCATTCCTAACAGCACTTTCGATGTGATATCGTACAGATCCTGATTGGGCGACATGATATTCAAGTCGTAATCTGGACGAATATCAAATACTTCCAACACCTGATCGAGCATTTGGCGGTGTTGTCCCGTTACACAAACTTTCGTATCAAATTTTTCGGGATATTTCCGAAACTCTTTTACTAAAGGCGCCATTTTGACGGCTTCAGGACGGGTTCCGAAGACAAGTAAAAGTTTTTTCATTATTTAAGTTCACTTTTTATGAGCGAGCAAAGATAACAAAAATAATTATTAATTAGGAATTATGGAAACATATAAATCTATAATGCGTCATAAAAATAAAAAAGTTTGGCAAAATAAAAAAAAAAATATACTTTTGCTTCAAATTATTAGTAATAATGATGTACAGTAATAATCTAACACTCAGCTAAAGTTTTCTGTTTAAGAAAACAGGTTGAGTGTTTTTTTACACATGGCTTATAAAAAGTTCATGAAGCTGTGCATTATCTGTTTCTTTAATTGACAATTCATAATTTTAAGGATAATGAATGTTTAATAGCAAATCCGTATTAATTACAGGGGGCGCCGGATTCATCGGATCGAACCTTTGCGAGGACTTGTTGGAAGCATCCAACGAAGTTATTTGTTTGGACAATTTCTCTACAGGAAAATTTGAGAACATACGGCATCTGTTCGATTATAAAAATTTTCGTCTGATAGTCGGCGATATACGCAATCTTACCGATTGCAGGCAAGCGGTGGAAGGCGTGGATTACGTATTGCACGAAGCGGCATTGGGCTCTGTTCCCCGTTCGATCGAAGATCCGGTCGCCACCAGCGAAGTGAATATTTCCGGATTTTTGAATATGTTGGTTGCTGCAAGAGACGCCGGAGTGAAACGGTTTATTTATGCCGCCAGCTCGTCGACTTACGGAGATTCCGAATCGTTGCCGAAGGTGGAAGATATTATCGGTAAGCCGCTTTCTCCTTATGCCGTAACCAAATATGTCAATGAATTGTATGCTGATGTATTTTCCAAGACTTACGGAATAGAATGTATCGGTTTGCGCTATTTCAATGTGTTTGGCAGGCGTCAAGACCCGAATGGAGCATACGCAGCGGTTATTCCATTATTCATCAAGCAGCTTCTTCGCCGCCAATCGCCGGTCGTCAACGGAGATGGAGAATACTCCCGCGATTTCACCTATATAAAAAATGTGATTCAAATGAACCGGCTGGCAATGGATACGCAACATCCGGAAGCAGTGAATACGGTCTATAATACAGCTTTCGGCGAACGGACTACCTTGAATCGGTTAGCCGCTTGCCTGAAAGAATGTTTGAGTGAATATGATCCGGAAATAGCAACAGTCGAAATCCTGCACGGACCTAATCGCACAGGCGATATTCCCCATTCGCTGGCAAGCATCGAAAAAGCAAAGCGGCTGTTGAATTATAATCCGCAATACGATCTGAGAGAGGGGCTGAAAGAAGCGATTGATTGGTACTATAAAGAGTTGAGAGTTGAGAGTTGAAAATTATGACTAAAATAGCAATTATTGGATTAGGTTATGTAGGGTTGCCTTTGGCCCGTTTGTTTGCAGGGAAATATCCGGTAACGGGTTTCGACATAAACCGGAAACGAGTGGAAGAATTGAGAAAAGGCATCGACCGCACGTTGGAAGTGGAAGAAGAACTGCTGCAGGCAGTATTGAAAGACAACCCCGACAATCGTCAGGGATTGTATTGCTCGTGCGATTTGGACGATGTCCGTGATTGTAACTATTATATCGTTACTGTTCCTACTCCGGTCGATAAAAATAACCGTCCTGATTTAACGCCTTTATACAAAGCAAGCGAAACGGTAGGTAAAGTGATCAAAAGGGGCGATATTGTGATTTACGAATCAACGGTTTACCCCGGCGCTACGGAAGAAGATTGTATTCCCGTGATTGAACGGACATCGGGATTGAAATTCAATGTCGATTTTTTTGCGGGTTATTCGCCCGAGCGGATTAACCCCGGCGATAAAGAACATACAGTTGAAAAAATAAAGAAAGTAACCTCCGGATCAACAATTGATGTAGGGAAAAAAGTAAATGAACTTTATTCGTCGGTTATTACTGCCGGAACGCATCTGGCTCCAACCATACGGGTTGCCGAAGCCGCCAAAGTGATTGAAAATTCGCAGCGCGACATCAATATTGCATTTGTCAACGAATTGAGAAAAATTTTCGACCGGATGGGAATCGATACAAATGCAGTTTTGGAAGCAGCAGGGACAAAATGGAATTTTCTGTCGTTCAAGCCCGGTTTGGTTGGCGGACACTGTATCGGCGTCGATCCGTACTATCTGGCGCAAAAAGCTCAGGAATACGGTTATAATCCGGAAATCATCCTTGCCGGACGCCGTATGAACGACAGCATGGGCGAATACATAGCTTCGCAAGTGGTTAAACAAATGATTAAAAAAGGGCTTTGCGTGAAAAATTCCAACATCCTCGTTTTGGGAATTACATTCAAGGAAAACTGCCCCGACATCCGCAACAGCAAAGTAGTTGATATGATTCGTTCGTTGAAAGACTACGAGACGAATGTTACGATTCACGATCCGTGGGCAAACCCCGAAGAAGTGAAACACGAATACGGTTTGGATGTGTTGCCCCGAATATCGGAAGAAAAATTTGACGCAGTAGTGTTAGCAGTGACACACAAGGAATTTGAGGAAATCGATTTCTCCGGTTTGGTGAAAGACGGAGGGGTGAGATATAGCGTGAAATAATTATGAATTATAAATTATGAATTATCAGGCGCCGTTAGTTTCGGTTATTTCTCCTTGTTATAACAGAGGAAATTTGATAGAGGAAATGATAAAATCTATTCTCAATCAAACCTATACCAATTGGGAGCTCCTGTTGGTTGACGATGGATCTGACGAATCAACCATACAATTGCTAAGGAAATATACCGACGTCGATAGTCGAATCCATTTAATAAGAAGAACCAATGAGAAAAAAGGAGCATGTTCTTGTAGGAATATAGGATTCATGGCATCTAAAGGAGACTATGTTATTTTTCTTGATTCCGACGATTTTTTATCGCCTGTGGCACTCAGTCAACGAGTTGATTTTATAGAGAAAAAGAATTTGGACTTTGCGGTTTTCATAGGCTTTGTATATCAGGAGGTTATTGTAGGAAAATTGATTCAGAAAAAAGAAAAAGACATTGCTCGAATATTACTGAAGTTAGAACCTTATTGCATTCCGGGCGCTGTAATGATAAAAAAAACCTCCTTAGTAAACAGCAATATTTTGTGGGATGAAAATATTAAAAGTTTTCAAGATATTGACTTTTTTTTATCATTAAGTTTAAGGTGCGTGAATTATGATACTGCCGATGGCTTGCCTCCGGATTTTTTTTGGAGAAAACATAAAATGGGAAATATTGGAGATAAGCTTACATCTATTAAGCACATCGAATCTCACCAGTATCTTTATAAGAAAATGTATGCTGTGATAGTTAGTAATGATGAATGGTTTAAGAAATACGGACCGGATTTGCGCCTTTGGGGTGGAAAGTTATTAATAATATATTTTGGTAATGGTGATTACAAAGTATCTGAAGCTTTATTTGAAGCTTTAAGAACTGTTGATAATATATATTCTACCATAAATATTTCTTTTTTTAGATGGTGCGCAAAAAATTATTGTAAACATAAATTAATCGTTCGAACAGCGTTGTATCTGATTTATCCCAATATATTCGGGATACCGCCTAAACGTAGGATTTTTAAAAAATGATAGAAAAAGGGAAAAATATGCATAACCATAGAATTATATGCGCTTTATGTGGAAAAGAGGCTTTCACTATTGAAGAATCTTTTCAGGGATATATAGAAGGCAGTTTTCACAAAATATACTTTTGCAAAAATTGTAATACGTCTTTTGTGCTTACTGACGTGGATACAAAGGCTATATATGATCTCATCTATAAATTTGCTGAAAAAGTGCCTGGTTATAAAAGATATTATCGTTATCACGAAACTGTCATAAACTTAGAAAATTCATTAGAATATTTGGCTTCTTCAGAAGAAACGTATTGGATAGTAAAAGATGCACTTTCGAGAATTAAAAAAAATAAAACTGAAATAAATATAATTGAAATAGGTAGCGGTTTGGGATATTTAACATACGCACTTAATAAAGAGGGATATAACACTCTGGGTATAGATATTTCTCACAATGCTGTTGAAAAAGCTGTACAACAATTTGGTTCTAATTATATATGTGCCGACGTTAAAGAATACGCCTCCAATATTCAAAAAAAATACGATGTTGCTATTTTGACTGAGGTTATAGAACATGTTGAAAAACCTGTTGAGTTACTTCAGTATGTGTGTTCCATGTTAAAAAGTGATGGGAAGATAGTTGTATCAACTCCAAATAAAACTATTTTTTCTAAAGATGAAGTATGGTATTCAGATTTACCTCCAGTTCACTTATGGTGGTTCAGCGAAAAATCTATGCTGCAAATTGGAAATTTATTAGATATGAAAGTTACATTCACTGATTTCACTAAATATTATAAAAACAAATATGCTTATGCTGTATTAGATCCTCAAAAACCAAAGCCGGTTTTCAGTTCTAAAGGAGTTTTGTTAAACCGACAGGAAGATTTTTTAACCCAACAGCCTGAAAAGGCTACACACCCTCTTAAGGCGATATTGAAAAAGAATAAAACTTTGTTATATTTGGTGTATTTGGTAAGAAAAATAAAATATGGTAAATTTCTTCATAAATTCGGTAAAACCGGTATGTTTTTAGGTATAGTATTTGATAAAAGAGATTAGTTAGAGCGCTGAAAATATAAACATTTCAATTATTATTCTAAACTAAATTCACATGAACGTTTTTTCAATTATAGTTACTTACAATGGGATGAAAAACAATTGGATACAGAAATGTTTCGATTCCCTTCTATCGTCTTCTGTTGTAACTGAAATTGTTGCAATAGACAATAAATCAACAGATGGTAGCATTGAATTTATTCAAAAAAATTATCCGCAAATAAAATTAATTGTTGCAAATGAAAATTTGGGCTTTGCAAAAGCAAATAATGTTGGGATAAAATATGCGCTGGTCCAGGAAGCCGATTATGTTTTTCTTCTAAATCAAGATGCATGGGTAGAGAAAGATACAATTGAAAAACTATTGACAATATTTGAGCAAAATATAGATGCAGGAATTGTTTCCCCTATACATTTGAATGGAAGTAAAACAATGTTGGATCATGGTTTTTTAGATTATCTTGAACGTCACAATACTCCACATTTTATTTCTGATTTGTTCTTTAATAGATTAAAGGATTGTTATGACACTAAATCTGTTAATGCTGCCGCATGGTTAATTAGCCGCAGATGTATAGAAAAAGTGGGCGGGTTTGATACCTCTGTCTTTTATCATTATGGCGAAGATGACAATTATAGTCAGCGAGTAATTTATCATGGCTTCAAAATATATATTGCTACCACAACAACAATATGCCATGATAGAAAAGACAGAAAAAAGGAACGTTCTATAAAGTTAGAAAAACATGAGGAAGATATACAAAAATGTATCTACTATACGAATATCTTGGAAAATGATAAAAAGATAAAAAGAAAATTTTTAATAAATTTGATAACGAAAATAGCTAAATTAGATTTTAGACCCATTTTTACTCATAAAAAAATTGCTAAAAACGATTTGGAATATTATTTGAAAATAAAACAAAGCAGGAAAAAAAACAAACAGGGAGGACTTGTTTGGCTAAACGGCGACAATGACTGATAGCTCTTTTCTTAATTCATAATTCATAATTTTTAAAATTGCCTTCAGAAAATAACAAGCGCATAGCAAAGAATACATTATTCCTCTACCTTCGGATGCTGATCACAATGGGAGTAGGTTTCTATACTTCCCGAGTAGTATTAGACACCTTAGGAGTTGAAGATTACGGAACTTACAATATTGTTGGCGGCGTGGTTATGATGTTCATTTTCTTGAACAGTTCAATGGCCGGCGCAACTTCACGATTTTTGATTTATGAATTAGGACAATACAATTACGAAAAGCTTAGGAAAACTTTTTCAGCAGCGCTGACCGTACATTGTATTATTGCAGTAATTATTTTACTCTTAGGTGAAACTATTGGCTTGTGGTGGTTTGAAAATAAATTGGTAATACCGCTTGAGCGTATGCCTGTTGCACGATGGGTGTATCAATTGTCTATTGTCGCCTCCATGATTAGTATTATTCAAGTGCCGTATAATGCTATAATTATTGCTCATGAGCGGATGAATATTTATGCGTACATAGAAATCTTAAATAGTTTATTAAAATTGAGTATTGTTTACTTATTGGTAATTGGCAATTTCGATAAATTGATTCTTTACGCCGTTTTGACGCTATGTGCCACAATCATTATTACAACGATCTACAAACTGTATTGCACAAAAAACTTTTCCGAATCGCATTACAAATATGAGTGGCGCAAAGAAATTATTCATCCAATGTTAAGTTATTCAGGATGGGATTTATATGGGAGTATGTGCGTAGTTGTTAAAGGACAAGGGGTTAATATGTTATTAAATTTATTCTTCGGAGTTGCCGTAAATGCTGCTTATGGTATTGCTAATCAACTTCAGGGCGCCGTAAATACTTTCTCGGTCAATTTTTTAACAGCCGTGCGACCACAAATTATAAAATATTATGCTTCTGATGAAATAGATAAAATGCAGCGGTTGATGGTTAATGTAGCTAAAGTTTCTTTCTTGCTAATGTTTTTTATTGTTTTACCATTGATTATTGAAAGCCATTTTATTTTTCAATTGTGGTTGAAAAAAACTCCCGATTATGCGATCATTTTTTGTAAATGGCTATTATTGAGTAGTTTAATAAAAATAATGGGCTATGTTATTATTTATGCTGTCCAAGCCACAGGAAAACTAAAAATGTTTAGTTTTACAAGTGGAACGGTATTTCTTTTAATTCCTTTTATTTCTTATGTTCTTTTTAAAGCAAAGTTTTTACCCCCAAGCGCCTTTGTTATAGACTTTTTATTATCATTTGCGTATGTTTTAAATAATATGATCGTTTTGCGCAAACTTATTCCTGAATTTTCTATTTTGCAATTTATTAATAAGGTGTTTGTTTTATGTATTATATGTGCAATCTTATCATCAATTTTGCCGCTATTTTTCTATTGGAATCTGCATGAAAGTTGGTTTAGGTTCTTTCTTGTGAGTATCAGTTCTGTGTTGTCTATTTCTTTATCAGGATATTTTATTGTTTTGGATAAAGGAATGCGTAAAATAGTAATGAAATTGATTTTAAGTAAACTGCGATTGGGTTATGCTAAAATATAAATATTAATTCAGTGAAAATTCAAAAATTAAAAATAATACCATTGTATGCTAAAGTTTTATTTAAGAAAAAGTCGCATGTTTATGAAAATAAAACAATCCAAGGGATTATTTTCTCTAAAGATCGCCCAATGCAACTTTATGCTTTGTTAGAGTCATATTTAAAATATTGTAGCCCAACTCCTTCTGTTTATGTTTTATATAAAATTTCCAACGAAAAATATTCTGTTGCATACAATGAAATTAAACATATTTTTTATGATAAAAATATAAAATTCATTGAAGAAAAATCATTCCGAGAAGATTTAATAAATATATTACAAAACATTTCTTCTGAATATTTATTTTTTTTAGTTGATGATATTATCTTCAAATCATTTTTTTCCTTTGAAGATTATTTTGCACTATCAGATAGAAATAATTATATACTTTCATTAAGGTTAGGATCAAATCTATCTTATTGCTATACTAAAAGTTTAAGTCAAAAACTACCTTCGTTTAAGGAAAAAGGACTATTCTTAAAATGGAAGTGGAGAAAAGGAGAATTAGATTGGAATTATGTATTTAGTGTGGATGGAAATGTTTATGCCACAAATGAAATATTAGAAATGTCGAAGAAAATATCATTTAAAGCGCCTAATTCTTATGAATCAAATATGAATACATTCCATTATATTTTGAAAAGAAAAGATGGACTTTGTTATCGTAATTCTGTGATAATAAATTTATGCCTCAATCGCGTTCAGAATGAGTTTTCTAATATTTCAGGAAAAATTTCAAGTGAAAAATTACTTCACCTTTGGAGTAATGGACAAAAAATTGATATTGATTATTTTTATGAAATAAATAATATTTCTGCTCATATTGAAATAGAACAGTTACCATTGATAAATCGTTACGAATGATTCTTATTTCTGTTATAGTCCCTGTTTATAACACTGGAAAATATTTGTCGAAATGTTTGGATAGTATTATTTCCCAAACCTTTAGTGATTTTGAATTACTTTTGGTAGATGACGGCTCTTCTGATAACAGTGGAAAAATTTGTGATGAATATGCAGAAAAAGACGATAGAATTAGCGTTTTCCACAAAGAGAATCGCGGCGTAAGCAGCGCAAGAAATTTAGGATTAGATAAAGCAAATGGAAAATGGATATGTTTTATTGATTCCGACGATTATGTAAAGCCTGCTTATTTGCAATATCTGATTGAAAATGAAAATGAAAATGTTGATATAATAGTAGGAGGATGGCAGCCTGTATTTGAAGGTAAACTTGAAAAATCAGTACAGTTTAGAAAAAAAGAATATTCCGGCGCCGAATTCAAAAATGTTTTTAAAGAAATGAATGTTGCCGGATACGCACAGCCTTGGAGCCGTCTATACCGGGGTCAGATAATAAAAGAGAACAATATGACATTTGATCATAATTTGTCATTATCCGAAGATCGAATATTTTTTTATCAATTTCTACTATATTCAAAAGGTATCGCATTTGTGCCGTCTTCCGATTATTTTTATAGAAGACAAATGACCGGACTTGCAAACAAAAAATACAGTTATGAAAATGAAGTGTACAGATTCAAAATAATTAATTCCTATGCTGAAAAAATCAAGTCAAATTTTAATCTAAGCGATTTAGAGTATATTCCCTTCTTTATATACCATATTGGATTTATTATCAGAATATGTAATACCTGTCAAGGTCGTCTTTTTAAAAAATTATCATTCTATTCCGATATTTATGATTCTTTTTATTCTAAAAAATATGACAGTATTTTGCAAAAAGAATTTTCTTTATTTCATATATATAAATTACTTGGGATGAAAAAAATTTTATTTTCAAAACGGCAATTTTTACTTCTGTTGATATTATCCGAAATTAAAAAGAATTTTAATTCTGTTAAGGATATAATTCATAAAATATGATTAAAGTTTTACAATTTGCACCCGGATTTTTATTTGGAGGTATTGAGTCAAGAATGCTTGATTGGTATCGTAATATTAATAGAGAGATAGTAAGTTTTGATTTACTTAAGCAAGAAAATAACAGTAATTTTACGGCAAATATTGAACAACTTCGGGCGTTGGGCGCAAATATTTATAATATTCCGCAATTTAAATATTATAATGTTATTAATTATTGTAGAGCTATCAACCATTTTTTTAAAACTCATCCACCGTATGAAGTTGTCCATTCCCACTCAGTAACTACCGGTCTTTTTGTATTGTATTATGCAAAAAAACAGGGAATAAAAAAACGTGTACTCCACGCGCGATCTACAAGATTTGATGAAAATTGGGGACGAAGAATCATTTCAAAACTAATGAATTATTTTGCTCTGCAATACGCTACGGATTATTTTGCCTGTTCCCGTCAGGCGGGAGAGTTTGCTTTCGGCAAAAAGAAAAATTTTGTTGTAATAAATAATGGAATTGAACTGAATAAATTTTGCTTTGATAAAAAAATAAGGAATACGATACGTGAAGGTTTAGGATTAAAAGATGATTTTTTGGTTGGAAGCGTTTGTCGCTTTACCACGCCTAAAAACTTGCCTTTTATGATTCATATTATTATGGAATTAATAAAAATAGAACCAACTACTAAACTACTTCTTGTCGGAGATGGTCCGCTTAGAAATTATGTATTAAACAGATTTGCCGAGGTGAATCGGTTAGACAAATTAGTATTAGTCGGAGAAAAGGATAATGTTTGGGATTATTATTTTGCAATGGATGTGTTTTTATCACCTTCTCTCTGGGAAGGTTTTGGAACGACTGTCATTGAAGCTCAAGCTGCCGGTTTGCCATGTGTTGTGTCTAATCAGTTTCCGCCTTCAGCAAAAATTTCTGAATCAACGTTCCGGTTAAGTCTATCGGAACCTGTTAATATTTGGGTTGAAAAAATTGTTATGATGAAAAACAAAAGAGAAGACCAGACAATAATTGAGAAAGTTGCTGAGGCGGGATTTGATGCAGTAGCAATCGCCAAGATACTTGAGAGGTTTTATAAATCATAATAAATATGAGGGCATTTATTACATTATTAGCAACACATCTAAAAATACATCTTTGCAATGATTTCTGTTGATACCGACTTTTTCTCTTTATTATTCATTACTATTTGTTCTATTTGTGTTTTGTTTGTTATTGGAATCAACAAAAAATTACAGTTTAGAAATCTGATATTATTGGGATTTTTGTTACGGATTTTTCTGATGATAGCAGATTATTATCATTGGTTTCCTATTCCGAATTCGGGAGTGGATTCGGAAAACTTTCACAAGATCGCTTTAGAAAATCAAAAATCACTGGTTTGGAGAGCAAGTTCAAATTATACTTATTTTTTAACCTATATCTACAACATTACCAATTCTTCACGCTTGATCGCCCAATATATCAACGTATTGTTTGGATTGGGAGTGATGATTTTTGTCCAACGCTCGCTGTTTTTATTAGAGATAAATCGAAGCATTCAAAAAAGAGCGATGTGGGTAGTCGTTTTACTTCCTAATTTGATAATCTTCTCCGGTATCCTGTTACGTGAGGCTTGGGTTGAATTTTTTGCCGCAGCTTCTTTATTTTATTTTATCCGGTGGTTTAGAAACGGTTCAAAAATGAATATGATATTAGCTTTTGCTATGGTTGTGATTGCAGCAATTATGCATTCGGGGATTATAGGTTTACTAATGGGTTATATTCTTGCTTTTTTGATCTATAATCCTAAAAAACAACGCGTCCATTTTTCAGGAAGTTCTATTGTGGCTTTGATTCTGTTAGCCGGGATTATGACGTTGTTCCTGAATTATTCCGGTATATTTGCATCAAAGATTGAAATCTATAATTTTGACGATCCCGATACGTTGATTGAAATAACAAACAGAATAAACGCCGGAGGTTCGGATTATCTCACTTGGTTGAAAGCGGATAATGTGGCTCTAAGTCTTTTATTAACGCCATTAAAAATATTTTATTTTTTGTTCTCTCCACTCCCGACAGAATGGCGGGGCATTAGCGATATTATAGGTTTCTGTGTCGATGGCGCTGTGTATCTGTGGTTATGTATTGGAATTTTCCGTTCAAAATGTTCACGTGGATTTGGAAAATTATTGAAAACGTTTTTAGCGACTTCCATGCTGGTCACTGTTTTCATTTTTGCTTACGGCACTTCGAATGCCGGAACGGCATTTCGTCATCGGGCAAAAATAATGCCTTTAATAATTGTCGCCTACGCTGCTTCTTTGAATTATTCTACCAACAGTCAAAAAAAGTTGTTCAAAAAAATTAGATATACAAAAAGAAATTTCATTCCTGAAGAATCTCAATGATAAGAGTTTTACAAGTGTTTGCACAAATGGACCGCGGCGGCTCGGAAACAATGATAATGAATTATTACAGACATATCAATCGCGATAATATTCAGTTTGATTTTGTGGTTCATACAACAAAAAGATGCGCTTTCGATGATGAAATAGAGCAATTGGGCGGGCGAATATTCCATCTTCCGCGTTTTAAGGGATATAATTATTTTCAATATAAGAAAGCATGGAAACGTCTTTTTGATGCAAATCCGGAGTTTCAAATCATTCATGTGCATTTTTTTACTATCGCAGGCGCTATACTGCCTGTTGCAAAAGAATGTAATATTCCTGTTCGAATAGAACATTGCCATATTGCCGATCCAAGATATTCCATTATTCATAGAATGGGAGATGTTATACTCCGTTACAAAGCTATAAAAAACGCAACCGATTTTTTTGCTTGTAGTGAAGAAGCAGGGCATTATTTTTTTGGTAACTTGCCTTTTTCAGTTATTAAAAATGCGATTGATATTCGTCAATTCAGCTTTAATGCAACTGTAAGGAACAAACTGAGAAATGAATTAAATATTTCTAATCAATTTGTTATCGGACATATTGGGCGGTTTGAAGAACAAAAAAATCACCGGTTGATTATAGATATACTTGCTGAAGTGAGTAAGCTAAATAAAAATTCCATACTTCTCTTAATTGGAGATGGTTCTTTAAAAGAAAACATTTTAGAAAAATGCGATAGTTTAGGATTAAAAAGTAAAGTTATTTTTACAGGAGTTAGAACTGATATACCACAGTTATTACAAGCAATGGATGTTTTTCTTTTTCCTTCGTTATTCGAAGGGTTAGGAATTGTTGCCATCGAAGCTCAGGCGGCAGGGCTACATACGATTGTGTCGGATAAAGTTCCGGAAGAAGTTCATATAACTCCATTCATTGAACGTATTTCATTGGATATTTCTCCGAATGCTTGGGCGGAAAAGATTCTTCAATACAATAATAATTATGTGAGAGAAGATACCTTCAATGATATTTGTAAAGCAGGATATGATATTAAGAACAATGCGACTGAATTAGAAAAATTCTACAATAGTAAAATAAATTAACTCGAATGAAAGGCTCAACGAAACTTTCAATTATCGATTCTCAACTTTTTTATAACGATGATAAAAATATTGTGATTGATCTTAATGGTGAAATCTACAATTACAAAACACTAAAAACTTCTTTGGAAAAGGAAGGCATTTGTTTCAAAACCAATTCCGATATGGAGGTGATTTTACGGTTATATGAGAAGCATGGCATTGATTCTTTTTCTTCTTTGGATGGGATGTTTACTTTTAGCATCTATGATAAAAAAAATAAAAAAATCATCATCGTCCGCGACTTTTTTGGCGGAAAACCACTCTATTATTATAAGACCACCGGCGAATTTTATTGGGCGTCGGAACTTAAAGACATTACAAGCGTAATTGACAGAAAGACTTTAACAATATCAGAAACCGCTTTAAACCTTTATTTCCGATTGACTTACATTCCTGCACCCTATTCTATTTATAAAGATATTTTCAAATTAGAACCGAATACTTTTCTTGAATATGACTTGAATACAAAATGTATTACAAAAAAATTGATAAATCAACCTTCGTTCGATTTCGATTTAGAGGGAATCAACGAAGAAAAGGCAATTAAAATTTGTTTTGAGAAAGTTTGCGAGAGCGTAATTGCTCGTTCAATATCCGATGCGCCTGTCGGAACATTTCTTTCCGGCGGAGTCGACTCTTCCGTTGTATCCTGGTGTTTGGCAAAACATACCGGTCAAAAAATTGATACGTTTTCTATTGGTTTTGAAAACAAACAGTTCGACGAATCGGAGAAAGCCATGACTGTTGCAAAGTTAATAAATAGCAATCATCACCTTTCCAGGATTGATGAACGAGATTTGTTCAGTGATATTGATACGATTATTTTGAATTTTGATGAGCCGTATGCAGATTCTTCCTTATTAGCGAGCTATTTCGTTGCTCAAAAGGCTAAAGCAAAGATAAAAGTGGCATTAACCGGCGATGGAGGCGATGAGGTTTTCGGAGGATACAACAAATACTATATAGGCAAATTAAATAACACTATCACATCGCTGTTGCCTGAAAGTGTTTTCAATATTGCCAAAGGAATGTTAAAACCAATATTATACACGCAGTCGGACAAAAGAGGAAAACGGTATAAATTGAGGCGGTTATTCGATTCTATTGATTACGATAATGATTTTTACTATAAAATCATATCCCTTGGTTTTGCGCCGGAGGAGTTGAAGAAAATCCTCTTATCTTATAACGATTATAATTTCGGGGAATACAAAAGTATTGATAAACCCTACCATAAATATAAAATCAACGATTTTCGAGAAATAGACCGGCATCTAAGTTTAGATGGAGATATGCTTGTTAAAGTGGACAGGACAAACTTGTTGACTTCTCTGGAATTTAAATCGCCCTTACTTAACAGGGATTTATGGAATTTTACGAATAATCTTCCGGATAATTACTTGATAAGAGGGTACAATAAAAAGTATATCCTTAAAAAATCATTTGAAAAGTATTTTCCAACCGGTTTTTTTGATATTGCAAAACAAGGCTTTCAAGTTCCTGTTGGTAATTGGTTGAGGAACAGTCTGAAAAAAGAATTAGAGAGTTATTGTGACCTTGAGTTTCTTAAAACGCAGGGAATCTTTAACCCCGAAAGATTAATCCCTTTGATCACCCGCCATATACAAGGGAAGCAAGATAGCACATTTGAAGTATGGACTTATTATTGTTTCCAAAAATGGTATAAAAAATTTTATTTATGATATCTTCATTCAGTATATAAAAAATAAATAAATTTAATTATCAATGTCAAAAACACTTTTCATTGTTGTAAATGTAGATTGGGCTTTTCTTCTTTTCCGTCTCCCCGTAGCTCTGGCTGCCTTAAAAGAAGGTTATAACGTAACTATTATTACTAAAGATACAGGAAAAAAGTCTGAGATAGAATCCTACGGATTGCATTTTATTGAAGTCCCATTTGACCGATCAGGTACAAATCCATTTCATGAGATGAAGTGCATCCTGTCATTAATCAAGTTATACCGGAAAAATAAACCCGATATTATTCATCATGTTACTTTAAAAGCTGCAATATTAGGCAGTATTGCGGCAAAATGCAGTGGAAATCGCGCTGTTGTCAACGCTATTAGCGGATTTGGCTACAATTTCACAACCGGTCGCAACGGGCTAAAACAAAAAATAATTCGTCAACTGATGAGGTTGGCTTTTAAGAGCCGGCATTTTCATTTTATTTTGCAGAATCCCGATGATGTCCGGCAGATTTCCGGTCTACACTATGCGCCGGAAGAAAATATCCATTTGATAAAAGGATCCGGAGTAAACCTGTGCCAATTTTCGCAGGAGGAAGAAATAGTAAAAGAAAAAATACAACTTGTTCTTCCCTCCCGAATGCTGTACGATAAAGGAGTTATCGAATTTATTGAAGCGGCAAAAAAGATAAAACCGCGCGTTTTCGACAAGGCGGAATTTATTCTGGTTGGCGATTGCGATGACATAAATTTATCCGGCATCTCGCGCGAAAAACTATTGACAATGACCGATAATCCCTATATACAATGGGTTGGGTTTAAACAAAATATGTTTCAAATCTTATGCGACGCTGATGTTGTTGTATTGCCTTCTTACCGCGAAGGCTTGCCGAAATCGCTGATTGAAGCGACTGCCGTCGGGCGTCCTGTTATCACTACCGATACGCAGGGATGCCGGGAATGCGTCATTGAAGGTTATAACGGCTATTTGGTCCCCGTCAAGGATACGGAGCTGTTATCGCAACGGATGGAAACTTTAATTAATGATTCCGAGACACGAAAAGGAATGGGAAAAAACAGCCGGCTTTTAGCTGAAAGGGAATTTTCTATCGAAAAAGTAATAAAAGCGCATCTTGCTATTTATGATGCAATTCATAATTCATAATTCTCAATTAACATACTATCTGATAACCATCGCTATCCTCTTTCTGGCGATGTTGCTGTATTTGAAAATAGCCGTTAAGTTTAACATTATCGACAAGCCCAACGAACGCAGTTCACATAATTATGTTCCTGTGCGAGGTGGCGGAATTGTTTGGTGGATAGCCTCCGTTGTCTGTTCGTTGTTCTATCTGCCTGAAAGCGTTTATTTTCTTACCGGTATCACGCTGATTTCCGCCGTCAGTTTTTGGGACGATATTGCATCCTTACCCAATAGTATCCGGATAACCATCCACTTCCTTGCTATCAGCATCCTTTTTTACGGATTGGGGATATTCCGGATTTTATCCTGGCGGCAAATTCTCGTTGCCTACATTTTCGTTGTGGGAATATTGAATGCCTACAACTTTATGGACGGCATCAATGGAATCACCGGATTGTACAGTTTGTCGATTTTGATTGCCTTACAATATGTTAACCTGAAAATTCTTCATTTCACTCCGCCGGACTTTATCAACTATGCCCTTTTAGCCTGTATCGTATTTCTGTTTTTCAATTTAAGAAAGGAAGCTAAATGCTTTGCAGGAGACGTTGGCAGCATGGCTATTTCGTTCTGGATTGTCAGTCTGTTACTTCAATTAATGATGAAAACGCATTCCGTTGTCTGGATTTTATTTTTAACGATTTACGGAATCGATTCGGTTGCTACCATCCTGCATCGCTTATACCTGCGGCAGAATATTTTCAAAGCTCACCGCATGCACTTCTATCAGGTATTGACGAATGAGCGGAAAATTTCGCAAATAAAAGTTGCTACCACTTATGCGTTGGCGCAACTCCTTATCTCTTCTCTGATTATTTTTTTTTATCAATGGCGACGGGAGGCGACATGGACGATAGGAATTTTCCTGATGATTTTGTGCAGTTTGATTTATTTACTGAAGTTTAGAAAAAAAGGACTTTCGTTAGAAAACATGTAGATAGCAGTTTGTGAAAATAAAAAGTTTTTGTACTTTTGCAGGAAATTTTCATAGATGATCCGGACTTTTTTTAAACCTTTTATAGCGCTCATAATCATCACAGTAACCCTTACCTTCGTGCAGGTGATTGCCGATTTGTCGCTCCCAAACTACATGGCGCATATTGTCAATGAAGGAATTACCAAACATGATATCCCGCTTATTCTTCATAATGGAGGAATTATGCTGTTGATCGCTTTAGGCGGTATCAGTTGTGCAATCTCCGCCGGATTTCTTGCTTCCCGCATCGCTTTAGGCGTTGGAAAAAATATCAGGAACGCCCTGTTTTCCAAAGTAACTCATTTTTCAGTTCCCGAATTTAACCGTATCGGCACTTCTTCGCTGATTACCCGGACTACAAACGACGTTATGCAGATTCAAAATGTAACTTTTATGATGCTGCGAATGTTGCTACGTTCCCCGTTGATGTGTATCGGTGCCGTAATCATGGCTATTCAAAAAGATAAAGGGTTGTCAATCCTTTTGTTGTCGATATTGCCCGTCGTGATTCTCGTCATTTTGCTTATCAACAAAAAGGCGATGGTTTTATTCCGGTCTATTCAGAAAAAAATAGACCGAATCAATCTCGTATTGCGTGAAAATTTGGTGGGCATACGCATTATCAGGGCTTTCAGCCGGGTGGGTTATGAAAAGCGGCGTTTTGCGGAAGCCAACAGCGATTTGGCGATGACTGCCACGCGGGTAGGTCGCTTGATGGCTGTGCTCGACCCGATTATGATTATCTCAATGAACGGACTATCCATAGCCGCCGTTTGGATGGCGTCGTACCGGATCGATGCAGGCAGTTTGGAAATCGGCGATATGCTGGCTTTTATCCAGTATGCCACCCAGATTCTCATGTCGCTGATGATGGCAACCATGATGTTTATCTTGCTACCACGCGCATTCGTTTCGGCTGAGCGCATTGGTCAGGTTTTATCGACCGAATCGGAAATAGCCGATCCGGAAAAGCCGCAAATAGTTTCGGGAAAGAAAATCCAATTAGCTTTCAGGAAAGTTACTTTCAGGTATGAACATGCTGAAAATCCTGCGGTTAACAATGTATCTTTTTCTGCGCAATCTGGGGAAACAATCGCAGTGATTGGCGGTACCGGTTCGGGCAAATCGGCATTGGTTAATTTGATTCTTCGTTATTATGATGTGGAAAGCGGTGAAATCCTGCTCGACGGCATCGACATCCGGTCAATGACGCAGGAAGAGTTGCGCAGCCATATCGGTTATGTTCCGCAATCGTCCGTCCTGTTTTCCGGAACAATCGAAAGCAATATCCGGATGGGCAAACCCGATGCAACGGACGAAGAAGTCCGCCGCGCCTGCACGATTGCGCAAGCCTCGTCTTTCATCGAGCAGATGCCAAACGGCTATCAATCGGATGTTTCTCAAGGTGGTACCAACCTGTCCGGAGGGCAGAAACAACGCTTGTCGATTGCCCGCGCGCTGGTCGGAAAAAAAGGAATTTATATTTTCGACGACAGCTTTTCTGCGCTCGATTTCAAGACAGACGCCCAACTGCGTGCCGCATTGAAAAATGAAACGGAAGATGCTATCGTTATTATTGTCGCTCAACGGGTAAGCAGCATATTGCATGCCGACCGTATTCTTGTGATGGACAAAGGAACTGTTACTGCGACCGGTACGCATACGGAACTCCTGAAATCAAGTCCTTTGTACCGCGAAATCGTATTGTCTCAATTATCGGAAGAAGAAATCAATTGATATGGCAGCAAACAATAATACGCCCCCGAGAGGATTGATAAAGCGCGGCACTGCGGTACGCCCCGGTCGCGGACTGTATATCTCCGCCGAAAAATCGAAAGACTTTAAGGGTACGCTGAAAAAATTGCTTGCCTACCTGAAACCGCAATATAAAGGATTAATCGTTGTTCTTTTATTTACGTTGCTTGCTACGGCTTTTAATATCATCGGTCCCAGAGTGTTGGGATTGGCGGTCGATAAATTATTCGAAGGAGTGATGGGGAGAATCAACCACGTTCCCGATGCGCATATCGATTACCGCTATGTGGCGAATATCCTGTTTATTCTGTTGGGATTATATGCGTTGAGTTCCCTGTTTTCCTATATGCAGGCATACATGATGGCGGGTATTTCTCAAAAAATTATCCAACGTATGCGTAACGATGTCAGTGAAAAGCTGCATCATCTGCCGCTTAAATTCATCGACAGCAAAACGCATGGGGAAATTCTCAGCCGCGTAACCAATGATATTGATACCATTAGCGCTACGTTTCAACAAAACCTGATTCAGCTGACATCCTCTTTTTTCATTCTGATTGGCATAACAATCATGATGCTGATTATCAGTCCGATGTTGAGTTTAGTCACTTTTGTTACGCTGGCGCTCAGTTTGTTCATTGCCTCGTTTATTACCAAACGTTCCCAGAAATATTTTATGGGACAGCAACGGACGCTGGGCGAGTTAAACGGGCATGTAGAAGAATTTTACGGCGGATATACCGTTGTCAAAGCATTCAATTACGAAAAAGAAGCGATTGACGGATTTGAAACAATCAATTCCCACCTGTATTCTGTCGGGTGGAAAGCGCAGTTTATGTCGAGCATCATATTTCCACTGCTCAATTTTATGAGTAACCTTGCATTTATAGGAATCTGTATATTAGGCGGATATATGACTGCAATCGGAAGAATTTCGCTGGGTTCTGTTCAGGCGTTTCTTAATTATTCCCGGCAATTCAATCACCCGATTATGCAGGCGGCAAGTATCGTGAATATTTTTCAGGCGACCATTGCCGCTGCCGAGCGTGTGTTCGAGATATTGGATGAACCGCAGGAAATTCCCGATCCTGCGAATCCGAAGCACATAGAAAATCCGGAAGGACACGTACAGTTCAACAAGATTAAGTTCCGCTACAACCCTGAAGTTCCGTTAATAGAGAATATCAGCCTTGAAGCCAACCCCGGACAGATCATTGCCATTGTCGGACCGACGGGAGCCGGAAAAACCACATTGGTCAACCTGCTGATGCGTTTTTATGAATTGGACGCCGGCAGTATTACGGTCGATGACATCAACATTACTGAACTGACACGCAAGGAATTGCATCGCCTTTTCGGAATGGTGCTTCAGGATACTTGGTTATTCAAAGGAACAATTCGGGACAATATTGCTTACGGAAAAGAAGGATCAACAGACGAGGAAATCATCCGCGCTTCCCAAATAACGATGGCTGATAATTTCATCCGCACCTTGCCGGATGGTTATAATACGGTTATCAATGAAGAAGGAAGTAATATTTCGCAGGGACAGAAGCAGTTGCTGACTATTGCGCGGGCAGTATTGGCAAATCCCCGCATACTGATTTTAGACGAAGCCACCAGCTCGGTGGATACCCGCACGGAAATGATGATTCAACAAGCCATGAACCTTTTGATGAAAGGGCGCACCAGTTTTGTGATTGCCCACCGGTTATCGACTATTCGCGATGCTGATTGTATCTTGGTAATGAACGAGGGTAGCATTGTTGAACAGGGGACGCATCAAAAACTTCTGAACAAAGACGGATTTTATGCACGGCTTTATAACAGTCAGTTTGAGAAGACCTAATAAGTTGTTTTACTAATTTATATATTTGAAAATCCAATAAACATATTATTTATTCACCTGAAACTGCTTATTACCGGTTTTGAAAAAGTCCACGATTTGATTGGCGGCGGCAATTCCGGCATTATTATTCGCTTCGGCAGTCTGAGCGCCCATCTTTTTAGGAGTCGAAAAATAGCGTTGCGGAAATTTTTCTTTCAATTCCGCATCGTTTGAAGGAGTAATATCCGTCAGATATTTGAAATCGGGACGAGCTTCCATCAGTTTCACTAAATCTGCTTCGTTAATGACTTCTTTGCGGGCAGTATTAATCAAAATGGCTTTTTTCGGCATTCTTTCCAACAAAGCGTAGTTGATTGAATTTTTCGTTTCTGGGGTTGCCGGAATATGGAGCGAAACATATTGACATTTTGTATATAATTCATCTACTGATGCAAGCGCCTTAACTCCATCCTTTTCAATAGCTTCTAAAGGAACAAATGCATCAAAAGCATAGACTTCCATTCCGAATCCTTTGGCGATGCGGGCTACATTCCGTCCGACATTTCCATAAGCGTGAATACCTATTTTCTTACCCAGCAATTCCGTACCTGAATTTCCATCAAACATGCTGCGAATGGCATATACCATCATACCAAAAACTAATTCGGCTACGGCGTTCGCATTTTGTCCGGGCGTATTCATAACTACTACTCCGTGAGCCGTAGCTGCATTCAAGTCCACATTGTCGTATCCGGCGCCGGCTCGAACAACAATTTTCAACTGTTTGGCTGCATCCAAAACTTCGGTGTCAATTTCATCACTGCGGATGATAATGGCATTCACATCTTTTACGGCATCTAATAATTGCGATTTATCCGTATATTTTTCTAATAAAATAAATTCAAATCCTGCACTATCAATGACTTGTTTGATTTTCTGAACAGCGTCTGCTGCAAAAGGTTTTTCTGTTGCAATTAAAATTTTCATATTTTTATTTTTTATAAATTATTAACTCTCAACTCTCAACTCTCAACTCTCAACTCTTAACTATACCCTGTCGTTTCGCTTTCACTTCTTTTATTGTTTCATCCAGAAGCCGGAATAAAGTTGTCTTTTTGTCTTTCGATATTGCGCCATTTTCAAAATCGATTAATATAGAAACTACATCCTGAGCAGAAATCATTCGCATCAAAGTAAGCATTTTATGGGCAATTTGCTTGATGGTTTTGTTGTCTTTCTTTTGAAAAGCAATTTCCATAAGCTCTTTATCTTTAAGCGCTTCTTCAATAAACGAATCAATTATTTTTGTAGCGGCTTCCTTATCGTCTGCTACGAAATCCATCATTTTTTGCCATTCTGATTCACCTTTCTCCGAATAAGCCTGATCTTGTTTAAGTTCGGAAGAAGTATATTTTTTTATAACATCCAGTAACTGTTGCACCGAAAACGGTTTAAGAAGAAATTCACTAAAGCCTGCAGCTTTTACTTCTTCTTCCGACTTCTGAGAATCTGCCGAAAGAGCGATAATCGGGACGGTAGCAGCTTGAGGAAAATCCATATTCCTGATTTGTTTTAGCAATTCAAATCCTTCCATATCAGGAATATGAATATCAGTAAAAATGATATCTACCGGTTTCTCCTGCAAAAGGTTTAGAACTTCATAAGCGCTTGAACAGCAAATGTAAGGTAAACCTTCTCTTTTCATCAATTCGGAAACCAGATTCAATTGCACGCGGTCGTCATCCACAAACAAGATTCTTCCGGAAGAAACATCAGCAATCTTATCCGATTGAAGAACCTGTTTTTCCGTAACGGGAGTCAAGGGAATAATCAGCGTAAAAATGGAACCTGTTCCATGTTGGGATTCTACTTCAATAGTTCCTCCCAGCAAGGTAGCCAATTGTTTGGAAATAGGCAATCCCAATCCCGTACCTTCCTCTTCTTCTCCGGGTTTACCTAAGCGCACAAATTCATCAAAAATTTTAGGTAAATCCGCAAGGTCTATCCCTTGTCCATTGTCTTGTACGGAAATCTTCCATTGATTTTGTTCCGCTAATGAAGTGATGAGGAAAATCTTCCCTTTTTCCTTCGTAAATTTTATTGCATTTGAAAGTAAATTATTTACTATCTGGCGTATATAATAAGGGTCGCTTAAAAATGTCTTTGTTTCTTCAAGACTTGAATTAAGTTCAAATGCCAATTCTTTCTTTTGTGTCAAAGGGAGAAAACTTTCATAAATATTTTGAATCAGTGAAGCCGGCGAAAAGGCAACTGCCGTTAATTGCGGCTGCACTTTTTCTACGGAATGAAAATTCAGCAGATTACGCACTAAGTCCAGAATATGCGAAGCGGATGAGTGCATATTGTTAAGAAAATACTTCTGTTTTTGAGAAAAGGAAATATCTTCCCGCAGCAAATCAAGAAATCCGATAATCGAACTAATCGGCGCTTTAATATCATGTGTTATCGTATAGATCAGTTGTTCACGCGACGCCAGCAATTTTTCCGCATGTTTATTCGCTTCTTGGATATTTTTTTGTAACCGTTGCGACTTGTTTAGCGATTGTACGGTCCATGACATAAAAAATATAGCGACCATCAAAGCGGAAAAACCGACAATTGCCACCAGAGAAGTTGACCGTCTCAAAGCTCCGTTCTTTTCTTTCAAAACATCCAGATTGGCTTGATATTCCCGTTCTTTCATCGCATCCATTATGTTATTGATTTGGGTTGCGGCAAGCTCTTTGATAATATACAATTCGTGTTGGCGGGTAAGTAATTGGTGAGTGATTTGAGAATTTTTCGTTTTGGCGTGTTTATCAATCTGATTAATAAAATCAATGATCGTATCGCTTAAGAGGGGAACGGATAATTTTTTTGTTTCGGAAACAGAACTTTTAGATATGTGGGTAAGCGTATCGTTGCTTGATTTAACAACATCCTTCACTCGCTGAAAAAAACCTTTTTTTTCGGGTATAACATGAACGGTATCGCCTTTTTCCTGAGTTACACTTGCCAAAAGGTCTTTCAGTCTATCGGTATCGCCTCGGGAAATAGCTGTCCTTTTCGTGAATCCTTTTACAACATTTTTATTTATACTCGCCATTAACTCAAACATTTCAACTGCGTATTTCCGTTTTTGCGAAAGTAATGTAGAAAGGCTGTCGATGCTGACATTGATAATCGTATCGGTTGAAGTAATCCGGAGAGAATCAATTTGTTTAAATACACGGTTAGTCAAAGAATCATATTCCAGTTTCAAATTTCCATTGTCGTCGGAAAAAGCTAAGAGGCTGGCTGTTCCTTCTGCTTGATACATAGTAGTGAGCGTGTTGCTTAAATCGATCAGTTCTTTTTTCAGGATGGAATTATCCTGACTTTCCTGATGCGATTTAATAACTTCGAAATAAATCGTGACAACTCCCGTCATAGCTAAAGCTACTAAAAGGCAATAACCTACGATTACGATAACTCTGGTGTTTATCAAGGAAATTTTCATGCGTTTAATTTATTTTTCGATATTATACAATGACATGCGTTTATATAAAGTTTTACGATCGATCTCCAGCAATTCGGCAGCTTTGGATTTATTATTATTCGCTTTTTTCAGCGCTTCCTTTATACGCTCCCGTTCTTGGATCTCATTCACATTCAAAGTATTTGGATGTTCTTGAAAATAAATGTCAGGTATTGTTTCTTTCAACAAATCCGCTTTAATAATTTCTTCCTGAGTAACAAGAGTTAATCTGAAAACAGCATTTTTTAACTCTCTGATGTTTCCTGGCCAATGATACGATTGAAAGAGTTCCATAATGTCGTTGTCAAATCCAATCACATTTTTGCCAATTTCCCGATTCGCCATTTGCAAGAAATGATGCGCAAAAAGAGAAATATCTTCCTGACAATTCTCAAGCGTTGGTATTTGAATCATAAATTCATTCAACCGGTGAAATAAATCGGAACGGAACTTGCCGGAAGCGATTGCTTTTTCCATATCTTCGTTGGTTGCCGTAACAATCCTCACATCGACCGGAATTTCCTTATTAGCGCCAACCGGTTTGATTTTCTTTTCCTGAAGTACGCGCAATAATTGCATCTGCGTATCCACAGAGAGATTACCGACTTCGTCGAGAAACAAAGTACCTTTATTTGCTTCCTCGAAATGACCTTTTTTATCATGAATAGCGCCGGTGAACGACCCGCGAATGTGACCGAAAAAGTCGCTTGCCGATAATTCTTTCGACATTACGCCGCAATCAACGGGAACAAAGGGACCTGCAGCCCGCTGGCTTCTTTCGTGAATCAAGCGGGCGATATGTTCTTTTCCAACACCGCTGTTTCCTTTAATAAAAACGGATAAATTGGTCGGAGCAACCAAATCGACATATTCATATACCTTCTTGTATTCTACGGAATTTCCTCGTACAAATTCGATATTTTGACCGTTATTGCCGGATGAAGAATGGGGGTGGGTCGCTTTTTTTTCTTTTGACTTTTCAAAGGCTTGGATTTTTTTTAAGACTTCTTCCGGATTCAATGGTTTTGCCACATAATCATAAGCGCCTGATCGAATACATTCTACGGCGGTTTGAATATCAGCGTAGCTTGTCATTACAATGATAACAATATCGTTGTAAGATTCTTTGACCCATCTTATTAAGTCTAAACCACTACCATCGGGAAGACGTAAATCCGATATAATTAAATCCGGTTTCTGCTCTTGAATATTTTTCTTGGCATCGCTTATACTTATAGCTGTCCGGGCTTGAAAACCTTTTTTTAAGAACCAGGTTTTCAGCATCAAACCTAATGTTACTACGTCATCTATGATCAGTACATCCTTCATTATAGAGTTGTAATTTATAAAAAATTATCTCTTAGCCAAATGACTTACAAAGTTAATACGAAAAGTCAAGAAAAAAAAATTTTCCGCTATTTTCATTAAGATTTTATGAAAAATGTTACCTTTGTCTATCAAAAGTAGATAATTTATGGAATATATTAAGACTGAGATAGACGGTTTATGGATTATTGATCCGTTGATTTTTGAGGATAAGCGCGGTTATTTCATGGAAAGTTATAAAAAAACGGAATTTGAAGAAATAATTGGTAAAGTGGATTTTATTCAGGACAATGAATCGAAGTCATCGTATGGCGTTTTTAGAGGATTTCACTATCAGGAGGGCGAAGCGGCTCAAGCTAAATTAGTGAGGGTAATACAGGGAAAGGTGTGGGATATTGCCGTTGATATTCGCAAAACGTCTGTCACCTTCGGAAAATATGTTGCAATCGACTTAACAGGAGAAAATAAACGGCAATTGTTTATTCCCCGCGGATTTGCACATGGTTTCCTTGTCTTAAGCGAAACGGCTGTCTTTTCCTACAAAGTAGATAATATTTATTCTCCCGCTCATGAAAGGACTATCAATTATATGGATTCCGACTTAGCGATTCACTGGCCGATAGACCAATCCCAATTGTTGTTGTCGGAAAAAGACCGCTTAGGAAAACGATTAAAAGAAATTGAACATATATGAAAGGAATAATTTTAGCAGGAGGAAGCGCTACCCGTCTTTTTCCATTATCCAAATCCATTTCTAAACAAATGATGCCGGTGTATGATAAACCAATGATTTATTATCCTTTATCAACACTGATGGTGGCAGAAATACGCGAAATTTTGATTATTTCTACGCCGCGTGATTTACCGATGTTCCAACAGCTACTCGGAACGGGAGAAAATTTGGGAATGAAGTTCGAATATATCATTCAACAGACGCCCAATGGTTTGGCGCAAGCATTTGTTCTGGGCGAAAAATTCATCGGCGATGACGCTGCTTGTTTGATATTGGGCGATAATATTTTTCACGGGCAAGGTTTCGGCAAAATGCTTCGGGAAGCCAAATCGGTAGAATACGGCGCTTGCATTTTCGGCTATGGCGTAAAAGATCCGAGAGCCTACGGAGTAGTCGATTTCGATGAGACTGGGAAAGTGATTTCCATTGAAGAAAAACCGGAACATCCTAAATCCAATTATGCGGTACCCGGCTTATATTTCTACGATAATTCGGTCGTTTCACGCGCTAAAGCCTTAAAGCCTTCAGCCCGGGGCGAATATGAAATCACCGATCTCAACCGTACCTATCTGGAAGAAAACCGGTTAAGAATACAACTTTTTACGCGGGGATTTGCATGGTTAGATACAGGGAATTGCGATAGCCTCTTGGACGCATCTAATTTTGTAGCAACCATACAGAAGCGGCAAGGATATTATATTGCTTGTATTGAAGAAATTGCATGGAGAAATCGATGGATCGGCGACGAGCAATTAAGTAAGTTAGGGAAAGAACTTGATAAAACCGAATACGGACAGTATATTCTTTCTTTATGTCATTGAAATATTTAGCATAATAAAAAAAATTAGTACTTTTGTGAAATGAAAATAAAATAAGACTTGATCATGGAAAAAACAGGAAAAAAGCCGTCGAAAGAATTGTATAATGAACTGACAGAAGTGTTGTTACATAAGTCTGGGATGTAAAAAGAAACGATTTATCGTACAGCATTAAAACGTTGGGTATCTAAGAATTTGGACTTGCTTACGCCTGCCGAATTACAAAAATATGAAAGTATAATCTTATGAAACCCTTCGTTATTTACTTACTAAATTTGTACTCATAGGATTTACGTCAAACGATGTTGAAAATTCGCTTTATTTAGAAACAACGGATATGGAAGATAATATTCAATATATTATCAGTAATAAATTTCACTGTTTTTACTTTATAACAAACAATCGTAAAGATTATGTTTATTTTTCCAATATTGAGGTCTTGACTCCAAAAGAAATTAGGAATATTAATCAATAGAAAAGTTGCGAAACAATGGCATTATTAGCCAATTAAAAAAACAGCAAAAATGAATAATTATTTAGTGACCGGCGGCGCCGGATTTATCGGTTCCAATTTCGTGAAATATTTGTTGAAAAAGCATCCGGATATTCAATTGGTAATACTGGATAATTTGACTTATGCAGGAAATCTTGGAACAATCAAAGATGATTTAACCGACCCGCGAACGGCGTTTATCAAGGGAAATATTAATAATCCCAAAGTTGTCAAGGATATTTTTGAAAAGCATCCGATCGATTTTGTGGTTAATTTCGCAGCAGAGAGCCATGTGGACAGGAGTATTGAAAATCCGCAATTATTCCTGAAAACAAATATTTTAGGAACTCAGAATTTATTGGATGTTGCCAAAACGTCATGGACGACAGGGAAAAACGAATCCGGCTATCCGGTCTATCGCGCAGGAGTTAAATTTCTTCAAGTATCGACCGATGAAGTTTACGGCAGTCTGGGGGAAACAGGCTATTTCACAGAGACGACGCCCTTAGATCCGCGCAGTCCGTATTCGGCGTCCAAAGCCGCAGCCGATATGATTGTCATGGCTTACGCCGAAACGTATAAAATGCCGGTGAATATCACGCGCTGTTCCAATAATTACGGACCGTTTCATTTTCCTGAAAAGTTGATTCCGTTGATTATTAAAAATATTCTCGAAAAGAAAAAACTTCCGGTCTATGGCGACGGATCCAACGTACGCGACTGGCTGTATGTCGAAGATCATTGCAAAGCGATCGACAGTGTGTTGCTTCACGGTCGCACGGGCGAAGTTTATAATATCGGAGGACATAATGAGAAGAAAAATATCGATATTGTCAAATTAGTGATTGCAACTGTTAAACGGTTGATGGAAGAAAATCCCGCTTATAAAAATGCCTTGAAAGGAATTGATCTGCAGCAGGATAATCTCGACTGGATTACCGGCGATTATTTGATTGCTTTCGTTAAAGACCGTTTAGGACATGATCGGCGTTATGCTATTGATCCTGCAAAAATTACTAAGGAATTGGGTTGGTATCCGGAAACCAAATTCGAAGATGGAATTGTGACAACCATCCGGTGGTATCTTGAAAATCAGGATTGGGTGGAAAGAGTGACTTCCGGCGATTATCAAAAATATTACCGGCAAATGTATGGAAACAGGTAATTTAATTAAATTTGCCGTTGCCGGTTGCGGACATATCGGGAAGCGTCATATTGAAATGATTCAGCGAAATCCCGAAGCAGAGTTAGTTGCAATTTGCGACATCCTGCCTTTGGAACATTTAGGTTTAACCTCGCTAACCACTTACTTCCCTTCCCTCGAATCCTTGCTTTCATCCGCCCCTCCTTTCGACGTTCTGAACATTTGCGTTCCAAACGGTTTACACGCGGCGATGGCTATTCGCGGAATGGAAACCGGTCATCATGTAGTCATCGAAAAACCAATGGCGCTAAATACGGAAGAAGCCGGAAAAATTCTTACCGCTGCAGACAGCTACGATAAAAAAGTTTTCTGCGTCATGCAAAACCGCTATTCTCCTCCTTCGGTTTGGATCAAAGAAATGGTTGATTCCGGAAGGTTAGGAAGAATATTTTTAGTGCAGATCAACTGCTTCTGGAATCGCGACGCCCGTTACTATCAGCCCGATTCCTGGCATGGAAACGAAACGCTGGATGGAGGAACGTTGTTCACTCAGTTCTCACACTTTATCGATTTGATGTATTGGCTGTTCGGCGATATTCAAAACATCCATGCCCGTTTCATGGATTTTAATCATCAAACGCTGACGGATTTTGAAGACTCAGGCGTAGTTATTTTCGATTTTATGAACGGCGGATCGGGCGTTTTCAATTATTCAACTTCGATTTATGATACCAATTTCGAAAGTTCGGTTACGATTCTTGCTGAAAATGGAACGATTAAAATCGGCGGACAATACATGAATGAAGTCTCCTATTGTCATGTAAAGGATTATTTGATGCCGGTTTTAGCGCCTACAAATCCGGGAAACGATTACGGAACTTACAAAGGTTCTGCCCAAAATCATCATTTAGTCATTGATAATGTTGTGAAAGTTTTGAAAAATCAGGAAGAAGAAATTACTACCAATGCCGGTGAAGGCTATAAAGTCGTTGATATTATTGAGCGGATTTACCGGTTGAAACCCTGTCAAATGCAATCATAAATAAATCCGTAGCTTTCCAATTCTTTTTTGTCGTAAATATTTCGTCCGTCAACTATTACAGGCGATTTCATGGTTTTCTTGAGTACTCCCCATGCGGGCAAACGAAATTCTTTCCATTCGGTCAAAAGACATAAGGCATCTGCATCCAACGCCGCATCATACATATCTTTAGCATGGAAAATGCGGTTGCCCAACCGCCGTCCGGATTCTTCCATTGCCGCAGGATCATATACCCTGACGTTACAACCGGCTTGCAGCAGCGACTCAATTAAAACCAACGCAGGCGCTTCCCGCATATCATCGGTTTCAGGTTTGAATGCCAAACCCCATAAAGCAATCGTTTTTCCTTTTAAATCATTTGCAAACAACGTATGCAACTTTTGGAATAAAATTGTTTTTTGTTTTTCATTAACCGCTTCGACTGCTTGCAATACTTTCATTTCATACCCTTTGTTGGATGCCAATTTGATTAATGCTTTGATGTCTTTCGGGAAACAGGAGCCGCCGTAACCGCAGCCGGGGTACAGAAATTTGCTTCCAATCCGGGAATCGGAACCTATTCCACGCCGTACCATATTTACATCAGCTCCAACCAACCGGCAAAGGTTGGCAATGTCGTTCATGAAAGAAATACGGGTAGCCAACATGGCGTTTGCCGCATATTTAATCATCTCTGCCGAAGGAATATCGGTATAAATCGTCCGGTAATTATTTAATGTAAACGGTTTATACAACCGCTCCATCAGTTCTTTGGCTTTCTCGCTCTCAGTGCCTACGACAACTCTGTCGGGACCCATAAAATCCTTGATGGCTGTTCCTTCTTTCAAAAATTCGGGATTGGATGCCACATCGAATGGAATGTCAAGATTTCGTTTGTGCAGTTCTTCGCTTATGATTGCTTTTACTTGCTGAGCTGTTCCGACCGGTACTGTGCTTTTCGTAACAATCAATACGTATTGATGAATGTGTTGACCGATTGTCCGCGCTACTTCCCAAACATAGCGCAAGTCGGCGCTGCCATCTTCATCCGGCGGAGTGCCGACAGCGGAAAATACCACTTCTACTTTATCTATGCAAGAGGTCAGGTCTGTTGTAAATTCAAGACGTCCTGCTTTGTGATTTCTTTTTACCAACTCTTCCAAGCCCGGTTCGTAAATCGGAATAATCCCTCTCTTCAAATTTTCTATTTTTTGAGAATCAATATCTACACAAGTAACGTTAATTCCCATTTCAGAGAAGCAAGCTCCCGTAACCAAACCTACATATCCTGTTCCAACAACTGCAATATCCATACAGATTTTTTTATATTATAAATTATGTAAAACTATGTTTTTTAGAATTATTATCAGGGTCTAAATCAGAGTAAGGTGAATTTTGACTGATAAATTCCGGTACGATTTCTTTCATCAACTTCACAATTTCTACATGATTATCGTCAGAAGTTGCAATCTCGATAAGATGAAATAGTTTAGGTATCACTTCCTCATAGTTACATTCGTCAGCCTTGCTGATCATAATTTTCTCATGATTTGTCGGCAGTTTCTTTTCTTTGTCGTACAATAATTCTTCATATAATTTTTCTCCCGGACGAAGCCCTGTAAAAACAATATCAATATCTTTATACGGCTCTAAACCGGACAGACGAATCATTGTTTCCGCCATTTCTTTGATTTTGACCGATTCGCCCATATCAAACACAAAAATTTCACCTCCCTTACCTAACAAGCCGGCTTCAAGCACCAGGTTGCAGGCTTCCGAAATTGTCATAAAATAGCGGATGATATTCGGATGGGTAACCGTTATAGGACCTCCCGCTTCAATTTGCTTGGAAAATCGAAGCATTACCGAGCCGTTTGAACCCAATACATTGCCAAAACGAGTGGTTATGAAACGCGTAGTTAATTCATCTTCCTTTTTCACCGGATTATGAGATAAATACTGAACATAAATTTCTGCAATCCGTTTCGAGGCGCCCATAACACTGCTCGGATTTACTGCTTTATCCGTGGAAATCATGACAAAACATTCCGCTTTGTATTTTATGGCTAAATCGGCTATATTTTTTGTTCCCAGCACATTAGCAAATATTGCCTCCGAAGGTTGCACTTCCATGAGCGGGACGTGTTTGTAGGCTGCTGCGTGGTAAATATACTGTGGAGCATATTGCTCAAAAATTATTTTCATTCGTTCGTAACTACGAACATCAGCTATAAATAGTTGTATTTTTACCGACGGGTAATTATCGTTTAACTCTAAACCTAACTGGTGTAGGGGACTTTCAGCTATATCACACAACAACAGTTTTTTAACTTTAAAACCACAAAGTTGCCGAACAATTTCGCTTCCGATAGAACCTGCTGCGCCCGTAATCAGAACGGTTTTATCATTTAGATTATGTTCAATGGATTCCGTATCTATATGAATCGGAAACCGCCCTAATAAATCTTCTATACGCAATCGATCTATTTTTTGAGTTTTCTTTTCTCCTGTTCTCCAATCATTTAGCGACGGAGCTGTCAACAGTTCGATTTTATTTTGCGTGCATTTCTCTATTAGTAACTGTTTTTCAGTATATTCCAGTTCTTCCGAAACTATCAGTAATGCACGAATAGTTTGAAGAGGTATCGCATTTGAAAGAAAATCATTTTTGCTATAAATAGGACAATTCAAAATTTTTTGATCGCTTATATGCGGCTCGGAAGAAATAAATCCGGACAATGAATAAGGTAGATATTCATTGTCGAGAATCATTCTGGCAATGGAGATATGGGTTAAATTCGTGCCGAATATCAGTAGCGGCAAATGTTTTTTACCGGTATGAAACGTTTTAAAATAATCAAAAAATAATCGCACGGTCATCCTGAAAAAAATAATTGCGCTAAAGCTCAATGCAAGATTAATAAAGACAGATATAGTGGAAACCATCGAAGAATTGGGAGATACAAATAACAGGATTGCCAATAAGACTGCATTGGCGCAGAGTAACGAGAAAAGGATACGCGGGGCGTCCCTGAATGACGAATAACGTAAAACGCCACGATAGGTTGAAAACAATAAAAAAAATAAGCAGTTTAACCCAACGCACAAAACCAACTTCACTGCAAACAGTTTCGGGAATAGCGGCTTTCCTGCTAAATTATCACACAAAAAAAAGGATACAGTAAAAATGATACTTATTAATAGCAAGTCTGTTATTAAGACTGTTTTTTTTGATAAGTATGGTAATGAAAGTATTCTTGTAACATACTTTCCCATTTTTTGTTGTAATAAATCCATTGCACTTTAGATCTTGATCATTAACTAATTAAGCAAAGTACTCACTTATAATTTTAATGCAAAGGTACGAAAAAATTAATAAAATGGCGAAATATTATTTTTTCGGCTAAGAAGAAGTTTAAAGCGCTATGAAATTATTTTATAGAAATAGAATAAAGTTGAATTTTTCATGTCAGATGAACTACCTTGCTCTCGGAGAGAGCCAACCTGCATAAGCAGTATCCTCAGGATAACATATCCTCTTTTCTACTGCCGCCCGACTTGTTTTTCAATGTCTCCTGTCTTCTTTTATAAAGATACCTGTCTTCTTTTACAAAGACAACCGTCATTTTCGCCTTTTACAATTTTCCCTCAAATACAAAATGCCGCGTACAGCGGAACGGATTTGATACCTGTTTCAAAACCAAAGTTTTTTGCCGAAATACGATAAATAGTTTCCGGCTTGTAGCGTTCACAAAAAACTTTCAACGATTTTGCTTTCACATTCTCACTCGATTTTACCTCTATAGGCGTTATATTTCCGACTTTGTCCTGAATTACAAAGTCAATTTCCGCTTTGCCTTCACTTTCCCAGTAAAAAGGCTCGTAACCTGAAAATGTCAAAGTATTCATCACATAATTTTCAGCCAATGAACCTTTTATGTTGTCAAAAGCGCTAAAACTGCTCAAATATGCCGCTTCGGGTATTTGATACTGGGCGGCAAGCAAACCAACATCGGAAAGATAAGCCTTGTAGAATGTTGGATTGGAAAATGCCGACAATGGAAAACCGGCTGCCGAAACCATCGTACATTTGCGGACAATGTCAGAGTTGAAAAGCCAGTCGAGCGATTCCTGATAGTCTTTTGCCCGCGCACCCGACTTGATAATTTTGAACTGAAATTTATGATTTTCCTTCGCCAATTGTGAAGGAATACTCTGAAAAGTAGCGATAGTTTTGCTCGTAAGCGCAGGCGTAGAATACTTGCCCATATCGGCAATGTAATTCGTAATAATATTTTGCTGTAAAGCACGAAGAAATGTAAAATCTTTATGTTCAATATAATGTTGCACTACTTGCGGCATTCCGCCGGTTTGGAGGTAGAGCAGGTAATATTCCATTAACTTGTTGTGTGAAAGAAATTGGCGATTTTCTGCAAAACATTCCCTTATCATTTTAGCGGCTTCATATTGTTCCAATGCCCACAAGAACTCCTCGAAATCAAGCGGATACATTCGCATTTGCATCACTTTTCCAACGGGAAACGAAAAACCGTCGCGGCGCAAAGCCACACCAAGCAGACTTCCGGCAGCAATGATATGATAGTCGGGCATTTGTTCAAAAAAATATTTTAGCGCATTCAGCGCGGCAGGACAGGATTGAATTTCGTCGAAAAAAATCAGCGTTTCATGCGGGAAAATCGTTTCACCCGTTTGTACCGAAATTTCGCGGATAATTCTGTGCGGTTCAAGATTTTGCTCAAAGATTTCTTTAAACGGCTTATTCAATTCAAAATTGATATTTACAACATTTTTGTACTCTTTTGCGCCAAAAGAAATAATGCTGTATGTTTTACCGATTTGCCGAGCGCCACTAACCAAAAGCGGCATTCGATAATCGCTTCGTTTCCATTTTGTAAGTTCCGTTACATTTTTTCGTTCCATAAAGTGTAGTATTTAGAACACAAAAGTAACGAATATTTTTTAAACGGCAAAATCAAAAATCAATTTATGGAGAGGACGCTGCGGCGAGCTTGGAAATGTTAAAAAATACAGCCGGACTGTACAACCCTTACAGTCCGACTGTATCTTTTAACATATTTTCATAATTTATAATTCCTGATTCCCGATTGCGTCGTCACCCTCACAATCAACACCTGCTGCTTGGGCAACCCGCTGATGGTGATAACGCTGTTTCCCCCTTTCGCCTGTTTCACCATTTTCCCCGAAACATCATATACCGCAACGCTTTGCACCGGAACATCCGATTTCACAATCACATCGCCGTTTTGAGAATAAACAACGATCGACGGAGCGCCGACCGATTCAATCGCCGTTTTATCGGCGGCATCCTGCGTCACAGTGATGCTTTGCGACATCACGCCCGGTATGCTGAAAACGACTAAGGCATGCCGAACATCAGCCGTCGGATTGGCGTCGGCTTTCATCAGCATCGCGTCATCGTCGCCCGAAGAAATCGTCAGCCACGACGCGGGGTTGCCGAGCGTCCAATGAGCGTCGGGATTATTGCACGCCACAGTGAACGTTTTTGTTTCGCCCGCAGCATTAAAGCTTAACATTGTTGGCGATACCAGCAGAAATTCACTCACATCCACCGTACAGGATTTGCCGGCGATGCTGTTGTAATTGTCATCGCCGGAATATTCCGCCGTATAGGTATGGATTCCTTGAGCGATTAAGGAGGAAACGACGTAAGTCGCTACGCCCGAATCGTCGAGCGGAACGATGGCGAGCTCGGTATCGCCTTCCTTGAATTCGACTGTACCGGCAGGGATTACTCCTATTCCAACATTATGAACCGTGGCGGTCAGCGCGACGTCGTTGTCCGAATAGTTGCCGCCGGCGGACGTCAGATTCATGTCGGGCGTGGCTTTATCAATAGTGAAAGTTCCGCTGA
>Ga0123357_10000441_pt1 | contig 39895 bp, 37 predicted proteins | sample TergutEmb28metaG_FD_89873 | JGI IMG/M metagenome (GOLD analysis project Ga0123357, IMG submission 89873) | Embiratermes neotenicus P4 segment gut microbial communities from Petit-Saut dam, French Guiana - Emb289 P4 | ecosystem: Host-associated > Arthropoda: Insects > Digestive system > Gut ...
TCCGACGAAAGGGCGAGTCTCGGTCGTCCCGTTTTAGGTGGTTCGCTTAAGTCCCTCGCGTTCAGCGGGTGTGTCCGAAGGCGCGAAGCGGCTAAGCGGTCGGATTGGTGGGAGAAGGAAACGAGGGTGTCATCCACCCGGCGGATCGGACCCTCCCTATAAGCAACTGGAGGTTATTATGAAGTTGGCAAAGAGCCTTTTGCTCAGTACAGCGGCGGGGCTGATCGCTGTTGGTGGAGCGCAGGCGGCCGATCTCCCCGTAAAGGCCAAAGCGGTCGAATACGTGAAGGTTTGCTCGCTCTACGGTCCTGGTTTCTACTACATCCCGGGCACCGACACCTGCATCAAGCTCGGCGGCTATATGCGCATTGACGTTCTTGGGAACACCAACGTGGACTCGAACGGCAACACCAATGGTGCCTCGGGAGCCCAGAACCGTTACACCAATGGTTACACCTGGCGTTCGCGCGCTGACGTGAACATCGATACCCGCACCGCGACCGAATACGGCGTGGTCCGCACCTTCTTCGATGCGGTCTATCAGTGGACTTCGGATACTTATGCTGCGAACGGTGCTGGCAGTCTGTATGGTCCTGTTGGGACTGCGGCGGGGCCGTACAATGCCGGTCAGGGCAATGTTGCTTATGGCACGGTTGGTGTCTGGTATGCGTTCATCCAGTTCGCTGGCTTCACGATGGGTAAGGCGGTTTCGCAGTTTGCGGCTCCGTGGACCATCTATCCCGGCAATACGGTTGACTCTCTGGTCGGCGGCGGCGGTGGCAACACCGGCGTGAACCAGTTCACCTACACCTTTGACTTCGGTCAGGGCGTGACGGCTTCGTTGGGCGTTCAGGATCAGTCTGGCTACACTCAGGCTGGCATCTTGAATACTACGGGCGCTAATGCGGTGAGTTTTGGTGCGAGCAATTATGCTGGAACGATGGCTCCTGACATCGTCGGCAAGATCCTGGTCGACCAGGCTTGGGGTCTGATCCAAGGGTCGTTCGCTGTGCACCAGAATCGGGCCGGTTACTATGGTAATGTGGAAGGCAACGGCGCTCCGCAGGATAAGTGGGGCTACGCTGGTCAGTTGGCCTTCTCGCTCAAGAACCTGCCGACTGGACCTGGCGACGTGATCAACGTCCAGGGCGTCTATACCAATGGCGCGACCCGTTATAACATCCAGGATCTGGCCAGCCCGGCTGGTTCAGCTGTGATGTATAGCGGTATCAGCAGCGTCGGCCTCGGCATGGCGCCTGACAGTGTCTACAGCGGAGCTGCTGGATCACAGCAGCATCTGGTCTCCACTTGGGGTATGCGCGGCGCGTTCACCCACAACTGGGATCCGTACTGGAACACCAGCCTTTACGGAGCCTACGCGTCGGTTCAATACGGCAATGGCAAAGACATCGTCTGCGCTGCCTTCCAGGCTGTGAACGCTGGCGTCACCAAGTGCAACCCTGACTACACGATCGGCCAGGTCGGCTTGGTTACTCGCTGGACTCCAGTCAAGAATTTGACTTTCTCGGCCGACGTGACCTACACCATGCTTGACCAGAACATGGCTGGTAAGGTGAATGTAACTACCGCTGGTGCTGCCGTCGGTAAGAATGGAGATTTCCAGCTGAAGGACCAGAATTCCTGGACTTTCCTGCTCCGTGCGCAGCGCAACTGGTAATCGCACCGGTCTGACGATCTCTAAAAAGGCCCCGGCGGGAAACCGCCGGGGCCATTCTCTGTTTTTTGGGGTCAGCTCAATGCCCGATGTGATGCTGGGTCAGGCGGGGCCATCACTGGTCGCGCCAGGATCTGGTTCCTGCAATTTTGTTCAGTCAAAGGCGCAAGGTAACGGCATGCCCGTCGGGTGATTTCCAGCTCCCGGCGCAAGCGGGCGGATAAACGATCAGATTTAATTTACGTTTGGCAGTTATATGAACGATTATAAATGTCGGGCCGGGGCGCCGGTACCCAGGCAGTTGATCTCAGGGAGCCACCTTCAGGAACCTCCGGTGATTGTGTTGCCGGAGGTTCTTGATTCTGAAAGCTTATTTACGGGCTCAGGCGCGGCTGGCGCGGAGCCGGGTGGGGCGGTAGGCGAGGCGGATATGGCCGGGGCAGTAGGATTCACCCTCGGACGCAGTATTTCCACAAAAACAGAAATCTGCGGCTCCAGGCGTGCTGATCGGCCAGCGGCACTGGTGGGGTCCAAGCTCAAGCAGGCTGCGGCGGTTGCCCTCATTGATGGAATCCGGATCCTCAGGGCTGGGCTGGGTGCCGAAGAGATCAAAGATCAGGACGAGGCGGTGAAGCTGTGGTCCGCGGCGCGGATTGGAGCGCGCAGAGGTGGGGCGTTTCTTTTTCTCGGCCCGTCGCCGGCCTCTTGCATCAATGCGGGTAAGGTTCAGGCGCGAGAGCTTGCCGATGACGGCGTTGCGGCTGACGCCGATATCGGCGGCGATTTCCCGGCAGGTAAGACCGGCGGCAAAGCCCTCTTTGAGGAGTTCGACGCGTTCCTCGGTCCAGGTCTGGCTGGAGTTTGGGGTGGCAGACATCATTGACGGTCCCAGTTGCAGTTTTCTGCTCTGACCGCCCGCAAACCGGCCCGGCGCCTAACGTCCATTGTCCCGAATCGACAGCAACCCGTCCTTGATTGCGAGACGGATGCCTTCCTCGATCAATGTCCGCGCGACGCCGGGAACGCTTGTGCCGTGGGTGCCCTGTCTCACCAGTTTCTCAAGAAAACCGATGGTCGATAGCGCCAAGGTCACAGGTATGCGGTCAGTCTCGGCTTTTTCGGTGGCCATGGTGGGAACGGTAATGGTTTATTAAGAGTCGTAAAAGTAACGATTTCGAGTCTATCCCGTCCTGTGGACAAGTCAAACGCTCGCCTTGCGGGCGCGAACAAACCCTCAAACATCGTTAATATCGTTAACAAATTCATCTTTCCCGGACCCTGCCGAGGGGCTTCCCGGGGCGTTTGCGGTTCGTTCAGGGAGACTCTCCGCTGTTCTTTTTTCTCTCCAAGACCGCTGGCCCGGTCCTGCTGCCGACCAATTTCATGATCGGGCTCGGCCTGATTGGCCTTGTGCTGCTGGCGACCCGCTTCAAAGCTGCAGGGAGGAGGCTGATGGCGGCCTCGATTCTGCTGTTGGCGGTCTGTGCCTATTCGCCGCTGGGTGGACTGCTGCTTTCGCCTTTGGAGAGGCGATTCCCGGCCTGGGAGGGTAGCGGAAGCGCGCCGGACGGCATTATCGTGCTGGGGGGGCAGGTCGATCCTGATCTCTCTGCGGACCATGGCAGGCCGGTGGTGTCGGGCAGGGGCGGCCGCATCATTGCCGCCGCGGAACTGGCCCGGCGCTATCCCAAGGCCCGGGTGGTGCTCGCTGGCGGCAGTTCCAGCCTGGTGCAAAGCGCGGAGCGGGAGGCCGACCACTCGGTCGCGCTATTGGAGAATCTCGGGGTGGCCAGAGAGCGCATTGTGGTTGAGCGCAACTCCCGCAACACTTATGAGAACGCCGCCTTTTCGAGGGCGCAGGTGCAGCCTCAGCCTGGTGAACGCTGGCTCCTGGTGACGTCAGCCTATCATATGCCGCGTGCGGTCGGTCTGTTCCGACAGGCTGGCTTTCCGGTTGAGGCCTATCCGGTGGACTGGCGGGTGGGTGAAACCATGTTCTCGATCGACGATGTCTCGGCGGCGCGATTGGGCCAGATCGACATCGCGGCGCGGGAGTGGATCGGCCTTGTTGCCTATCGCCTCGCGGGGCGGACCAGGGAGCTGTTGCCGGGGCCGAATGTCGGCAACCCCAAATAGTGGCTGTGGGGAGCCTCAAATCACGGGCAGGGCAGGGTGGTGAAGATCCTGACGGAGATTTGGGTTGGCCTTTTTACGGCAGCTTTGCTAGCCACGCGGGCGATGATGCGGTTTTGCACGGAAGAACTGAAGGCAATGGGATATGGGCGCACGGGAATTCGACATTGTGCTTTATGGGGCGACAGGCTTTACCGGCCAGCTGGTCGCGGAATATCTCAGCCTGCGCTACTCGGGTGATCCGACCCTGAAATGGGCGATGGCGGGCCGCAGCCCTGAAAAGCTGACCGCGGTTCGGGAGGCCATCGCTGCGCCCAGTGACATCCCCCTGATCGTCGCCGATGCCGCCGATCCGGCCTCGCTCAGGGACATGGTGGCGCGAACGCGTTCCGTGATCACCACGGTCGGCCCCTACCAGCTCTATGGCGCGGAACTTCTGGGCGCCTGTGTGGAAGGGGGAATCGACTATTTCGATCTCTGCGGCGAGCCGATCTGGATGCGGCAGATGATCGAACGCCACGAAGAGGCGGCCAGGGCCAGCGGGTCCCGCATTGTGTTTTCCTGCGGCTTCGATTCGGTGCCGTTTGAACTCGCCACCTTCTTTGTCCAGGAGGAAGCGAAACGGGTGTTCGGCGCGCCGGCACCGCGCGTCAAGGGGCGGCTGCGCGACATGCGTGGATCCTTCTCCGGAGGGACTGCGGCCAGTGCCAAGGCAACCTTCGACGCGGTTGCCAATGACCTCAAGCTGGTCAGGATCCTGGGGGATCCCTTTGCCCTTACGCCGGGATTCGTCGGCGAGAAACAGCCGCGTGCGAACCGCGTCATGTATGAGGAGGATCTCAAATCCTGGGCCGCGCCCTTCACCATGGCGCTGATCAACACCCGCAACGTCCATCGCTCCAATATGCTGATGGGTTTCCCCTATGGTCGCGACTTTGTCTATGATGAGATGGTCCTGACCGGGCCGGGCGAGCAGGGCGAGGCCAACGCGAAACGGGTGATGGCGGCAAATGCCGAAAAGACCGGTCCCAACGCCCTCAAACCGGGCGAGGGGCCGTCCAGAGAAGAACGTGAGGCGGGACTGTTTGATCTGCTCTATGTTGCGATTGCCGCCGACGGGCGTGAAGTGCGCGCCGGAGTCACCGGAGATCGGGATCCCGGCTATGGCTCGACCTCGAAGATGATTTCCGAATGCGCGCTGTGTATGCTGCGTGATGCGACTGACGTTGCCCCGGGCTTCTGGACCCCGGGTGCGGCGATGGGCCACAGACTGATCAAACGCCTGATCGATAACGCCGGTCTGACTTTCAGGGTCGAGACCTAGTTCATCGATTCCGAAATTGCGATCGTCTTCCGAATCGTGGGTTCCGCGCAAGATGGGCCCTGCAGTGGCGGCTTGATATGATTCGAACTTTGGAAACGATGAAGCAGCCTGCTGGTGACGAGTGCCATACCCTGGGGGCTGTTCATTGCAGCCTCCATCGCCACGATATTTCTCTGGAAATCGAACCCTTCCCAGTCCGAGTTTCGATTCGCTCCTTGGGCAGTCCTCCTGGTCCTGGCGCTGCTCTGTCTGGCGTCTGGTCTCATTATTCTCCGAGAGAGAAGGAATCCGATCCCTGCCGATCGCCATCGCGCGGCCGCCTATTGGACAATCCTGGGCTTTGCGGCTCGGCCTTATTTGGCTTGCATGGAGCATCAGCGGTTTCGCGCCGCAAGGCGTCAGCTCTGGCGCAAAGTGATTCGCTGCCGATTCGGCGAACTCCACCCTGAGGCTGCCCTCGTGCGGCAGAGCGCTGCGGTGACCAGGGTGAGGATCAGGATGTCTGTGAGCGGGCGGACAGGATTGCGGCTCTCTCTGGTCAAAACCACCGGGGCCAGAATGATATCCTGCAGTCAGAACAGGGACTCCTGAGGCGGCGGCTGAAAAGGTGCCGCACGCGAAGGTGAGCGCATTACGCGGCGCTGTGGAGGATGAGGTCCAGCTGCTTGCTGCTGTTCCAACAGGGCCGACAGGCTCGGTGCGGGCACGGAGACGGCACGGCTGATGCGGAAGAGCGAGCCTGGCGCCTGCCGCTCCGGGTGCGACACTTTGATGCCGGCGACATCATCCGCCACAACCCGGCCGCACGGTATAACCGTGAAGGTTGCATTTTCCTTGATCGGCATCCGCCGGATTAACGCCGTGGAAACCATAATCGTGTGATCTCAATTCCTTATGCGGGGTGAAGGTTTTCCGCGAGGATTTGAGCGATGCGCCTTTCGTGGCGTGCCCGGATCAGGAGGCCAGGAGTAGCGGACGGCCTCCCACAGGTTGCTGACAGCGCCGCCTCCCGGGTGGCGAATGCGCCCGCGCGCCACCCGGGTGGGGCGGGCGCAGTCAGCCTGCGTCATCTCGTCCGGGCGCTGGCACGAAAACGTGGGCTTATCACCCTGCTGACCATGCTGGCGCTGCTCTTTGCGGTTATCGGCGTCAATATGGTCACACCCCGCTATGGGGCGGAGACCCGCATTCTGATCGATGGCGGCGAAAATGTCTTCCTGCGGCCGTTGGAAGGACGTCTGGAGGAGCAGGTGCGGCCGGATGCCGAGGCTATGACCAGCCAGGTCCAGCTGGTGCTGTCACGCGATCTGGCACGGGAGATTGTCTGGAAGGACAATCTCCTCGAAAAGCCCGAATTCGATCCGGTCCTGCGCCGTCTCAATCCCATCAAATCTTTCCTGCTGCCTTTGGGCATTGGACGCGACCCGTTCAGCATGAGCCCTGAGGAGCGCGTGCTGGAGGCCTATTACGACCGCCTGAGCGCCTATGCGATCGACAGGTCGCGGGTCATCGTCATCGAATTCCAGTCCTTTGACCCTGATCTGGCCGCTCAGGTCGCCAATTCCATCGCCGATAGCTATCTCCTGTTGCAGCGCAATGCCCGCCAGGATCAGGTCAGGTCGGCCAAACAGTGGCTTTCTTCCGAAATCGAGCGCCTGCGCAAGAAGGTGTCCGAAGCCGAAACCCGGGTCGAGGAACTCCGTTCCGACTCCAGCCGGACTGTCGGCGCCGCCACCACTCTGTCCGACCCGCAGATGGGGGAACTCAACACCCAGCTCAACAGCGCCCAGGCGATGAAGGCGGATGCGGAAGCCAAAGCCCGGCTCATCCGCGAGATGCTGCGCGGCGGTGGCCCGGTCGAAGCCTCCGAGGTCCTGAATTCGGATCTGATGCGCCGGCTCACCGAGCAGCGGGTGACAAGGCGGGCGCAGCTTGCCGAAAAGTCTTCGACCCTGCTCGGCAATCATCCGCAGATCAAGGAACTGAAAGCGCAGCTCAATGATCTCGACAGCCAGATTCGCGCCGAGGCCGGCAAGATCTCGCGCTCTCTGGAGAATGAGGCGCGGATCGCCGGTGGCCGGGTTGAAAGACTGACGGCCAGCCTCGATCAGCTCAGGAAAAAGGCCTCATCGAGCAATGGCCAGGACGTGCAGTTACACGCGCTTGAGCGGGAAGCCAGGGCGCAGCGTGACCTGCTCGAATCCTATCTGGCAAAATTCCGGCAAGCCAATGCGCGGGAGAACATCGATGTGGTGCCGGCCGCGGGGCGCATCATCTCGACGGCGGTGGCCTCCAACAGACCGGCTTTTCCGAAAAAGCTTCCTATTGTGTTAATCGCAACGCTGGGAACGCTGTTGATAAGCTGTGGTGTGGTCGTCACCGCCGCGTTGCTGCGCTTCACTGCGATGGAGACCGCCGACGGCCAGGATGCGGTCCCGGCACCCATGGCCGGCGCGCCCGTCGAGAGTCCTGATGACTGCGACGAGGAACCGGACCAGGATATGGACGAAGATATGGACGATCTTGATCACGACCTTGACCTTGACCAGGACCTGGACGCGGATCTGGAGCAGGATCTCGACCCGGATCTGGACCCGGATCTGGAGCCGGAGCCGACGCGGGAGGATTCCGGCGCCCTGGCGGAGCAGCCTGTAACGCCGCTGGTCACGACAACGGTGCCAGCGAAAGTGCAGTTCGTCGCCCCCGAGAGACCTGGAACTCACCTCGCGGAGAAATGCGCCGCGGAGGCCTCGCTGGTGCCGGAACTGCCACGGTTCGAGGCAAGGGGGCAGGATATCGAAGAAGCCGCCGCGGCGCTCAAGAGCGAGCCGCCTTCGGCGGCTCGTGATGGTGCCGAGCTGAATGAGATCGAACAGTTGGCGCAACGCCTGCGCAAGACCTCGGCTCGCAAGGCAACCGTGCTCGGCACCGCCACAGGGGAGCGCATTACGCTGACGGCGCTGACGCTCGGCCGCTTCCTGGCGAGCGACCGACGAGTGGTGCTGATTGATCTGGCGGCCGCCAGCACGGCGGTCGCTGCGGCTTCGGGGCACCCCCTGACAGCGGGGCTCACCGAGCTGATCCAGGGCGAGGCGTCATTTACGGACGTGATCCGCAGAGACCGGATGTCGAAGCTGCATCTGGTTGTCGCCGGCCGCCCGGGCTTTGATCGTCGGCTGCTGCGCTCGGCGCATATCGATATGGCGATCGATGCCCTGCTTCAGGTCTATGAGTATGTGATCGTTGACGTTGGTGTCGCCTCCGATCTGCGCACTGAACTGATGACCAGTCATGCCTGCGCCGTTCTGGTGCCGGATCCGTCGCTGACACCACCGGCGCGTACGCGCCTCGTTACGCAGCTTGGGAAATCGGGCTTTTCCGAGGTGCTGATGCTGAGCGGAGCGATTAATCCGGCAGTGGCGTTCGAAGCCGGACTGCGGATGGCGGCAGCGTGATGGCGCTGCCGCCATCCGCCGAGGGCACGGAGTGGGCGCTGCACGAGATTTGAAGAGTGCCCAGTTCTGTTCGGCCGAGGCGAGGTGGCGGAGCGCGGGTAGCCGCTCCTGCGTGACGTGAGCGGCAAAATCCTGTCAACGGTCGCTTTCTCACGGTTGGGAAACAGAAGCTCTCAGCGGATCAAATCGCGCCCCCCACCACGATGGAGGGATGGAACCCCTTGCGGTTCCCGACTTCCTCGATTCAGATTGTCCTGTTCCTGTCAGGCCGGGAGTCACCGGCTTGTCCGGCTCCGCAGAGGTGCAGATCCGGCTTTCTTGACAGCAAAGCGGTTCCTGCGCGATTGTGCGGCACTTTGCAGGAAGGGGGGGCCTGTGCCGAGGCCATATGCGATATGGTCGATCGCTCAACTGGAAGCCGAATTTGAGCGGGTCCAGGATGAGGGCGATCGTCAGGGCCTTCAGGCGCTCAGGGAGGAACTGAGGCTGCGGACCACAAAAAGGTCGCGCCAACTCCTGGGCCTGGCGGACAGATTCGCCGGCTCAGCGGCCGGACCGGCGCGGCCCACGCAGGGCGCAGGTGGCCATAATAAGCACCCCCAGAATCAAGCCTCCGGGTCCAGGCAGTCACAGCCCCAAGGCGCGGCTGGCCTGAAACAGCCACAGCATCAAAGCGCTGGCTCAAAGCATCCCCAGCATCAAGGCAGTGGTCCCAGGCAATCGCTGCCACAAGACGGGGCTGGAGTGCAGCAGGCGCCGCCTCAGGGTGGAGGCCAGAAACAGACGCCGCCTCAGGCTGCGGCAGGGCCAAAGCAGATGCTGGCTCAGGGCGGGGCTGGGCCAAAGCAATCGCCGCCTCCGTGTGGCGGGACGAAGCACACGCAGCCGCAAGGTGCAGGTGGCCCGAAGCAGGCGTCGCCGCAAAACGCGCCTGGCCTCAGGCATGTGCAGCCACAGGGCGGGGCTGGGTCGAAGCAGGCGCCGCCTCAAGGTGGTGTCCCGAAGCCGACGCAGCCGCAAAGCGCGGCGGCGGGTTCAAAGCCGACGACGCCTCAAGCCACAGCCGCAAACGGGTCGCAGCCGCAAGGCGCGAGTGGGAATCGTGCCGTCCGTGATCGGCCGCGCCTGACGCCGACGGAGGAGCAACTGAATGCCGTCGACCAGTTCAAAACGGGCGGGTCGCTCAAGATCAACGCCTATGCGGGAACCGGGAAAACATCGACACTGGAATTTCTGGCGCATAGCACCGGAAGGCGCGGTCAGTACATCGCCTTCAACCGGAGCATCGTCAATGACGCCAGGGAGAAATTCCCCTCCACGGTGAACTGCTCGACCACGCACGCCATGGCCTATCGCGCCACCCCGTCGAGCTTCAAGCACGACGAGAAGATGACGCGCAGAATCGGTCCGCACCAGCTTGCGGAAGTCCTCAAGCTGAAGCGATGGCAGGCCGACAAGAACCATGTCTTCCAGCCGAGGTCTCTGGGCTTTCTGATCCTGGAAACCCTGCGGCACTTCATGCAGAGCGCGGACCGGGAACCCGGCGCCGAACATGTGCCGAGTCACGGATCGCTGACTGCCGCGTCGGAAAAGACTCTGGCAGCCGTTGCCGAATTTGCGGTGCGCGGGGCCAAACATGTCTGGAAGCGCATGACGGATCCGCAGGACGTGCTTCCGCTCGGCCATGACGGCTATGTCAAGCTGTGGGCACTGGGCCACCCCAGGATTCCGGCTGATTTCATCCTGCTCGATGAGGCCCAGGACACCAATCCGGTGGTGCTCGATGTGCTGCGGCGACAGTCCGCGCAGATGATCTATGTCGGAGACCGGTACCAGCAGATCTACCAGTGGCGCGGCGCGGTCAACGCGATGGAGAAAATCGACACCGACAAAAGTTCCTACCTCACCATGTCCTTCCGCTTCGGCAAGCCGATTGCCGACGTGGCCTCGCGGATTCTGGCGCTGCTTGACGAGACCCACACCATCACCGGCAATCCGAAGATTGCCAGCCGGATCGGGCGGGTGACGGCACCGGATGCCATTCTTGGACGCACCAATGCATCAACCATCACGGCGCTGATCAACAGCCTGATTGAGGGAAAGAGACCTTATCTGGTCGGCGGCACCGGAGAAGTGATCGAGATGCTGAAAGGCGTCGCGGATCTCAAAAAGGGCATGCAGAGCACGGTGCCGGAATTCTTCGGGTTCAATTCCTGGACGCAGGTGATCGATTTCTCCAAGAGCGATGAAGGCCATCACCTGACCACATTCGTCAATCTGGTGCAGAGCCGTGGCGAGCAGCAGCTGAAATGGGCGCTTGAAAAGGTGGTCAGCGAAGACAGCTGCGACATCGTCATCTCGACCGCACACAAGGCCAAGGGACGTGAGTGGCAGAGAGTGCGCCTGATGGACGACTTCATGCGCGCGGAACAAAGGGCTGCGCAGGCACCTCCGCCCCGGGAACCCAAACCGCCGGACCCGGAAGAGACAAGGCTGTTTTATGTCGCGGTGACGCGGGCGATTGAGTGCGTCGATGTGCCGGATTCGATTCTGGATCTGATGGAGTGAGGGCGGTCGGGAATTGCGCTGGCGGAACAGAGGCGTCGCCTTGTTGGCCGGGAAGCCGGGCAGGTTGCGCCCGCGCGATTTTGCGGTTGGCACGGAGTTATTTCATCCAGGGCAGCGATGCCCGCGCCAGTCGCAGAACAGAGATGGCATAGGCGGCGCGGAGCGCCGCCTCGGCGTGCGGCTGCTCGGCCAAAGATCGGTAGAGGCGTGCCGCAACAGAAAACCCGGCCCGCTCCAGATCATCGGCCAGATCATCGGCAAGAGGGATGGATTGGGCCGCAGCAACGCCGCTTTCGGCGCGCCGCAGCAGGCCATTCCATGCCCGTGCCAACACGTGATCGGTGGCGTGGGTGTCGGTGACGAAGGAACGCGGTCCGGTCGTGGCAGCGTTTCTCAGCCGCTGCAACAGATCGGCGAGGAAGGAGGCTTCCTTTGCGGAACGTTCCGGCGTGAAATCAAACAGATGCCAGGTGGTGCCCCACAGCGCATAAGGCCGCAGCGTGATCCGGTCGTCCTCCAGTGTCGCGGTCGCCACCACGGCGGAGATACGGTTGTTCCGGGTTATCTCCTCAAGGACGGAGATCCGGTTTTTTTCGATGCCCCGGTGATCGAGGGTGAGGCCGATCCAGCGTCCCGAGCTGTCCGCCACCGGCCAGATCAGGGTCTGGGAAATTTCGTCGAAGCGTGCAGCGGCGTGGCGCGCGAGAAGCAGGAGCACGGGGACATCAGCTGAGCGGTCAGCCGTCAGTCGCGGGGTCAATCTGGCCTGGAGATGGGTCTGAAGCCGGCCCCAGTCCTCGAAGGCGCAGGACCACTGCTGCACGGCCTCGGACGTGGGCTGCCAGGGCGAGATTCGGGCCGTTGTGCTGGCAGAGGTCGACAGTCGTCCGCTGGCAGAGGCCTGGGCGTTCTGGAGGAATATCTGTGACTGGCACAGGCCGGACATGGGTTCGCCCCAGATGCTGGTCGTGGAGAAGGCCAGCAACGGATCAAATCGCGCATCGGTCCGGGTCGGCGCGGGCCAGGGTCAGCGAGTACGTCCTGCCGCCCGCTGGCGCGAAGAAATGAGCCGTGACCCCGTGGGCTCCGCTCGGGGTCTGCCACCGGCGGGCACCAAGTCCGAACAGTTCAACCGCGCCGATGTCGGTGTACTCCTGGCGGACCACGCCGCGAAGCCGGCTCTGCAAGGGGGCCAGCGGAGCGCTCTCCAGAGCCATGGTGAGGGCATAGGTTTCGGCGAGCAGCCTGAGCAGACCGTCTGGATCGGCATCAGAATTGCGCAGCCGCAGCGCCGCGATATGGGCGGCAATGCGTCGCAACAGGATGGCCAGTCGCGGTGCTGCTTCGACGCGGCTCGACACTGCGAGTCTCTGTGCCTCGTCTTCCAGCGCCACGGGAACCAGGACGAAAGCGGACGTCCAGGCGCGTTCCAGAAATCCGCGGATGTCAGGCAATCCCGCCGTGTCCCTGGCTCGGGAGGAAGTCAATGGATTCGCCAGCTCTGGATCGGGCAATGGCAGGTCGAAGGCACGGCGGACGGCCAGAGTGGCGGTGGCCACCACAATCCTGCGCGCGGATGCCGGTGCCTTGGTGATCGCAGCTTTCAGTCCGCCTTCGGGCAGAAAGATCACGCTGTGAGCCGGGAGTTGTACAACAAGACTGCCGCCGCGGTCCTCAATTTGAGCCGTTCTGTCGTCGCGTTTGAGGATTTTTGCCAGACCTGCCTTGCCGGCGAAGCGTGCGATGGTTTCGGGCGTCATGGCTTCGAATACCGACCGCCAGTCGACCGCTGGTGCCTCAGGAGGCGTGCTTTCGCGCAAGTGCAGGACGGCGGCGAGGCGGTGGCGGCAGATGCCGGGTGCCGGGCAGATGCAGCTGCTCTTCGCCAGCCCCTCGGCGGAAAGGCGCACGGTTTCACCGTCGACTGCGAGTTCGGCACTGCTGTCGTCCTCGCGGCGCAGTTCCATCTTCCCGCTCGCGGCATCATTGGCTGGCGCATTTTCTGGATGACAAGGCTCAATCGTGCAGTGCCGGATGCCCCGCCTGATATCGCCTTGACAAAGGAAGAAATCGAGGTCCTTGACAGCGCGGTCAAAGATGAACCGGGCCGTGCTGGCGACAGGACTTTGTCTCACTACTTGATCAAGATCGCGAGGCTCGGTGGGTATCTCCAGCGACCGGACAGACATCCGCCAGGAAATACAGTTATGTGGCGAGGGTTGTACCGCCTCAATTACATCCTTGAGGGTGTCGCGGTCGCTGACAGGATGCGCCGTGCTCGGGAGGCGGGAGGGGGGGCGCGCTCGGAAGGGCCGGCGCGCTTGAGAGGTCGGGGCACCGTCGCGAGGGGGCGCATGAAAAGATGTGGGTAATCGTAAGGCCGGGGGTATTGTCAGGAAGCTGATGGAATAGAATGGAAATTCGCTGGTGCCCTCCTCCATGGCAGCGTTGATTCCGTGAGGCACAGGTCCTCAACGGCAGAAGTGAAGCGTGCGATTGCCAACTCCCCAGAGTGCTGCGGCAACCGCAGCCCCCAGAGCTGCGATGGTGATGTGCAAACGAGTGAGATGGGCTGCAAATCGCGCCATTGCCGCGGAAACAAAAAACGGCAAAGTCCAATGGAGCAAGGCCTGTGTCATCCGGATGGGGCAAAAGGCAAAAAGGTTCAAGGGGCCTGTCGTCGGATCGTGTGCAGGGATTTGGTCCGCAGCGCTTGCTGAACTCATCGGCTTGCCGCAGAAAACCCAACCAATGCCGATGGCCTGGCGCTGTTTAATGTCAGGGGGAGCGGAGAAGATCAGGTGGAGGGCTCGTCATCGTAGCAGGGGATGTCGACATCATGGGCGTACATCCAGCCGGCGTTGACCTGGGAAGGCCGCCAGCCTTGTCTGGCGGCCTTGAGAAACCAGCCCAGCGCTCGCGGATTATCCTGCGCCACGCCGCGTCCCTCCATATATAGCACGCCGATATGGTGCTGGCTGCAAACGTAGCCCTGTCTGGCCGCCATCAGGAACCACCGGGCTGCTTCCACATCATCCTGAGGCACACCGTGGCCGGTCAGATAGAGCACACCAAGACAATCCTGCGCTTCCGCCTGTCCCTGGGCGGCCGCCCGTCGGTACCAAAAGGCAGCCTTGGCGTCGTTGACGGCAATGCTGTCACCGACGCCGATCCGTCGTGCGTCGCCGAGCAGGGTCTGGGCCATTGGATCTCCAAGGCGAGCAGCGGCCGCGAGTTCCTTGAGGGGGACGTCACCGATCATCGTTTCTGTCATGATTTCTGTTTTTGCACAGGTTGGTGCAGGTCGCAACGATCGGGATTGCAAATGCGGCAGGATTGAATTGATGAGCAAGGGTGGTTAGGTTGGGGGTATCCGAGGCATCGCTGCCTCGGCCTCATTGAAGGAAGGAAGCATTGGAGACCGGCGCGGTCCGTGCGGCTGGCACCGACCGCCGACCGCAACACCACGACGGTGGCGTGGACACTGGGGCGAAATCGGGGGTTGGGCTGGCGAACGTCTGGTGAGATGCTGTGTTGAAGGGAATCGCGCCAGGCGATGATGCCCATGATGCGGCAGGGTGGCTCCTGTGCCGATCCTGGAGAAAGAAGAGATAAGGGGCGGGAATGTCGAGCGATCAATCGGTCCCGTCCGGGAGAGGCGGATCCGGCCCGCTGGCGGGCCTGTGCATTGTCGAATTCGCCGGCATCGGACCGGCACCGGTTGCCGGCATGCTGCTCTCGGACATGGGGGCGGATGTGGTCACCCTGGTTCGGGTCGGCGACAAGCCGAATATGAGGGCGGGGCGCCGGGGGCGGCGGATCATCAGGGTTGATCTCAAGGACAAAGCGGGACACGCGAATGTCCTTGAACTGCTGGGGCGTACCGATGCCCTGATCGAGGGCTTCCGTTCCGGCGTCATGGAGCGGCTCGGTCTTGGGCCGGACGTGGTGTTGGCCCGCAATCCGAAACTGGTTTATGGCCGCATGACGGGATGGGGCCAGGACGGGCCGCTAGCGCACGTGGCCGGCCAGAGTCTGGGCCATTGGGTCTCCAAGGCGAGCAGCGGCCGCGAGTTCCTTATTGAATTGATGAGCAAGGCTGGTTAGGTTGGGTGCATCCGAGGCATCGCTGCCTGCCTCGGCCTCATTGAAGATTGGAAACCGTTCCAGGCGATGCGTGAGACTTGGCAGGCATCCGAGGCATCGCTGCCTCGGCCTCATTGAAGCCTCGAGATGAGCGATACCGGCACCTGGACGGAGCATCGTCAGAGCAACCTGCTCGATGGCGGGGCGTATTTCTATGGGGTCTATGAGTGCGCCTGCGGCAATTTCATCTCGATCGGGCCTCTGGAGCCGCAATTCTATGCGTTGCTGCGCCAGCAGCTCGGCCTTAACGAGAGTGAATTTGATGCCCGGATGGACCGGGAAGCCTGGCCGGGGCTGAAAGAAAAGCTGAATTATGTTTTCAGGAGCCGGACGCGCGAGGAGTGGTGTCGGATCCTGGAGGGCACGGACAGCTGCTTTGCCCCGGTCCTGACCATGTCGGAGGCCAAAAGCCATCCCCATCTGGTGGCCCGCAAGGTCTTTGTCGAGCATGATGGCGTGACGCAACCGGCACCAGCCCCGCGCTTTTCGCGCACGCCTTCGAGGATCCAGGACAGCACGGAAACCGACATTGCCGCAGTGTTGCGGGCATGGCAGGGATAGCGCGAACATATGCGAGGTCCGGGCTGATCCGGCCTGGCAGCATTCAGAGAAAATATCGGTTCTTTAGAGAGGGAGTTTGCGATGCAGATGAATGGAACTTCGGTATTTATCACGGGCGGCGGGTCCGGTCTCGGCGCGGCGACGGCGCGGCTTTTGACGGAGCGCGGGGCCAGGGTCACCTGTTTCGACCTTAATGAGGCCAATGTGAAGCGCGTGGCCGGAGAGTTCGGTGGGCTCGGCGTGGTCGGTGACGTCTCGCGCGAGGACGATGTCGCGGCCGCCCTGGCTCAGGCCGATAAGGCCTTCGGCGTGCCGCGGGTGGTGGTCAATTGCGCCGGCATCGGGGATGCCGCGACCACGGTCAGCAAGAAGGGGCCGTTTCCTCTCGCCACCTTCACCAAAGTGATCACGGTCAATCTGATCGGCACATTCAACGTCATCCGCCTTGCCGCCGAATTGATGTCCAAGGCTGATCCGATCGGCGAAGAGCGCGGCGTCATCGTCAATTCGGCCTCCGTCGCCGCCTTTGATGGACAGATCGGCCAGGCTGCCTATTCGGCATCGAAAGGCGGCATTGTCGGCATGACCCTGCCGATTGCGCGCGACCTGTCGCGTTTTGGCATTCGCGTCAACACCATCGCTCCGGGACTGTTCCTGACCCCGCTGATGGCGACCCTGTCGGAGGAAATCCAGCGCAGTCTGGCCTCCCAGGTGCCATTCCCGCCCCGGCTGGGCGATCCGCGCGAATATGCCATGCTGGTGGCCTCGATCGTCGATAACCCGATGCTCAACGGCGAAACCATCCGTCTTGATGGCGCCATTCGCATGGGGCCGAAATAGGCTTTATCCAAGACCTGCGACCGAAACTGCCGGATCTCCCAACGCATCTCGCGCGGGAGATCCGGGGCACGAAAAAGGCGCCTTGCGGGCAGGCGCGATATTGCCGGGAAAACGAGCCATTGGGGGACCGGAATGCTTGAGCGCAGCATCTTCACTGCCGAACATGAGCTGTTTCGCGACATGGTGCGTCGTTTCCTTGAGGAACATGCCGTGCCTTTCCACGAAAGGTGGGAGGAACAGGGCTATGTTGATCGGGATGTGTGGCTCAAGGCCGGAGAGCAGGGAATTCTGCTGCCGGCGATCGACAGTGAATATGGCGGTGCCGGTGCCGACCGGGCGATGAGTGCCGTGGTGATGGAGGAGATTGCGCGCGCCAACATGACCGGACTGGGCTTCGGGCTCCATAGCGATATCGTGGCACCCTATATCGCCCGTTATGGCACCGAAGAGCAGAAACAGCGTTTTCTGCCAGCGATGGCCCGGGGCGAGAAGATCGCTGCCATTGCCATGACCGAACCCGGTGCCGGTTCCGATCTTCAGGGCGTGCGTACCACCGCCCGTCTCGAGGGGGATCACTATGTCCTCGATGGGTCGAAGACCTTCATCACCAACGGCTATCACGCGGATCTTGTGATCGTGGTCTGTCGCACCGATCCGGCCGCCGGAGCGAAGGGAATCAGCCTTCTCATCGTCGAGCAGGGCATGAAGGGGTTCCAGAAAGGCAAGCGGCTCAGGAAGATCGGCATGAAGGCGCAGGATACTTCGGAACTCTTCTTTGAAAATGTCGTCGTTCCCCGCGCCAATCTGCTCGGCGAGGAAGGCAGGGGCTTCACCTATCTGATGGAACAGCTGCCCTGGGAACGCCTGCAGATCGCGATCATCGCCCATGCCAGCGCGCAAGCCGCGATCGATCGCACCGTGCAATATGTCGGGGAGCGCAAGGCCTTCGGTTCCGCCATCGCCGACTTCCAGAACACCCGCTACAGGCTTGCCGAGTGTCAGGCCGAGGTCGAGATCGGCCGGGTCTTTGTCGATCGCTGCCTGCAGGCGATGATGGAACGCAAGCTCGATTCGCAGACCGTATCAATGGCCAAACTCTGGCTGTCGGAAATGCAGGGCAGGGTGATGGATACCTGCCTGCAGCTCTTTGGCGGTTACGGCTTTGTGTGGGAATTTCCCATCGCCCAGGCCTATGCCGATGCGCGGGTGCAGCGCATCTATGGCGGCACCAGCGAGATCATGAAGGAACTGATTGCCCGCGAAATGGGCCTTGGGAAGAAGCGCAAAGGGGCGTAAACGCAGCAAAAGAGAGCCACCGTCGCTTTCGCCTTTGACCGGGAGGCGGGCGAGGGAACTCGGGCTCCACATCTGACGGAAGTCATGGTGCCGGAGGTTGGAATCAGGATCCTCAGCCCTTGAGGACTGTTGGGGAGCCTGCTTCCGGCTTCGAGCAAACAATGGAGCACCAGGTTATGCTCAGCCAGGTCCTTGCCTTTGCCTTTAACGGTCTTTCCGATCGGGAGGTCGAGAGGCGGTCACCTTGGAGAAATTTTGGTCACACGCAGGGTGCGAAGTGCCCCAAGAGGGGATTTGGGGCGAAAGCAATAGGCAATAGCAGACGGCCAATTGCTCTTGCAACGACCCAGAATGAGACAACTTGGGATTCTCTGGGATTTTCGGCTATTGAAGCTGTGAACCGCGAAGGCTATTATTGGAGTGCAAGGAGAATCCGACATGCCGAGCCACGCCGCCACGTTTGTTGGCCTTTCCGATCGTGACCGTAAGACGCTGTCGCCTCTGCCGAAGCTGACAGATGGCGATCGCGTCGAATTACATGTGCGTGGCCGAGACGGGGCGGATTGTATCGTTGTGTTGCCGCCGGTGGCGATCAGCGCGGTGGAGGAGGTGGTTGGCCGCCTCCTTGATGGGGAGAGTGTGGCTGTGCTATCGCAGGATCAGGAACTCAGCCCCACTGAGGCGTCCGTGATCCTTGGCATCTCAAAGCCGCTCGTTGTGTTGCAGATGGATCGCGGCGACCTGCCGTTTCGCTATGTTGGCAAGCACCGGCGCGCTTTGCTGAAGGATATCCTGACGCTGAAGGTCGAACTCGACCGACGGCAGAAGGCTATGGAGGATCTGGCCGACGAGGCGGAGGATCTGCATCTCCGTTATGGCATTTGATGTTTGATGTTCTCTCCAGTTGTCGCTGTCTATGACGCCTGTATTTTATACCCATTCCATTTGAGGAACATCGTCGTCCAGGCCGCAGTGAATGGTCTGGTCGATGCGCGGTGGACGGACGCGATTCATGATGAGTGGATGCGGAATCTTTTGGCAAATGCTCCGGATATCCCCGCGCTGCGTCTGGAGGCCATGAAGCGGCTCATGAATGACGCCGTGCGCGATGCGACTGTCCTAGGCTATGAAAGGCACATCCAGGTTGTCAATCTCCCTGATGCAGATGATCGCCATGTTGTTGCTGCGGCGATCCAAGCTGGAGCGTCGGTGATCGTCACATGGAATCTGCGAGATTTTCCTGCCTTTGAATTGGGAAAATTTGGGTTAGTGGGACAGTCGCCAGATGTCTTCCTCGCTAATCTCTATGAGCGGGCCCCGGAAATGCTTGTAGAATCGTTGGCAAAAGCGCGCTCCAATCTCCGCCGAACGCGTGTCTCGGCCGCCGAGTTCATCGATATCTTGCAGTACCAAAGGCTGACCAAACTGGCGGAACAGATGAGGAAGCATCTCTCGGATCTATAGGATTTAGGGAGACTTCTTCTATCCGTTATATGCGTATATGGAACCAGGAATCTCGCAGCTTGTCTGACTTAATGTTGGAAAGTCGAAAAGCATCACGGCATTGCATTTGTCTGAAGGCACTCCAGTGCCACTGCGGAGAGAGAAGTTTGCCCATGGTCAGGGCCCCTTTGCTCCCCAGGCATTAGAGATGGGGTTCCCGGTCACGGCTGCAACATTCCCGGCATGTTCTACAAATCCTCTCCGCTCCTCCGAAGGCATGGCTTGCAAATATCTGGGCAAAACGATTCAGTGTGACCGGGAACGGCTCTGCCGCGGTTCATCGTTCATCGCTACTATGGACCCGGCCGAGTCCCTCTCGCCTTCGGCCAATTTCGTAGAAACGCCGGCTATATGACTTACCTCTCTCCACCGATCTCCCGGTGGAACGAGGATGGTTTCTCCGCCTCTTCTCGGATTTCCGTGGGTAGGAAATTCCGGCCGCGGTGCCAAGAGGGCCTGTTTCAAGCAGCCGCGAGATCCGGAATCAGGACAATGTTCTCAGTTCGGCAGCATGTCAGGAAGTGACTGCTGCCTCTTTTGCCCTTCCCACTTTTGGCGATCCGCGCTTGTCGATCGCTTCCGAAAAGCGCGGGGTCTTTCGTCGTCAGTCGGGATCGCGCCGCGACATCCAGCTCACGATCGGCATGGCTGGCAGGACCCAGCCGAGGCCGAAGAAGACATAGAAGACGGCCTGGCCGAGGGTCGTCAAGCCGAACGAGGACATGCCTGCCTCTGCCATGCCGAGTATGATCCAATAGGCCGCCATGCCGAGCATGATCCAGAAGGCCAGGAACACGAGCAGGGCGATAGTGCCAAAGAGCTTGCGGGTGCGGATGGTCATGCCAGTGCCTGATCAAGGTCGGCGATCAGATCCTCTTTGTCTTCGATGCCGATGGAAAGCCGCACGATGTCGGGACCGGCGCCGGCTTTGGTTTTGGCGAGATCGTCGAGCTGGCTGTGGGTGGTCGATGCCGGATGGATCACCAGCGAGCGGGTGTCGCCGATATTGGCCAGATGCGAAAACAGCTTGAGCTTCGACACCAGTTCGACGCCGGCATCATAGCCGCCCTTGAGGCTGAAGGTGAAGACGGCGCCGGCTCCTCGGGGAGCATATTTGCGCGCCAGAGCGTGATAGGGGTTGGCGGGCAGGCCGGAATAGTTGACCGCGGCCACCTTGTCATGGGCAGCCAGATGCGAGGCCACGGCGAGCGCGTTGTCGCAGTGCCGCTGCATGCGAAGCGGCAGGGTCTCGATGCCGGTCAGGATCATGAAGGCATTGAAGGGCGACAGAGTGGGGCCGAGATCGCGTAAGCCCAGCGCCCGGCAGGCGATGGCGAAGGCGATATTGCCGAAGGTCTCATGGAGCTTGAGGCCGTGATATTCCGGACGCGGCTCGGTCAACATGGGATAGTTGCCGCTCTTCGACCAGTCGAAATTGCCGGCGTCGATGATGATGCCGCCAAGAGAATTGCCGTGGCCGCCGAGGAATTTGGTCAGCGAATGGACCACGATATTGGCGCCATGGGCGATGGGCTGGATCAGATAGGGGGTGGCGAGCGTGTTGTCGACGATCAACGGCACGCCGGCTTTGCGGGCGATGGCACTGATGGCCTCGATATCGGTGATGCTGCCGCTCGGATTGGCGATCGATTCGATGAAGATGGCCCTGGTGCGGGGGGTGATGGCGCGCTCAAAGCTTGGGATGTCATCGGGGTCCGCCCACACCACGTTCCAGCCGAAGCTCCTGAAGGCGTGGGTGAACTGATTGATGGAGCCGCCATAGAGCTTGCGCGCGGCGATGAATTCATCACCTGGCACCAGAAGCTGCTGGAGAGCGATCATCTGCGCGGCGTGGCCGGAGGCCACCGTGAGCGCTGCGGTGCCGCCCTCAAGCGCGGCCATGCGGTCTTCGAGCACGGCGTTGGTGGGATTGCCGAGGCGGGTATAGATGTTGCCGAAGGCCTTCAGGCCGAACAGCGAGGCGGCGTGTTCGGCGTCGTTGAAGACATAGGACGTGGTCTGATAGATCGGGGTCGCGCGTGCGCCGGTGGTGGGGTCCGGCTGTGCGCCGGCATGGACGGCAAGGGTCGAAAATCCGGGAACACGATCGCTCATGTGGTGGCAGTCCTGCGGTTGTGACGTGAAAAATCTCCGGCATGCATAGCGCCGGCACCGCCAGCGTCAAGGCAAAGCGGAACCGGGGGCGCAGTAAAGAATGTCCATGCTCCGTTTCGTGGTCGAAACGTTTGTAAATCCTTGCTGGAAGGCGCAATGCGGGTGGTTCTTTCTCCACAGGGACATCCGGGAGCGCTCAGTTTTGCGCGGCGGCAGGCACAGGCGTGGAATTTCGATCGCGGGGCAGCGGTTCATGATCACCTGGATGCCGGCGGCTTCTGCTCTTGCCGCCGCTTCGTCATGGCGCACGCCGAGCTGCATCCAGATCACTCTGGGCAGTGGTGTCATGGCCAGAACCTCGTCGATCACACCCGGGATCTGGGCGGAGGCGCGGAAGATGTCGATCATGTCAACGGGGCGGCCGATGTCGGCCAGAGAGGCCACGAAAGCCTTGCCGCAGAGGTCTTTGCCAGCCTGACCGGGATTGACCGGTATCACGTCATAGCCCTGGTCGAGCAGGAATTCGAAGACGTGATGGCTCGGCCGCGCCGGGTTGGGAGAGGCGCCGACCATGGCGATCGAGCGGACATGCTCAAGAATGTCGCGGATTGTGTCGTCGGGATAGAGATCGTGGTTCATTGCAAGGGCCTTTTGCCGTGTTTCCAGGGTGTTACCGACAAGACGTGGTGGGAGGCGGAGGGCGGCGGCGCGATCACAGCCTCAGGATGGCGGCTGTCATGTTTCCGGCCAGACCGGGTTGCGCCTGCCGAGGAAGGCGGCAATGCCCTCGGTTGTATCGGCTGCCATCATGTTCTCCGTCATCACCTCTGCGGCGTGGCGATAGGCCTCGGCGAGGTTCATTTCGGCCTGGCGGTGGAAGGCGCGCTTGCCGAAGCGGATGGCTTGAGGCGATTTCCGGGCAATCAGTTGCGCCAGCGCCAGCGCGGCGTCGCGCTCGGTTCCGGCTGGGACGACGCGGTTGACGAGCCCGAGCTCTTGTGCGCGATCGGCATCCACAGGCTCTCCGGTGAGCAGCATCTCGAGCGCCTGTTTGCGCGGCAGATTGCGTGACAGCGCCACCATCGGTGTCGAGCAGAACAGGCCGATGTCGACCCCGGGTGTGGCAAAGCGAGAGGTCGCAGAGGCGACGGCGAGATCGCAGCTTGCCACCAGCTGGCAGCCGGCAGCGGTGGCAACGCCATGGACCGCGGCGATCACGGGCTGGGGCAGGTCAACGATGGCCTGCATCATGGCAGAGCAGGCGTCGAACACCCTTGCAAAACCGGCCCGGCCACCATCGGGATCGCTGCGGAGAGCGGTCAGTTCCCTGAGGTCGTGGCCGGCGCAGAAGGCGGGACCGTTGGCCGCGAGCACCACCGCGCGGATCCTTCGATTCCCGGCGATTGCCTGCAAGCGCGTATGGATCTGGCTGATCATGCGCTCCGACAGGCTGTTGCGCGCTGCGGGACGGTTGAGCGTGATCAGCGTTATGGCGCCGAAATCCGCGCTGAGCAGCAGGGCGGGCGCGTCAGGCGTGTCGGGATCGGGCATCGGAGCGGAAATTCTGGTTGGAGAATGGCGGGGGCGTAAGGTAACAGTCGTGCGAAATCTGTGGAAGAGGAACAGTATGGCGTCGAAAATGACAGTGGAGGAAGTCGGGGAATTTCTCCGCGTCGAGTTTCCACAGGCCTTCGTTGGCAACGCGATCGACATCGAGAGCGCCGATGGACAGACCAGCCTGCTGCGTCAGCATTACAGCGACAAGCTGCTGCGGCCCGGGGGGACAGTGTCGGGGCCGACACTGATGGCGCTGGCGGACCTTGCCATGTATGTGGTGCTGCTGTCGGCCATCGGTCCGGTTGGACTTGCCGTGACCACCAATCTCAACATCAATTTCCTGCGCAAGGGCAAGCCGGGGCGGGACGTGCTCGCCGAAGCCAGGCTCCTCAAGCTCGGCAAACGCCTGGCGGTTGGCGAGGTCAACCTGTTGTCGGGGACCTCGCCGGACCCCATCGCCCATGTCACCGCCACCTATTCCATTCCAAATCCATAGATTTTTCGGCGGTAATATGATACCGCAATGTTAAGACATTGATTTCAATGGAAGAATCAGGAGAATTTGGGATTGACCTGGGGCCGTGGTTTCTCTAGAACCACGGCACAGTCGGGCGCCCTGGCGCCGACACCTCCCTTCACGGAAAATCCGATATGAAAAGCTTTTCGGCAAAGCCTGCCGAGGTGACGAAGAAGTGGGTATTGATCGACGCCAAAGGGCTGGTGGTCGGTCGTCTCGCTACCCTGGTCGCCATGCGGCTGCGCGGCAAACACCTTCCAACCTATACCCCCCATGTCGATTGTGGTGACAATGTCATCATCATCAATGCGGCGCATGCCGTCCTGACCGGGCGCAAGCGCGAACAGAAGACCTATTACAAGCACACCGGCTATGTCGGCCATATCAAGGAACGCACCGCCAAGCAGATCCTTGAGGGGCGTTTCCCCGAGCGTGTGCTTGAGAAGGCGGTGGAGCGCATGATTCCGCGTGGTCCGCTCGGCAGGGTGCAGATGAGCAATCTGCGCGTCTATGCCGGGCCGGAGCACCCGCATGAGGCCCAGCAGCCTGAAATCGTCGACATCGCCAGCTTGAACCGCAAGAATACGAGGGCCGCATAACATGGCGGAAACCATCCAGTCGCTCGAGCAGCTGTCGCAGCTCAAGACCGCTTCCCCCGATGCCCCGGGCACCCGGGAGAAGAAGATCGACAAGCTTGGCCGGGCTTATGCCACCGGCAAGCGCAAGGACGCGGTGGCCCGCGTCTGGATCAAGCCCGGCCCGGGCAAGATCATGGTCAATTCCCGTGAGGCCGAGGTCTATTTTGCCCGTCCGGTACTGCGGATGATCATCCAGCAACCGCTGGTGGCGGCGGCGCGCACGGGTCAGTATGACGTGATCTGCACGGTCACCGGCGGCGGGCTTTCGGGCCAGGCCGGCGCGGTGCGTCATGGCCTTTCCAAGGCGCTGACCAATTTCGAGCCGGATCTGCGCAGCGTGCTCAAGAAGGGTGGCTTCCTCACCCGCGATGCCCGCGTGGTCGAGCGCAAGAAATACGGACGCGCCAAGGCCCGCCGTTCGTTCCAGTTCTCGAAGCGCTAACCGCGGCGGGGTGGCTCGAAAAAGATCGGGTGTCGGTCCCGAACTGGTTTCGTCACCCGTCGAGCCCAGTCTTTGCGGTCCGACCACCTTCAGGCGTTTTGCGGCAAGGGAACGCGGGAAGGGGACTTGCCCTTGATGGACCAATCGATGATGTGTTTCCCGCACGCGCGGGGATGAACCGAGATAGATGAAGGTGCCGCTTCCGGCGCCTTCATCTATTTGGGCTTTCGGGAAATTCCTTCCTGGAAGCGATTTCTGGGTTTTGTCACAGTCACTTTTTTGAGGTGGAACACCATGATCACTGAGATTGCCCAGATTGACGTGAAGCCTGGCACCGAGGCCGATTTCGAGGCGGCGGTGGGTCGGGCCCGGGCGGTATTCGCGCGTTCAAAAGGCTTTCACGGTTTCGAGCTGCATCGCTCGATTGAGAAGCCGCAGCGCTACCGGCTGATGGTGAAGTGGGAGACCCTGGAAAGCCATACGGTCGATTTCCGGGGGTCGGAGAATTTCACGGAGTGGCGCAGCCTGGTCGGTCCCTATTTTGTCGCGCCACCGGATGTCGAGCACACAGAGACGGTACTGACGAGCTGAGCCTTGTCGGCGATCAGCTGCTTTCTGCGCGCCCTCACGGTTCGGGCGAGGGGGCGTGGACCGACACGCCGCTCTTTTGTAGCGTGTCCGGCGACCCGGGGAGCCCGGGGAGGCCGCAGAAATGACCCGCAACGCTATTTGTGATGCTTGCGCGCGCCTCTGTTACCCCGCCATCCACGCCTGTCGTTCCTGACCCCGTCATCGACAAGCGCCGGCTCGGCGCTCCGGTCCTGGCAAGATACCGGCAGGCGGGAGAAATCCGGCAAGATGCGGAAACGACAGAGATCAGACAGGGGCCGTGCTTTGTGCCTTGGATGGCGCAGGCGGATCCCTGGATGCTCTTGTGACTGTTGCGCCGGGATCCTTCGTGGTCGCTGTGCCGGCTTGCGGTCCTTCCTGCGCATCTTGTGAAATCAGGAATATTTTCCGCAAGCCTCTTTGCCAAAGAGCGGCGGCCGCTGACAGCGCGCGCTGGAGGGCAGGGCCGCCGGGAGGATTGCCAGCCGCGCTGTGAGGGCCCGGTGCCTTTTGAGGCGATGGCGAGTGCACCAACCGAAAAGCCGATATCCTCGAGGGTGAACCCCGCCGCTGTGGCACTCGAGCGGCAAGCAGGCAGGGTCCCTGCCGCTTCAGGACCCTGGCGGGCTGACATGCGAGATGCACAGCAGCTCGGGGCGAATCGGGACGAACCGCGGCAGACAGCGCAATCGCGCAGTGACTGATTTTCTGTCCGCAGTTGCTGCGAAACCCTGTCGGTGCGGGGGCCTGTAGGCGCTGACCCTCGGGGGTAGCGCACAAGCTGTGACGGGCCAAAGCGCCAATGGCAGTCATGGCTGTGACCGCAGCTGGCAGAAGCGATTCCGCGCAGGATGCGCCACCGAGACTCAAGGCTGCCCTTGCGGGCGCATCTTCAGGACAAGGATGCCGCGACAGTTGCGCCACCAGGTCCAGCTCTCCGCCGGCCGCATCGACACTCCCTGGGGGGGCGCGCGCAGACTGCGCGACACAACGCGAAACTGTCCAAATCTCACCGATCGCCACCTGGATGACTGCCATGGCGCACAGGCTTGTTCGAATTCCGGCCAGATTGAGGCAGGCACTTCGGCGCCGGCAGCCCAGAGAGGGTTGGGAGGAGAAGCACCAGGTGTGCCAGAAGCCTCAAGTGTAGCAGAAGCACCAAGTGTGGCAATTCCATGATCAAATCAGGGAAAGAATCCGATATCCGGCGTCAGAGGGGCTTTGTGTCTTTTCTGTGCAGGCGGCAGCAATCAGGAGTTGCTAGTTCTCCAACTTCAGGTTGTTAGATGGGCCTTCATCGGCTATGCGAGAGCGGCAGCTGTGGTGGATTTTACGACAAACGATTGATTGAGTTCATTGACTATTTCCCCAAAATCGCAAAAGAGTCAAACGAGGGAGGCAGATGGCTGTATTGACGACAAACGGTCGATCAACGTGTTCCGTGAGCCGCAAGACGGCGGATTTGTGAGGGTCTGTTTCTGCCTGCACGAAATTCCGTATCGGCGGGAAAGGCAGCCTGGAATCCTGGAAGCCGTAGCGTGAGGAAGTTTTCGGTTTTGAACAGACTGCCACAGCGAAGTGAAGATGAGCAAGCCGGCAAGGGCTGTTCATGCGGGCCAGTGAGGTGGCGGTGCGGGTGCGCGAGGTTGAATGGTGTCTGATCGGGTCACGCCAATACTCCGTGATAGCTATCAGGGACGGTTCCGCGACGACGCCAACCCGCCTGCGAAGCCGGAATTTCGAAACGGATCCAGCAGAATCGATTCAGGGCGCGATCGGTCCCTCGACGATGGCGACCGCCGGGCTGTGATGGCGGCAATCAAACTAAGCGAAGACAATCAACCGGAGAAGGCTGTGCAGTCCTTCGCCAGGTTGTTTTCCAAGGGCGCGCTGACCACGCGCGACAAAGTCGGCTATGGCTGGGCGTTGCATCGAAGCATTGAGGCACTCCTTGATGTCGCTGGTCTGGGAAAGGTTTCTCCGGCAGCGATTGAAATAATACGGCAGCGTCTCAACACCTACCTGGAACTCGGTATCTCCGAGCAGGGACGGCTGCAGAGCCTCATGCTCCGGCACGCTGTGGGGCTGGCCAAAGACAGACATCTGCGATTGCTGACCCTCCTGCGTCTCTGGGACGTCGAGCTGTTTCAGCCCGAGGACTTCCAGAACTCCGTGAACGACGATGGCAGGCAGGAATCCTGCCTGTTTGAAGCTGTGGTGCAGCAGCTTGGCAGGGAAGCGGCGCAGGCTGCGTCACCCGCTGAGCTGGAATATGTCCTGCCCTGTCTCGAGGATGGCTTGCGGTGGTTTCCTAACAACGACTGGCTCAAGCTGAGCGTGGCGAAGCTCTTCCGCGGACTTGATCGCATCGATGAGGCACGAGGCCTGGCGCGAGACCTTACCCGGAGCAAGGCAGGGGAATACTGGAGCTGGGAACTTGTCGGCGATCTCTACGACGACCTTTGCATAAAGAGGTCGTGCTATGCGAAGGCGCTGACCTGTCAGGTCCGTGAGGAACTCGTAACCAAGGTCCGGGTGAAATTTGCGGATCTGATCAAGGACGATTATCCGGGCGAGGCGAGGTCGGAGATCGAGCGCGTGATCGAAGGTGGGTTTCACGCAGGGCACCACGCGCTCCCGGAAGTCGACCACATGGCGCAAAGCGACTGGTACCAGAGAACTGCCGCGCTTCCGTCGGGGGCCGACTTCTACGACCGCCTCAAAGGCGATGCCGAAGAGTTGGTGTTTTCTGAACTGCCATGGACGGATGCGCAGCTGGGCGACGGGTTTGTGATCGAGGGGCGGGACGGGCGCAGGGATCAGTGGCGCCGGCGCATTTACCTCCGGGCGAGACCGGTTGCCATGGAGGTCAGCGTGGCATCCTGTCCCGACATCGAGTGTCTGCCGCCGGGTACAGCGGTCCGGGTGCAATTGGAAACGTCGACCAGTGAGAAGTGGAAGACGACGGTCCATCGTATTGAGCCACGTCCCGACGGTCGCCTTGATGACGTTTTCGCCGAATGCGTCGGCATCATCGACAGCGTCAACGACGCCAAATCGCTTCTGCACTTCATTGCAGCCCGGGATATCGACGCGATGTTTCCGCTCGATGAATTCCCCGGCGTGGCGACGGTCGGCCAGACCGTTGTGGTCCGCGCGGCCAACCGCCACGCCCGCAATGGCGTGCGCACAAGGGCGTTGGCGGTCGCTCCGGCGTCGGGGCCACCGCCTGCGGCGGTCGCGAAATCCTTCAGTGACGATATCACGGTCACGAATGGCATGGGGTTCAGTTCGGCGGGGATTTTCCTGCCGCCGGGGATCGTCGCCGCCGCCGGGATTGCCGACGGCGACTGGGTTGAAGGTCTGGCCGTGATCAATTTCGATGCCAGGAAAGGCAGCTGGGGCTGGAAGGCGATCCGCGCAGAAATCGTGCCACGCCGGTCTCGGTGCTAACGCCAGGCTTGGTTATCGCGTTCCGGACCGGGCAGGAGCGTTCCGGAGGCACCTCGCGAGCGGGACTCGCACGGCCGGCAGTGTCGTCCGCCATCCTTGTTCGCTACGGGAAAAACAGGCGTTTCCGTCAGCCTCATTTTCCTTGTCCCTGGAGGCCATTTGAGCATCAACTATTGTGTCGCGGCACATATTTAATCTCCACTGGCGCCCTCAGAGAACCTCATCGAGCACCTCCTTTCCGGCACCCTGCAAGGCACGCTTCACGCTGGTGTGAGGATAAGGTCGACCAGGTTTCGGATAAGTTTCTGCATAAGCCTGGGCTGCCTCGACTTGCTGACGTAAAAGCGAAGGATAATCTTCGAGGATCTGTTCAACGGAGGCCCCGCCTCCAAGCAGCGCCGAGATCCTATGGACTTCGACAGATGTGCCCGACAGCACCGGTTCGCCATCGGCACGAAACTCCACGGCGTTGGCGAGCACGGAGAGATCGGTCGTGCGCTGCTCGAGTTCCTCGATCAGATCGCGGAGTGCGATCCGGAACCGCCCGAACTGAACTTCGCCATTCTGCTCGACCGGAGACTGCTGGAGCGCTTCATAGAATTCCCATCGAGCTTTTGGTGTCAGATGGTCACGCAGCGCCCTTGCGGCATAGAGAAAGAAAAGATCGCGCCACTCAATCGCGCGCACTGAACCACCGCCGCGAGGAAGCCGCAGCGGGCGAACAGGCCCGGCATCCAGCGCCTTTTTTACAGTCCGGAGAGGCTCGCCCAGCACAAACGCGGCTTCGGCAGCGGTGAATTGGGAGGTGCGCGTCATGGATACCTCCTAATGCAACCTCTTTAATGGGGTCGCATTGTCGGGAAGTCAAGAATTACTCAAATTTGGGATTGACGAACCATTCTTCATGGGTATTTTGCCCCGCAATATGTTCGTATTATGTTCATGATATGTTATGTTGAGTTCTTCTTTGATCAAAGTGCCGACTTCCCAGGTTCCAGGTTTTCCTCCAGCGGCGTCGTGCAGGTTGTTCCAGTGGGCTTTGAGGGGCGATTGCCGATCTATGGCGTGCCACCGGGGTGGCCTTGGGGGGTGAGCTGGGTCGCCGTTTCTCTCGCCGCGACGACGCACATCCTTGGCTGTGATGCGCGGCACCGGCCTTGGGGTTAGGACCACACCCCGGGGCGCAGGGGAAAGGCGCGGCACGCGGTGCGCCTTTCAATCAGGGAACCGGGCCAAAACAGACGAATCGCCGCAGCCCAGTGTCATGATCTTGTTCGGCTCCCCCCTTTCGAAGTTGCTCAGCCCATCAGGTGGGCAACGCGGGCACCCCCTCAAGGCCGGATCGGAACGGGGCGATTTTCGTGCCCTTTTCCGGAAAATGGAAAGAACATGGCACCGATTGAGGGTGTGACATCACGCCGAGCCGGCTTTCGTTCACGAAGGGGGGCGGCGGGCACGCCATTGGGCCGGTGGGGAACTCCGAAGCGTCACTGGCGCAGCTGTTTCTTGTCGATCTTGCCGACCGTGGTCTTGGGCAGGGAGGCTACGAACATAACGCGGCGTGGTACTTTGTAGGGCGCCATGTGTTCGCGGCAATAGGCCCGGATATCTTCGCCGGTGAGTTCGGCCCCGGGTTTCAGCACGATGACCGCCTTGACGGATTCGCCCTGGTAGTCGTCGGGCTCGCCGATCACCGCGGCCTCGAGGACGTCGGGATGCTTGTAAAGGACCTCCTCGATCGCACGGGGATAGACGTTGAATCCGGACACCAGCACCATGTCCTTCTTGCGGTCGGAGATGAAGAGATAGCCGTCTTCGTCGATATGCCCGATATCGGAGGTATAGAACCAGCCGTCGCGCAGCACGGTGGCGGTGGCATCGGGGCGACCGCGATAGCCGACCATGACCTGGGGGCCACGGCAGCGGATTTCGCCGGTTTCGCCCTGTGCCAGCACGGTCTTGCCGTCGATGGCGTCGACGATCTGGATTTCGTCGGCCATTTTCAGGCCCACCGAGCGCGGTTTATGGACGCCGATCAGGGGGTTGAAGGAGAGGCCGCCGAAGGTTTCGGTCAGGCCGTAGCCTTCGAGCACGGGGGCGCTGGTGGTTGCCTCCCAGCGGCGCAGGGTTTCCTCAGGCAGCGGCGATCCCCCGGAGAGGCTTGCAGTGAGATGGGGGAAGTGCCGGCGGCTCATGCTCTCATGGGCCAGCATGCCGACGAACTGGGTGGGCCCGCCCGCCAGAATGGTGATGTTTTCGCTCTCAAGCAGATCGAGGGTGGCCTCGGCGCTGTAACGGGACACGATCACCATCGTGCCGGCGGAGAGCAGCATGTTGTACATCGCGACTTCGAGCGAGTAGCAGTGGCACAGTGGTGCCACGCAGAGCAGTCGCTCCTTGCCCTTGCGCGTCTGTACCAGTCGGTTGAGCCGCGCCACCCCGGCGACGCCGGTGGCGTGGGTGAGGTCGACTCCTTTGGAGAGACCGGTGGTGCCGCCAGTGTAAAGCAGCAGTCCGAGGTCACTGGCTTTGGGCAGCCAGTCGGGTTCGATCGTGAGCGGCTCGTTCCTCCAGCGCAGCAGGCCCTTTGCGTCCCCTGGTGTGACGCCGAGCAGATAGGGCACTTTGAGGCGTTCTGCTACCGGAGCAACGATTCTGGCGAGGGCGTTGTCATAGACCACCGCAGTGGCGTCCATGTCCTCAAGCAGCGGGGTGATCTCATCGCTGGTGAACAGTGCATTGATCAGGCCGACCTGGGCACCGGCGGCGTGCCCGCCCAATAGTGCAATGCAAAATTCGATGGAATTGCCGAAGATCGCGGCAACACGCTTGCCTTTCGCGCCGTTGGCCCGAAGCTCACGGGCAAAACCGGCGATGCAGTGGGCGAATTCGCCATAAGTCAGTCGCACGTCACCGCAGACCAGTGCCTCCCTCTCGGGCGCAGCTTGCGCCGCAGCGACCACCATATGCAGCACGCTCGGGAAATCGGATTCAGGGTTCGAAGTCATGCTCGGTAAACCTCATCTGGCACGCTGCCAGGTCTCTCACATTGCAAAATATTGCATCGCGAAGTTTTGCACGCTGCCACGCCTTGGGTGAATATTTCCGTTTCTTTTTGGAGATCCGCAGGAACGGTTTCTACGAACTGTAAGCCTGTGCGGCGGAGGTTTCAATCAGTGATCGACCATGGTGGTCATCTGGTTACCAGGCCCGCGCCCCTGTCTGACGGCGTGCGACCTCCGGCGCCAAGACCGTTTCCAGAGCCAAGACTGTTTCCAGAGTCAGGACCTCTTCCACAGCCGGAGTGTGGCGTGGAGGGATTGAGGCTGTGATGGACACTGCGTCGCAAGAGGTCGCCCGAAGGCGTCGGCTTCGACAAAACAGCCGCGGTTGAGAGCCCCAGGACGGCATCGCGCTCCAGTTGCACACCAGTTCGATGGCAGGTAACTGCCCAGGTCGGACGAGGCGGCTCGCACTCGGCTCGAAATCCAGGAAAAATTGCTTTTGCCCAACCAGGGATGGTCAGCGATTTGCCACGAAACACCTGGAAAGGCGGCCGGGCCTTGAGGCCTTGAGCCTCGACAGCATCGATGAAGAGGCATGGTCAGTCGTTCCAGCAATGGAACGTGGGAGGAAACGATGGCAGGGAGCAACCAGCTTCCCCATCACCCCTGGCTGGCAGATGCGAATGCGCCTGGTCAGGGCTCTCGCGCCTCAGGAGCGCCAGCCCCGGGACGGCCCAAGCCCCGGGACTACGTCGCGCTCCATGGCGGTGTCTCAGTGCTTCCGGCACAGGCGTGGTGGCTTGAGCGGAACCGATGGTCTCTGCTCACCATGGGCCGATACCATCACGCCAGGCTGGTGGCCCTGCGTGGTCAGGCGGCGCCTTGCGGCAGCGGGTCGCCGCGCTTGATATCGTCGATCAGGACCTTGGCAATTGCCGTCAGCGGCAGCGCCAGGGCCAGACCCCAGATGCCGAAGATGACCCCGAGCAGGATCTGGAAGGCGAACAGGGTGGCGGTCGGGATATCGAGTGCCTGGCGCTGCAGCACGGGCGTCAGCACATAGCTTTCGAGGGCGTGCACCGCGTAAATCAGGAAGAAGGCGCTGATCGCCGGGACCCAGCCGGAAGCGAGGCTTGCCAGCACGACAATGGCACCACCGATGATGGTGCCGATTCTCGGGATGAAGGCAAGCAGGCCGGTCTGCAGGCCGAGGATGAATGCCGCGGGCACGCCGATGACGGCAAGGCCGATCCAGGTCAGGGTGCCAACGGCGAACATGACCACGGTCTGTGCCAGAAGCCAGCGCTCCAGGGTCTGGCTGATGTCGTTGATGATGCGGGTGAGGCGGGCCCGATGTCGGGCGGGTGCGAGGTAGATGGCGCCGCTGTGATAGAGTTCCGGCTGCGCTGCGAAAGCGATGCCTAAGAACAGAACGACGAAGAAATTGCCGACCACGCTGACGGCGCCGACCAGCAGATTGACGGTCTGGCTGATGATGGCCCCGCTGTTGGAGGCCAATGCGCTGGCACTGGGAAGGGAGGAGCGCGCACTGGTTGCCGTGGCGGAGGGTGCTGTGGGGATGGCGGCGGCGGCGTCGCTGCCGCCGATGGCGAAGAAACCGGTGTCGATGCCGTGGTGATCAAGAAAGGCTTTGAGGTTGGCGAGCTGGGACTTGATGGTCTCGCTGAGGGCCGAGGCCTGGTCGACGATGGTGGCGCCACCAAGATAGCCGACGCCGACCAGCAGCACCGCCAGCACCAGGCAGACGATCACCAGGCGCAGCGTATGCGGCAGGCGGATGACACGCCCCAGGGCCTTGGTGAGGGCGTTGAGGGCGATGCCGAGCAGGATGCCGGTGAAGATCAGGAGCAGGGTGGTGGCGAAATGCCAGGACACCAGCAGGAGACCTGCGACCACCACGACGGTACTGCCACCGACCGCGATGGCCCAGGCCTGATCAGCGCGGGGGGTGTTGCCGGAACTGGTGGAACTATTGTTACCCAGAACTGTCACGTCTGTCGTCCTTACATGGCCTTGGCGGGGGTTCTGCCCGGTTTTCACAGGAAAACCCGGCATGGATCAAGTCGGATGACGCTGTCGGGATGCTTGAATTTGCCCTGACCGGCTGGCATTCATGCGCCAAATCAAACGCTTGCTCAGGAACTGACGATGAAAAAACCGGTTGTCGGCGTGATCGGGAACACCCATTGCCTCGAAAATCGATTCGATGTCCAGATGGTGGGGGAGCGCAACCTGCGCGCCATTGCCGAGGTCTCAGGCGCTCTGCCGCTGATGTTTGCCGGCCTGCCCGGGATCACCGATCTTGATGCCCTGCTTGAGGTGGTCGACGGCATCGTGCTCACCGGGGCGCGCGCCAATGTCCACCCCGACCATTTCCACGCCGCCGCCAGCGTGCGCCATGAACCCTATGACAAGGGCCGCGACGACGTGGCGCTGACGCTGTCGAGGATCTGTGTGGAGCGTGGCATCCCGCTATTCGGCATCTGTCGTGGCTTCCAGGAGATGAATGTTGCTTTCGGCGGCACGCTGCACCCGGAGATTCGCGAGTTGCCCGGGCGCATGAACCATCGCATGCCACGGCTTGAGAATGGCGAGGTCCACCCCGATCCCAATGTGGTCTTCGCCGATCGCCACGATGTCATTCTGGTGACCGGCGGGGCCTTTGCCCGCATCCTCGGCAGCGACCGCATCAAGGTCAATTCCCTGCATGGCCAGGGCATCCTTGAGCCGGGACCGCGGGTCCTGGTCGAGGGAGTGGCGCAAGACGGCACGATTGAAGCCATCCGCATCATGGATGCTCCGGGGTTTGCGCTCGGCGTGCAGTGGCACGCCGAATACGATCCCCAGATCAATCCGGTCAACCGCCTGCTGTTCGAGGCTTTCGGGGATGCCGTGTCGGGGCGCCGGGCCGCGCACTAGCGGTGTTTTGCCGAGACCTCCTTGACGGGCATCGACTCGCGTGCCGCCATTTCGCGGGCGGCCTGACGCAAGGAGGCCAGCGCCGCCATCTCTTCGGTCTGCTGGCGCAGTTCGGCAAGAGATGCGATGGCGCGGTTGCGATCATCCTCCAGCACCTGGCCGAGATTGACCACTGCGGCATTGCAGTCGTGGCGCCGGATTGCCTCCACCACCCGCTTCATCTGGCGCGCGGTTTCGCGGCGGATGTGACGGGTGCGGTAATCAAGCGGGGCCTTCCACATCGTCGACCACACACTGTGGTTGGCGAGGTTGAGCAGGGTTTCGTCGAGCACCTCGTTGCCGGAGCCGCGGGCGATAAGCTGCACGGTTTTGGTCATCGAAAGCGCAAACGCCACCGGGTCGGGATTGTCGATCATGTCGCTGAGTTCGTCGGCGCGCCGTTCCAGCGTGTCGATATAGCTTTCGACCGGGGCGGTGGCCATCTCGCGCACCGCGTAGAGCGAGAGCGCAATCAGGACGTTGAAGAGATCCGTGATCCACTTCAGGGAAAGCGGCCGCACATAGGCGCCGCGTCGCGCCTGCAGATCAACCAGATGCTGCCGCTCCAGGATGTGCAGCGCTTCGCGCAGCAGCGCGCGGTTGACACTCAGTTCGCGTGCCAGATCGAGCTCCACCAGCCGTTCGCCGGGCTTGCGTCGGCCAGCCATGATCTCGCCTCCGAGGGCCTGCGCGATCTGTTCCGGGATGCTGGGCTGGGCGGGAACCTTGTCGGGATTGCTGGTTTCATCTGTCATGATCGTTATTCGTGTTACTCCACGGCCCAAAGGGGCGATGACTCTTAGTTCGCGCGAGCCGGAAAGATCGGCTCTTGCGGTTGGCGGCTCAGGCTAAATCCATTTCCAGACAATATTCATCGGTGAAGGTCTCGATGGACAATAATGTGAAGGATCCATTCGCCAACAACTAACGCCATGCATATTAACATCAGACAAACGAGCCACGGGTTTGTGAGTCCGGAAAATCGGAGGTCTATTGTAGAATCGTTCGCGGTATTTTCAATTTGGTCGCGCGATCTCTCAATCCCGCGCAAAAAGACGTCCTTCAGGCGCGGCACAGTTGTGGACGCATGCCCTGCCGCCAAATCCGGTGCGACGGGTGGCGTGAAGATCGCCCCCTCCTGCGGTATCGGTGCTGCGTGCAGTTTCTCCGCTGTCTCCGGGCAGTGCAAACGACGATCAATGTGCAATGCTGGCTTCAGTTGTGGAGAGCCTCTTGTGTGCGGTGGAGGTGCGTGTGCGGCGTGGTTCAGACAGCAGGTGGCGCACTGTTGAGCGCAGCAGCACGCGCCAATGGACAACGTTGGACCTGCGCAAGGCTGGACCTGTGTATGTGAGCTGTGGGCATTGCCACTTGCAGTGTCCAGATTTCGGCGCTTGCAGCGAACCGGCACATCCGATCGGTCGCAGACAACGCTGCACCGCATCGACGCGGGTCGGCCCTGGTTTCGAGTTCCCACCAGCCGGACAAGAACAAGCCGCGCTCAACAAACCTGGAATCCTTCAGGCTCGCCGCTTCACTTCATTGGCTACGTGTTGGCGCAGAACCAGGTTGATCTCGCTCTGGTAGCCATCAGCGGGCGCATGCTCCTTGAACCAGGCAAGCACGTTGGTCTCAAGTTGGAGTGTGATCGGACGGAAGAGGTAACCACGACGTGCATAAATCCAGTTTTCGGCAGGCACTCCCGGAATATCAATGGTATCGATCTGATCATCCGGCATCTCAGCGAGTTTCGCCAGTTGTTCGAGCTGTTCGGCACTAAGCTCCTTCCTGCTCATATTGTGAAGATGGCAGTTCTGGTCTCGGGAAGTGACGTGGCCGACGCGGAAGCTGGCATTAATCATCGCACCAATAGTCCGGTCGTCAACTTGAAGCTAAACAATTCGGGTACGCGTAAGTTCGCGGTGGCGACGGCAGCGAATGTCGGGAGTCCCTGCGCGGCCGTTCTCGACGATCGAGTGCTGACAGTCGGGGTCATCCGTGAGCCGATCCCGAGCGGGATCTTTCAGATTGGAGGCAGCTTAACCGTCGAAACGGCCAGGATGAGGGTGATCCTGTTGCGTTCAGGTCCGCTGCCCGCTGAGATTCTGGTGGTGGAAGAGCGCATGGTCCCTCCAAGCCGAGACCGGCAGATAAGGGAAATCCCGGAATATCATGGTCCGGCCGGGACTGCAGAAGAGAGCGGGAAAGAATAGGGCGCAAGCTGTGCGGCATCCCGGTTTTCGCAGGCTGCAGGCTGGTTGCTGGTTGGCATCCTTCGTCCTTCGCGCCCGACAGGTTCTGGAGTGTTTGCCGGTCATGAAGAGTGCTGGAAACGGCTTAGGCAACGTTCCGGTGCGGCAGGCGAAGCGGGCGTGCTCCAGTTGGTGAGAGACCGGTCCGGGTACCGGGTAAAGTCTCTGTGCTCCGCCACGTGTGGTGTCCACAGGTTTCGCCGCTTGCGGCGAAACGGCACTTCGGATCTGCAAGCCGGCAACTCTGCGCAGATTGAAACGGGCCGGCCCTGGTTGTGTGTTCCTTGTTCCCAGCAGCTGGACCCAGAACGTTGCCGCGCTCCTTTCGATCCTTCAGGTGTGCAGCTTCTCCGCATCGGCCACATGTTGGCGAAGAACCCGGTTGATCTCGCTCTGGAAGCCTTCCTCGGGCGCATGCTCCCTGAACCAGGCAACCACGCTGTTCTCGAGCAGGAGGGTGACTGGGCGGAAACGGGAACCACGACGTGCAAAGATCCAGTTTTCGGCCGGTACTTCCGGAATATCAATGGTGTCGATCTGATCATCCGGCAGTTCGGCTAGTTTCGTAAGTTGTTCGATCTGCTCTGCAATAAGTTTCTTCCTGCTCATCGTGTCTCATTTTTCTGCAACGTTGTTTTTGGTCACGGATGACCGATCGTGCGGGGTCATCGCGGATTCTACATTCGACAGCGAAAGCAGCTTCGTGACGTCCGGCTGGAGGAACGCTGTCGGAATTCGAAATTCATCCAGCCGCTGGTGGCGGTGCTGGCGACGTTGACGACTTCGCACTTCGCCTGGAATTCTTGGCTTCGAGCGATCGTTGTGTGTGTCAGGAGGGGATCGGCGCGCAAATTGGTTTTGCTTTCAGGACTTGTGAAACGACGGCCAGCGGTGCTGCGCATGTGAAGAGTGTAGGACACCTCTACGCAAATTTCCGAAGCTTTTTGATCAGCGGCAGGATTTCTGTAACTTCAATGTCTCCGTTAATGAACGCATCAAAGATGGGGTCTACGTCAGGGCAATGCCGGGCCCCCTCCATCGCATTGCTATGAACGGCGCTCTGCACCATTTTCCGTCGCCGCTCCATTTCCTCGGCGGTGATCCTGGACGGCGTGATCCTGGTTGCAACGTTCATCAGTCAGGCCTTTTCATTCTTGTCCATGCACCAACCCTGACACGTCTTTCCGCTCTTTGCAGCAGGGAATTTCGTCGTCCTTTTGCGGAATCCGCAACTCTTGTTCCGTTCGTGGAAAAGGGGGCGGGAGGAAAGGTGCTTCCGCGCCGAGGTCCGGCGAGGCCGGTGAGGGGGAGGCCAGGGAGCCGGGCGCTCCGGTGGTGGCTGTGCCGGAAAGGAGGATCGTTGATCGGAAAGGGTCTTTCGGATTTTTGTGTGGGTGAAGGGAAGTGCGACTGGCGGGATTTGAGGCTGTTCACGGAATTCGACGTGAGCCTGGCTTGAAGCTTTGCTTCACGGCATTGGCGCCGTGCAATATCAGGTTTGGCCGAATCGCCTGCGCGCCCCTTTCGGGCTGCACACGATCGGGGGAGGGTACAGATGAAGCGTCCGAGGAAGAGCGACTTTCCGGTGAGCCAGGTGCGGCGTTATCTCGAGCCCGGACCGATCGTCCTGGTGTCATCAAGGTATCAGGGCGAGACCAACATCATGACGCTGGGCTGGCAGACCATTCTCGAATTCACCCCGTCGCTGGTGGGTCTGATGATCACGGCCGGCAATCACAGCTTTGAGCTTATTCGCGGCAGCGGGGAATGCGTCATCAACCTGCCGACCACGGCGTTGACCGATATCGTGTGCGCGATCGGCAATACCTCAGGCAGCGAGATCGACAAATTCGCTTCCTTTGGCCTGACCGCGGAACCGGCGAGCGAGGTTGCGGCCCCGCTGATCGGCGAATGCCACGCCTCCTTCGAGTGCCGCCTTCACGACGATGCCCTGGTTGAGCGCTATAACTTCTTCATCTTCGAAGTGGTCAAGGCGCATGTCGCCAAATCTCCCAAACACCCCGAGACGCTGCATTATACGGGCGATGGCGTTTTTATGGTGGCGGGCAGGATCATCCGCCGACGGTCGCTGTTTCGTCCGGAACTCCTGGACTGAAGTGCTCCGGGGGGAACATTCTCCTCAAGGGGCTGCCGGCTCGGGGAGGTCGCATGGCAGGGATCCCGCTTGCTGGCTTGACGGGATCCCCGGTCTTTCGTCTTTCAGAACGCTTTTGCCGGGGTCATGGCGCGGATCACCGGCCAGGCGGCAGCGGCGGCAGCAAGATGTTTGATTGTATGGCCGGAGACGATGTGGCCGGTTGCAGCGAAGATCTGGGCATCGGAAAGTTCGAAGAGCTTGGCGAGAAGGTAGAAGGCGAGGACTGCGGCGAGCGGGATGCGGGCTCCGGGCAGAGGCGGCGTCAGCGCCAGTGCGGCTGCAAGCAGGATGCCGCCGAACTGCACCATCGTCCAGGGCGTGAGGTTCGAAGTTGCGATCACGGCGGCAAGAAGAGCGGCCGGGGCCATCGCAAGCGTCAGGCTCCTGCCGGCCCGGGGGCTGATCCGGGTCGAAGCCGCCATGCCGAGAAAGCCGGCGAATGCCACTGCCATGCCGGCGCGATCAAGCGCGAGACCAGGCTGACCTTCAGGGGACAGATGATAGACGCTGGAACCCGCGCAGGTGGCGATCATGCCGGCGAAGAACCAGGCGGGTGCGATTAAAACCTTGGGGGACCTCAGGCGGCCATTTTCGTCTCCCAGTACCGTGACCAGTCGCCATTGAACCGGCAGATCCTCAATGCAGCCATGAGTTCTGCATTCCTGACCA
>Ga0123357_10000442_pt1 | contig 39889 bp, 31 predicted proteins | sample TergutEmb28metaG_FD_89873 | JGI IMG/M metagenome (GOLD analysis project Ga0123357, IMG submission 89873) | Embiratermes neotenicus P4 segment gut microbial communities from Petit-Saut dam, French Guiana - Emb289 P4 | ecosystem: Host-associated > Arthropoda: Insects > Digestive system > Gut ...
TATTCGCGATTTGAACCGCACTATTCTTGCAGGCGATTTTTACAAAGTAAGCAATGATGGCAGTTATCGGTATAAAATTCATACAGGAGTTTACAAAACACGTCCAAATTCTGTTATCACAGCCGCAGGTGAAATGTTTGATTATGCCTCGCCCGAAGAAACGCCGTCGCTGATGGGCGATTTGGTAAAATGGTACAATGACGAAGAACAGAAAGCACATTTGTCGCCCATCGAATTGGCGGCATTGTTTCATTATCGCTACATTCGCATACACCCTTTTGAAGACGGTAATGGCAGAATTGCTCGCTTGCTTGTCAATTACATTCTTTTGCGACACGACTACCCAATGGTAGTAATACCGACTGCCGACCGCAAAAACTATCTGAATATGTTAAGCCTGTGCGATGAAAACACAGGCAAAGAGCCTTATAATGGGGCAAATGCTATGCTCGAACAGATAAAACCGTTTTACGATTATATCTATGCTTTTGTTGTTAAAAAATTGGATTTCTCCGTACAAATGATAAAAGGATTGGTTTCTGATATTTCCGAAACAGACAAGGAACAACAAAAACAACCCATTGCAACCGACAATGTCAGTATAAATGTCAGTATAAATGTCAGTGTAAATGAAAAAATCATTGATATAATAACTCAAATGCCTGCCATTAGAGTTAAAGAATTGGCAAAAATGCTGTCTGTAACCGAAAGAACAATTTATCGACAAATCGAAATTCTAAAAACAGAAAACAAAATTGAAAGAGTAGGCTCTAACAAAACAGGTTATTGGAAAATCAATTAAGAAAAGGTTGTGCGATTGAAAAAAACGACAGATAACGAGGGGTTTGGCGTCAAGCGGGGCGTTGTCTCGTGGAACACTTCGCAGGATTTGGGAGTTCGCCACCCGTCCGAGTCTTTGTGAAACCCCGCCCGACGCCAAGCCCCAGACACATAAACCGAATTTGATTTGAGCAATTTGCCGGTATCGTTATTTTTGCAAAAAACAGTAGAGACGTTGCGCGCAACGTCTCTACACGGAATTTTACCCCAAAAACCCTTTCAAATGGGGCGATTTTCCGATTTAACTACAGATTATGTGGGAACACTTATATTAATACACAGCGGACACTACTGCCGGTCACCCTGGGGTTGCCGTAGTATGGAGCCACGGTAGTATAGTTAGTGTACACATATATGGCGCTTGTGTTTGGCGCAACAGTCGTATTGGTCCAATAAGACCCTTGCGTATTCGTGTTGAACACCTCTGCATTACTGTTACGATACCCTGTAAAAGGCAGGAAGAGCGTAGCAGTACTATTTCCCTGAGGTGTTACCAACCAACCCCGTGTATTGGTAGTATTACTCACTACCCATGTGTTACCCGAAGCACAGGTAATACCGGCAGCAGGAATGGAAGATACCGCCATACCATCGCCATTCAGAATGGCTATCCATTCATACGTTGTAGGTACTCGCCAACCGTCAGGGCAAGGATCATTAGCAGTTTTATTATTATTAGCGTACCAAAGAGTATCGTCCTGTGGGCTGCGCCAATCGTTAGGCGCACCGTTAGTTTTTATAAATTTACCGTAAGCCTCAAAAGTAGAAACGACCTGTCCATTACCATCAAGATTAGGACTGCTGACAACACCGCTTTCGGAACTCGCATCATCAGTTGGATAAGCCTGACTGGTACGTAATTGATGTCCGTCAGCTTGGCGACCCCATTGGTACAAACTGCCGTAAACAGTTTCGTCGAGATTGTCTTTAGAGACGTAAGCCATTTGATCTGCTATTGACATGTTTTCATCAGCGCCAAGATTGTGGCACATAAAGGTTATCCAATTGCCGCCAGTCGTTCTAACCGGGCAACCGACACTAACATTCAAAGTGCTTGTTCCGATGCAGCTACCATTGCTCGCTTTTACGGTAATTGTTCCTGCATGTCCCTCGGTAGTACCAGCTGTAACCATTATGGAGTCGGTTCCCTGACCATCTGTTATTGACCAATCGTCGGGCACTGTCCATGTATATTTTATTGCATCCGGCACAGGAGTTACGGAGTAAATCAAACCAGCAGCGCCTTTTGTTACGCTACTATTGCCAGCTATTGCATTTATAATCTGCTTTACCGTAATCGTACCAGTAGCCATTCCCGTTCCGCTTCCACCGGTTAATATTACGGTATAACTATCGTTACCTGCGCTTTGAGTGGCAAGGCGAAAAATAATAACAGAAGAATTGACAATTGATAATTGACAATAGATAATTTTAAGTTCATAATTTTTTAATTTTTAAAGGAGTAATTAATTTTTATAATTCATACTTTGTCCCCTGAAATACTTCACATACGCACATAAAAAAGCATGGGACTATTACTTTATCCGATCTAGAGGTCTTAGGATACCCAAGTAGCAAATAAAATAAGCCCACGCTATTAAGCGTGAGCGTTAACACCCTACTCTTGCTACTTTTGAAATTTCCTAAGTTTCTAGGTCAAGAATAAGAGCTAAACGCTCTTTCCAATATTTCTACAATGTGCGTATTTTTACGCTGTTTTTATATCATAGGCAACTTTTTTTGTTTTATCGGGGCAAAGATACAAATAATATCTCAGATATGAAAATAAAAAAAATGGATTGAATCTTTTTTTGATACATTCTTTTTGTTTGGGTAATATTTTTTAAAAGCGACTTGTATAACTTTATACCTCATTTTTATCGAAACAGTTGTTCATTAGAAATATATTTTTAGAAATTTTTCAAGATTTATTTCTTTTTTTCAAAACAAAAAGCTAACTTTGTGTTAATAATAATATTTAAAAAATTTTAATGAAGATACACGAATATCAAGCGAAAGATTTAATTTCATCATTCGGTATTCCTGTCAAAAAGCAAATCCTGTGTTATGAAGCCGGTCAGGCGGAATTGGCATACAAGGAGTTAGACAGGGAAAAAGTTGTAATAAAAGCTCAAGTACTTACAGGCGGGCGAGGAAAAGCCGGAGGAGTGAAACCGGCAAAAAGTAAAGAGGAAGCATTCACACAGGCGAAAAATATTCTGGGACTGACCATCAAGGATTTTCCCGTTACGAAAGTTATCGTCACCGAAGCCATAGACATCGAATCGGAATACTACATAAGTTTTGTTGTTGATCGCCATACGAAATCGGTCATATTGATGATGTGCGCCGAAGGTGGCATCGAAATTGAAGAAGTAGCGGCTAAAAACCCTGAAAAGATTCTCAAATTCACTATTGATCCTTTAGTCGGACTACCTGATTATCTTGCCCGTAAATATGCTTTTGTTTTGTTTAAAGAAATGACGCTGGTGAACCAAACGGCTATCCTGTTGCAAAAGCTATACCGATTGTTCATAGATAAAGACGCTTCGCTTGCCGAAATTAATCCGCTGGCGCTTACCAAACAAGGCGAGTTAGTGATTGCAGATGCGAAAATAACCTTCGACGACAATGCACTGTACCGCCATCCGGATATTTTAGCTTTATTTGAACCTACGGAAGACGAAAAAATAGAAGCCGAAGCCAAAGGAAAAGGACTGAGTTTTGTCAGGCTCGACGGAGAAATCGGATGTATGGTCAACGGCGCCGGACTGGCTATGGCGACAGTGGATATGATAAATTTATACGGCGGATCGCCGGCAAACTTTCTCGACATCGGAGGAAGCTCCAACCCCAACAAAGTGATTGAAGCAATGGCTTTGTTGCTGAAAGACCCCAAAGTAAAAGTTGTGTTGATCAATATATTTGGCGGCATAACCCGTTGCGATGACGTTGCTTCTGGTCTGCTTACCGCTTTCAAACAGCTGAAAACCGATATTCCCGTTATTGTCCGCCTCACCGGAACGAATGAAAAAGAAGGACGTGAAATGCTTAGCGGCGGGCGTTTTATAATAGCGAAAACAATGGGCGAAGCAACCCACTTAGCGGTCGAAGTTTCTAAAAAATAAAATATGAGCATACTTATAGATAAATCAACCCGATTGATCGTACAGGGAATTACCGGAAGAGACGGTAAGTTTCACACAAAGAAGATGTTGGATTACGGCACTAATATTGTAGGCGGCGTCACTCCCGGAAAAGGGGGAATGGATGTACTTGGCGTACCCGTGTTCAACACAGTTTACGAGGCGATAGAAAAAACGCAGGCAAATACATCCATCATATTTGTTCCTGCCCCTTCTGCCGCCGATGCCATCAGGGAAGCCGCCGATGCGGGGATAAAATTGATTATTTGCATTACGGAAGGCATACCGACATTGGATGTCGTTGAAGCATACCGCTTTGTCGAACTGAAAGGCGCTATGCTGTTAGGGCCTAACTGTCCGGGACTGATGTCGCCTGAAAAGTGTTTAGCCGGTATTTTGCCCGCGCAAATATTCCGGAAAGGAAATATCGGCGTTATCAGCCGTAGCGGAACGTTGACGTATGAAGTTGTATATCAACTGACAGCGAATGGCATGGGACAATCTTCTGCGGTAGGAATGGGAGGCGACCCCGTAGTAGGATTGTATTTCCGCGAACTGTTGGAAATGCTTCAAAACGACCCCGATACGGATGCCATTGTCATGATTGGCGAAATCGGAGGGAATGCAGAAGAGCAAGCTGCCGAATATATTAAAGAATATGTTACCAAACCGGTAATCGGTTTTATAGCAGGGCGGTCTGCTCCTCAAGGCAAACAAATGGGACATGCAGGAGCAATTATATCAGGAGGGGCAGGTTCGGCAGATGAAAAGGTTGCTGCGTTGGAAGCTGCGGGCGTCAGGGTTGCCAAAGAGCCTTCCGAAATACCGGGGATGTTGAAAAAAACGTTTTTTTCACTACTTTTGTAGCCTGATAAACAAAATATATGGCAGGAAGCGGAATGAAAAGTTTAGCAAAAGATACTGCAATCTATGGATTGAGCAGTATCATCGGACGTTTTTTCAACTGGCTGCTTGTTCCGCTCCACACTTATATATTCACCAATACCATCGAGTATGGTAAAGTAAGCTATATATATGGATACACCGCTTTGTTTATGGTGCTTCTTACTTATGGGATGGAAACGGGCTTTTTCCGTTTTATGAACAAAAAAGAGGAAAATCCCGACAAGGTATATGCCACGTCTCTTATCGCTTTAGCTACTACATCCCTTTTGTTCATTCTGTTATGCTTTTCTTTTATTAATCCTGTTTCATCCTGGATGGAATATACCCAACACAAGGAGCATATTCTGATGATGGCGGTTGTCGTAGCTTTTGACGCTTTTATGACGATACCTTTTGCCTACCTCCGGTATCAAAAAAGACCCATCCGGTTTGCTACACTGAAAATTGCATTCATCGTATTTAACATATTCTTTAATGTCCTGTTTTTGGTCGTTTGTCCGTGGATATACAAAAACCATCCTCATTTGGCAATAAACAGATTCTACAGCCCTGACGTTGGCATCGGATACATATTCCTCGCTAATCTGCTGGCTTCTTTTGCCGTATTATTATTGCTCGTACCGACAACAATGAAAGGGCTGAAGCTCCGGTTCGAAAGCTCTTTAATCAACCGTATGCTGAAATATTCGTTTCCGCTGTTGATACTGGGAGTGGCAGGAGTAATCAATCAAACGGTGGCTCAGTTGACTTATCCTTTCCTTTTTAATAATCCCGATGAAGCGTTCAGCCAGCTTGGCATTTACAATGCCTGCCTGAAGATAACCGTGATTATAACCATGTTTACGCAAGCATTCCGGTATGCCTACGAGCCTTTCTTTTTCGGCAAAAATAAAGAAAGCAACAGTACAAAGCCGTATGCCGATGCGATGAAATACTTTATAATCTTTGCTTTACTCGTATTTCTGGCTGTTGTATTCTATCTCGATATAATTAAGTATGTTGTCAGCAAAAATTATACAGCCGGCGCTGTTATTGTGCCGATAGCCATGCTTGGCGAACTGTTTTTCGGAGTATATTTCAATCTTTCGGTATGGTATAAGCTAACCGACAAGACAAAATACGGCGCTTATTTCTCCATTTTCGGATGTTTTATACAAGTCGGCATCAATCTGATTTTTGTCCCCATTTTCGGATATATTGCCAGCGCCTGGGCAACATTAATATGCAATTTAATCATCGTAACCATATCCTATTTAATTGGGCAGAAGTATTATCCGATAAAATACGATTTGAAGAATATTTTTCTTTATTTTGTACTTGTCGCCATATTTTATGCCGCAGCCATGTATCCGCAAATCAATAATGAAATTCTGCGTTTGGCATATCGTACCCTGTTCCTTATCGCATTTACGGCAATTATTGTTAGAAAAGAGTTTCCGAATATATTCCGCTTACATATTTAAAACCTCTCCCCTCTCCACATACCAAAGAAATCCATTCACATTCGAGCAATTCATCGTTTGCAAAAGAGAGAGATATTCCCTGAGTTGCGTTTCATGGGCGCGATGCGGTTCGCCGAATTTGTAATCAATAACAAGGGTTGTATCGTCGGACAAAAGTACGCGGTCGGGACGTTTGGTCGTTACTGTTCCTTTTTCTTTTACGATAATGGAAAATTCGGGATATACGGTGTATTTCCCTGAAAACCAGTCTTTCACTTGTGGATTTTGAACACAGGAACGTATTTTGTCTTTGTAAGCGTCTTTTTCTGCAGGAAGAATCAAGCCATCCGAAACGAAGCGCTCTACGGCTTTGTCAATATCGTCCGGAGTATTGATAGCGGCAAAAAGCGCGTGCATGATGTTTCCGTGCGTTATGTATTTTTCCCTTGCAGGCGAGTCGGAACTGATAAATTCGCGTGATTGATTCGATTGTTTGAAAACGGATTTTCCTTCCGAAAATTCGCCGGATACGAAATCGACATACAGCGGCGGAGGAATTTGTTTCAAAGGATTTGTCGTTTCTTCCTTCGTTTTACGGATATTTTTCAAAACGCCTGTTTCGTAACGTCCGGCATCATTGTTCCAACCGTCGTTCAATTCGGGAACTATCCATTGCAATAAATCCGAAACATTCTTGACATTTTCCAACGCGGCAAGCTGTTTTTTATTTTTCCCGAAAATAATCAGGTTCTGCTCGGCTCGTGTAAAAGCGACATACAGCAGATTTAGATTATCCAACCACGAAAGCGCTGTCTCCTGCCGGTATTCTTCCGAAAAAACGGTATTTTTCATCTTTTCCGAATAGCTGACGGGAAGCAGTTCCAAATCATAATAACCTTCTTTCGGACTGCACCACACAATGGGATTTTTTTTCGGATTCAACTCCCAGTTACAATACGGAATCAGCACCGTGTGAAACTGCAATCCTTTCGCTTTGTGAACCGTCATCGCACGAACGCCTTCGATTCCTTCGCCTGCAGGGATAGTCTTTTGCGACAGTTCATCATCCCAAAAAGCTAAAAACGAGTGGATGTCTGTCGAGTGGTCTTTCAGATATTCCGTAACGGCGTCGAAAAAGAAAAAGAGATAAGCCGATTGTCCCTCAATTTTTTCCAAACCATAGATGCGGTATAAACAGGAGATGAGTTCGAGGAGGGGCATGGTTGTTGTCATTGCGGGCGGAGCGAAACAGGCAGGGACAAGCCGCAAAAGATACTCCAAATTAGCCCTGTAAACCGGATTATCGGGATAAGCGCCGGTTTTCAACGCTTCAATAATGATTTTTACCGATAGAGAAGAATTTAATTGAAACGCTTCGTTGGAAACGATGTCTAAATAATTTCCTGCGGCTAAGTCGGGATAACTCTCTTTCTGAGATGAAAAATAGTCGGCAATCCACTGGATTTGATTGTTGCTGCGAACCAAAATACAAATATCACCGGCGCGAATATCAGCCGCCTGTAAAAATTGTATCTTCTCAAGTAGTTTTGATAAAACCATTTCCCTGTATTTTTCCGTTTCCCCGTCCTGTAAAAAATCGATACTCACATATCCCGCATCCGCTTTTTCCGGCGTTTCCTGACTGACGTTTTCCCTGCTGTAAACCAAAGAAAAGGGCGATTCAATTGAATCAAATAATTCTTCCCTGTATTTATCGTCCAATAACCGGCCGGCTTCCGAAAAAAAGTCGTTGTTAAAAGCCACTACCCGCTTTTTGCTCCGGTAATTGAAATCCAAGGATTGTTCATTGACTGTCAATTCATTACCTGCCTGATTCAAGATTCGCCAATCACCGTTCCGCCAACGGTAAATAGATTGCTTGACGTCGCCGACAATCATACTGAAACGATTGTTGGCAAGAATATCAGACAGTAAAACCTTGAAATTATTCCATTGCAAGCGGGAAGTATCCTGAAACTCGTCGATCATTACGTGCCGGATTTCCGCACCGATTTTTTCATATATGAACGGCGAATCGGAAGCGTCAATCATCCGGTGAAGAAACAATGCCGTATCCGACAACATAAAACTGTTGTTTTCGGCATTGATGTTGCTGATTGCTTCGGTAATATACCAGATAAGTCCCAATTGATGAATGTTCCCCAGAATCAGTTTGGAGGTATCTTGCTTCTGAACTGTACTAACCGTTTCCAACAATAAATCAATCAACCGGTTTTCGGCAAGGGCAATCATATCGTTACGCCTTTTGTGGGTTTTAGTTGACCAATTCTCTGCTCCTGACAGCAGATTCTCGATTGTTTTTCCGATTTCTCCCTGTTGATTTTCCGCTAAGTTTTTCCAAAAATCAAACACAACCCCTTTTCTGATAAAATCGCTTGCATCCAAATGATTTTCATTCAATAAATCAATCACTTGCCGGTATGTTTCCTTGAAAAACGCTTTGTATTCCTGTAAAAGTGAATAATGATAACTCTTTATGTCGCTGAATATTGCGGGGTTTTCATTCAACTGATTACGTAAAACCTTTTCGTGTTCCTGAAAAAACTCATCATAAATACATGCGCTGAAACGATACACATCGTCTTTGAACCGCCAGTTGCCGTCCTGTTCCAGTTTATTTTCAACGTAGGTGGTCAACCATTGAAGAAGGCGGGGATCCTGGTGTGCGTTTTCAATCATCCGGCTCACGGCGTCTATACGTACTTTAGCGGAATTCATCTCAATGTTGAACTTCGACCCTCTACCTAATTCACGAGCCAGATTACGGAGAATTTTTTGGAAAAAACTGTCTATAGTGGTAATATACAACCGGCTGTAGTCGTGGATAATGGCATTTAAAATCTCGCCGGCTCTTTTACGAATCAGGGGTTCTTCCATCGGCCGTCCGGCTTCTTTCAAAGCATCTTCGACTGATTTAAGGAAACCTCTTGAATCGGCAGTTTCAAAAGCCAGTCCGTACAAATCCGACAAAATCCGTTCCTTCATTTCGCCGGTAGCATCTTTAGTAAACGTAACGGCTAATATATGACGATAAGTATCGACTCCGCCCAAAAGTAATTCTTTAATGTATTCGAGCGCTAAAGTGTAGGTTTTACCGGAACCTGCTGAGGCTTTATATAGTTTCAATCGTGACATGCAAATGCAAAGATATGGCGTATTACTGTCCTCTGCGTTATGACCGCAGCAGCATCAAATTCTCATAAATCACATAACATCCATAAATGAAGCACAAGCCTGAAGAAACAACAATCAAGACCGTACGCAGAATTTTCGACCCAATTAACTTTTTTGAGAATGGAACGCTGAATACTCCGGCTGCAAGCATCATCCCGACTATCGTACCTAATCCGAAAATCACCAAATATAAAATACTGTCAACAGTAGATAGTTTTTTATCAAACATAACCATTAAGACCATGGCGCCACTGCCGGCTAATCCGTGTACAATGCCGATTCCGTAGGAAGCTTTATGTAAATTTTTACCTTTCAAATGAATATGAGTATGCAAGTGTTTATTTTCTCCGGCATGTTCATGCTGGTGTTTGTGAAACAAAATTGTTGCTTTTTCATCCCGTAAAAAGATATATAGCCGGTATGATGCAACGATAATCAACATAAGTCCTACCGCCGCCTCGAAATAAGAAAATGTTTCTTCGGGAATATTCACTTTGAATACAATCATGATCAGTCCTACTAAAAAAATCGTAGAAGTGTGTCCCAATCCCCAAAATATACCGTCTTTAATTGCCGGCAACAGTTTCGTACGCATGGAAACTATGTTAGTGACCGCTAAAATATGATCAGGCTCAAAAGCATGAAGAAGACCGCCATACAAGGCAACTGAAAAAAATAAGATTAAAGCCATTACTTATCCGGATTAAAAATGAAACATACAACAAAAGTAAAATAAATTTGAATGATAAAAAAGATTTTTTCCGAAAAAGTAATACAAAGCTAAAAGAATGTGATACTCTGCAAATATTTTTCTACCTTTGAAGCGGTTTTTCAGATAATAGTGCATGGATAAACTTGGATTATTAAAAGATAAATTAAAAATATACGGAAAACTTTGCATTGCTTATTCCGGTGGAGTTGACTCTGCATTTTTATTGTCTGTAGCGTACGATGTATTAGGCGAAAATGTATTAGCCGTATTAATCGACTCTCCTGTGCTGGCTCAGCGCGACAGGAAAGAAGCAATAGACTTTTTGGAAAAAACAGGCGTGAGCTACAAAGTTATAAAAGAGAATCCGTTTATTTCTCCGGAGTTTTGTAAAAACATCCTGTTGCGGTGCTATTATTGCAAAAATATTAATTATAAAGCAATACAGGAAGTTGCAAAACAGAGCGGGATTGAATGGGTTGCCGACGGACAAAATATCGACGACGTTCGATCAGGGGATCGCCCCGGCGCAAAAGCCGCCAAAGAATTGGGGGTTGTAAGCCCGTTAATCGACTGCGGATTTATGAAGGAAGATATTCGTTTCTACAGCCGGCAACTTGGTCTTGCAACATGGGATAAACCTTCGAACGCTTGCCTTGCTACCCGGCTTCCTTTCGGGTTTGAGATTACCAAAGAACGGCTGGCGGTTGTTGAAGCGGCGGAAGAAACGCTTCGCCGGCGGGGAATGGAGGGCTGTCGGGTTCGGTGGCACGATACCGTCGCCCGTATAGAAGCGCCACGGCGTTTTTTTGATACAATTCTGAATACGCAAGCGATAATCGATGAAATCAAAGCGTTGGGGTTCAAATATGTTACTTTGGATTTGGAAGGATTTCGCAGCGGAAGCATGAACTAAAATGGATATAAAAAATATACTGGAATCGGTAAAGACCGGAAGAATGTCGATAGAAGAAGCAACTGAAAAGTTGAAAATATTGCCTTTCGACGATTTGGGATATGCTTTGGTTGATCATCACAGGCAGTTGCGCAACGGTTGTCCGGAAGTTATTTTTTGCGCCGGAAAAAGTGCAGAACAAGTGGAAGGGATAGTTACCAACCTGCTTGAAGCGGGAAACACAAATGTGTTGGCGACGCGGGCGACTAAAGAAATAACACAAACTGTTCAAAGAATTTATCCGGAGGCGGAATGGAATCCTTCCGCACGCACGATTGTTATCCGGCGTCAACCTGTTGAAAAATCAGGTATTGGAAAAATTCTTGTGATTACTGCCGGAACGTCCGATATTCCTGTCGCGGATGAAGCGGTCGTTACCGCCGAATTTCTGGGCAATGAAGTCGAACGTATATGCGATGTGGGAGTTGCAGGTATTCACCGGCTTTTTGCCAAATTGGAAAACATCGCATCCGCCACGGTAATTATTGTTATCGCCGGTATGGAAGGAGCGTTGCCGAGCGTGATAGGCGGATTAACCGACAAACCCGTCATCGCCGTACCGACAAGCATTGGCTACGGAACCAGCTTCGGCGGAATTACGGCTTTGCTTTCGATGCTTAATTCGTGTGCAAACGGCATTTCGGTAGTCAATATCGACAATGGTTTTGGAGCGGCTTATATTGCAAACAGTATCAATAAATTAAAAATTAAAAAATAAAAATATGATTTCACCAATGACATATTTCCCTGCCGAATGGATTTCACAGTCAGGGGTTTTACTGACTTGGCCTCATTCGGATACGGATTGGAAAAACAATTTGGAGGAAGTAACCGCTTGTTTCGTATCTATTGCAGAAGAAATACTTAAGCGAGAAAAACTGATCATAGTTTGTCAGTCGATTAAAGAGGTCAAGCGAGCGCTTGCCCGAAGCAATCCGAACTATGAACGTATTGTTTTTCGAGAAATTCGCTCCAACGACACATGGGCGCGCGACCACGGACCTCTTGCGATTTTTGTAAATGACACTCCCGGACTGTTTGATTTTGGCTTTAACGGATGGGGATTAAGATTTCCGGCGAACTACGACAACCAAATTACCCGTCAATTATACGCAAGCAAAGCTTTTTCTCCGAAAGTGAAGTACATGGATATGAAGCATCTGGTTTTAGAAGGTGGAAGCATTGATGTTGACGGTAAAGGAACACTTCTGGCAACCAGCCGTTGCCTGATGTCGATAAACCGGCACGATTATATGACCCGGAAAGAAATTGCTGATTTTTTTTGTATGTTTATGGGTATGAAAAGGGTTTTATGGTTGGATCACGGTTATTTGGCAGGCGATGATACAGACGGCCATATTGATACTTTAGCGAGGTTTTGCAATGCGAGTACAATTGCTTACGTACAATGTACCGATCCGGATGACGAACATTTCAAAGAATTATCCTGTATGGAAAACGAACTTCGTCAATTCAGAAATCTACACGGGAAATTCTACCATTTGCTTCCATTACCTATGGCGGAGCCAGTTTATAATGAAGGTAAACGCTTGCCGGCTACCTACGCCAACTTTTTAATAATCAACGGCGCGGTATTGCTTCCATTTTATAATTCTCCGCGTGATGAAATAGCAAAACAACAATTGCAATCTGTATTTCCCGACAGGGAAATCATTGGAATTAATTGTCTCCCATTAATTAAGCAGAATGGAAGCCTCCATTGTGTAACGATGCAATTGCCGGTAGGATATGTTTGAAAAATTATGTTGATTATGCACGACATTTTAACAGCAGGCTTAATTCAGCAATCCAATACTTCCAATACAGGGTCGAATAAAGATAAATTGATTAAAAACATCCGGATTTGCGCTACTAAGGGAGCTGAGTTAATCGTTTTGCAGGAATTACATAACAGTTTATATTTTTGCCAAACAGAGGATACAAAAGTGTTTGATATGGCGGAAACGATTCCGGGACCTTCTACGGAACTGTTTGGCGGTTTAGCGAAAGAGTTGGGCGTAGTCTTGGTTTTGTCGTTATTCGAAAAACGCGCTCCGGGTTTATATCACAATACGGCGGTAGTGATTGAAAAAGACGGAACCATAGCCGGAAAGTACCGGAAGATGCATATTCCCGATGACCCAGCGTATTACGAAAAATTTTACTTTACTCCCGGCGACTTGGGGTTTCAGCCTGTCTCAACCTCAGTAGGAAAATTAGGCGTTTTGGTTTGCTGGGATCAGTGGTATCCCGAAGCCGCCCGCTTAATGGCTTTAGCCGGAGCTTCACTGCTGATTTATCCTACTGCTATCGGATGGGAATCTTCCGATTCGGACGAAGAAAAAAAACGGCAACAGGAGGCATGGGCGCTTGCTCAACGCGGACATGCGATTTACAACGGATTGCCGGTTATTGCCGTTAACAGGGTGGGGCATGAAAGCGATCCTTCGAGACAAACGCAAGGGATTCAATTTTGGGGCAACAGTTTTGCCGCCGGCGCACAAGGGGAAATTTTGGCGCAGGCTTCTTCCGAAAAAGAAGAAAACCTGATTGTGAAAATAGACCTCAAACGTTCGGAAGAAGTCCGCCGCTGGTGGCCCTTCCTGCGCGACCGCCGGATTGATGCTTACGGAGATTTAACTCAACGATTCATTGATTAAAAGCTATAATGTATTAATCCGTAAATATCGGTTTTGTACTTCCCTTGAATGGCTTCCAATCCCGAACCGATTGTTTCCCTGTCGAAATAGCGGGTTGACGCCAATTTACAATAAACCGTCAGTGCAGGCGTGATTTTCCATTTAACGACCGAATAAAAACGAAGACCTTCTCCATAATAGACCGGAAACGAATAAGTATAAAGAATATCTTTTTCGTAAATGCTAATCCTGTTATTCCAATTGCCTGCATGGAAAAAAGCCAGCGCCCCGTCGAGCTGGATCTTCGATTGCGGCTTTGCCAAAGAAACCGCTTGAGTCAGCGACCAGCCTGCTGTTGAATGGGAATCGTCCGTATAAACATTATAATCGGCTTGCGTTTTCAATCCGAATCCTTTTTCGTTCCGGTAATCAAGCTGATACCTCCATCGTTCCTGTTTGTAAGAAATCACTTGCGTTTCCCGCGCATCTTCCTGAATTTGATTTTGACATTTTTCTTTGTACTTATAGCGTAAATTCATCTGAAGGCGGGAATTGGGTTTATAGGCAAGCTGGATTAACCGGTCGGTTCCCGATGAAGGGGAATTGATGCCGAACTTCAACCACGGGAATCGAAAATAATCGGCATAAGCTGATAGTTGCCATTTTCGGAAGGGATAGAAACGGATTCCGGTATAAAATCCGCTTTCGTTCTGAACCGTTGAAGATTCTGCAAAAGCTTTACTGAAAAAAGCATTATAATCCCGCGCATAATTCCGGTAAGAAAAAACCCAATCCATTGTTGATATGGGATTTATCAATAGATTATTGATTGTCGCCCATTTGCCTGCTGCATCAATGGCTGTTTCCCCTTGAAAAGAAACTTTCCGGTTATGATATTCGTAATTCAGTCCGGAATTGGAATAATTTTTCCCTCGCAAATAAAACAGATTATAAGGTTGAGGCGTCGGATTAAGTTCTTTTCCTCCAAAAGAATAATAAATCGAGGTAAGCCCGACAGCAAACGATTCTTTTCGCCATTGAAGCGCTGCGCCTGCCATATCGATCTGTGCAGCATCTTTTTTCTGAATATCACTGAGGGTGCGGCGGTATCCGTCGGTTTTGAACGAATAGATAAACGAACTGTCGGTGTTAGCGTCGTATTTCCGGCTGGAACAAAACAGATAAAGCTGCGTATTTTTATAGCTCAATTTTCCTGCAACTCCTTGAAAATAACTAAATTCATTGGTAGAAACATGCCGTGTAATACCCTTGCTTTTGAGATTAATACTCCCGACATCCGAAGTTTTCCCTGTAAAGAAATTGGTATTCATCACAAGTCCTTGTCCGAACGACAAGCGATAATCTCCTGCATGTAATTCGTCCAAAATTCCTATATGCTTTATATTCAGATTAAACGCATAATAATCGAACCCTTTGTAACGCTCATTCCAAAATGCTTCTCCGGCATTTTTCTTCCCTATGATTCCCAATTGAGTATTCCTGTATTGATAGCCGTAACGGAAAGAAAGGTAATACGGTTCACCCAAGTAATATTGGTTCGGATGGGCGGCACGTTCTTCCTCCGAAACTTTTTTATAACCGGCTTTTTCCTGAAACGTATCATTTGAACTAAGCAGCAACTCCTGTTTCGGCGTATAATTTCCTTTCTTCCATTGGGAATCCTGCGGATTTTTGTCTGCCGGTTCGATATAAACAAAAGGTAATAAATAAGTGATTGTTTGAAAATCAAGATCTTCTACATTTTTCAGCTCATAAATATCGACCAAAGGACTGTATTTATAGATGTAATACAGTAAATTCTCGATTTGAATATCCGTTAAAAAAGGCAGCCGTTCCAGGTCTTGCTTTGTGACTGTCTGTAAATTGAAAGGATGTTCGCTCAGATACGACAGTTCGTCAAAAAGCTGTTCAATATCGCTCGGATTGCGTTCGTCCGACTCCGACAGCTCTTCCAGATATTGCATCCATTCGGTGTTGCTTGCGGTGGTTTGAGCGCTTGCGTCAATTGCTAAAAGCAAAGAAAAGAGTAAAATAAAAAAAGGTTTCATAACTTTAAGGGCTTTAAAGGCTTTAAGGGCATTAAGGAGGTTAAAAATAATATCCAACAGCGATTCCGCTGGATAGTCCAAGAACAGGGTGAAACAAAAAAGCCGTTTCAATATTCCAATGCTCCATTTTATAAGCAAAGCCAAGAGAGGGCGTTTGCAGATTGTTGCGGAATCCGCCCCGAACCGTCAATTGTTTGATGATTTCATATTCAATACCGGCGCTCAGGTCGAACCGGTTTTGGGAATCATATCCAGCTTCTACCATGACACAAGTAGTTGGCGCTAAATGATAATTAACTCCTGAAAAACAGGAAAACGGCTGAGAATTTCGGGTATGAAGAAGATTTTCCGTAGTCAGCGCCCATTCAAAAGCATCGCTAATCTGCCAGAAAAAGCTGACGTCGGCCTGCAAATATGTTTGAGGATTTTCGTCGAAAATAGAATTTTCAATAAGATAACTAACCGATGTTCCGATGGAAAACCGCTGTGAAAGTTTTTTGGCAAAACCGGTTTGTCCTTCAATCAGTTGATAATCGCTGTATCCAAACATTGATAAATGAAAACTCATATCCAGCAACCGGTTTGGAATTAGCCCAAAGGCGCTTTGAGTACTCAATTCTTTCATCTCAAAACGATTAAAAACGGAGACGCCGATTTGTTTGCTGTCTAAAAAAGGAAGATAAGCCGGATTTAATACGCCTTGACTTAGGGATTGCATTTGTCCTAACGATAAAGCGCGGATGTCGATAGACCTCACTTCATCGAACGGATAAACCAACTGGAACTTGCTGATAAACAGGAATAAAAAAACGAGTTTTATTCCCCTGAAGAAATACGCTTTCATAGCTGTTTTGGTTTTAATTGTGAATAATCAGGTGCAAAAATAAGTATTTATTTTGAAATTAACAATAAAAAACACTGACAGCATCAAGATTGTTTGTAAATAACACGATTTCTCTGAGAAAAAATTTTGCGGATAGAAAAAAAGGGTGTATGTTTGCAGAACAAAATTTCAAAAACTTTCCCATTTCCAAACTCTTTTGTACTTTTGCACTCAAATACAAGTTTATTTTACAGTTCAAATCTTGTAACTCATAATTTAAAATTTATTACAAAAGATGATTGCAACAAAGTACGACCCCTCCGACGTTGAGCGTAAATGGTATGATTATTGGATGAGAAACGGTTTTTTTCATTCGAATCCCGATGAACGGGAACCTTATACGATTGTGATACCTCCTCCTAACGTCACCGGCGTGCTTCACATGGGACACATGCTGAACAATACGATTCAGGATATTTTGGTACGCCGCGCCCGAATGCTGGGGAAAAATGCTTGTTGGGTTCCCGGAACCGACCATGCTTCCATTGCAACCGAAGCGAAAGTCGTAGCCAAATTAGCCGCTGAAGGAATTAAAAAATCCGACCTTACACGCGAACAGTTTCTCGAACATGCTTGGGAATGGACGCACAAACACGGCGGAATCATTCTGGAACAGCTGAAAAAACTCGGCGCATCCTGCGACTGGAGTAGAACATGTTTTACGATGGACGCGAAACGGTCGGAAAGTGTCATTAAAATTTTTGTCGATTTATACAATAAAGGATTGATTTATCGTGGTGTGCGGATGGTGAACTGGGATCCGCAGGCGCTCACCGCACTTTCCGACGAGGAGGTGATTCACAAAGAACAGCAAGGAAAATTGTATTATTTACGTTATCCCATTGTAGAGACGGGGCGCGCCCAGTCTCTACCGGAATATGCCATTATCGCCACCACCCGTCCCGAAACCATCTTCGGCGATACCGCCATGTGCATAAACCCAAATAATCCAAAAACATCGCATTTGAAAGGCAAAAAAGTTATCGTGCCTTTAATCAACCGCGAAATTCCCGTGATTGAAGACGAATATGTTGATATGGAATTTGGAACGGGATGCCTCAAAGTTACGCCCGCACACGATGTGAACGACTATATGCTTGGCGAAAAATACAACCTGCCTTCAATTGATATTTTCAACGATAACGGCTCTTTGAACGAAAACGGTGCAATGTACGCCGGAATGGACAGATTCGATTGCCGGAAAAAAATTGAAAAAGACCTGGAAGATGCAGGACTTTTGGAAAAAACGGAACCCTACACAAACAAGGTGGGTTTTTCCGAACGAACCAACGTGCCTATCGAACCTAAGCTGTCGATGCAATGGTTTCTGAAAATGGAAGATTTGGCAAAACCTGCCATTGAATCCGTTGAAAATGCTACGGTTAAGTTTTATCCTGCCAAATTCAAAAATACCTACCGGCATTGGATGGAAAATATCAAAGACTGGTGTATTTCCCGCCAACTTTGGTGGGGACATCAAATTCCGGCATGGTACCTGCCGCAAGGCGGATTTGTAGTCGCCGAAACCAAAGAAGAAGCCTGCGAAAAAGCATTGTCAATTGTCAACTATCAATTGTCAATTGACGATTTGCGTCAGGATGAAGATTGCCTCGACACCTGGTTTTCTTCGTGGTTGTGGCCTATTTCCGTATTCGACGGCATTAATAATCCTGATAATGAAGATATCAACTATTATTATCCTACCAATGATTTGGTTACTGCGCCGGAAATTATTTTCTTCTGGGTAGCGCGAATGATCATTTCAGGATACGAATACCGAAACGAAGCCTGTTTTCGAAATGTCTATTTTACCGGTATTGTCCGCGACAAGCTGGGAAGGAAAATGTCGAAATCGCTGGGCAATTCGCCCGACCCGATTGAGTTAATGAACAAATACGGCGCTGACGGCGTTCGCATGGGAATGTTGCTGACTTCCCCCGCAGGGAACGATCTTCCGTTCGACGAGTCGCTCTGCGAACAGGGGCGCAATTTCAATAACAAAATCTGGAACGCTTTCCGTTTGGTAAAAGGATGGGAAACTGCCGATATTCCGCAACCGGATTCGGCGGCAATCGCTATCCGCTGGTTTGAGGCGCAATTGTCGCAAACTATTGAAAACCTTAACGATTTGTTTACTAAATACCGCATTTCGGAAGCCTTGATGGAGGTTTACAAATTGTTTTGGGATGAATTTTCGTCGTGGTATTTAGAAATGATAAAACCGGCTTATCAACAGCCTGTTGATTTGAAAACATACGAGGCGACATTGACATTCTTCGATGCCTTGCTTCGTCTCTTGCATCCGTTTATGCCTTTCATTACCGAAGAATTATGGCAAGCGCTGGAAGAACGGAACGAAGGCGAAAGCATTATGATTTCAAGAATGCCGGAAACAAAAAATGCCGATCATCTCCACGACAGGGAAAAAATGGAAGAAGCGAAAGAAATCATTGCCAATATCCGTACAATCAGGATGCAGAAAAATATTCCGAACAAAGATAGCCTGGTGTTGCAAGTAGTTGGAGAATATCCGTTGGATTATTATCCGGTATTACTGAAAATGGCTAATTTATCCAGTATTGAAAAAACAGCGGAAAAATCGGCGGGAGCTGTTTCTTTTTTGGTAAAAACAACAGAATTTGCTGTTCCGATTGGCAACAACAATATCAATGTAGCGGAAGAATTGGCTAAACTCAAGGAAGAACTGAAATACCAGCAGGGATTTATGGATTCGGTTCTTAAGAAATTGAACAATGAAAGTTTTGTTTCAAAAGCGCCTGAAAAGGTAATTGAAATGGAACGGAAAAAACAAGCCGACGCCGAGAGTAAAATAAAATCATTGCAGGAAAACATTACGGCGCTTTCAACAGAATAAATTAATCAATAATCACTAATCATTATGAATATGTACGATGCCGACAAACAATTAGAACAATCGGGTTTGCATTTGCCTCCCGCTTCTGCTCCGAAAGGACTTTATAAATCGTGCCTGATCGACGGGAAACGCCTGTATCTGTCCGGACATCTTCCGGTGCAGGACGATAATTCGATAATCGCAGGTCGTATCGGGAAAGAATTAACCAGGGAGGAAGGAAAACTGGCTGCCCGTCAGGTAGGATTATCCATGCTCTCAACCATCAAAAAAAACTTGGGCAGTCTAAACAGAGTAAAAAGGGTCATCAAAATATTCGGAGTGGTCAATTGTGTACCCGAATTTGACCAGCAGCCTTATGTTATCAACGGATGCAGCGAATTATTCGCCGATGTTTGGGGTTTGGATAACGGGGTAGGAACCCGCAGTGCAGTTGGAGCTAATTCACTGCCCGGCAATACTCCGGTGGAGATAGAAGCTATATTTGAATTATATGAATAGGAAAATTTTATTTCTTTTACTGTTAGCATGTAGTTCATGTTCAAGTATTTACAAATTCTCGGTTGATGTGCAGGAACCGGCGGCGGTTACTTTGCCGGTGTCCGCCCAAAACGTGCTGATTCTGGATAATACCGTTACTCAATCAAGGGAGTACGGTATCGAAAGAACATTTGACGGGCAATTGATACGTTCGAATTATCCTTTGTCGTTAGACTCGACGGTTTGGTCGGCAATAGGCGAAATTGCCGGCGTTTTAGATGATTCGCATTTTTTTAAAACCATTGCAGTTTATGAGAAACCTCTTCGTAGCGATACTGAATGGTTATCAGTAATTGGGCTTTCTCCCGAAGCACAGTCCGATTTTTATAATACTGAAAATTACGATGCCTTGTTTGTGATTCATCGTTTACTGTTTGCCGTAAGAGAAAACGTCAAGAAAATGCCGGCGCTTTTTTCATATCCCGATTTAATGACAGCTTCCGTTGATCTGAATGTTGACGGTATCATCACTTGCAGCATGTATGTTCTCGGTAAAGAAAAGCCGGTAACTATCTTTAACGTTAACGACAGTTTGCATGTAAAATCAATTGTTGATGGCGATTCAATAATTTTTTTCAAAGAAATCCCGGAAGACATGATTCATGAATTATCCTGTAAACTTGCAAATCAAGCTGCAAAGCGTTTTATTCCTACCTGGAAAACGGTGGATAGGATGCTTTTTACCGGCTACGACGCACGAATGCAGGAAGCTACCAGTTATGCAGCTAATCACCAATGGGCAAATGCCGAATCGCTTTGGATCACAGAATTTGAGAAAAAAACAAAACAAGCCGATAAAGCGAAAATTGCATTTAACTTAGCGGTAGCTAACGAAATGCAGGATAAATTAGACATCGCTTGGAATTGGGTGCAAAAAGCAAAGGAACAAATGAAAAACGGTAATACAAACAACCCTTCGCAGGAAATGGCGCTTATGGACAAATATATTTCCGAATTAGAACAGCGGATCCAAAACAATCGTTTGTTGGATCTGCAGTGGGGGAGATAATAAGTGTCTGAAAATCAACAATATAATATCTTGTTTTTTCTCCATATATTATGATCTTTCAAATATATTTGGCAATATTTCTCAACAATTATTCAGATAAGGAAAAAAAACGAAAAATAAAAATAATGAACAAGAATTAAACAAAATTTTTGTATATTTGCAGCGTGCAAAGCATACCTTTTCATATAGCCTATTTGCTCACGCGGCACGAGTGTGTGATTGTGCCGGGGTTAGGAGCTTTTGTCGTTTCTTCATCCGAACGGGAAAAAACAAACCGGTGGGGAATTTTGTCTCCTCATGAAACATTTTTGGGATTTAATTCGGAAATAAAACACAACGACGGTCTATTATCCAATTCGTTGGCAAAAGAAAAAAAGAGTTCTTACAGGGAAGCTAATCTGTTGATAGAACAATATGTAGCCGACGCACTACAATCGCTGGAGGATGGAAAACAGGTACATATTCCCTGGGTAGGAAGCTTGTATTTGAAAAATAATAAAAAACTGTTTCAACCGGAAAGGACGTTGAGCTGTAATGCTCCCAATTATGGATTAACCGGCTTTTCGTTGCCGTACTTGAAAGATATTCAGCAAGAAACAAATCTTTTTACTGAAAACAAAAATAAAGAAGTGGTTTGGATTCCGATTAACCGGAGATTTATTACCTATACCGGTTCAATAGCTGCTGCGCTGGTAGCGATGTGTATCATTCCAACTCCTTTGAATAATGGTCGTTTAGGAGTGTCGTCGCATACGCAATATGCGAGCGTTATCAGCCTTCCGGCTAATAAAGCGGTTAACGAAGAAAAAGCAGCTTCAACAATAGAAACTCCGGCGCCGGCAGATTCGTCTTTGACGCGAAAGGAAATCGAAACTCTACCGTCGGAAGTTATAAATTCCGCAAAAGCGGTTGAGTATCACTACTATATTATCGTTGCCAGCTTGCCGGATCAAGCTACGGCAAAAAAAACCTTGAGTAAGTTACAATCCCAAGGTTTTAAAAATGCAGCCATCCTTCCTTCCGGCGGAAGATACAGGATTTACACGAATCGTTTTGAAGATAAAACCAAAGCCGAAAAGTTTCTTATTCAATTCCGGAAAAATCATCCGGCGAATGCTAATGCCTGGTTGTTAAGGCAGGACTGATAGATAACACAAAAAAAGATTCAACGCTTATTTTTTATTTGCACATTTGCGATATTATTCCTATCTTTGTTGCAAAATTGTTGCCTATGGTATAAAAACGGCGTAATAATACGCACATTTTAGAAATATTGGAAAAGCGTTTGCTTTTATTCTTCTTCTATGAAATCTCGACAATTTCAAAGACTATTAAGAACAAAAAGGTAAACGCTCGCGTTTCTTTTTAAGGGCGTGAGCATTGTTTTTTTATTTGATAGTCTGGGTAGTCGAGAACCTCATAGATGAATAAAAAAATTTTGTCCGCGCTTTTTTATGTGCGTATGTGAAGTATTTTTGAGGACAAAAATGTGAATTAAAAAATTATTTAATCCTTTAAAAATTAAAAATTTGGTATGGTAAATTTGTTTACTTCGACAGCGGCATTTACGATTGGCATGGTAACAGTACTTCTTATAAAGATGACAACCTGTGGAATGGAAAGTATCCTGATAATAATCCATGTCCTGACGGTTGGCGCATTCCTACTGGAACTGAATGGCAAAGCATCATGGATGGCAATAATACCTTATTATCCATACCTGCTGGAGGCTATGCGAGCAGTTCCGGCAACACATGGAAATGGAGTGTGGGCGCTACCGGCGGTTATTTGCTCACTCCTTCAGGCAGTAGCGTAGCTACGCTTTTTCTGCCTGCTTCAGGGTACCGTAACTACAATACCGGCGTATTTTACAACACCAGCGTATTTGGGTACTATTGGAGCAGTTCGGTTAAAGGTGACAAGGCTGCAAGCATAACCTTCAACTACCTGGGCAACGCTAATTTAGGCAGCTTCAGCGACCGTTGCTACGCCTTCAGTGTCCGATGCGTTGCAAATCAATAGTCTGAACCGTAATTCGCTTTTTAGAATATTGGTTGATAGAGGATAATAAACGGAAAAACGCCTCTTTTATAAAAGGGTTTTGGAGGTCTATTCCGTTCTGTGTAGAGACGGGGCGCGCCCCGTCTCTACTGTTTTTATCGGTATATTATCTTTTATTCAATTTTGCAATAATAGTATCCGCTTTCCTTCTCGCCTCAGCATCGGTTTGTACATAATCTTCCAAGTCGGGTGAAACAATAAATGAGACTTCTTCCATTGTCTGTTCAATAATCTCACTCATAGCAGGGAAACTGATTTTATCTTCTAAAAATCCGGCTACAACCATTTCATTTGCCGCATTAAGAATGCAAGGCATATTCCCGCCTTTTTGAACGGCGCGGTATGCCAGTTCTAAGCAGCGAAATTTGTTTCTGTCGGGTTCTTCAAAGGTTAAGGTCGAAAATCGATTGAAATCAAGCCGTTCAAAATCAGACTCAATTCGTTGAGGATAAGCCAGCGCATACTGTATCGGCAGCCGCATATCAGGCAAACCCATTTGCGCTTTGATGGAAGAATCGCGGAACTGAACCATTGAATGAATAATCGACTGGGGATGAACAACGATTTGGATTTGTTCGGTAGTCGCGCCAAAAAGCCATTTGGCTTCGATCATCTCAAAGCCTTTATTCATCAGCGTTGCCGAATCGATGGTGATCTTAGCGCCCATATTCCAGTTGGGATGTTTCAAAGCCTCTTTTGAGGTAACATGCGCCAACTGTTCTTGGGAAAAAGTGCGGAAAGGACCTCCGGAAGCTGTTAATAATATTTTTTCCAAAGGATTGTTCGCTTCTCCAGCCAAACATTGGAAAATTGCCGAATGTTCTGAATCGACCGGCAGTATGGGAACTTGATTTTCCAACGCCAATCGGGTGACTAATTCTCCCGCTACCACCAATGTTTCCTTATTCGCTAAAGCAATCGCCTTGCCTGCCCTGATAGCGCTGAGCGTCGGCTTTAGTCCCGAATAACCGACCATAGCCGTTAAAACCATTTGAACAGGTTCTGCCTGAACAACTTGCGACAAGGCATCTTCTCCCGCCCAAACTTTAACCGGCAAGTGATTCAGCGCTTCTTTCAACTGCGGATATTTTTGTTTATCGGCAATCACAACCATTTCCGGCAAAAATTCCCGCGCCTGTTCAATCAAAAGCGCTACATTCCGGTTTGCTGTAAGCGCATAAACTTCAAATAGATCCGTATGTTTGCGGATTACGTCCAGCGCTTGAGTGCCAATCGATCCGGTAGAACCCAGAATGGCTATTTGCCTCTTTTCGCTTTGCATCAATTAAAATTTATATATTCGCTGGGATCAACCGGTTTTCCTCTGTACCAGAGTTCAAAATGAAGATGATCGCCGGTCGATAGATTTCCCGTATTTCCAACCAGCGCAATCGCCTCTCCGTTATCTACCGCATCGCCTTCTTTCTTCAACAAAACCGCATTATGTTTGTAAACCGAAACGAATCCGTTTAAATGCTGAATCTGAATAACATATCCGAAATTAGGATCAAAACCGGTATAAATAACCGTTCCTTTCATCGTTGCTAAAACCGATTCTTTGGGCGAAGCAGCAATGTCTATCCCGTAATGTTTTTCCTGAAAGTTAAAAGGTGAAGAAACGACACCTTTTACCGGCTTATAGAAAAACACATCGTCGGGTCGAGGCTGGGAAGTCTGCATGGCATTCAGATTATACCTCTCTTCTTCTTCATAATTACGAACAAATTCCGCTGTTCGCTTTGATTTTTCCAAACTGACGGTTGAATTATTCTTAACGGTATCTATTTTACGAACCTGGTCGATTTGCATATCGCCCCGTAAAATAGCATTCACATTATTCAAATATTTCGATTGAACCAGCAGATTCTGTTGGAGCGAATCGGTTCGCAGGGCATTAACAATTATTTCCTGACGGATTTCCGAATCTAAATACCCCGGTAAATAATTGCGAATAGGCGTTTTAATAATAACCACTGCCGTTAGCAAGATAACAAATGCCGCAAAAGCGAGCAAGGTTAATAATCCCGAAAGTCTGGACAACCGTAATGCAAAGACTTCTTCCAAGGTGTTTTCATTCAAAAAAGACAACTTGTATTTGAAGCGCATCTTTTTCCAGAACGCTGCTTTTTTAGTAATTGGATTCATTCGATATTTAATTCATCTAACAAACGTTGGCATCGCCCCCATTTATCAATTATATACAAAATATAACGAACATCCACGCCAATAGTTCGTTGAATGTCCGGTTCAAAGGCAATATCGCCGCTCATTGCTTCCCAGTTTCCATCAAAAGCAAGTCCAATCAAACGTCCTTTACCGTCAAAAATCGGACTGCCCGAATTTCCGCCGGTAATATCGTTATTGGTCAGGAAATTGATGTTAATATCGCCCTGTCTATTACCATAACGTCCGAAATCTTTTTTCCGGAGCATATCCAATATTTCCGGTTGAACATTAAATTCGTAGTCATCTTTCACATATTTCTCAAAGACGCCTTTTGTAGTCGTGAAATAATCATACCAGGCGCCATCATAAGGAACATAACCGCCTACACGCCCATAGCTCATACGCATGGTTGAATTGGCGTCGGAAGGATAATTCACTTCCGGATTCATTTCCTGCAAGCCGGCAAAGAACAACCGTTCACCCTTCGCAATATCGTAACTGCTCTTCGACACGACGTTGCGTAGAGAAGCCAACCGGTTTTGCACCGATTTTGCCAATTGAACGGCAGGATCTTTCGCAAGATTTTTGGCTTTCTTCGGATTTAAGAGACTTTCTTTTAATTTATCGGGATAAGGCGCTACTGATTTTCTAAACAAATCGCTTGCATATTTTGCGTAATCTCCTTTGTATTTTTTATCTATCTCTGTATAAATATCCGGAAGATTTTGAGCCGGAACACGCTGTTTTACAATTTGAAGCATGGCAGCCAATACTTTTTCATCGAGGGTCGGCTCATAATCTTTGTATATTGGGAGCAAGCGTTTTTCAAAAAAGTTCTGCATGCTGTCGCTTTTAGCATTCATACCGGCAAGCAGGGCATAGCGGATAATTTCAGCGCCGCCGGTAAATGCTTCATTCAAGTAAGTTAGAACACGTTGAATATCGTCGGTCGAAGTATAAGAACTTTCCAGCAAAGGAAGAACCTCGCCGTAAAGCGCTTTTTTATCGGGATTTGCATCTAACCAGTTCCGAAATTCCTGTTCAATTGTTTGCTTGCGTTCGACGACGTGCATACGTTCAAGTCCCCGATTCATACCAATGGAGTTTTTCCAATAGTTAGAGCTAATCGCATACTTGGAGGCATATTCAATCCTCGTGGTTTCTGATTCTGCCATCGCTTTATGCCAGATTGCCTGTTTGATGCCCCGTACCTCGATGCGCGGGTCATTGAGGCTTTTGACGCGCTGCTCCACTCCCCAGGAAGTCAAGTAGCGGCTGGTTCGTCCCGGAAATCCTATCGTCATTGCATACGAATTTTTGTCATAGCCTTCAACAGACACTTTAGGAACAAATTTTGGCTTGTAGGGAACATTTTCTTTCCGGTATCCCCGTATTTTATCCGGGTTTGAATAAGCGCGGAAAACGCTGAAATCGCCCGTATGACGAGGCCACATCCAATTGTCGGTATCATCTCCGAATTTACCGATCGACGAAGGCGGAGCAAAAACCATGCGCACGTCGGTCACTTCTTCGTAAAGATTCATATAATAGGCGTTGTTGGCATAATAAGCGCTTACTCGCGCTATTACAGAATTTTTATCATCGGCATATTGTTTGACTAATTTATTCGAGGCTTCTTCAATCGTCTTTAAACGTTCTTCTTCCGTCATGGTATCTTTTACGCCGGCAAGCACATCGGCAGTGACATCTACCGTTTTTATCAGATAAAAAACCGACAGATTCGGAATTGGGATTTCATCTTCCTGAGTTTTGGCGACAAAGCCGTCGCGCAGGTAATTGTGTTCGACTGAACTCTGCGATTGAATGGCGCTGTATCCGCAGTGATGATTGGTAAAAATCAAACCCTGGTCGGATACGGTAACGCCGGTGCATCCGCCGCCAAAAATCACTACCGCATCTTTCAGCGACGGTTGAATCGTATCGTACAATTGTTCCGGACTTAATTCAAATCCTAACTCTTTCATCCGTTGCCGGTTGGATTCTTTCAACCGGTTCAGCATCCACATGCCCTCATCGGCATGGATGAAAGAACATAAAAAAATGGAAACTAATAATCCTGTAATTCGTTTTATTAACATATTATTTTTTAACTTTCAACTTTCAACTATTCGCAAATATCCACCATAAATTCATACAGCGGTTGCAACAACGTAAATTCCTTAGCCAAATGCCGGGCGAATCCTGCATCAAACATCTCTTTCCCAACCGGACAAATCTTGTAAAGATAGACGCTTTTACGCTGAATCCAAGTTTGAAAGTAATCCGGTAACGAATTGTTTATCGGACGCTTGTATTCATCTCCGCCAAGAACAAAATGATGTTTGTCGATCAACTCTTTCGTCATTTGCCGGAAATGTTCGGGTTCATATTCAATCTTAGCCCGATATTCGTCCATCACATTTTTCTTTGCCATAAACAGCCCCATTCCGTATTGGTACCCCTCGTCGCTAATTTCCAGGTAATATCCGGGAAAATTTTCCCAATCCGGCACAATCCGTTGAAACATAATCCACATATTGGTTTTATAGGGCGACTTATCTTTTGAAAAACGAATATCGCGATAAATCCGGGAAATCATTTTATTGGGTTGTGAGTTGAATTGAGAATCAATGGAATACATTTCCGGAGTCATAGCAAGCGCCAAAGCTTTCAATGGTTGCTGTACTTCTTTTTCATAAATAGGCCTATGTTCCTCAAACCATGGCTTATAATTGTTTTCTTTCAAACCGGCGAAAAAATCAAAAGTCGCTTGCGTAAATCCGGTGAATTTCTCGATTGTTTTCATACATTTTTAAATAATCATTGGCAAAGATAACGATTATTTATTGCATAAACCGAATTTGATTTGAATAATTTGGCGGTTCGTCGGGCAGCAGAGTAAAACTCATTCGGTGATAGGGAGTTGTTCCTGCTTCTTTAATTGCTTTCCGGTGTTTCTTAGTCGGATAGCCTTTGTTATTTTCCCAATCGTAGGACGGAAATTCCTCATGCAAACGCATCATATATTCATCGCGGTGCGTTTTTGCCAAAACCGAAGCGGCGGCAATTGCCATATATTTCCCGTCGCCTTTCACAATCGCTGTATGCGGAATATTCCTGTATGACTTGAAACGGTTGCCGTCGATCAGTAAATGCTGCGGTCGAATGGTTAACTGATCCAATGCCCGGTGCATGGCTAAAAAAGAAGCGTTAAGGATGTTAATTTTGTCGATTTCATCAGGATAAACAATCCCGACTGCCCAAGCCAGCGCTTCTTTCTCAATAACTGAACGTAACGCATTCCGTTGTTTTTCAGATAATTGTTTTGAATCATTGAGTTCTTCACAAACAAAATCCGGAGGAAGAATCACTGCCGATGCAAAAACAGCGCCCGCAAGACAACCGCGTCCGGCTTCGTCGCAACCGGCTTCCAAACAGCCGCTATTTAGGTAAGGAAGGAGCATGGATTGATGAATTTGCCGGTAAATTTATATATTTTTTCCGGATTTTGTAATAACTTTTTCAAAAATCCAAAATAAGACCAGCTTGCTTAACGTTTTTGATTGAAATAGACGTATCTTTCGACAGATATTTTCTCAATTTGGTAATAAAGACATCGAGACTCCGAGAGGCGTAAAAATTGTCTATTTTACTATCCCAAAATGTTTTAAGAAAATATTCTCTTTTAACAATATCTCCTTTATGTTGCAACAATATTTCGAGGATTCGAGATTCTCTGGAGGTCAATTTTATTTTTTCCAAATTATCGTAAATCAGGGTAAAGTTTTTAGGATCAAAGGAATATTTTCCAATTGAGTAAATGGTGTTTTTTAACCGTAATCTGCAGTTGTTTTTCAGGTTAATCAAAGTTTTAACGTGAGCGTCAAGTTCTTCGGGAGTAAATGGTTTTTTAATGTAATTATCCGCTCCCACTTCATAACCAAAGGTCACATCTTTAGAATTGATTTTGCAGGTAGCAAAAATAACCGGTAAATCCAAATTCGCTTGCCTGATCTTTTTAACCATCTCAAAACCGTTCATGACAGGCATTTCAATATCCGAGACAATTACGTCGGGTGCAAAAGACTTCAAATGTTCGAGTCCCTTTTTTCCATTCAGCGCTATATCCACTTCATATCCGCCAATCAAATCTTCCATGATGTTTTTTATAATATAGCCCAAATTTACATCGTCCTCAATCAATAACAGTTTTATCATTTCCATTGTATGACAGGTTAATAATAAATTCGCTGTAAGAGCCTAAACGGCTGTTCACCTTTATCATTCCGTCGTGGGCTTGAATCACTTGATATACAAAATTCAATCCTAATCCGAAACCGCTTATTTCATGCTGATTTTTTGTTACAGCTATTGACCGTTCAAATTTCTGGAATATCTTTTTTTGATCTTTTTCGGAAATACCGATTCCCATATCTTTAACAATCAGTTGAATATCGCCTCCTTGATGAAAACCTGTAATAGTTATGTTTACATCTTCATTTTCTTTTGAATACTTGATTGCATTATCGATCAAATTATCAAAGACTTCATAAATATAGTGCCGGTCGGCATAAACAGTTTCGACGCCATTTAAATCAAAATGGAAAAAAACTTTTTTAGAGGTACTGGAACTGTATTTTTCTTTCAAGTTTTCTAACAAATCCGGCAGATTAATTTGTTCCTTGTAAAGGACGACCTGTTGTTCTTCAAAATGTGCAATCTCCAACACTTTGTTTGCAAGCTTAAGAATATGCTCCCCTTCCTGAGTGATGATGGAATAATAGCGCTCTTTTACTTGCGGTTTATTATCGAACTTTCCGCTTCTCAACGAATTGACCCCCATAAGAATTGATGTTACCGGATTTTTCATGTCATGAATCATGGCATGAGTAAAATCCTGTCGGAATTTTGCCATCTTGTCTTGTTTATTTATAATCCTTACCTGCAAAATCAACCCATATACTACAAATCCCGCGGCAATAAACGAACCGAAAAGTAATAAAAACATTTTTTTAAATATGATTTTATAGGGAGACGCAATGATAAGAGTCATTCCCTGTAAAACAAGAATAGAAATAAGCGCTACCAAAGGGATTAGTCGAATGTTATTCATTTTCATTTTTAAATAAAATTGTTTAGAATGCAATTTATATAGTTTTTGACTGCAAAAGTAATAACAATTCTATAACTTTAAATAAATTTAAATAACTAATTTCATTTTTTTTTAGTAATATTTTTGCATCATAATAAATTAACGTTAATTGATAAAAAACGCATTTGCACAAAAATGAAGCGGGAAATCAAAATAAAACAGCACGACATAACCGATTGCGGAGCCGCCTGCCTTGCCTCGATAGCCGCTCATTTCGGTTTGAAATTTCCGATTGCGCGTATTCGTCAATATGCTTTTACGGATAAAAAAGGAACCAATGTGCTGGGAATGATTGAAGCCGCAAACAAATTAGGGTTGGAGGCAAAAGGCGTCAAAGGCCCGTTCGAATGTTTGCAGAACATACCGCTGCCTGCCGTAGCCCATCTGATTGTAAACGAAAACTTAAAGCATTTCGTTGTCATTTATAAGGTTACAAAGGATTATCTGCTGGTGATGGATCCGAATGACGGACAACTTCACAGGAAAAGCAACGAAGAGTTTAGAAAAGAATGGACAGGAGTGCTGGTACTTATCCGCCCGAGCGAAACTTTTGAAAAAGGAAACTTGAAAAAAAGCATATTGAGGAGTTTTATCGATTTAATCCTTCCGCACAGAAGCGTCATGACTCAAGCCTTGTTCGGTGCGATTATATACAGTATTCTGGGACTTTCAACAGCCATCTATGTCGGGAAAATAACCGATTACGTTCTGGTCGATCAGAACATTAACCTGCTCAATCTGATGGGCATCATTATGATTCTGATTATTATCCTCAGGACGTTTATCGGGGCGATGAAAAGTATTCTGGCGCTGAAAACAGGGCAACGGATTGATGCTTCCCTGATATTGGGTTATTATAAACATCTGCTCACTTTACCACAGCAATTCTTTGATACGATGCGGGTTGGCGAAATCATATCCCGCGTTAACGACGCTGTGAAAATAAGGACTTTCATCAACAATGTTTCTTTGGATCTGGTTGTTAATGCGTTGATCCTGCTCTTTACGCTCGGATTGATGCTTGTGTATTCGTGGAAATTGTCGGTAATGACTTTGTTGTCGGCGCCGCTGTTTTTTTTGATTTATTTTCTGTTCAACCGGTTGAATAAAAAATACCAGCGAAAAATAATGGAAAGCTCCGCCGATCTGGAAGCCCATCTGGTTGAATCGCTAAATGCCGTTTCTACAATAAAACGATTTGGAATAGAACAATTTGCCAATCTGAAAACGGAAGTGCGTTTTGTACATCTCATTAAAAACACGTATAAAAGTATTTATGGCTCTATCATGGCAAACGGAGGAATTGAATTTGTGTCGGCCGGGATTACAATCGCCTTGCTATGGGCGGGAAGTTATTCTGTGATTAACCGCGAACTGACTCCCGGAACATTGATGCTCTTTTATTCGTTGATAGGGTATATCTTAACCCCGGCAGGAAAATTGATTTCGTCCAACCAAACAATACAGGATGCCATGATTGCCGCCGACCGCCTGTTTCAGATTATGGATTTGGAACGCGAGGAAGACGAATCGAAAAAAATCTGCTTGCAACGTGATATGATCGGCGATATTCGGTTTGAAAATGTTGCTTTCCGGTATGGCTCCAGAAAGCAAGTGTTTGAATCCTTGAACCTGGTTATTCACAAGGGACAAATGACTGCCGTCGTCGGTGAAAGCGGATCCGGAAAATCTACTTTAATCTCTTTATTACAACATCTTTATCCTATTCAGCGAGGGAATATTTATATTGGTAATTATGCTATTTCCCAGATCGGCAATGAAAGTTTGAGGCAGTTAGTTGGTTCTGTCCCTCAACAGATTGATTTATTTGCAGGTACAATTATTGAAAATATTGCAATCGGGGATTTCGACCCTGATATGAAACGCATATCGAAATTAAGCGAAGATTTGGGAATGCGGGAATTTATTGAGAAACTTCCCAATTCCTACCTGACTCCAATCGGTGAACACGGCGTTTCCCTTTCCGGAGGAGAACGGCAACGAATCGCCATTGCAAGAGCCTTATACAAAAATCCTGAAATTTTGATTTTTGATGAAGCTACTTCTTCGTTAGATTCTATTTCAGAACGATTTGTAAAAAAAACGCTGAGCGATTTGGCAAATCAGGGGAAAACGGTTATTGTGATTGCACATCGTTTGAGTACGGTACAAAATGCAGACCTGATTATTGTCCTCGACGACGGTAAAATGGTGGAAACGGGAAGCCATCAACAATTACTCGAAAAGAAAGGAGTGTATTACAAATTGTGGAGAGAACAATAACCGGTTTTACAGCAACCTCAATATCCTTTAAAACAAAAAACAGCGACAAATCACTTGCTACTGTTTCTCGCTCTCCCTCTTGGACTTGAACCAAGGACCCTCTGATTAACAGTCAGATGCTCTAACCAACTGAGCTAAGGAAGAAACTAATTACTAATCTAGTTATTTAATGAGCTCTCCCTCTTGGACTTGAACCAAGGACCCTCTGATTAACAGTCAGATGCTCTAACCAACTGAGCTAAGGAAGAATTTTTTAGCATTTTTGCAAATGCGCAGCAAAAGTAATGGTATTTTTCCAAATATGCAATATCTTTGCAGAAAAATTTAGATAATAACAATGAAAATATTGGGAATCGGAAATGCGCTGGTTGATGTTTTAGTAAAACTCCCGGACGAAAAATTATTGAGTGAATTGAATGTGGCAAAAGGCAGTATGAATCTGATTGATGCCGAGATGCGGAAAATGGTCTTTGAAAAAATCAAGGATTTTCCGGTCTCGCAAACAACAGGCGGTTCGGTGAGTAATACGACCTTAGCGCTGAAACAATTAGGCGAACCGGTCGGTTTTATGGGCAAAGCAGGTAACGATGCTTATGGTAATTTCTACTTGAAAGAAATGACCGATTTAAATATTGAACTGCATTTAATTCAAGAAAATACATTTTCGGGAACAGCGATTACTTTGATTACGCCCGACGGTGAACGCACTTTTTGTACTTATCTGGGCGCTGCCGCCGATATGCAAAAAACAGATTTATCGCCGGCTGTACTTGAGCAATATACTCATTTTTATGTTGAAAGCTATTTGGTTCAAAATCATGAATTGATAGAAACCGCTTTGGCAATGGCTAAATCGCTGCAAATGACCACTATCCTGGATTTGGCGAGCTACAACGTGGTAGCTTCCGACAGGGATTTTATTCAAAGTCTGGTCGATCGTTACGTTGACATTTTATTTGCCAATGAAGAAGAAGCGGCAGCGTTGACCGAAAAATCTTCTGAAATAGCAATTCATGAAATAGCCGAAAAAGTGCCGGCTGTCATTATGAAAGGAGGCGCCAAAGGTTCGTGGGTAAAACAAAAAGATTTGTTTGTTCATATCCCCGTTTATAAAAAAATTAAACCGCTGGATACGACAGCTGCCGGAGATTATTATGCCGCCGGTTATTTCTACGGTATGATTAACAACGCAAATCCCGAAAAATGCGCTAAATTGGGAACGTTGCTTTCCTATTATATCATTCAAAAGATAGGTACAAAGTTACCGGAAGAGACATGGGTAGAAATACGGGAAAAAGCGAAAGCTATTTTAAGGAATGAACATTATTAACGATTAAAAAGGACGCTTGATTTAATGTATAAAAAAGTATGAAACAGTTATTTACAGACATGTTTTCTCATTTTAAGGCAAAAATTGCAGGATTGATCATAATAGGAGCATTGTTTTCTATTTCTACCCGGGCGCAGCTTTCGGAAAAAACGAATTTTGATATTGCCAAATATTTGGATATTTACAATGCTTTATTTAAAGAATTGAATTTGTTTTACGTAGATTCCATTGATGTTAAAAAAACGATTGAGGACAACATTGCATTCATGCTTCACCGGTTAGATCCTTATACGGAATATTTTTCCGAAGAAGACTTACCGGGCTTCAAGGAACAGACCACCGGAGAATATGGAGGAATCGGCGCTGTGATCAGTTACCGGAATGGGAAAATATATATCGCCGAGCCTACCGAAGGGATGCCTGCCGCTCTCGCCGGACTGCAAGCCGGGGATATACTGCTGGAAATTGACGGCATCAGTATGGATGGGAAAGATGCGACTTTTGCGAGTGATCATCTGAAAGGTCAGCCGAGTACAAAAGTGAAAATCAAATTTCAGCGGACAGGCGAAAGTAAGCCAAGAGAATTGGTAATCGAACGCAAACGAATACAAATCAATCCGGTGACATACTATGGCGTATTACCCGGAAATGTAGGCTACATATATCTTTCGGATTTTACCACCCACTCGGCTTCAAGCGTAAAAGATGCGTTTAGCGATTTGAAGACGAAGGGGATTGAATCGCTGATTATTGATGTTCGCGATAATCCGGGAGGTGTGGTAAAGGATTGCCTTGAGATGTTGAATTATTTTCTTCCGAAAGGAAAATTATTATTGACAATGAAAGGAAAATTCCGCCAATTAGACCAAACTTTTCGTACTACGCAACAGCCGGTTGCTCCGGATATGCCTTTGGCGATTTTAGTAAATCAGTCCTCCGCTTCCGCATCCGAGATTTTAGCGGGAACTTTGCAGGATTTAGACAGGGCGGTTATTATCGGCGCGCGTACGTATGGAAAAGGGCTGGTGCAATCGCCCCGCCAGTTGCCTTACAGCGGGAGTTTGAAAGTGACTACAGCCAAATACTACATTCCCAGCGGACGGAATATTCAAGCGATTGATTATTCACACGGAAACGATGATGACAGCATTTCGTATATTCCAGATAGCCTGACGTCTGTTTTTTATACTTCCAAAGGTCGCCCGGTGCGTAACAGTGGCGGAATTACTCCGGATTTTATTACTCCGGAAGGGAAAAAAGTGCCGACCATCGCCTATTATATGGAAAGAGAAAATTTATTCTTTGATTTTGTGGCTTCGTGGCGAACCCGTCATCCCCAAATAGCCCCTCCCGAACAATTTGTTTTATCGGACAGTGATTATGAAGCATTTAAAACGTTTGTCAAATCGAAAGATTTTAATTACGACCGGCAAAGTGAAAAAGCCCTGAAAAACTTAAAGGATATTATGGAATTTGAAGGTTATTTGCCCTCTGATTCCACTGAGTTCAATGCTTTACAAAATAAATTAAAACCGGATTTGAACCGCGATTTGGATTATTACAAAGAAACGCTTTCCGACATATTAGCTACGCAAATTATGCGGCAATATTATTATGCGAAAGGCGTGATTATCTATTCTTTGCGCAATGATAATGATTTGAAGAAGGCGGTGGGGGTTCTTTCTGATAAAAAATTGTATGAAAATACGTTAGCCACCCAACCACCAAAGGTGGAGTAGAAGGTTTTTTCATTCAAATAATTTTCATTCAAATCAATTCCAAATCCTTCAAGAATGTGTTGTACAATCGTAAGCCACATAAATAAACGATTGTGCTATCTTGCATTTTAAAAGGAATAACTTACTTTTGTCCCAAATTTTTAAAATTAAAGTATAGCAATAGTTCCATTTTAAGGAAGAAAAAACACTGAGTATTAACAAAAATAACTACCTTTGTGTAGTGTTTTACGGCACGTATATTTGTTAAACACGGAAAGTGTTTGCTTAATTCTCGAAATACGAATCTGACAGTTCAAGAGCAGAGAATAAGGCAAGTTCTTCCAACCATATTTTTTCTCTGATGTTAAATATGGTGTGGAATTATTGCTTATTTTGATGCTCAAGGTTTTGTCAGAACCCGTATTTCTCAAATTAAGCTGAGGGTTCCACACTTTCTTTTTTAAATAATTTTATGTCAGAGACATTACCTTTTCCAGATATAGATATTGGAAGCGTCGTCCGTCAGAAAATGAACGAGTATGGCACAACGGTTGCATGGCTTGCCCGGAAAGTGGGCTGCGACAAGGGTAATCTGTATAAACAACTCCACAATAAACACATCTATCCCGAATTACTGCTTAAAATTTCCATTGCTTTGAAAACCGATTTCTTCGCCTGTTATTCTCATTATCTGTATAACAATTTGATGTAAAAATCACAACAAAAGGTGTGAAAGTTACAGCTTTATTTATTTGATAATAAATAATTTATGTGCATCTTTGCTGTTAAATTTTTCTTTGGTGTTGAGAAAAAAAAGTATCTCAAAAACCCTTCTATTTATACACTTTAATATCAAATTGTTGATTGTTATGATTTTACACAAATGGAGACCAGCGACCATTTTAAAAACGGGGCATCACCGAAAAGCCATATGAGTAGGAAATTTAATAATAATAAAAACAAAATGAACAAACAACGATTAGTAATTTTAATTTTAGCTGGACTTGGAGTTTTAGCTACATTTTTGCCTTGGGTAAAATACTCTATTTGGGGATCAGTAAGCGGAATAAGATTTGATGGACCGTTTACTTTTGCATTATTTCTTGTACCACTAATAATTAGCTTATTAAAAGACAAAACAAAACCATTGACAGGAGATTTGTTGTATGGTGCAATTATTCCAAGTATTATTGCTGGCGTAATTGGCATTTGGAATATAATTCATTTTAACTCTACAGCATTTAATATGGGCGATAACCCTTTTGCACAAGTTGAAGTTGGGGGTGGAGTATATTTAGTAGTATTGGTTGGTATTGCATTACCTATTGCTGCATTTTTGCTTAAAAACATGGAACAACAAAAGAAACGTCCTACTGTAATTACGATAATTTGCATTTTAGGATTTATTGAAGCAGCGTTCTCAATACCGATGATTTTTTGGGACATTGCAGGACAAATCGGAAATTGGTATCCACTATACTTGGGGTTTTCATGTATAATTAGCTTTGTTTGTATGGTTGGACTTTGGCTAATGAAAAAATGGGCCGCTTTTACTTATGCAGGATTTGTGGTATTTAATCAAATTGTCCTTATGACAATGGTAGTTTGGAATATTATGGCACTCATAATTCCTGCAATAGTTGTTGGTATTTCTTTAGCATACCTAAAGAAAATGGATTAACGACAAAAAGTGTGAAAGTGTAATAAAGTTCATAAAAGAAGCCAGCCTCCTGACTTCCGCTTAAAAAATATTAATGAATCTTATGTATAAGAGTCGTGAAAAAGATTATTTTTCCCAATTCTTACTCAAAAATTTGGTATAATGCGACGTGCGAACATCATTCATTAAGGGGACAGGTTTATTGTATTCTGTATGGTGGTAGATAAATCCACATTTTTCTTGCACGCGCCTGGATTTTTCATTACCGTCATAATAGCCGCACCAAACCGCAGTTAGCCCTAAATTCTCAAAAGCATGACGAAGTAATTCGCACATTGCTTCCGGAATTAAACCCTGTCCCCAAAATGGTTCGCCAATCCAATAACCGATTTCGGCTTCACTTTCCGTCATTTCGGCAGTATTAATTTCGATTTTTGACATCATTATCCCAATACCACCAATGGCTTCGCCTGTCTGTTTCAGCACAACGGCATAAGTTTCGTCTGCCGAAAGTATATTTTTAATAATTTCACGACTGTTTTCAATGCTTGTATGCGGCGGCCAACCTGCAACTGGTCCAATATTGGGATTTTGAGCATACTTGTAAAGAGACGCGGCATCATTTTCTTGCCAACCTCTTAAAATCAAACGTTTTGTTTGTAATTCCATATTTTTTAATTGTTGTAATAATGATCATTCGATTGGCAAATCCGCTACTTGCGCCTAACATTTATAATACCGAAGACTTTCAACCGGAAATCCGTCAATAAATTCACGAATTTTCTTCACTTCCGCTTCGCCATAACTGACATACACTTCCGCTGAACGCCTAAAATCGTCCGGCAATTGATTTGCATCCGAAAGCAACAGATACCCGATGCAAATGTGTCCGGCGCATTCAACCAAACGGCGAGCGTGAAAGTCGATATATTCGTTATCCTTAGTATCAGCTACCTTCGATACCAATTGCTCGTAGATTTCAACCAAAGAAGCCAAACGGGTTTTCAGTCCGTCCAGTTCGGGATTCAATACTTCTTCTTGATAATCTTTCATCTGGGCGAGATATGTTCCGGTCAGGACGTGGCGAATAGCGGCAACTACCTGCAACTGGGTTGTTCCCTCGTAAATATTGGTAATTCGGGCATCGCGATAATAGCGTTCGCAGGGATAATCTTTCATAAAGCCGGAACCGCCGTGAATCTGGATGCAATCGTAGGCGTTCTGATTGGCGTATTCGGTATTAAAGGCTTTGCCCAGCGGAGTGAAAGCATCAGCAAGTTTTTTGTATTTTTTCAGTTCGGCTTTTTCCACCTCGTCTAATTTACGCTCTTTTTCTATGTCTTCCAATATTTTGTACATATCGACAAAGCGTGTGGTTTCATAGAGGAAGGCACGCGAACCGTCCAATTTTGCCTTTATATTTGCGAGCATCTCGTAAACGGCAGGGAACTCTATAATCGCTTTTCCGAACTGTTTTCTTTCTTTGGCATATTCGATTGCTTCACGGTAGGATGCTTCCGATATGCCGGTAGCTTGCGCCATAATGCCCAACCGGGCGCCATTCATCAGCGACATGACATATTTTATCAAGCCCAACCGGCGGGAACCGCATAATTGTGCTTTTGCATTCTTATACGTCAATTCGCAGGTAGGCGAGCCTTTGATGCCCATTTTATTTTCGATGCGGCGAACATTCACGCCGCCGTCGCGCTTGTCATAAATAAACATCGAAAGTCCGCGACCGTCTTTCGTTCCTTCTTCCGAACGGGCAAGCACAAGGTGAATATCCGAATCGCCGTTGGTAATAAAACGTTTGACGCCGTTTAATCGCCAGCAGTCATTGGCTTCGTCGAAAGTCGCTTTCAACATCACGGCTTGCAGGTCGGAGCCAGCGTCCGGCTCTGTTAAGTCCATCGACATGGTTTCTCCTGCGCAAACGCGGGGAATGAATTGCTGACGCTGCGCTTCATCGCCAAACTCATATAGCGTTTCGGCACAGTCCTGCAAAGCCCAAAGGTTACAGAAACCGGCATCGGCGCGGGCAGCCATTTCGGAAACCATAATAAATGGCGCCATTGGAAAATTCAGTCCTCCATACCGGCGCGGCATGGAAAGTCCCATCAAACCGGCTTGCGTAGTAACTTTAAGATTCTCTGCGGTTTCCGGAGCATAAACAACCCTGTTGTTCACTACTTTCGGACCGGTTGCATCGACCGCTTCGGCATTGGGCGCTACTACTTCGCCAATTACTTCGCCGGCGATTTCCATCACTTTTTTATAACTGTCCAATGCGTCTTCATGATTGAAAGGCGCA
>Ga0123357_10000443_pt1 | contig 39854 bp, 47 predicted proteins | sample TergutEmb28metaG_FD_89873 | JGI IMG/M metagenome (GOLD analysis project Ga0123357, IMG submission 89873) | Embiratermes neotenicus P4 segment gut microbial communities from Petit-Saut dam, French Guiana - Emb289 P4 | ecosystem: Host-associated > Arthropoda: Insects > Digestive system > Gut ...
AACCGGCAAAAGATTTTCGGCGTTTGTTATATCGACGTCATTGGGATTAAATCCCTCGCTTTGTATTCTTATGTGCGATTTTCTGCCGCCGGGGACAAGACTCTTTGACACGATTGCGATAACGTCTAAATTTATGGCGGCGGCTAAAACCCTGCCGTGATTGTGGTCCGTATGATTGCCGAGTATTTCGCTTCTTCCGGGAACGGATATTATTTCTATATCCCTGTTTCCGTAAAGATTTTTAAAACTTTCTATCGCTTTTAAATATCTGTCTTTTATGGCGTCTATTTTAGAATCGCCGTAAAATCTTTTTAACTTTTCGTTATATTCGCCGTTATTTATTTTTTCAATCAATTTTATTAATTCCATAAATTATAATAATATCCCTTCTCAGCATTCTTTGCATTTTATGTATAAACTTGATATTATTTTATTGTATCATAATTTTAAGAGAATTTCAAGTACAAATTTTTATTATTATGTTGACATTATTATAATTTAATGGTAAAATAGTATGATAACATAAAATTTACTTATGTGCGGAAATTGGGGATGGTTTATAAAATGGCGGATATATTCGGCGGCGACAGAAAATTGTCGACAAGCGAACGTTTTTTTAAGGCATCAAAAATAATTGATAAATTCAACAACTCTTTTCAAACTAACAACGCCAATAGTTCAAAGCAAACTGTCGAAGTGGAATTTGCCGACGATTCAGCATCAAACGAGCGCAAATCAGCCCCTATAAAAAAATTGTATGAAACGACGTTTGCAAATAATACAGAGTCTCCGGAATATAATGCGCAGCTCGCACAGCCGTCAGGGGACGCGTATAAATCATACGAATACGATTTTGAGGACGCCGCCGGAATTATGTTAAATTGCAGAATAGAGGACTGGAACAAAGGGCTTTCACTTTTCGGAGATTTCCTGCGCGACGCGAAAAAATATTATAAAAAAACCTGTTTAAGCGCGAAGTTTATATATTTCTTTTCTTACAGACCGATGTACAGGGAATTAAACTACGAGCAGTTATGCTGGTATCTTTTCTGGCGGTCGAGAATCAGGGACGGCGAATTTGTCAAAACCGGACTTTCGTACATATTTTTGTATATATACGAGCAGATAAACCTGTCCGATATTATCGGGCAGCAAAAAGTCTACGAAAATATAATAGCAATCTGGAAAAATTACAGAGCGGAATTTCCCAGAATGGATAAGTATGTCGCAGAATGGCTGATTGATTTTGCGTTTATAAATAAAATGAAAATAGATCTGAACGATATAGAAGATATTCTCCCGGGTATTATAAACCTCGTAACTATCCCTGAAGTATATATGAAAGACGATTTCTTCAGGAACAAAAACAATGCGGATATGATTATAAAAAATATGTCCGTTTACGATTATTCAAAAAGCAAATTCTACAGCGAAAAAAATAAAGAGCTGTTTGACTATCATATCAATCAGATATTCCATTCTGTTTTGTCGAGCGAAAGTTTTGACGGCATCATAAAAAAAGAAATTGCGGACGGCGTAAAAGTCAAGGCGACGCGCGAGAGTTTTATGGGAGCCGTATGCGTATACGACTACAAAAAGAAAATCACTGTGGAATATAAAAATCTGTATAAGAATTTTTATATACGGGAGTGCATAACAGATATAATACGTTATGCCGAGAACATATTGCGCGACTATTTGGGGATAAAATCAAAACTCACCGTGACGGCTCTCCCCGAAACTTTAAAAACCGTAATCGAAGAATACAAGGTAAAATATTTAACCGTTGTAAAGGCTCCGAAAATCTCGATTAAAACAACTCAGACAGGCAAATCAAAAAAGAATACGGATATTGAGCCGGAATCCGAACCGGTCGAATTTAATCCGAATATATCAGCCGCCGCAGAAATAGAAAAATCGTCGTGGGACACGACAATGACGCTCGTCGAATTGCAGAACCGCGACAGCGCGACAAGTTTTGCCGAAGAACTGAGCGATGCTCAGTATGACGACGGAGAATTTATCGCAATAGACACAGGCGACCCCGAAGATTACGCAGAACTTGAAGAAATCGCGCCTGTAGGGGCGGGCATTGCCCGTCCGTTGCCGGGAACAGAATCCGACGAGGATATATTCGATGTTTTAGAGAATTTGGAAAACCCCGATAATGTAGACGATACAACAGACATAGGCAGATTTATTGCGAGTTTGAACGACGACGAGTTGTCCGCTGTTGAAATGTTGATAAACAACATTCCGGCAGAAAGGAGTTTTGACGAAATGTGCGGCGAGTTTTTAAAGCAACAGGGCGCGATACTCGAATCCGTTATTGACACGGTAAACGAGAAAGCGTTGGATTTCACGGGCGATATTGTATTCGACACGGCAAGTCAGGATATTATAGACGATTATCGGGAGGAGATTGTGGAGTGTTTGAAAAAATAAACGAGAACAAAACAACTCTGTATCACGGGTCTGAAAAAATACTGAAAACGCCTGAATTTGGAAAAGGCGAAATAAATAACGATTACGGACAGGGGTTTTACTGTACAAAAAATAGGGGGTTAGCAGGAGAATGGGCGGTGCTCTGGTCGGAAAAAGACGGCTATATAAACGAATATTCTTTTGATTATACAGATTTAAAAGTTTTGTATTTAAATCAGCTGCCCGTTGAAAACTGGGTTGCAGTGTTGGCGGTAAACCGGAGAGGTTCTTTTGATGCTGTTGTTAAAACCAGAATGACTAAATTTATAAATAAATTTGGATTGGATATTTCGCCTTATGATGTGATTGAGGGCTGGAGAGCCGACGACGCTTTCTTTTCTTATATCGATGATTTTTTTTCTTATGGGTTATCTTTGGAAAAATTAAAAGAAGCGTTAAATTTCGGAGGTTTAGGGAATCAAATTTGCCTGAAATCGAAAAAAGCTTTTGATATTATTGAATTTGTAACACATTATCCGGCGCCTGTCTTGCGGTTTTTAAAAACCGCGAAGGACAGAGATTTTTCAGCCAAAAAACAATATTGGGAATTAGAAAATAAAGCGGTCGGCGTTATTTTGATGGATATGATAGGGAGGGATTAGTATGAGCGATTATGCTTATGATGAAATATATGTAGATAAAATAATGCAAAATCAAGGTAAAATGTTTTTCTATTTACGGGAAGAACTTCCTGATGTTGACGAAAAATGGTTTATCGAAAAATACATGAGAAGCGACATACGCCGGCTGCTTGACGGCGCAAATCCAAAGTTGGCTGCGAAACCCGCTCCCGAATTGCTTCGCGCTTTTATAAACCGCGAGTGCGGCGGAGAATATCAGCGCGGCGAGCAGTGGGGCGGATTTATGCCTCAATGGGTAGGAGAAATATATTCGTTATATCAGTGGAAATATAATGTGCCGAGTGCCGAGTTGATAGATTTGCTGCCGTTGTCCGATATGGAAAGGATGTATATACCGGGACATCAGATGGGCTGGGACGCGGCTGTGAAAAAGATACATGACGTTGTGCTTGCCAAATCAACCAAATTAACGGTAAAATAAGAGAGTGGAAAGATTATCGGGAGGAAATCGCGGAATGTTTGAAACATTTGAAAAGATAAAAGCAAATGATTATGATAAATATTTTTATAACAGAAAATTTATAAAAGAGATAAAAATCTGCGATATGTCCGTCAAATACAGTGGATTTGACAAAAATGAAATAGACTTGGGGCAACAATTTTATGTGCCTTTTACATATATCCAATATGATGACGATAAAAGCATTATAATCCAATCGTTTCCCGAATTTATGGATATTGCCTTTGATTTTATAGGTAAATTCTGCGACAATTTATTTTCCCAAGATGCTTTTGATTATCTGGACGACATTCTTGCTGAAGAATTGAAAAAATCGTATAATATTGTGCCTAATGAGGAGTTGTACGACAGATATAGCATTGTTTACGGAATGAACAGTAAAAATATGTTAAATTTATCAAGAACACAAGATTCCACTATAAAATTTAACGAAAGTACAGAGTATGATGTTATTGAGGGTTATAGTTATAATAAAAATATTCGCGGGTTATATTACGGAACTTTAATTGGCAATAAAATAGTATCTGTCGCAAGCTGGAATAATTATGAATATTTTACCGGAAATAATTATATCGTAATTGACATCGGCTGCGGAACGCACGAAAATTACAGAAAAAGAGGTTACGCTGTTTCTAACGTCGTTGCAATGGCTGAACATATTTTGGATAGCGGATTATGCGCGACATATAGCACGAACAATAAAAATACAGCTTCTCAAAATACAGCTAAAGCGGCAGGATTTGTTGAAGTATGTAAAAGGAAAACATTTTATTTTAAAAACGAATAGATTTATGATACATACATAAAACAAAAAACATAAACGGAGCGAAAATACATGAACACAGATAACACCCCAGCAGAACCCAAAATCCCAAAGCGGATACTCGGCACGTTGCTAAATTCCGTCGGTTCGGGCGTTGTGCCGCGCTTCGGGCTTGAATATATTTCAATCGGCAGAAAAGATGAAATCGCCGCTTTCACGTCGGATTTGAATTTTATCATGGAGGGCGGCAGCGCGTTCAGATTTATCATCGGACGTTACGGAAGCGGCAAAAGTTTTTTACTGCAATTAATCCGCAATCACTGTCTTGAACGCGGGTTTGTCACCGCCGACGCGGATTTGTCGCCGGAACGCCGTCTGTCCGGCACAAACAAACAGGGGCTCGCGGTTTACAAAGAACTTGTGTCCAATCTCGCGACGCGTTCGTCGCCGGACGGCAATGCGCTCGTGCAGATTATCACGCGCTGGCTGTCAGGATTGCAGACAAAAATAATAACCGAAAAGAAAATCGCGCTCAATTCAAAAGACCTTGAAATTGAAATGTCCGCCGAAATACTGAAAATATCGAACGCTCTGGAAAATCTCGTGTGCGGGTTTGATTTTGCCGCCGTTATATTGAAATATTATATCGCGTACAAAAACGGCGACGAAAATACAAAAAGCGCGGCAATCAGATGGCTTAGAGGCGAATATAACACAAAAACGGAAGCGCGCGCGGATTTGTCGGTCGGGACTTTAATCGACGACATGAACTGGTATGATTTTATAAAGTTGCTGGCAGTGTTTGTCCGCAGGATAAATTATAAAGGTCTCGTGATTTTCATAGACGAATGTGTGAATCTGTATAAAATTACCAACAGAATATCGCGCGAAAACAATTATGAGAAGATTTTAGCGATGTTCAACGACACGCTTCAGGGAAAAGCGGAAGGTTTGGGAATATTCATGGGCGGAACGCCTCAGTTTCTCGAAGATAACCGCCGCGGATTGTACAGTTATGAGGCGTTGAAATCGAGATTGACGGAAGGGAAATTTGTTTCGTCGAAATATAAGAATCTTATGGGTCCGATAATACGATTAGAAAGACTGACGGACGATGAGATTTTCGCGCTCGCATTGAGAATTTATACGCTTCACTATACTTATTACGAGTACGAAAAAAAACTCACGGAAGACGATATTCTGAATTTCCTGAAAATATATATGTCAAGGGTCGGGGCAAGCACATATATCACTCCGCGCGAAATCATAAGGGATTTTTTGACTGTTTTAGATATATTGTATCAAAATCCCGGCGCGGATTTCAACGAAATTCTGAAAAAAGAAGAGAAAAATTTCACGCAGCCCGAAAATTTAGCAAATGCCGCAAGAGCCGCAAAAAATGAAGACAGTATTATCGATACTGTTGACGGCGACGATAATCCCGGCGAGGATGGAGAATCTGCATCAATAGAATCGACAAAAGCGTTCGAACTTAAATTCGATGATATAGAAATATAAAAATTTTCAGTAAATTTTATATTTTTATGGAATTATTGTTGAAAATAAGTTTAAGAAAATCAAAAAAGTATATTATTTATTTTATATTTATTTTAATAAACAGTAAAAATAATAAATTTATATTGACTTTATGAAAAATTTTATATAAAATATATATATTATGTATTTATCTAAGTTTTATATCTTTTTTTGATAAGAGAGATTTTATTTGAAATTTAAATTTTTAATTTATTAATTATATTTATAAATTTTTTTTATATTAGTCTTTATAAAAAATTGAATAAGGTACAAAATTTGGACCTGCTTTCTTTGTGGGGTTTGCCGGGATTGTCCGGGATTTTATAGGTTTTATAAATTCCAGGGTCAATCGGAGCGGACTGAATACAGGATTATTTGATTATTGTTTTGAAATAAAAACTGACATTCGGTCAGTTATGGCTGAATCAGTAAAATCACAAGGAGGTGTGTCTTTTGCCTGTTATACTCGGCATAATTATTGCAATAGTAACATTAATAATCGGAGCAGCCGGCGGCATATTCGCCGGAATAAAGTATAGAAAGAAAATCGCCGAAGCTGAAATAGGCTCAGCGGAAGTTGAAGCGAAAAGGATAGTTGACGAAGCCGTCAAAAATGCGGAAACAAAGAAGAAGGAAGCGTTGATCGAAGCCAAGGAAGATATAATAAAAATAAAAAACGAAGCGGAACGGGAATTAAAAGAGCGCAGAAATGAAGTGTCGCGTCTTGAACGCCGTATTGCTCAAAAAGAGGAGACTCTCGACAAAAAAACGGAAGCCATAGATAAAAAAGACGAGGCTATGAATAAGAAAATCTCGGAACTGTCAGAGCGCGAATCGGAGGTCGTAAAAAAAATCGAACGGCAGGACGTAGTATTACAGGAAATTTCAGGTTATACAAAAGACCAGGCAAAAGAAATGATTATCGAAAAGTTGCAGGACGAGATGAAACATGAAACCGCGCGGAAAATCGTCGAATTCGAGCAGCATTTCAAGGACGAAGCGGATAAGCGGGCAAAAAATATACTGGCTTTGGCGATACAGCGTTTCGCGTCCGACTATGTCTCAGAGGTTACGGTATCAGCCGTGCCTCTCCCCAACGACGAGATGAAGGGCAGAATTATTGGACGCGAAGGACGCAATATAAGGACAATCGAGACTTTGACCGGCGTCGATCTGATTATCGACGACACCCCAGAAGCGATAACTTTATCTTCGCACGACCCGGTCAGGCGCGAAGTTGCGAGACTCACCCTCGAAAAACTGATAGTGGACGGACGCATACATCCTGCAAGAATCGAAGAAACTGTAGCTAAATCAAGGCGCGAAGTCGAGAATATCATAAAGCAGGAAGGCGAAAGAGCCACTTTCGAAACCGGACTGCACGGCATAAATCCTGAGCTTGTAAAACTTTTGGGACGCCTCAAATACAGAACCAGCTACGGTCAGAACGTGCTCGCGCACTCGATAGAAGTGGCGCATTTGTCTGGAATAATGGCGGCGGAACTCGGAGCCGACGTAAATATGGCTAAGCGCGCGGGACTTCTCCACGATATAGGGAAAGCGCTGACCCACGAAATGGAAGGGTCGCATATACAGTTAGGAATCGATATAGCGAAAAAATACAAAGAAAATAAAGATATAATTCACGCAATTGAAGCGCACCACGGAGATATTGAGCCGCAGACGGTTATTGCTATAATAGTTCAGGCGGCGGACGCCATATCCGGAGCCCGTCCAGGGGCAAGGCGCGAAAATCTTGAGAATTATATCAAGCGTTTGGAAAAACTCGAAGAAATCGCAAACTCTTTTCAGGGAATCGAGAAATCATATGCGATTCAGGCTGGGCGCGAAATAAGGATTATCGTAAACCCTGAAGCAATAAACGACGACAATATGGTCTTTTTGGCTCGCGATATAGTCAAAAAGATAGAAAGCGAGCTTGAATATCCCGGTCAGATAAAAATTCACCTTGTCAGGGAAAGCCGCATAATAGATTACGCAAAATAAGTAATAGAAATTATACAGTAGGGGCGGGGTTTTCCCGCTCCTAATTTTATAACATAAACCGATATTATTGGGGAAATAAAAATCATGAGAACATTTAATATCTTATGCGTGGGGGATATAATCGGAAATCCCGGAGTGGAATTTATAAAAAAAAATCTGTGGCGGTTTCGGAAAGAAAACGACATACAGTGCGTCGTGGCAAACGGCGAAAATTCCGCGAAAGGCAACGGTATAGACATAAATTCGGCGAACGCTGTCTTTGAATCCGGAGCGGACGTCATAACCACGGGAAATCATGTGTGGCAGAAAAAAGAAATATATAATTTCTTAGACGAAAACAGATATATTCTGAGACCGGCAAATTATCCTGACTCGTGCCCCGGCGCGGGATACAATATAATAGATATTTCCGGATATAAGATATTATTTATAAATCTTCTCGGCAGTCTTTTTATGGACACACCCATAGATTCCCCGTTCGTTGCAGCCGACAGGATATTTCACAGGGAAAAAGGCAGGTTTGATTTTGCCGTAATAGATATTCACGCAGAGGCGACAAGCGAAAAAATCGCGCTCGCAAAATATATAGACCAAAAATATGGGGCGAGTTTGATATTCGGCACGCACACGCATATTCAGACTGCGGACGAGCAGATATTAAAAAACGGCGCGGGATATATTACGGATTTAGGCATGACTGGCGGATTTGATTCGATTCTCGGCATAAAAAACGAGCTTATTATACAGAAATTTCTGACCAAAATGCCGGTAAAATTCGAAGTCTGCGAAGAAAATATAGAACTTCGCGGTATTATCGCAAAAATAGACGCAGACAGCGGAAATTTTAAATGTGTCGACATAAAAAGAGTAAAATTTACGGAATGATATTATTTTTGTTATGCAAATGTAAAATATATGTGATATAATAATTTCAGTGAAATTATAAAATTATTTTAAAATTTATTTTATATGCGGGAGAATTAAAATATGGATATAGTTTTTAAAGTGTCGTCCACCTCAAATCCCAATTTAGTTGCGGGAGCTTTAGCGGGAACCGTAAAAGATTCCGGGAAAGCCGAAATGCAGGCGATAGGAGCCGGAGCAATAAATCAGGCAATTAAAGCCGTTGCGATAGCGAGAGGGTTTCTTGCCCCATCCGGAATTGATCTTATATGTATTCCCTCGTTTGAGACAATAAAAATAGACGACGAAGTGAGGACATCTATAAAACTTCTGATAGAACCGAGATAACGCAGAAAATAGAGTAAAACCGGAACAAAACAAAAAGCGGGAAGGAGGGGATTTTTATTAATACTGATATTAGTATTACTGAAAAGGGCGATTTTGAAATTATAGACTCTGTCTTGAACGGAAATGTAAACGCTTTTGAGGTTATCGTAAAAAAATATGAGAAAATGCTTTATAATCTCGCCGTAAGCAAAATGCGCAGCAAAGACGACGCGCAGGATATTGTGCAGGAATGTTTTCTGCGGGCGTATAAAATGCTGAGAAGCTACAGGACGGACAGCGCATTTTCTACATGGATTTACAGGATTTGCCAGAATCTGATTTATGATTTCTATAGAAAAAACAAACACGCACAGAAAGTCTCGCTGTCTGTCTCAGACGATAACGGCGATTTTGATTTAATAGAGAAAGAAATTGCCGACAGTACGCACGAGCCGTCTGAGATTGTTATACGGGAAGAAAAAGTTGCAAAAATCAGGGAGTTAATCGAATCTCTTCCGGACGATTTGAGGGATGCGGTAATTCTGCGGGATATAAACGGCTACAGTTATATTAAAATCGCAGAGATGTTAGACATAGAAATAGGCACGGTCAAAAGCCGGTTGAACAGGGCGCGCGAAAAATTAAAAAAATATATTTTGGAAAATAATAAAAACAGCGAACTTTTTTGATTTTCGTTCGTCTTAATATACGTACATAAAAATTAAAATATTTATGTAAACTTTTGTTAGAGAGGGTGAGCAAATTTGTCAGTAGAATATATAAAACGCATCAGGGAAAAAATCGGGCATGACAGAGTGATTATGGCTGGCGCAGGCGTGGTTATTTACAAAGACGGCAAAATTCTTTTGCAGAAGCGCAAAGATAATTTATGCTGGGCAATACATGGCGGCAGTGTGGAAATCGGCGAAAAAGTCGAAGACGCCGCAAAACGCGAATTATTTGAAGAGACAGGTCTGACAGCTGAAAAACTTGAGTTATTAGGCGTTTTTTCAGGCGAAAATATGATGTACACATATCCTAACGGAGATGAAGTTTATATAGTCGGCACAATTTATGTATGCCGCGATTTTTCCGGGGAACTATTGCCTGAAACCGATGAAACTTCAGAATTAAAATGGTTTGATACCCACAATTTGCCTGATGATATAAATCCGCCTGATAGTGAGCCTCTGAAAACATTTATTGAATATATCAAGCATACCAAATAAATGTTTTCCAATAAATCTTTCAAAATTTATTGAATTAAAACAAGAACAGGAGGTGTTCGATTTGCCTAAAAAAAATATAAAACAAGAAAATATGAATAACATATATGACTGCGACAGAATAAAATCGCTGGCGGACGAATATCTTCACAGCGACCCCGAATTGTCCGACAGCGACAGAAAAATTATAGAAGAACATTTGCAAACATGCGCCGAATGTTTAGAATTTTTTGCGGAAGAAAAGAAATACTTAGACGAAATAAAAGCGGCTGAGTATACTCCGGATATAGATATATCAAAAGCCGTTATGCAAACAATAATCTCAAACTCAATCTCAATAGCTGCGGATAAGCCGCGTAAAAAAATATATGTCCCGTTCGGACTTGTAGCGGCGGCAGTTATTGTGCTTGTCATGTTTGCCGCATCAAAAGGCGGTTTGATGAATATTTTTACAAAAACCGTGAACAATGCCAACAATGCCGCATATGTCACTGACGGAGCCGGCGGCGGGGAAACAGCCGAACAGTATACGGCGGTATATGTTCCGGGCGGAGAATTAAGAGCCGCTGTCGACAACGCTGACAATACGGCAGGACAGGATACAAGCGCAGACGCTGCGTATACAGAAGCCGCACAGAACGCGGCGGCTCCGGCGGCGCTCGCGTCGCCTTTGTTAAGGGATGCCGGACCGGTAATTGGAAGTACGGACACAAGCGAGAATATAGATGTAGAGGTCTGCGAAACCGTAACATTGCCAGTCGGCGTTCAGGGAAATATTTTTGACGGGATAGAAGTACGTCAAATCAGCGGCAGTTTATTTATAATTCAAAGCAAAGATAAGGACGCGCTGTTAAATAATTTGATCAAAGAAGATATTTCTTACCGAATTCAGGAAGAACCCGGCGGAGATTCTGAATATATTGCCGTCAGTCTGGCTTTGGCGTACACTACGGAAAATTGAAAAGAATTTTATAAAAATAAAATTCAAGAAAATTGTAGAAAAATTTAATATTTTTGTGTTATGCTTAAAATAATTGTAAAAAACGGGGGATTTTGCCTGTGTTATACTAATATTTGTAAGTATAACATTTTTTGTTTTTTGGAAATATAAAATTAAGGTCAAAAAATAAAAAATTTTCGGATAAAAAGGTGGAGGATAGAGTATATGCCGTCATATAGATTAAACAGGATAAACGAGGAAATGCTGAGGGAAATGTCGCAAATTATCAGGAGTATAAAAGACCCGAGGGTAAATTCGGGATTTGTCACAATAACGCACTGCGATGTCAGCGGCGATTTAAAATTTGCGAAAATATATTTCAGCGTTCTGAACGGGGACGCCGCCGAAGTGAAAAAAGGTCTGATTTCCGCTAAAGGATATATAAGACACGAGATTGCGGAACGGCTGAACATGCGAAGCACTCCTGAAATTACGTTTGTGTCAGACGATTCTATGGAAAAAGGAGCTAAAATTTCTAAGATTTTGAACGATATAGAAATTAAAGAGTAATTTAATATTAATTTTATAGTTTTGGTTAATGAGGTGATTATATTCCGGGAGCAGTTATAACATTACAGGAACTTAAAGAAAAAATTTGTGCCGCCTGTACGGATAATATATTGATTATAACGCATATAGGCCCCGACCCCGATACAATAGGTTCGGCTTTGGGGCTGAAGTGGGTATTTGAAAAGCTGAATAAAACTGCGTATATCGTATGCAGCGATAAAGCAAACGATAGGACGTGCGGATTTTTTGACATTTTGCCGGAGTTTGATTTGGCGTATATAAAATCTATAGGGTTTGCGCCGGATTATATCTTCTGCGTAGACGCGGCGGCGGAAAATCAAATAGGCAGATACGCCGAATATTGTTCGGAAGATATTGCGCTGAACAAAATAGATATTGTTATCGATCACCACTATACAAACTCGCTTTATGGAAAAGAAAATTATATTGACGAAAAAGCCGCCGCAACAGGCGAAATTATATATAATCTCGCGAAAGAATTAAATCTCGAAATAGACCAGGCTTTCGCAAAATATATATACTGCGCCATAATCAGCGATTCCGGCTCTTTCAGATATTCGTCAACCACCTCGCATACTATGACCGCGGCTGCAGAGCTTATCGCAACAGGGTTTGATTTTGCCAAATTAAACAGGCTTATATACCAGAATAAATCCATGACGCAGATTGCGATAGAATGTTTAGCGTATAATTCGCTGAAATTAGTCTGCGGCGGCAAAATCGCATTTATCACAATAACATTGGGAATGAAAAAAGACGCGGGGCTTGATGTCATTGACCTTGACGGTATAAACGAGATAGCAAAAGTAGTTATGGGAGTAGAGGTCGGCGTTGTGATAAAAGAGACCGAACCGGAAGAAAACTCAGACGATAGCAGTCCAAATAAGCGCGCGTTTAAAATTTCTCTGCGTTCAAACGATTATGTGAATGTCGCGGAAATCGCGGCGTGTTACGGCGGAGGCGGTCACATCCGCGCGGCGGGCTGCAAAGTCGATATGGATTCTGAAAATGCGGTCGAACTGCTTGAACAATCGTTGGTTGAAAAAATAGAGAAAGCGTTGTAAATATATAGATATGAATAATATAAACGGCGTATTGAATTTAAACAAACCTGCGGGGTGTTCCTCACACGATATGGTCTATTTTGTGAGGCGCATGTTCGGCATAAAGAAAGTCGGTCATACCGGAACTCTCGACCCCATAGCCACGGGCGTTCTGCCTATGCTTTTGGGAAGTGCGACAAAACTGTCCGATTTGCTTTTGAATCACGACAAAGTTTACAGCGCGGTTTTAAAACTCGGATTGACTACGGATACAATGGATATAACCGGAAAAATACTAAAAACCTGCGATATTATTCCGGATTATGGCGAAGTAAGAGAAGCGGCTGAAAGTTTTATCGGCGGGATTGAGCAAACTCCCCCGATATACAGCGCGGTGAAAATCAACGGAAGAAAGCTGTACGAGTATGCGCGGAGCGGCGCAGATACGGAAGAAATCAATATACCGTCAAGAAAAATAAATATTTACAGTATAACGTGCGGAAAAACGGATAAATCCGACGAGTTTATATTAAATATAAGCTGTTCAAAAGGGACCTATGTCCGCTCAATCTGCAGCGATATAGGCGAAAAATTAAAATGCGGCGGCGTTATGGCTTCGCTGTGCAGGATTAAATCCGGCAGGTTTGATATCTCCGAATCTTATACGCCGGAATATCTGAAAGATTATGCGGACAAAAGCGGCAATTTAAGCTCCCTTTTGATTTCGTGCGAAGATATTTTAAAAGGTTTCGCGAACAAAAAAATAGTTCTCGACGAGTTTTATTCTAAACTCGCAAAAAACGGAGCTGAGATATATATAAAAAAACTTTGGGATTATCCGGAATCTGATTTCAATTTAGGCGATAAAGTCCTGATGTACGGCTTTGAAAATATATGTTTTGCTTTGGGTGAAATCAAAAACTACGATGACGGAATCGCGTGTAAACCGCAGATTTTTATATAAATAAATAATTTTAGAAAATTAGATATTATCAGTCAAAGATAAAACAGAAAAACAGAAAGGATAATAATTATATTATGCTGAAAAATAAAAATTTAAAAATAAGACCCGTGCTTGTGTCGCTGGCGTTTTGTTTTAGCTTTATATTCTCGATTTTATTGAACTCGTCCGTCGGCGCGGACGCAAGCGCCGGCTCAGTGAGCGCGGCAGGTTCGGCGGACGACCCGCTTGTCACTAAAAGTTACATAGACAAAGTGGTTGCTCAGATTAACCAGATGATTTCAGACAAAATCGCCGCAAACCCCTCTGCTTCATTAGCGGTTGCCCCGCCTGCGGCAAACGTGGGTACTGTTCCTGCGGAAACATCGGCGACCGCCGCCGGCATGGACTATATTTATCCGTCCCAGCAGGACGGTACAGTTGACCCCGCCGTTGTTGCCGCTGCCACTTATGATTTAGTGCAGCTTACTAAAGATCAGAAAATCAGGGCAAAATCGGGAACGCTTGAAATGATTTTGCGACCCGGCGGAACAGCGACGGTCATATCGTCTTACCAGACGCAAGGAATCGCGGACTTAACCACCGGAAATGAGATATTAAACAATCAGGACGTGCCGATAAACCACTCGCTTATTATACCGAGAGCGGACGGCAGGGGAATTACGGTGACATCTGTTACAGCGTATATATTGGTGAGGGGTGATTATGAAATATTTGAATAAAAATAATAAAAAATCTTTCAGATTTTTTAAATTGATTGTCATATTATTGGTAATTGCCGTATTTACCTCCCCTGTATATAATATAGTTTACGGCGAGGATATAACAAGTCTGCCTGAAGACAGCACTGGCGGCGGAAATTTTTTAGGCTCAAACCCCAATTTAAGAATCGGGCTTGTTTTCGACGACGGAATGGTTGAGAGCTTCCAGACAACCGCACAAAACGGTTTTGTCGTGGGTACTGTAAAATATAATGCGGCGGGCTGTTTTACATCGTTCTTTTATTTAAAGAATACTAAAATTTCTGTTTCGCATATTTCCAATTTAGCCAAAAATGCGGCGGGACGGTATTACGCAAACAACAAGAATATTGTCGTAGGCAAATACAGCTTAGAATTTGCGCAGACGTTCTCAAATTTTACAGACGCATACAGTTTTATAAACAGCTCAGCCGGCAACTTTTCATTAAATGTTTTTCCGGCATATATAAACGGTAAAATAACCGTGCGTTTGGGGGATTTCGCTTCGACCGCCAGCGCGCGGGCATATGCGGCAAAAGTTGCGGGCGCGGGATACAGTTTAAACGTCACTGACGACCCGGCGACGACGGCTGTCGCAATAAACCCCGCCACTGACGAAATACTGTTCGAATTTCAGGACGGGAACAATAACCTCGCGATAGCGGCGGCTCTTCCGTCAAATGCCGGAAACGTAACTTATGGACAGTCAATAACGGAACTTTCGATGAATACTACAGGTTTGATTACTTCTCCGGCGAATAATCTGTACTCCGGAGCGTTCATATACAGAATACACAGCGCGGGAGTTGAAATTATAGGTTTGATGAGTCTTGAAGATTATGTAAAAGGAGTAGTCCCCAATGAAATATCGCCGGCATGGTCAACCGAAGCGTTAAAAGCGTTTGCGATAGTTTCCAGAACATACGCCGTACATAATATGGGCAAGCACGCGGCAGACGGGTTTATGCTGTGCAACGATACGCACTGCCAGCTTTATGTCGGACTGAAAAACGCCACGGACGCGACAAACGCCGCAGTTGACGCAACGAAAGGTCTGGTTGTGACATACCAGAATAAAACTATAGACGCGGTTTACTGTTCGTCGTGCGGAGGGGTTACGGAAAATCACAACGACGCATGGGGCGGAAATCTGATATACCCGTACTTGGTCAGCGTCCCCGTGCCTTTTGAAAAATACGCTGACCCGAGCCATGCAAACGCCCTCTGGACTAAGAGCGCGTCCCCGAGCGAACTTTATGAGTATCTGACACAGCTGAGTTCGTATGCGTCGGTTTTCAGAAAAAAATTGGATTCGCCTATAGCGAGTATAAAAATAACCCAGAGGTCACCAAATTCAAATTATGTAAAAAGCGTGGATATTACCGATGTAAACGGACACACTGTTAATATAACGAACTCCGACTCAATCAGAATAGCTTTCGGAAGATACGCAAACAGCGCGAATATGGATATATATAAATCGTTTAAATTCAAAAGCAACATTCAATCGGCATCGGGCGCGTCAAATCAGGATATAGAAGCCGGAAAGACGTATATAATCAACGGCAACGGCATGACTAAATCGACTCCCGGGGACGGAACTCTTAATGTGCTCAGTGCAAACGGGATGTCTACAGTCAAAGCGTATGCAAGCGGCAGCGATTTTATTTTCGACGGCAAAGGCTGGGGACACGGGGTCGGGCTGAGTCAGTGGGCAATGCAGGACCTCGCATTAACGGGCGTCGGGTACGAGGCTATTATAAAAACGTTTTACACAGGGGTTTCGATAGACAATATAACCAATGTAAAAAGTTAGTGAATTTTATTTTAAGAGAGGCAAGCATGACAAAAATCTTAGAAACTGAAAGATTGATTATACGCGAATTTGAGTATGGCGATATTCCGTTAATGATTCAATACAGCAAAGAAGAAGCAAGGAAGAAAGAACTGCCTGATGAAATATTCGATACCGTAGAAAAAGCGATGGCGCAGGTAGAAATGTGCTTGGAAAACTATAAAGAAAAGAAATATCCTCTGCCGTATGCGATTGATTTGAAAGAATTCAATATTTTCATAGGTCATATACTTTTGTGTCCGATTGAAAAAGGCGTAGAAATCGGATATTTCATAAGCGAACGTTATCAAAATAATGGATATGCCACGGAAGCTGTCAAATCTTTTGTCAAATGGGCAAAGCCTGCCTTGAATCTCAATACTATATACGGTGACGCAAAAAAAAGTAATATTGCATCATGGAAAGCGTTAGAAAAAGCAGGTTTTCAGTTTGCTTATGAGAAAGAAGAAAACTGTTACGGAGGCGTATATACATGCAGGTTTTATACCTGCTGACCAAATAACCGTAAAAATTTATATTTTGAACAGGAGTAATAATGATTATTAACCATTTTACAGCTACCGGAATAGTTTTTAACTCAAAAAATGAAATATTAATGATTCATCATAATAAATTGCAGGTCTGGCTGCCTCCCGGCGGTCACATTGAGGAAAACGAATTGCCCGACGAAGCGGTATTGTGGGAAATATATGAAGAAACCGGAGTTAAAGCCGAAATCATAACGAATAAAAGGGAAATCGGCTTAACAGATAAGCATTGCAAAGAACTCGAAACGCCGTTTATTATTCTTTTAGAAGATATTGATGGGGATTGGACGCACAATCATATTGATATGATTTATATATGTAAAGCGATAAATGAAGACCTGATTCCGCAAGAGAATGAAGTGCATGGAATAGGTTGGTTTAATTACGAAAAAATCAAACAATTAAAGACATTTGATAATGTCACAAAAACAGTTGCAAAAGCAGTTGAGTATTATAATTCAGGATTAGAGGTTGAAGAAAATTGGGATATATCGAAGAACTGCGGACTTTAATCGGGCATAAACGTATAATACTGCCCGGCAGCTCAGTTATTATACAAAATAAAGATGGGTTTATTTTAATGCAGCAACGAAAATATCCGCACGGACGTTGGTCTTTGCCGGGCGGATTAATGGAGTTGGGCGAGTCTACCGTCGAAACTGCAATACGCGAAATTTTTGAAGAAACTGGTTTAACAGTCGGCAATCTGAAACTTTTAGGAGTTTATTCGGGTGAAGGTTATTTATGTTCAGCCGCAAACGGCGATGAATGGTATGTTGTCAACACTGCATATATAACGTCCGATTATAAAGGAACTTTATGCGTAAATGACGACGAATCTATCGCGTTTGAATGGATTGACCCCAATAAACTCCCGAATGATACAGCTAAAACACATAGAATTATTATCGGCGATTACTTATGCACAGTAAAAGAGAAAATTTAATTAATAAAATAATCTGAAAAGGTGTATGATTATGAGTAAAAAAATAACAAAGGCAGTAATAACTGCGGCGGGATTGAGTACGAGAATGCTTCCCGCCTCTAAATCCGTACCGAAAGTAATGTTCCCAATTGTAGACAAGCCCGCTATTCAATATAGTGTCGAAGAAGCGGCGAGATCGGGAATAACAGATATTTTGATAATAATGGGCAGAGGTCAGGAATGCCTTGAAAATCACTTTGACTATTCTCCCGAATACGAGTATACGCTTAAAAACAAAGCCGACGAAAAAAGTATAAAAAGACTTGAGGAACTCAGAAATATTGCAAATCTCGCGAATATTCACTATATACGCCAAAAAGAGCCGAAAGGTCTCGGACACGCAATTTTGTGCGCGAAATCTTTTGTCGGCAGCGACGATTTTATCGTCATGTACGGCGACGACATCATAATCGGCGAAGTCCCGGCATGTAAAGAGTTGATAGACGTATACGAAAAATACGGCAGATGCGTTGCCGGCGTAAAAGAAGTAGCGCGGGAACATCTGAGAAAATACTGCTCCCTCAAAGTTAAGCCAGTCGCGTCAAATTCGAATAACGATGAATTTTATGTTTACGATATGAATGAAAAGCCCCGGACGGATGAAGAAATATTTTCCAATTATGCAATTCTCGGCAGAGTTTTGCTCACTCCCGAAATCTTTGGCATACTCGAAAATCAGAAACCCGGTGCGAACAACGAAATCCAAATCACAGATTCGATGAAAACTTTAGTCCAATCTGCGGACGAAAATAAAAAAGATTCTGCTAAGATGATTGCAAAAGTATTTTCAGGCGAACGCCACGATATGGGGTCTAAGTTCGGGTTTTTGCGGGCAAACATCATGGAGGGGTTAAAACATCCTGAAATCGGGGAAGAATTTCGCGAATTTATAAAAGAAATCGCTAAGACTTTATAAAAGTCATATAAAAATAGTAAGAGGAGGATTGTGTTATGGAAGAATATATAGTTCAGCCGAAAAACATTTTCAGAGAGCCGCAACGTTATGAAATACATGAAGGTGTAAAAATTTATTACATGGCGGGGACTTTTTTACCTCATGCCAGAGTTGTGGTAAATTTAATATCGATATTTCAACATTATCTAAGGAGAAAAAAATGTCAGGTGTTCGGCGAGAATGTAAATGTCGTGTTCGACCAAGGCAAACGCGAATATATGCCGGACGTCAAAATAGTATGCGACCCGAACAAAATAATAAATGATAAAAAGATTGTCGGCGCGCCGGATTTAGTCGCCGAAGTGCTTTCGCCCGGAACAGAAACGGACGATATCGGCTATAAAAAAGACATATACGAACAATACGGCGTGAAAGAGTATTGGATTGTAAGCACTGAAACACGGTCGATTCAAGTATATCTGTTAAAAGACGGAAGATATAAATTGGAAAATGTTTACAGATTTTATCGCAGCGGCGAATATGAAGATTTGGAAGACGAACAAAAAAGCAGCGTCAAAACAGAATTTAAGACGTCGCTTTTTGAAGATTTGATTATATCCGTCGAAGATGTTTTTGAAAATGTAAATTGAAAAATTGAGGGTATTTTATGGAAAGAATAAGCAAAATTAATTATTATTTGGACATAGCCGAAACTGTCGCGTCGAGAAGCACGTGCCTGCGGAAAAAATACGGCGCCCTAATCTTTAAAAACGACATTATAATTTCGACGGGTTACTGCGGAGCGCCGCGAGGCAGGGCAAACTGCTGCGACTTGGGATTTTGCCTTAGAGAACAGATGAATATACCGCGGGGAGAAAGATATGAATTATGCCGTTCCGTCCACGCAGAAGCCAACGCAATAATTGCGGCGTCAAGGGAGCAAATGCTTGACGCCGTTATGTATGAAGTCTGCGTATCCCCAGTAACGGGCGAAATAATCGCTCCCATTGATAGTTGTCAGATGTGTAAAAAGCTGATAATAAACGCAGGAATAGCGCAGGTTATTTACAGAGACACAAAGACGGATTATCATATAGTCAACGTTGCGGACTGGATAACAGACGACGACAGTTTGGGCAAGATTGGATATTGATTTACATATTTGGTTAGGGACACGATATAATCGTGTCTCTTTTACCGCGTTTTAATTCCGTTCACTATCGTATAATATACCGGGATTGTCAAAAAGAGAATCCACATCGGATGCCACCAACCATAATCAAATCCCGCCGCTAAATAAAACAGCACGCATATAATCGGGTACGGAAAAACATTCGCTTTCGCCCTGAAACTTTTTGCGCCGTGCATCACGACTAACATATAATATATAGGTATGGTAAGAAACAAAAGCCATGTCGGATGCCATCTGTTAAAGAAGAATCCTATTATAAGATATGCTGCGACCGCTATGACAGGATAAGGGAACATATACCAGTTGTACGTCGGTTTTAACGGCGGATTGCCGTCCGCTACAATATAAACTTTGGATTTCACGGCTGCTCCCGCTGGCGCGGCGTATGCGGAATTTTGGAAATTGTTCTCTGTGTCGAAGTTTAATAAGATTTCATCTATCGGCATTTTGTATATCTGCGACAGTTTTATCAGCTGTTCGCCATCGGGGGATTCCCTGCCATCTTCCCAATGCCTTACGTCATGCTTTTTGACCGAGAGTTTTTTCGCCAGATCATCCCTGTCCAACTTGTTTTGTATACGCAGTTCTTCCAAACGTCTGCCTAAGTCTTTGCTCATTTATTATACAACTCCTTGCATTAATTTTAATTTTTTCGTTATTATACGTTGTATATTATTATATCACGAAAAATAATATAATGCAATATATTTTTTGCTTTATTTAAAAATTTTATATAAAAATTAATTCAACCCATATTTTGTATTGACCGCAGGTTCGGGAATAAGCCATTTCCCGTGTGCGAAATCTGGTATGTCCATGGGCTGGCTCCCTAATGCGACAGACTTTTCGGACAGCGGGGTAATTGCAGACAGGAGTGCGGATTCGTATGTGTCTATCGGGGGAATTGATTTTAATATTCCGTCTTCTATAAACGCGCGCAGCACAAGATAATCCATACCGCCGTGCCCCTGTTCTTTTATGTCCAGTTCGAAATATTCTTTCCACAAAGGGTGCTCGTAACCGTTTTTCTTTATGTACTCGTAAAAATCTTCCCATGTATGCTCTGGACTTTCTCCCTCGATATATATAGATTTATTGTCCTCGTACCATAGACCTTTTGTTCCCTGAACGCGTCCGCCTCTTGAATACGGGCGGGGGAGCGTCGTGTCGTGCGTCAGCAGGATAGTTTCTCCTCCGGCGCATTTTATGATTGTGTTGACTATGTCGCCTTGATTTACCGGCGTATTGTGAAGATAATGTTCAGGGGGAAGATTGTTTTTTGCCCATTCTTTCAACCCTACGGCTTTTGACGATACCGAAACAAGAGAAACCATTCTGTTGCCGCGGTTTATATTCAGCAGTTTCATCATTGGACCTAAGCCGTGATTGGGATATAATTCGCCGTTTCTGTAAATATAGTGGGGCAGTCTGTGATACCGGGTCTCTTCCGACCGCGCTACAGACGCTCTTAAATCGTGTTCATAACCGCACTGTACGTGTACGATCTCGCCGAAAACGCCTTTTTTAGCCATATTTAAAAGAGCCATTTCTTCCCTGCCGTAATTGCAGTTTTGAAGAATCATACAGAATTTCCCGGTTTCCTCATATGTTCTTGCAAGAGACACGCAATCTTCCAAAGAAGATGCGCCTCCGACTTCAATACCTGCGGGAATACCGCTTTTCATCGCGGCAATTGCTATGGGAATATGTGTCTGCCACCATGTTGCGATAATAACGCCGTCAAGTTCTTCGGACTTTAAAAGTTTTTTATAATCTGAGTATGTATTCGGACGGTTCCCTGTTATTTTTTCAACGCCGTCCGCCGCGTTGGCTACTCTGTCTTCATATACGTCGCATACGGCGGTTATTTCAACGTCCGCCATTTCGCTGAGAACGTTGGCGTGAAATGTGCCCCTGCCGCCCAGTCCTATTACCGCAAGTTTAATTTTACTCATAAATATACTCCTTATTTAACAATAAAAAATTTATTTTTATATATTTTACCATAAATAAATAAAAAAGTCCATTAAAAAAATTTTTATTCGCTATATTGTTCTTGATTTTTTAATAAAATATATGGTATAATTAGCAAAAATAAATTTTTAATACAAACATATTTAGGAGGTTAAAATTTTATGGCATATGTGATAACAGAAGATTGTGTTTCCTGCGGGGCTTGTGAGAGTGAGTGTCCGGTTGAGTGCATAAAGGCAGGAGATAAAATATATGTAATAGACAAAGAAAAATGCACGGAATGTGGTTCATGCGCAGGGGTTTGCCCGGTTGACGCGCCGAAACCCGAATCCGAAGTCAACAAATAAAAGACGCGCTTCATATTCATAAATAAGATGTGAATCGGACTACGTAGGGACACGGCGCGCCGTGTCCCTATAAATGATATTTCCAAACACATTTAATGTAATTTTTTAGGTAATAGATTAATAATGATAGATAAAAAGATTTTGCGCTGCGATAAAATAAACGACGGGCTGACTGTATATCAGATAAAAAACGGGCTGCTGTTCGGCACGGACGCATTACAGCTCGCGGATTTTATCTGTGCGGAACATATGGGGATGTACAAAAATGCGCTTGAACTCGGAGCCGGCTCGGGAGTTATATCTTTGCTTTTGGCGCAGCGAAAAAAAATATATATGACTTACGCCGTTGAAATTCAGGAAATATACGCAGAACTTGCGCAATATAACGCAGAATTAAATAATCTGACAGACAGAATCGAAATAATTCACGGCGATTTAAAAGACTGCGATAATTTAAGACTGCCTGCCAATTCAGTTCATTCTATTGATATGGTTTTCACAAATCCGCCGTATATTAAGTACACAAGCGAAAACGGCATGAGCGGAATGTTGAGCGGGTTGGACTATAAAAATATATCGCGGCGGGAAATTGCATGTAATATTGACGACGTATTGAGGTCGGCGGCGCGGTATTTAAAAAACGGCGGGGACTTTTATATAGTGTACCGACCGGACAGGTTTCAGAGTTTGTTTGCGGCGATGATGGCGCATAATATAACGCCGAAGAAAATCGTTTTTGTATTTGCTGACAAAAATGTAAATGCAAGCCTTGTTTTGATAAAAGGCAAACAGGGAGCCGGCGAGGGGTTGACGGTTGAAAATATTTTTATATAATAATACATAATAAATCAAACGGAGAAAAATATATGCTGAACGAAAATTTGCAGAATTTTTTAAATAATACAAAACAGCCGTGGTTCATAGAATCTTACAAAATGTTCTGGGGACAGTTGGCTGATATAAGCAATCTTACAAATCTAAAAATTCTCGATTTCGGGAGCGGTTTCGGAATAACAGCGAATTATATGGCGGAAAATAACAAAGTAATTGCAATAGAGCCTAACGCGGATATGGCGGAAGAAAGAGTGCGCGAAAATAATTATACGCAGTTCATCGGGTCAATCGAAAAGTTAAAGGATTTCGCGGACGGTTATTTTGACGTTGTTATATGTCACAATGTGTTGGAATACGCTTCCGAACGCGCTGAAATTGTGAAAGAGTTTTCCCGTATTCTGAAAACCGATGGGATTTTATCAATAGTAAAACATAATAAAACCGGACGGATTATGCACGAAGTAGTATTTGCCAACAATACGGACGAAGCATTGTCGATTCTTGACGGCGGGGAAAGATTGCCCAACGCCGCTTTCGGCAGAATAGACTACTATAATCCCGAAGATTTGGTTGCATGGGGCGATAATCTTAAAATCGAAAAAATATTGGGTGTAAGAATGTTTTTCGCATTACAGCAGAAAAATGAGATAAAATATGAGCCGGGCTGGCTTGAAAAAATGTTTGAGGTCGAAATGAGAGTGTGCGATTTAGAGCCGTATAAAAACATCGCGTATTTAAATCATGTTTTGCTGAGGAAGATATAAATGGTGGATTTATGGCTGATATATTAAAACTTTTACTCGAAGAAAAATCCATGAATTATAATGGCGGACTGTATCATGAAACGCAGATAAAACTTGCGTACAATTCAAATAGAATAGAGGGCAGCAGTCTCACGGAAGAACAGACGAGATTTATGTATGAAACGTCGTCTGTACTGCCTGAAACCGGCAGTTGCATTAAAACGGACGATATAATTGAGATGAACAATCATTTCTTTCTGTTCAATAAAATGCTGGATACGGTAAATCGGGAATTGTCGCAGGATTTAATAAAAGAATATCACTATATATTAAAACGCGGCACATCAGACGAGCGCAAAGAATGGTTTGCCGTCGGTGATTATAAAAAAGTTCCCAATACAGCCGGTATGATTGAAACGTCCGCGCCCGAAAATGTCGAAACAGATATACGTAAACTATTGGAAGATTATCATAAAAGCGATTTTACTGATATAAATAGAATAATAGACTTTCATGTAAAATTCGAGAAAATACATCCGTATCAGGACGGCAACGGACGCATTGGAAGAATAATCATGTTCAGGGAATGTTTGAAAAATAATATCACGCCGTTTATAATTCAGGATAAAAACAAGGCTTTTTATTATCGCGGATTACAGGAATATTTGCGTGAACGCGGATTTTTGCTCGAGACATGCCTGCATGAACAGGACGTGTATGCGGAGAGGGTTAAATATTTTACAAGAGGGAGATAAAATGGATATTATTTATGAATTAGAAGACATTGAAAATTTGAATAAACCTGAAATACCTGACGATGTAGTTATACGCTGGCAGAAAGTCCCCGACGATTATTCGGCGGTGCGTCAATATTGGTTAGACAAAAGTCCCGACTGGCAATCAAGTGTCGAGGAATGGGCACAATGGATGGAAAAAGAAAAATCTGACAATGGCTGTTTTTACTGCGCTGTTTTTAGGAATGGCAAGATTATCGCAATAGGCTCTGTTGAAAAATACAGCGAAAATAAATGGGAAACAGCTTTTGTGAGGACATTGATAGCCGAACGCAATAAGGGATATGCGAAAATGGTTTGTTATTTTGTTACAAAATATATTTTAGACAGCGGCAAAATTGCGACGTGCCGCACAGATGAAGAGAATTATCCCATGCGGAATGTCATAAAATTTTTGGGATTTAAAGAACAAATTTTATAGAGGTAGATGATGATATGTTTTTCGCTTTATTATTCAGATTAAAATATATAAATCGGTGGGGACTTATGCGCAGTTTCAGGACTGAAAATGTTTCTGAACACTCTTTGGAAGTCGCGATTATCGCGCACGCTCTCGCGGAAATCGGCGTCGCGTATTTCGACAAAACCTATAATCCCGCGCAAATCGCGCTGAAAGCGATATATCACGATGTTTCGGAGATTTTCACAGGCGATTTGCCGTCGCCGATAAAATATTATACGGACGAGATGAAAAAAAGTTATAAGACCATAGAACATGAAGCCGATATAAATCTTCTGTCAAAACTCCCGGAGGATTTGCGAACATCATACGCCGATATAATACTGCATGACGAAAGTTCTGACGGCGAAGAATACAAACTCATAAAAGCGGCGGATAAATTGTGCGCATATATAAAATGCGTGGAAGAAATCAGCTCCGGCAACCACGAATTTACAAAAGCCGGAGAAGATATTTATAAAACACTTGACATAACAGACCTTGTTGAGGTAAAATATTTTATAGAGAATTTTCTGCCGTATTTTAATAATACGATAGACGAGATATAGCAAACAATATATTACAGAAAGAAGCGATAATATGAAAACGCTGAAAATTTCAATTCGTTTAATTGGGAAAATATGCCTTATAATCGGCATAGTATTTCTGGCATTATCTATATTTTCTTTAATACTCAGACTTGCCTCAGTCAATTTAGTTTTCTCCACGCTTGCGGTTATTTTTTGCACTAACGGTATTCCATGGATTATATTGGGAATATGCTTCTATTTGTACAGCAGATTTGAAAAATCCGAACAGCTCAAAAAAGACGGGGTGCGCTACGACGCGGAAATTGTGCGTATACTGCCGGGTTATAATATGCGCGTCGGCTTCGGGAAATACAATTCTGCCAATGCCGCTTATGTAGAGTGTTTTTACAGGAATCAGGAAAGCAAAACGTGTCTTGTAAAAAGCGATTTAATAATGCTGGATTACGCTGTCAACTATTTCGGCGATAACGGCAAAGAATTGTTAAATGCGGCTGTTTATGTCAGTCCCAAAGACCCGAGAGATTATTTTGTCGAAATCAGCCCCAAAGCGGAAGTGACCAGTCAGTTCGATTATGATTACCGGAATAAAGTAGAAAAATAAAAATACATAAAATAAAATATAATAAATATAAAACACAATAAACAAAAGGAGAAAATTTTATGAAAATAGGTGTAATGGTTGAATCATTCAGAAGCAGTTCTATAGATTCTATGGTGGAATCAAATAATCCGATGAAAGCATTTACTGTGGGAGTACAGAAAGCCGCACAGCTCGGCGCGCAGGGAATACAGGCATATGCAACTTACGGCGCGTTGAAATTCGACGAAATGACAAAGGCAAAAATAAAGGAAGTTCTGGATATAGTCAAGTCAAACGGGCTGATTTTTTCGGCGATATGCGGGGATTTCGGCGGTCACGGCTTCGAGGACAAAGCGGAAAACGTGCAGAAAGTCGAAAACTCAAAGAGAGTTCTGGACTTAGCAAAAGAACTTGAGTGCGATATAGTCACAACGCATATCGGCACAGTACCGGCGGAAGAGTGCGAGAAAAAAGACATAATGCGCGCCGCATGCCGCGAACTCGCAGTTTATGCGGATTCTATAGGTTCTGCGTTCGCGGTTGAAACGGGTCCCGAACCTGCCGAGAGATTGGGCGGTTTTCTTGATTCGCTCGGGGCGATGGGAGTGCGCGTCAATTTTGACCCGGCAAATCTCGTGATGTGCGTTGCGGACGACCCGGCGAAAGGTGTGGAAACGCTCAAAAAATATATAGTCCACACGCACGCGAAAGACGGGATTATGATAGGCGACCGCGAAGGCTGGGAAGAACTGCCCCTCGGCAAAGGCGGCGTCGATTTTGACACATATCTGCCCGCACTCGCTAAAATCGGCTATAAAGGATTCCTCACAATAGAACGCGAAGTCGGCGACAATCCCGAAGCGGATATAAGAATGGCGAAAGATTTCCTGACGGAGAAACTGAATAAGTTGGGATTGAACGGATAACGAGGTGAATAATGTGACAACCCGCGAATATATCAAAACGCAAATTGACATGCTACCCGACGAAGCATTAGAAAAAGTTAATGAATTTATAATGTTCCAGAGGTTTGCTCTTGGTTTGTATGATAACGACACCGATTATTTGATGTCTGTACCCGGCATGGCAGATGTGATAAAAGACGGCTTGGAAACGCCGTTGTCTGAATGTGTGCCATTGTCGGAGGTATGGGCCGATGTATGACATACAATTTACAAAACAAGCTCAGAAAGACGCCGTAAACGTAGAACGCGCCGGATTAAAGCCAAAAGCCGCCGAAATAATAAGAACAATACGCAGCAATCCATATGAAGAATCACAAGATTTTGAAATGCTAAAATATGAATTGAAAGGCACATGTTCACGCCGTATTATTCGCCAACACCGATTTGTATATGAAGTATTGCAAAATACAGAGGGCTTAAAAGACGCTAACGATGAACTTTATGGAGGCATTATTAAAGTCATTTCAATGTGGACACATTATCACGAATAAGTCGTCAAATAAGAATGGCGAAAGATTTTTTGACAGAGAAACTGAATAAGTTAGGATTGAATAAATAATGTAAAATATTTATGATAAACGAAGAAAATTTATATAATCTACGTCAAAATATAGTAGGAGAAATATATGTTCAATTTTTTAAAAGAAATATTAATATGCCCTGAATGTCATGGAGAATTAATGTGGGAAATAATGAATGAAAACAAAATCCATATTATAGAAGCAGAAGTAAAATGCCTGAGATGTAATAAAATATATGAGGTGAAAAATGGCATAGGGCGTTTCGTGGAATATGAAAATAGTTCTGACGGTTGGCAAGACGACGAAAACTGGTTAAACGATTTGATTGGCAATAATCCCGATGTAAGAAAAAAATTAATGACTACAGATATTGAAGAAATGAATGCAGCTGATATAGTTATCAGGTATATGGTACATAAGGCTGAAGGAAATATATCGGAAGCTGAAAAATTAATCGAAATTATAAATAAAAAAGCATACAAAGAAGAAACAATCAAAGCAAACTTATCTCAACTCGATTATATTGTAAATTCATTAAAAGATGAGAATGATTTTATACTGGATGTAGCTTCAGGCGAGGGTTCGCTTATCTCTAAATTTTTAGAAAATACCGATACCTGTCTTATTTCATCTGATATAAGCTTCAATGTCTTAGAAAAGGCAAAAAAGTCAACAGAAGAAAAAGGGTTTAGCGATAGGGTTTCATATATTGCCTTTGATTTGAATAAATCGCCTTTTAAAGAAAAAACAGTAAAAACAATAACTTCTTTTTTAGGACTTCAAAATATTCCATATCCCGAAGTTTTTAAAGAAATGAGAAGAATATGTAATGGTAAGTTATATATGGCTTGTGTTTTTTGTTGTGAAGATAATATTGTAAACCTTAGAGCCCTCGAAAAAGGCGGTTCAGATAAAACATGGGTAAAGAATAAATTTATTGACGAGTTTAATAAAGTAGGTTTTACTTCTATTGTAGAAAATTCTATAATAACTTTAGATGACCCTACCCCAGTTGGAGAAATAGTAAAAGGAGCAACAATAGATGGATACCCTGTAGAAACGGGACATTTTGAGCGCGCTGTAGTTATTAGTAGCTAATATTGAAAATAAGCATTTTCTTCGCAAAATAAATTTTATTCGATATATGGAGAGATATGAAATACAAAGGAATTATATTTGATTTGGACGGCACGGTCGCGGACACCGGCGAAGATTTGAGCACGGCTATGAATCTGATGCTCGAAAGTTTCGGGTTTGAGAAAAAAAGCCGTGAAGAAACGTTAAAATATATAAATATGGGAGCAAGGGAATTTGTCAAAGGCTGTTTGCCCGACGAAGTGAAGAATTTGCCGAATTATCAGGATTTTCTCGAAGAAGCGTTCAAGCGTTATTTCGGATTTTATGAAGAACACTGTTTGGAGAATACGCATCTTTACGGCGGAATTGCGGGACTTGTCAAATCTCTTTACGAAAAAAATATAAAAATGTGCGTGCTGTCGAATAAACAGGACAATATGACGAAAAAAATTGTAACGTCTCTGTTAAATCAGGAATATTTTACAGAAATTCTCGGTTTTACGGATGGACGGTTCCCTCACAAACCTAAGCCGGATTCGGCGTTATATCTCGCGGACAGAATGGGAGTTACACCTGATAAAACGGTTTTTATCGGGGATTCTAATATAGACATGAATACGGCGCAAAACGCGGGAATGTTCCCTCTCGGCGTGACGTGGGGCTACAGACCGGAGAGCGTGCTTATTGAGGCGGGAGCAAAAAAAATTGCGTATAATCCAAGTGAAATTCTGGATTTTATATTAAATATTAAATAAATTAAAAAGGTATTTGGAAATGATTAATGAAAATATTGAAAGTGAGATTAATATTAAGCAGATAGCGAAAAGATTAAGCGATTTGCAGGATATAGTTGAAAAAACCGACGGGGAAATGGCGGACGCGCTCGGGGTAACTGCAGATGAATACAAAAAATATAAAAACGGCGGGCGCGATTTTTCATATACATTTTTATTCAAAGCCTCGAAATTTTTGGGAGTGGACGTTGTGGATATAATGACGGGGAGCACTCCGAAGCTCTCGACATATTCCATAACCCGGGCAGGCGACGGACTTCCGATACAACGCCGCGAGGGATTTACTTATAAAACTGTGGCGTATAATTTTAAAGACAAAATTTTTAATCCGTTGACAGTTTTTGCGCCGTATAATGAAAAATCGCTCGAAAATATAGAATTGTCAACCCACGCGGGGCATGAGTTTGACCTTGTATTGTCCGGAAGTCTGAAGATGTGCGTAAACGGTCATACCGAAACGCTGAACGCGGGCGATTCGATTTATTACAACGCGTCAAATCCTCACGGTATGGCGGCGATAAACAAAGAGGGCTGTCAGTTCTTAGCCGTGCTGTCGTATATGTGACAGGGAGATATAAATATGTCTGTGCTGATGTGCAAGGATAACGCCGTTTATGATATTGAGGCGGAACAGTTGTTGAATTATAATTTACTGCCCGGCGCGATGCGCAGTATATTCGATAACAATTCATTAAAAAACTGGCTTAAAAAAAGATACAGCAGCGGGACTAATACTCTTGCAAGACAGCTCCGGGGAATTACGTTCGGTCAGGGAAACCGGATTGCCATAGACAAAACTACGCGCGCTTTGAGTCTGAGCGACTGCTACTGGATAAAAGACCGCGATGATAATATCCGGTTTAAAGATATATCGCCGTATTACGCGGATTTCTGGAAAGGCGACGGCAAATACGCCGGAGGGGCGATACCCACTTTGTATGTTCCGGGATATATATCAAAAGCGTGGATAAGCTCGGAATATTTATATAAAACGGGTTGCGCAATAGAAATTGAGTGCGCGGATATTTGTCTGAAATTGGGGTTAAACTGCGCCTGCGTAAAAGAATATGACAAAGGGATTATCGTAAAAAATTTCACAAATCCGCAATTTATGCTGGAACAAGCCGATATGTCGGGGAATTTTGAGGAAGAATACTATACGAACGGCGATATACTTCGCGGGTTCGGCGCGGACGGGTTTAAGATGATACTAATTGACGCGGTGTTCGGCAACGGCGACAGGCATCCGGGCAATTTCGGGTATATCAGAAATGCCGATACAGGCGATTATACAGGTATAGCACCGTTATACGATTTCGACCACGCATTGGACGCTCGTGGAACCGATGATATTTTGATAGACGACGCCGCGAAAATCATGCGGGAAAATTCGGATTTTGCGGCGATTGGACTTGAACTGCTGGGGAAAATAATATCTGACGGTTTTGTTTGCAGACCGGTTTTCAAAGATAGAAGTAAAATTATTATTAAAAAATTTACGGAGGGATAAAAAATATGCTGCCATTTAAAATAGATTTGACGGGGAAAACAGTCGTGATAACTGGCGGGGGAGGGGTGTTATGCTCGGAGTTCGCGTATAATCTCGCGGAATGCGGGGCAAATATCGCGCTTCTCGACATAAGACCCGACAACGCGCAAATTGTCGCAGATAAAATTATCGGAGCGGGAGGAAAAGCAATCGCCGTCGCAACGGACGTTCTGAATAAAGAAAGTTTGGTTAATGCGCGAAATATAATTAAAGAAAAGTTCGGACTGGGCGATATATTAATCAACGGGGCGGGCGGGAACTCCCCGAAATGCACGACGACTAAAGAATATCTGTTTTCTGAAGATTTAGAGAATCATAATTCAGAAATCATAACTTTCTTTGATTTGCTGCCGGAAAATATAAAATTTGTATTTGACCTGAATTTTACGGGAGCTATGCTGACTACTCAGGTTTTCGCAAAAGATATGGCAAACAGAAAAGATTGCGCGATTTTAAATATATCGAGCATGAACGCATTCACGCCGCTCACAAAAATCCCGGCGTATTCTGCGGCGAAAGCGGCGGTTTCGAACTTTACGCAGTGGCTTGCGGTGCATTTCTCGAAAGTCGGGATAAGAGTAAACGCGATGGCTCCGGGATTTTTTGTAACAGACCAGAACAGGAATATGTTGTTTAACGCGGACGGAACTCCGACGGAAAGAACCGGCAAGATTTTGGCGGCGACTCCTATGGGGCGTTTCGGCGAGCCGAAAGAACTGATTGGAGCTTTGCTGTGGCTGTGCTGTCCCGAAGCGTCGGGATTTGTCAACGGCGTAGTCGTGCCGGTGGACGGCGGGTTTAACGCATACAGCGGAGTGTAGAAATATGGGTTTTGATTTTGCAAAATACAGCCGTATTACTCTTATCGGCAGTCCGGGAAGCGGCAAAAGCTGGTTGTCTAAACATGTTGCCGAAATAACGGGGTTTCCGTTGACTCACTTGGATATGGAATATCATCTTCCGGGTTGGAATAGACCGCCGCGCGATGAATGGATTAAAAAACAACAAAAGTTTATCAGCGAAGAAAAATGGATTATTGATGGCAATTACGACAGCACAATGGAATTGCGGTTTTCCGCCGCCGATTTGATTATTTTTCTTGATATTAACCGTTTTTTATGCATTTGGAGTATGATAAAACGTCAAGGAAAAAAGCGTTCGGATTTGCCCGACTATTTGGAGGAATCGTCTGTATTTAGCAAAGAATTTTTCAAATTCTGCAAAGGAGTATGGGATTTCCCCAAAACAGGCAGAAAAACTATTATAACTATGCATGAAAAATATCTCGAAAAAGAATTTTTACATATCAAAAGCAGACGGGAAGTCGGGAAGATTCTGAAAAGATAAAAGGGGGAATTTATAGATATGGATTTAGACGCTCTATTAAAAGATATATATGAAAGTGTAAAAGCGATATATGGCGACAATTTTATAAAGATGATTTTATACGGTTCACGCGCACGCGGAGATTATAATGAGTATTCTGATATTGATATTTTAGCCCTTGTTAAATGTGACGATAAGTCTATCCGAAATTTTCGGAGTAATTTAACTTCTGCCATAACCGATTTAAGTTTTAAACATTCAATATATATATCTATATCCGTAATGACAAACAATATAGATTATTTTGACTATTGGAAAGATACTATGCCGTATTTCAAAAATGTAGTAAAGGATGGAATTGAAATAAGTGTTTAACGAAAAAGAAATCAAGATGGCTAAAATTGAAATACAGACTTCTTTAGAAGATTATGAAACTGCAGAAGAAAACTTTAAAAATAATCGTTACCGCGTTGCTTTAAACAGAGCATATTACAGTATATTTCATATGATGTGTGCGCGTTTAGATTTAGAAGGATTAGGATTTAGTAAACATTCGGCGGTTATAGCAAAATTCAGGGAACTTTATTTGAATAAAGATTTCGATGGAGATTTAAAAAAGAAATTGAGCGATATTATAACAACTTCCGAAGACTTAAGAAATGAAAGCGATTACCAAAAAGGTTTCGCCACAGATGCGGATACTGTTGAAAAATCCATTGAAAAAGCAAAATTTTTCAACGATACGCTTTTGGAACATATAAATAATTTAATAAGCAAAAATCAAGAATAATAAATCAGGGAGCATAAAAATGGGAAAAGTCACTATAACCGACGCCGAATATAAAAATTACGGCAAATGCAAAGTTATATCAAACGGACTTTTAGAGATGTACGTCACAATTGATGTCGGTCCGAGGATTATAAAAGTAAATTTAACCGGCAAAGAAAATCTTATGTTCAACGACATAGACAGAAATATGTGCGAAGACGTTTCGTCCGTTTTCGGAGAAGGTAAAAAGTGGTATATCTACGGCGGTCATAGATTATGGGTAAGCCCCGAAGATATGCCGAGAACATATTATCCCGACAACGAACCTGTCGACGTTAGGATTTACGGAAATTCTGTAATATTCACGCCGAACCCGCAGAAAGTCAACAATTTACAGCACAGCATAGGGATAACGGTCCTCGAGGACGAACCGGGCGCGGTAATCGCACATAAAATAGAAAATGTCGGCGAAAAAGACGTGACCGGCTCAATCTGGGCACTGTCCGTTATGGCTCCGGGCGGCACCGTAATCTGTCCACAACCTGACGAAGATACCGGACTTCTGGGCAACCGTTGCATGGCGTTATGGGCATATACGAGACTGACTGACAGCCGCGCGAATTTCTTCGACAGGTATATCACAGTCAGGCAGAATAAAAATATCAGCGAGAAGTTCAAATTCGGCATAAACAACACAAAAGGCTGGATTGCGTATCAAAACTTCGGGCAGATATTAAAAAAAACATACGCGCCTAATCACCCTGACGGAATTTATCCCGACTGGGGAATGTCAACCGAAGTTTTCACAAATAATATGTTTGCCGAAGCCGAAACGCTGTCCGAACTCAAAACGCTCAAAAAGGGCGAATCTATCACGCATACGGAAAACTGGCGGTTAATCGACGCGTCGGCTGAAGCGGATGTTGATTTTAAACGCGGCGAACAGGATAAAGTCGAAGCATATGTGAAAAAATATATTATATAAATTTATAAAACAAAAATATCGGAGAATAATATTTTGATAATACAGTTGGAAGAAGCAAAAAAAGAACTCGCGGATTTGACGGAGCAGATTAAGGAACTCGGGGTGAGTGTAAAAATATTTGAACTCGAAAAAGAATACGACGAATGTCAGGAAAAGATAAATTCGCACGATTTCTGGGGCGATAATGCGGAGAACCCCGAAAAATCGCAGGAGATTCTCAAACGCGTAAAAATTTTATCTGATAAAATCGGCGATTTCCGCAGCCTTGAAAATTCCGCAAAATCCGCATATGAACTTACAGTCATGGCAATTTCGGAAAATGACGAGAGTCTGACATCTGAAATTTTAAGCGAGCTTTCTGAAATAAAATCTGAATTTGTTCAAATGGAATTAAAGACTTTACTTGACGGCGAATATGACCGCAATAATGCGATTTTGTCTATTCATCCCGGCGCGGGGGGCACTGAAGCTCAGGACTGGGCGGAAATGCTATATAGAATGTATACCCGTTACGCTGAAAAACACAGATATAAAGTAAAATTGCTAGATTATCTCGAGGGGGACGGCGCGGGGATAAAGTCCGTAACTTTTTCGGTAAACGGCAAAAACGCGTTCGGATATTTAAAAGGCGAGAACGGCGTGCACAGATTAGTCCGCATATCTCCGTTCAACGCCGCCGGAAAGCGTATGACGTCGTTTGCGGCAGTCGAGGTTATACCCGAAATCGACGACGACGCTTACTCTAAAATCGAGATAAAACCGGAGGATATAAGAGTCGAGACGCACAGGGCGAGCGGCGCGGGAGGTCAGCATATCAATAAAACGGATTCGGCAGTGCGTATAATTCATATACCGACGGGAATAACGGTAGGGTGTCAGAGCGAGCGCAGCCAGACGCAGAATAAAGAAACCGCGATGAAAATGCTTAAAAGCCGTCTTCTTGAGATAAAAGAGAAAGAGCATTTAGACAAAATCGACGACATAAAAGGCGAGAAGGCAAATATAGAATGGGGGTCGCAGATTCGCTCGTATGTGTTTATGCCGTACACCCTTGTCACAGACAAGCGCACCGGATATGAGAATGGCAACGTCGCCGCGGTCATGGACGGCGATTTAGACGGATTTATAAAAGCGTATTTGAGCATGAAATAAAATCTATTCGTAGGGGGCGTGCAATGCGCGTCCGTGAAAATTACGATATTTAGCCGGACGCGCAATGCGCGCCCCTACGATAAAATTTCTAACAGATATGGAGGTAGATGAATCAATGAAAAAGGTGAAATCATTTAAATTGTTTGCGGGAATTGCTTTGTTTGTAAACGTGCTGACGCTCATAACTGTTATAATAGTGTTGTCAATACAGAGAAAAAGCATTCCGAAAGCGTTGCTTGCAGTGCTTTCGGCTGTGAGCGTTTCGTCGGCGTGGCTGTTAATTTCATATAAACACGATGAAGACAGAATGAAAAAACTCCGTGAAATGGATGCTTTCTATGATTACGATTATGAAGTTGCTTATAACGGGTTAGACAAACCCGACAGCGAAAAAGAAGAAGATGATGAAGATTACAGTTTAGGCTTTGACGAACATGCAAAATTGATTCCTGACGTTGACGATTAGGATTTATGCAGGGTAAAATTTTGTAGGGGCGACATGCCGAACGCGTTCGTCGGGCGGTCGCCCTCGCACACATACGGAATCGGGTTCAAGGGCGACCGCAAGGGTCGCCCCTACAGATATAATACATAAAAATATAAATCAAGGAGAAATACAAATGGAAATGCAATCAGAAAACAACAGCAGAATAACAATGGACAAACTTGTCGCGCTGTGCAAAAACAGGGGATATATATACGCGGGTTCGGAAATATACGGCGGACTTGCAAACGCGTGGGACTACGGTCCTCTCGGCGTTGAGTTTGAAAACAACGTCAAAAAACTGTGGTGGAAAAAATTTGTGCAGGAATCAAAATACAATGTCGGACTTGACTCGGCTATACTTATGAATCCGCAGGTTTGGGTTGCATCGGGGCATGTAGTGAATTTCAACGACCCGTTAATAGACTGTAAAGGCTGTAAGATGCGCTACAGAGCCGATAAATTAATTGAGGACTGGGCGAAAGAACATAATATACAAGTTAAAGTCGAAGGTATGAAAAACGACGAAATGACCGCGTATATCAAAGAAAATAATGTAAAATGCTCGTACTGCGGCAAATCGGATTTTACGGATATACGTAAATTTAACATGATGTTCAAGACTTTCCAGGGCGTAACCGAAGATTCTCAGACTGAAATATATTTAAGACCGGAAACCGCTCAGGGAATATTTATTAATTTTAAAAATATTCAAAGAACGACCCGGCGCAAGATACCGTTCGGGGTCGCGCAAATCGGCAAGACTTTCAGAAATGAAATCACACCCGGGAATTTTATATTCAGGACAAGAGAATTTGAACAAATGGAGCTTGAATTTTTCTGTAAACCGGGGACAGATTCCGAATGGTTTGACTACTGGAAAAATTATTACAAAAACTTTTTCCTCAGCCTCGGCATAAAAGAAAGCCACCTGAGACTTCGCGACCATGAAAAAGAAGAATTGTCGCATTATTCTAAAGCGACGACGGATTTTGAGTATTTGTTCCCGTTTGGTTGGGGGGAACTCATGGGAATTGCCAACAGGACTGATTTTGATTTGACGCAGCATACAAACGCTTCCGGCGAAAATTTAGAGTACAGTAATCCCGATGCGGGCGAAAAATTTGTGCCGTATGTCATAGAGCCGTCGCTCGGCGTAGGGCGTATGTGTCTTATATTATTGTGCGACGCTTACGACGAGGACGAAGCAGACGGCGAAGTCAGGATAGTGCTGCGTCTGCACCCAGCAGTCGCGCCGGTTAAAGCGGCGATATTGCCTCTCTCGAAGAAACTCGCCGAGTCCGCGCAGAATATATACGGCGAGTTATCCAAATATTTTACGGTCGATTACGACGAAACCGGCTCAATCGGCAAGAGATACAGAAGGCAGGACGAAATCGGCACGCCGTTCTGCGTGACAATCGATTTTGACACGCTTAACGACAATTCAGTCACAGTCCGCGACCGCGACACGATGGCGCAGGTCAGAATAAAAACAGACGATTTATATAATTATATCTTTGAACATATAAAATTCTAAATGTAAATATATTTGAGGCAAAATATACAAAAATTTATAAATTTATTGTAAAAATATTTATATATCTCCTTGACATAATTATAAAATTATAATAAAATATAAATATATTATTATGATTTTTAGTGAAAATAGAGTTATTTAAAAATTTATAACAATTTATAACCTAAAGAGGGGAATTTATGAAAAAGAATCTGTTTTACAAAATGCGTAAATTTGTGTCGATTTTTTTAATAGCAGTATTGACGTTGAGCATATTAATCTCATGCGGAGGAAATACGGCGAACAACTCAAATAACGCAAACGGAGCCACCGACAACTCAGGCGGCACTCAAAATCCCGCGGAAACTACGACCGACAAAATACTGCCCGATTTACCCGACGTTCAGTATGACGGATATACGTTCACTTTTCTGACTCACGAAGAGAGCGTTGCCGGTTGGGACTGGGTGACATCGGACCCGAGAGAACTCATCGCGCAAATCGACGATACCACCGGTCAGGAAGTTGAAAACGGCGACCCGATCAACGACGCGGTTTACAGACGGAACGCGACAATAGAGGACAAATACGGCATAAACATCAAAATGGTGGCTAATACCGACGAAAAATCAATGCTGTCCAAAGCGGTAAAAGCCGGCGATGACGCTTATGACGCGGTTGTCATGTATAACAACAATGTTCCCGGAATCGTAACGGGCGATTTGCTGACTGAAACGTCAAAACTCACTTATATAGACCGCACCAAACCGTGGTGGGACCCCGCGGTCAACGCTATGTCGGTCGCAAATAAAAATTATCTTTTAGCGGGCGATCTGCTTATTTTGGACCGCGAGGCTACAAACGCCATAATTTTCAACAAAAATTTAATGGCTTCTTTGGGAATGGATCTCCCGTATAGTTTAGTTACGCAGGGCAAATGGACTATGGACGCAATGTATGATATGACAAAAGACGCGTCGGCGGATTTAAACGGCGACGGCAAAATGACATACGACCAGGACAGATACGGATTTATGGTGTTCAACGATACCCTTGAGGCTCTTCTTTCAGCAGGCGGAGGTTCTCTTGCTTCAAAAGACAGCAACGACATACCGTATATGAGTTATGCCGACCCGCAGAATCTTAATGTTTTGAGCAAAGCTATGAACCTGATGTATCCGAAATCCAATCCGGCTGTTTTCAATGTTCAGTCGTTAGCCGCAGGGACAAATAATGTTACATGGGAGGCGGCATATTACGATACATTTTCATCTGACAGGGCTTTATTCATGTGGATAAGAATGAGAGTTGTCGAAGTTTTCAGAGACATGACGTCTGATTTCGGCATACTTCCTATGCCCAAATACGACGAAACACAGGCAAATTACTGCAGTCTGGTAAATCCGTACACAGGGGTTATGCTCGGAGTTCCGAAAAGCGCGACTGACCTTGACAGAACCGGCGTAATTCTTGAAGCTATGTCGGCTGAAAGCAAATATACCCTGCAACCCGCATATTATGATATTGTATTGCAGAGAAAATACGCGAGAGACGACGAAAGCCAGGGAATGCTCGATATTATATTCAGCACAAGAACATACGATATAGGCGGGGTTTACAGTTTCGGAAACGTATTTTCTGATTTCTGCAATTTAGCAAATACGCAGAATATAGATGTGGCGTCGTATTCTGATAAAAACAGCGCAAAACAACAGACTGCAATTGACAAACTTGTCGCTCAGATCACCGCATTAGAATAATATTTATTAGGATTTATGCATATAAAATGCAATTAATTGCAGGGGGATAATTTCCGTGAAAAAAATTACAGCGCTCAGACTGATTGCAATCAGTATAATTATAGTGTTGATTTCGGGCATGCTGCTTTCATGCGGAGGCAATAATACCACCGCAAATAACAACACCGCAAATACTACTGACGCGAATTCCTCTACAGATGCGAGCGGCGCAGGGGAAACCACTACGGCGCGGCTGGAGCCGAATGTGCCCGATTCCGACTTTGGCGGATATGCGTTTACTTTCTTAGCCCACCTGTACAGCGGGGACGACTGGGTAACAGACCATCCGACTGAAATCGTCGCGCAAATCGACGATTCCACCGATCAGGAAGTCGAAACCGGCGACCCGATTAACGACGCGGTTTACAAGAGAAATGCAACAATAGAAGATAAATATAATATTAATATTAAAATGGTGACCAACGCCGATGAAAAAGGCGCGGCGAATAAAGCCGTAAAAGCCGGGGACAGTGTTTACGATGCAATTTTAATGTTCAATAATAATGTTCCCCCGATTATAACAAGCGATTTGTTAGTTGACACATCCCAGTTGCCGTATGTGGATTTAACCCAGCC